>Ga0187803_10000411_pt1 | contig 17285 bp, 16 predicted proteins | sample NC_wetland_sal_i_2_FD_132425 | JGI IMG/M metagenome (GOLD analysis project Ga0187803, IMG submission 132425) | Wetland sediment microbial communities from Neuse River Estuary, North Carolina, USA - Control_3 | ecosystem: Environmental > Aquatic > Freshwater > Wetlands > Sediment | place: USA...
CGTGTGCGCGGCCCCGGTGTTTTTGATCCACTTTGAAGGTTAGTTTCCGGCAAAATCTAGTCTTTCGGGAAGGGAGATTTGCCGTGAAGCAGAAGCGATTCAACGTCGAACAGATTGTTGCAGTCTTGAAGCAAGCCGAAGCGGGAGTGCCGCTCGCGGAGTTGATCCGGCGGGTTGGAATTTCTGAACAGACCTTCTATCGGTGGAAGAAGCAATACGTTGGATTGGAGGTCGACCAGGTTCGTCAGTTAAAGCAGCTCCAGGAAGAAAACACTCGGTTGAAGCAATTGGTCGCCGATCTGACGCTCGACAAGGCCATGTTGCAGGATGTTCTATCAAAAAAATTCTAGAGCCCTCGCGGCGCCGGCAGGTGGTCGAGTACCTGCATGGCAGCTACCGGGTGAGCGAGCGGCGCGCCTGCCGGGTAGCCCGGTTGAATCGCGGGACATTCCGATATCGCGGTCACAAAGATCCACGGACCGCTCTAAGGATGCGTATCCGTGATATCGCGCAAACGCGAGTGCGGTACGGATACCGGAAGATCCGCGTGCTGCTGAACCGCGAGGGCTGGAAAGTGGGCAAATACCTGGTGGAACGCCTCTATCGGGAAGAGGGATTAACTCTGCATCAGCGGCGGAAACGCCGTCGCCGGGTAGCGGAACATCGGCGTGAACGCTTTCAACCGACGGGGCCGAATCAGGTGTGGTCGATGGACTTTGTCGCGGATCAACTGGCGGACGGAAGAAGATTCCGCTCGCTGACCGTGGTAGATATCTACACGCGGGAATGCTTGGCGATCGATTCAGAACAGAGGTTGAAGGGCGAAGATGTAGTGCGGGCGCTGAACCGGATTAAAATCCAACGTGGAGTCCCGAAGTTTGTGTACTGTGACAATGGGAGCGAGTTTTCCAGTCAGGCGATGGACCTGTGGGCATATCAGAACGGAGTGCGAATGGCATTTTCCCGGCCAGGAAAACCAACCGACAACGCCTTCGTGGAGTCGTTCAACGGAACGTTCCGGGCGGAATGCCTAAACGCACATTGGTTCACATCATTGACGGAGGCCCAACAGATGGTGGAGACTTGGCGTGCGGAATACAACGAGAGTCGTCCTCACCGGGCTCTCGGGGAGAAGACGCCCAGCGAATTCGCCAAGGAAATCGCGGCTAGCCGCGATTTCCTTGGGTTACCAACAGCCGAAAACTCACCCTGAAGTTGGTACAAAAAAGCCAGGCCGATCAGCCGATCAAAGTGATGTACAAGCTCCCACACGCCTTGGTACAAAAACTCGGTCAGGTCATTTCCGGCAAGTCATCTACTCCACAAAAGGCTCCATCATCACCTACGTGCTTGGCCTGTACCGCTCCGACCGCCACAACCTGGTGATTCGCCGCTTCCGGTAGAACGGTTGCCAATCCTCGCTGCAGGATCGTCAATCTGCGCTGGTACAAAGTAAATCGGTTGCGTCGGATGAGAGGCGATTGCCTAGGGGTAACTCCCAGCGAGCCCGCGGCAGGTCGTACTGGGCGCCGCCGTCGGAGCACACCGCGCGCACCTGACCGGGTCAGATAGGTCGTTCCAGGTCTACTGAATCGCGCGAGAGGCGATCTCCTGCTGCAAGGCTGTCACGAGATCGGCGAGAGGACGCGGGCCGAGGTCGCCCTTGCTGCGGTGGCGCACGCTGACCGTGCCGGCTTCGGCTTCCTTGGGCCCCACAACGAGCATATACGGAACTTTCTGCATCTGTGCGTCGCGGATTTTCGCGGGCAGCTTTTCGTTGCGGTCGTCCAGGTGCACGCGGATGCCGTGATTTTTCAGCGTCTCGAGAATGTGCGTCGCGTAGTCTTGCACCTTTTCACTGACCGGGCAGATTTCGGCTTGCGTGGGCGCAAGCCAAAGAGGGAACGCACCGGCGTAATGTTCGATCAAAATGCCGAAGAAGCGTTCCACGGAACCGAGCAGTGCGCGGTGAACCATCAAGGGCTGGTGGCGCGCGCCGTCCACACCGACAAATTCCAGGCCGAACCGCGCGGGCAGGTTGAAATCGAACTGCACCGTGGTGAGCTGCCAGGGACGGCCGATGGCGTCGATAAGCTTGATGTCGATTTTTGGGCCGTAGAACGCGCCTTCGCCTGCCATTTTCTTATAAGAGATGTTCATGCGCGTCAGGACGCTGGCGAGAGCATCCGAGGCATGTTGCCAGTCTTCCGGTTTTCCCGGGTAATTTTCCGGGTGTTTGGGGTCCCAGTCCGACAGTTCGACTTCGAATTTGTCGAAGCCAAAATTTTTCATGACCGCGTAGGCGAAATCGATACAGGCTTCGATTTCGGATTCGATCTGCTCAGGAGTGCAGAAAATGTGTGCATCGTCCTGCGTGAAGCCGCGCACACGCATCAGGCCGTGGAGAACGCCGCTGCGCTCGTAGCGGTAGACGGTGCCAAGTTCCGCCAGCCGCACTGGAAGATCGCGGTAGCTGCGCAGCTTCGATTTGTAAATCAGGATATGGCCCGGGCAATTCATGGGCTTCAACTGATAATCGGCTTTTTCCACTTCCACCGCGCCGAACATGTTTTCCTTATAAAAATTGGCGTGTCCGGAGGTTTTCCAAAGATCGAAGCGCATGATGTGCGGCGTGAACACGAGGTCATACCCGCGCTTCAAAAGTTCGTCTCGCAGCCAGTTCTCGATCAGCGTGCGGATCAGCCCGCCTTTCGGATGCCAGAAGATCAGGCCGGGGCCGGCTTCTTCCTGAATGCTGAAGAGTTCGAGTTCCGGGCCAAGCCTGCGGTGGTCGCGGCGCCTGGCTTCTTCCAGCCGGTGCAGATAGGCGTCGAGATCTTTCTGCGAGAAAAAAGCGGCGGCGTAGATGCGTTGGAGCTGGGGATTCCCTTCCTGTCCTTTCCAGTAGGCGCCGGCGACGTTCATGATCTTGAACGCCTGAATGCGCTTGGTGGAAGGAATGTGCGGCCCGCGGCAGAAATCGATGAATTTGCCGGTGGTGTAAAAGGAGACCATGGGCTCATCGGCTTTTTCCTCGATGAGCTCGCATTTAAAGATCTGGTTGGAGTCCTGATACAGCTTCAGCGCTTCAGCCTTTGGCAGGAGCTTGCGCTCGTTTGGCAGGTCCTTGGCGGCAAGCTCGTGCATCTTCTTTTCGATCTTCTCCAAATCCTCCGGTGTGAAGGGCTCGTCGCGCAGAAATTCGTAGAAGAAGCCGTTTTCGACCGGCGGACCAATGCCCAGTTTAACGTTGGTGTAAAGCTCCATCACCGCAGCCGCGAGAAGATGCGCAGCCGAATGCCGAAAGACGTACAGCGCGTCAGGATCTTTCTCTGTGAGGATCTGCAACCTGACATCCTGTTCGATGGGGCGGCGGAGGTCGTAAAGCAGGCTCCCGTCCTCGGCCGGGTCGACGGAATTGGAAAAGATGCCGGTTTTCGCCTGTGCACCGTTGCCGTCTGTGGCGCGCACCTTGGCCACTAAAGCGGCGTCGGCAAGGCGGGGAGAAATGGACTTGGCGATCTCGACCGGCGTGACCCCCTTGGGGAAGTCCTTGACGCTGCCGTCGGGGAGAGTTACGTGAATCTGATCCATGCGGGTTGTCCTGACATGCAGAAGACTCTGCAATGATTCTAACTTAGTAGAGTATAGGCGGGTCAGAAGAGGGTCAAGACGCTGCCCTGGCTAAATCAAAGTGACGCCAGGTACGTTCGCAAAATGACTATCCGAGGTGACGAGTTGGGCTCCGCAATGTATCGCTGTAGCGTAGATGATGGCATCGGCCATGGAAAGTTTGTGAATAATACTGAGCTCGGCGGCTTTGAGGGCGAGAACCTCATCAAAAGAAACGATAATCCGCTTGAGCGCCTCCGAATAAAAGGCGTCCGCTGAAGTCTTACCTTCTCGGACAAGCAGAACTTTTCTTACCTCATAAAGGACAATGGTAGGGATGAGGACAGATACGCTGCCCTCAAGATACGGCTCGAATGAATCCGCTTTTGTATCGCCGGTTAGGTACTCAAGCCAACCGGAAGAGTCCAAGACTACGGCATCAGTAGCGGTCGTTGCGATCACGGTAATCGTTCTTCCATTGCATCCCCTTGGCGATGCCTCGGAGTTCTTTGATGGAGCGCGGACGATGGATGCGGATCGATCGATCGAGGAGATAAATCTGCAGCTCTTCGCCGGGCTTTAGCTCCAGTTGCTCGCGAATCCGCTTAGGGATCACAACTTGAAATTTGGGAGAGACTTTGACGGTATGCATAGACATCACCTACAGATAGCATGTCGATTTGCATATCGTATGTCAATATATGTATCGATATGAAGTTCGTATTACGCTGAGTCGGTGCGCTTTTTCAGACAAGAACGGTACAATCTCTCTTTTACCTGAAGAGGAAAATTCCGTGCGAGGGAATCGAATGAAGTCTTTGCTGAAAACAATGCTGTTGCTGGCCGCCACTACTATTACCGGGTCGCTTCGGGCTCAAACTCCTCAGACGGTGAGCGGAGCTGACGACCGGTTCAAGGCGGACATTCTGGAAGTGGTGGCGCATCCAGACGATGAAGCATTTTTTACTCCTTACCTTGCGAAGGCAATCTACGACATGCACAAGCGCGTCGCGGTGATTTTCAGTACACGCGGCGGAAGCGGCGTGAACCACTTCACACGGGAGCGCGGGCCGGCGATGGCGAACGAGCGCGAAATCGAAGCGCGGGAAGCGTGCGCCAAGCTGGGCATCACCAACGTCTGGTTTCTCGACGGCAATGATACTCGTTCCCAGGATCCGCTCGTCTCTTTGTCCAATTGGGGCCACGGTGAAAAACTCGAGAAGCTCATCGGCCTGATTCGCCTCACCCGCCCAGAGATTGTCCTTACGCATCTCCCAGGCATGTTCATTGGCGAAAATCACGGTGATCATCAGGCCACCGGCGTGCTCGTGACCGAAGCGTTTGATCTCGCCGCCGATCCCACCGTCTTTCCTTCGCAACTAGCCGGTGAAACGTTACGAACCTACGTCTCCAATCTTCAACCTTGGCAGCCCAAGAAGATTTATTTCGGCAGCGATGCCAACGACCAAAAACTGTTCGAGGGCACCGGCCCAACGTACTCCGCTCTCGACATTTCTCCTTCACAACACAAACCGTACTGGCTGCTTGCCCTTCGTGCCGCCACCTCTCATCGCACACAGTCCCACGACGAATTGGAACAGTTGTCGAAGATGTCCGACGAGGAAATCGAAAAAATGATGCAGGATCCCAAAAACCAGTGGTGGTCCGATCATGAGACCCTCATTTTCGGAAAATCTGTGGTCGGCGGCAAACCCACCGATGACGTCTTCGCTCACATCGATGAGAAGCCACGCAAGGATTATTCCGAAGCCGCGGTGTCCTGTGGCGACCGCAGCGACAGCGCCGGCGCCACAAACGCGTCGCAGCTCGAATTAGGCGGACCCTGGCATTTTTACAAACACTTTTATCCCGCTCACGGCTATTGCCAATTGCCCATCGCCAAAGTGCCGGAAATCGGTATCGAACCGGGAGCTACCTTGGCCGTGCCTCTCGTCGTTCACCACGACACTTCCAAGCCACTCACGATCACCGTAAGCGTCACAGCGCCCCAAGGCTGGAACGTCGCAGACGGCGCGGGCCAAATCGCATTGCCCCTCGAAGCATCCACGTCGCTGCTCGTTCACATCGACACGCCCAAGCTGTCCGCGGATGAGTTGAAGAAGGCCGTGCCACAGGAAGTAATGATCCGGGCGGAAGCGGAAGGTAAACCGTCGGGCGAGGTGAAGCTGCGCGTACTTTTGCGGGGTGGCGCCCAGCCGCAGTAGATTCGCTCCTTTTATTTCTTAGCCCGAGCAGCCTCGAGTTGCTCCCAAACTGCATCCGGGAGCATGGCCAGGTCATTGAATTCGCCGGCGCCGCGCAGCCACTGGCCCCCATCAATCACAACACACTCTCCATTGATGTATTCCGCCATGCCGCTAAGGAGAAACGCCGCCAGGTTGGCGAGCTCTTCGTGTTTGCCGAACCGCTTCATGGGGTTCTTGCTCATGGCTTGCTCCTCGAATTGCTTCGAAGGAATCAGCCGGGACCATGCGCCTTCCGTCGGGAACGGACCAGGAGCAATGGCGTTTACGCGAATGTGGTATTTGGCCCACTCGACCGCAAGGGAAGTGGTCAGCGCCAAAACGCCGGCTTTGGCGCACGCGGAGGGCACCACGTAACCCGAGCCGCAATTCGCAGCTGCGTACGTGGTGGCGATATTGAGGATGTTGCCGCCCAGTTTTTTGGAGATGCGCCGCTTGGCAAAGGCTTGCGTACAGTGAAACGTGCCATTCAGGACGATACCAACCACCGAATTGAAAGCATTCGGGGAGAGTTTCTCCGTGCGGGCCATAAAATTTCCCGCGGCATTGTTGACCAGCGAATCGATTTCGCCAAAATGGCCTTCCGCCACTGCGAACGCGGACTCCACCGCAGAGTATTCGCGGACATCGCAGGTGGTAAAAGCCGCGGCGCCGCCAAGGCTATGAATTTCCGCGCAGGTTTCTTTGAGTGGCTCTTCGCGGCGCCCGATGAGAAACATGCGCGCGCCCAGTTTTGAAAAGTGGAGTGCCATGGAGCGGCCAAGGCCGCTGCCACCCCCCGTGAGGAAAATTGCACGATCTTTCAGAAGATCGGATTGGAACATGGACTCTCCCTTTCCATTGAGAAACAGCATTGTAACAGCGGAAAGAAATGGCCGACGCAGAGAAGTTGGTCCGGCAGGCGAACAGTGAAGGAAGAGTGAAAAAAGACAAGGCGGGATGGGGACCTGGACCCACCCCGCCCTGTCGCGGCAGCGGAGAACCGCTCACCGCAATGGCGCTATGAACAAACTTTGCCTTGCAGCTCGAATCAGCGCTTCCCTGTTTTCTCCCATGCTCTCCGCCCGTATCCGCTCGGGCCCTCGGAGGAGTGCTGGCGTTTCAGGGAAGTGCAGACAGAAGCGCTTCCACAGCGTGAATCAAATCCTTCCAGGCGACTTCGACGCCCTCTTGCAGCCTATGCAGTTCCTGGTCGTCGGCATCTTCCAGTTCCCGTACCCGCCGCTTGAACTCGGCAAAGCGCGTGCGCACGTATTCAAGTTCCCAGTAGTGCTCCAGCTTGACGCTGACCTTCTGCCTTGCGAACCGGCTCTTCAACAGGGCCACGCGGGAGGCCAGATCTTCAACCTCGCCCACGATGCGGTCCAAGTATGCTTCCTTCAGTTGCATGACCCCTCGAGCCTCCGTTCATTAACACCCGTGAATCCTGGGGATTAAGGGGCGGATTGCCTGTGGAGGGAGGAAAAGCAGGTGGTGCGCCAATCCATGGTATTTGTAACTGATACAAAACACATTAGATAGTCAATTAGAAGAGAGGGCTCTTCTGCGCGGAATGCGTGGGAAAACGCAGGCTGATCCGTGCTTTCTGATGAATATCACGCAGTCTACTATTGGAATTTGGAGCTTTTGACGCCACCTAAGGAACCCAGAACGAGGCAGGGAAGAGCTCAGTCAGTTGGCGGGGCCTACTGCAGCCGGGATGGGCCGGCCGAGGGACTTGGCGTACTCCGCTTCGTACACCGCATTGCCGGGAAATTCTTCCGTGAGTTCCTTGAGATTTTTCTGGGCTAGAGCGTTCTGCTTTTCGCGGCGCGCGGAGAGAGCGAGAAGAATTTTGGCGAACGGCTTCAAGTAGTGGCCGTTGTCGGCTGTTTTTTGCACCTCGGACATGCCGAGCTTCCTGTCGCCATGGATCCCTCCGAACCACAGGACGAATCGTGCAGAGGAAGAAAGAGAGCCGATGACGTAGTTGGCGATGCCGGATGCCACATAGGCGTCGTAGGTCTCAGGATGATCGTGGAGAAGCATCTCCGCGTTGGCATTGGCTTCCTTGAGATGTTTCAGCGCGTCGTAGTGTTTCTTCAGGAGCATGCTGTCGGCATCCGACTGCATGCCCGCGCAAAGCGTCAAAGCATAGAGACCCTCGGGATCGCGGGGATGATCCTTGAGCCGCTGAAAGGCGAGGGCGCGAGCGCGTCCGACCGAATCCTCGAAACCCTTGATCCGGTCCGCGTCGGGCGTACCGCTGATGCCACCAAGGAAGCGCTTGTCATTGAGGAAGTAGTCGCTGGTCAAAACGTGCTGAAGAAAAAATTCCTCGAACAGATAGCTGGCGGCCAGGGAAACCTGACCAAAAGGCTCGGTGGGATTTTGCGAAGCCCATTTCTGAAAGAGTTCGCGCGCCTCAGGAAACTTTTGCTCGTAGAGGAGCCGGTAGCCGTGTTCGAGTTCCGGAACGGAAGTGAACGCCGGGCCCATGGCCTGGCCGAAGCTCTGCAGGGGAAAGAACGCGAAGCCCACAAGGATTGCGAGCAGCAATCGGAAAAGAAATCGCATGGTCCACCTGTCTCAGAAAAGCCCGGGAAGGAATCGCGGCTTCCCGGACATGGCCTCTCGATAGTGAGCATCCGAAAAAAGGACGCTTTCCTCCGTGTTAATTCGCCGCGACAGAACAAAAACATGGGCGGCGGAACCGGCTACGGCGGTGATCCACGCACAATGAATGAGGGGAAGCACCAGCATTTCGACAAACACGGCGGCGTAGTTCGGGTGCCGGACATACCGGAACGGACCCGTGGTGATGACACCCATGCCGGTGGAGTTCATCACCTCGACATTCCAGTGCTCACCCAGCGTGCGAATGACCCACCAACGAACCACATTCGCGGTAAGGAAGATGGCAAAACAGATGGCGGCCAACACGGGATAAAAAGGCCGGTAGAGGAAAACGACTTCGAGCGCGGCGCCAAGGAGCACGCCAGTGTGAAGCAGAACCATCGGGCGAAAAACGGGATCGACGACTTTGGACGCGCCTTGCGCGGCCATCTCGCGCTGGTGTCGCCGAGAAATCTGCAATTCATAAATGCGCAAGAGCGCAACGACCAGGAGGAGACCCAGATAGGCGATGACACTCAGTTCCATTGCAGCAGTAAAAATTCAGCGCTGAAACCGGGGCCAAAGGCGGCCGCCATCGCATGCTCGCCGGGCTTAAGAGGGCGCTTTTCGAGCCATTCCTGGAGGATAAAGAGGATGGTGGCGCTGGAAAGATTTCCGACGTTGGCAAGGATATCCCAGGAAGGCTGGGTGTCGCACTTACACAGGCCTAATTTTTCCTCGACGTTCCCCAGCAGGCGCGCACCGCCGGGATGGAGTATCCATCCTTTAATGTCCTGGCGAGTTTTGCCGTGTCGCTCGAGGAAGCCATGCACCAACTCCTTGATCTGCGCGCCGATCATTTCCGGAACGTCCTTCGCAAGAAGGATGTGAAATCCGGAGTCGCGCAGGTCGAAGCCCATGGCCCCCAGAGAGTCGGGGAACGTGTAGGTTTCGGTGACCAGCACGCGCGGGCCGGGCTTATCCTGCCCCGTGACGACCACCGCAGCGGCGCCGTCGCCGAACAGGATGGAAGAAATCAGATTGGCCTGAGAAATGTCCTTGCGCTGAAAAGTGAGCGAAGGCAGCTCCACAGAGATGATCAGGACATTCGAACCAGGATTCGATTTGATGTAATCCGCGGCGCGAGAAATGGCCATGGCGCCCGCGGCGCAGCCCAGCTCCGTGAATGGCATACGGCGAATGTTGGAGCGGAAACCCATGAGTTTGATCAGGTGCGCATCCAACGAGGGGATCATGAACCCCGTGCAGGACACGGTGATAATGAGGTCGATGTCTTCGGGGCGGAGGCCAGCCCTTTCGAGGCACTTTTCGGCGGCTTCCCTCCCGAGTTTTACGGCGTGTTCGATATATTCGTTATTGGTCTTGGCGAGCGCCCGCGGCTCAATGGTGTAGTCGATGGGGAAGATGGCATGCCGCTGATGGACTTGGGCGTTGTCCACGATGGCCATCATGGCTTCCACGCGACGCTCCGGGATGTCAAACACCCGGCCCATGTAATATTTCACGTCATCGCGCGTGATAAGGTACGGAGGCAGCGCCGTAGCGGAGGCGCATATGGTGGCTACTGAAGAATTTCCGTTCGAAGAGACCTGGCTCGACAAGTTCACGGGTACCGTCCCTGATCCGGTATAGGTAGCTTCCGAAATTGGCTCGATCGCCGAAGTACAAGTGCGCCCCGGTGGGGTGGAAGCATTTCGGCGCTTACTTTACATCAAATTGCGGCGCAGGGGAAATACCTGAAGCTGGCTCGGGACTTAAAGACAAGAACGGCGGAACTCAAGATGAGGTGGCTATGAACCATACAAAAACGAAGTGGCGAGTGATGATGTGCGTGTGGCTGGCGGCGCTGTCGCTGGGGGCCTCGGCCGTCCCGGCACAGGAGAAAGCACCGCTGCTTGTCATGGTATCCGTGGATGGCTTGTGCCCAGACTACCTGACTGCAGCAGACGCCCATGGCGCGAGGATTCCCACCCTAAGGAAACTTCTGAAAGAAGGCGCATACGCCGAGGGAGTTGTTGGCGTGGTGCCGACCGTTACGTACTCCAGCCACACCACACTGGTAACGGGCGTGTGGCCGGCAGAGCATGGAATATGGGCGAATACGATGTTCGATCCGCTGCAAAAGAATTATCAGGGTTGGTATTGGTACGCCGAGGATATTCACTTGCCCACTCTTTGGGAGGCGGCGGAGCGAGCAGGGCGGACGACCGCAAGCATACAGTGGCCGGTTACCGTAGGCGCAGACATCACCTGGAACATTCCCGAGGTGTGGCGCGCGGGGACACCTGAAGATGCGAAGCTGATTCGCGCGCTTTCCACGCGCGGCTTGTTGGATGAGGCTGCAAAGGATATCGGACCGTATCGCGGAGGAATGGATTCCTCCATTGAGGGAGACGAAGTGCGAGGCAACTACGCAATCTGGATTCTGCAGAAGAAGAGGCCGGGGTTGCTAACCCTCCACCTGACGGCACTCGACCATATCCAGCATGAGACCGGCCCCTTCAGCGCGGAATCGGTTGCGATTTTGGAGCGACTGGACGCGATGATCGAAAAGGTACTACAAGCGGCTGAGAAAACTGCGCCGGGACGCGCATTTGTCGCGGTGGTGTCCGATCATGGATTTGTCAAATATGAGCAACAACTGAACCTGTTTTCCGCGTTTCGAGACGCGAAACTTTTTACAGCCAATGAGAAGGGGAGCATTACGGACTGGAAGGCTATGCCGTGGGTGACAGGCGGCTCGGCAGCAATTGTGCTCAAAGAGCCGCGTGACCAAGCCACAATCGAAACGGTGCGCGATTTGTTGGCTAAGCTGGCCGCGGACCCCGCGAACGGGATTGATCGCGTGCTTGAGGCAGAGGAGTTGCATAAACGAGGGGGCTATCCGGAGGCATCTTTCTTCGTGAGCCTGAAATCCGGTTGGCGCACAGGAGCTTCGTCGACAGGACCGTTGGTCACAAAAGGGAAGCCGGGAGGAACGCACGGAGAACTCCCGGACTTGCCGGAATTGCGTGCATCCTTTTTCTTGGTGGGGCCGGGCGTCCCAGCGGGGAAGGATCTGGGCGTGATCGATATGCGCGACGTAGCACCGACGCTGGCCAAGGAGGTGGGATTATCCTTGCCCAGCGCCGAGGGGAAGGCACTCTTGCCTTGAGATCGATCCGTGAATGAATCAAACTTTCACGGATCAGTGCTGCGGCTCAACACCGCGCTCCGGGGCGATGGCCTCCGCCATACGAAACACGGCGCCGAGCACTTCGAGAACAATTCGGCAGTAGAGGATCCAAAACACATATCCGACGACCGCGGCGAGCAACGCGAGTAGCCCTTGCACGGGAGCCTGCTGGAATGCCAGCACCACCCAGGCAACCGCCGCAATGAGACCGACGAGCAGATGGAGCGCGTACAGGAATTTCAACATCCGCGGCGTGGCCCACGTACGAAACGAAAAATCCATCAGGCCTTCCCATATTCCTTTTGCTTCAGGCATGGTCTCCTCCTGGCAGACTGATCTCGATAAAAAGTATAGACAATCGGCAACCCGATTGGCTGCAGGAATGTGGAATTGTTGCGAAAGCAGCGCTTGTCCCGTTGGACAGGGAAACCGAATGCAGGACGACAGTTCTCAGCAGCAATCAGGGTAACGATTTGTGCCGTGCGGCGCGCAAAATGGGATGGAACTGAACGAAGACATGATCGTCGTCGGCGTGCTGGTCGTGACACGCGAAGCACATCGACGACGGCAACGCTTTGGCGGTTTCGGCGAGGTTGCCGCCTTCGCCAAACGAGAAGTACGCCCAACCGTCTTTGAAACGGGAGGGATCCTTCACCGAAACAGCGAGGCCGGTGAATTCGCCTTCGAAATAACCGGCCTTGTTAATGGAAACTTTTTGCGCGGGTTGGTAAACCACCAGGAGGCACATGGTCTTATCCGGGAATTTGCCTGTGGCCTTGTACGCGTCGAAGGCCTCCGATTGCAAATAGATGTTGTGAAATTCGCCCGGCCCCTTGTGCTCGCCGGTGTCGTAGCTCATTCCGATGTTGGAGCCCACGAAGGTCCAGTGCTCGAAATTCTTCGGCTGCAGTAACGCACCCAAGGAATCGTATTGCGGCAGAGTCATGGCGGTTGGATTCGCCGCGCCGGGGGACGCAACCTTCACAAAAGGAATTGTGGCCAGCAGGACCGCTACCGGAAGCAAAAGAAAGACGCGCATGGAGCACCTCGCGATGTGGCGATTGTGCGCTAAACGATGTGCACGTGGCAAGAAAACTGATAAGTTGCGCCGTAGGAGACAGCGATTAGCTGGCGGCTTCCTGGCTGGCGCGGATTTCCTGCCAGCGGCGCGGACGCTTGTTGTACTGCAAGACTTTCTTGCGCAGGCGAATGGATTTTGGCGTGATCTCGACCAGTTCATCGTCGGCGATGAATTCGATGGCCTGCTCCAGGCTGAGGACGCGGTGCGGGATCAGCCGGATGGCCTCGTCCGCCGAGGAGGAGCGCATGTTGGTGAGTTTCTTCTCTCTGGTCACGTTGACTTCCATATCCTGCTCGCGCGAATTCTCCCCAACCACCATTCCTTCGTACACTTCGACCACATGTCCAATGAAGAGTTCGCCGCGTTCCTGCAAGCCCCAGAGCGCATAAGCCGTCGAAACGCCGGGACGGTCCGCGACCAGCGCGCCCGTGGGCCGAAGAGCCATGTCGCCGCCGTATTCCATCCAGCCGTCAAAGATCGAGTGAATCAGAGCGGTGCCGCGCGTGTCCGTGAGTAGTTGGCTGCGCAAGCCGATCAAGCCGCGGGAAGGAATCTTGAAATCCAAGCGCACGCGCCCAGAGCCGTGATTGCTCATCTTGAGCATTTCGCCGCGCCGGCTGCCGATGGTTTCCATGATGATGCCGATGAAATTTTCGGGAATGTCGATGACCAGGTGCTCGACCGGCTCGAGCTTCTTGCCGTTTTCCGTACGCACGACGATCTCGGGCTTGCCAACCATGATTTCAAAGCCCTCACGCCGCATAGTTTCTATCAGTATCGCGAGCTGCAACTCGCCACGGCCAAGCACGCGAAAGGATTCGGGCGTGTCCGTATCTTCCACACGGATGGAAACGTTGGTGAGGAGCTCTTTCGCCAGGCGGTCGCGAAGGTCGCGCGAAGTAAGATAAGTTCCTTCGCGGCCGCAGAGTGGGCCGGAGTTGACGGAGAAAATCATGGCCAGTGTTGGTTCGTCGATGGTCAGCGGCTCAAGCGGTGCAGGATTTTCGAGCGAGGTGATGCTTTCGCCGATCTGAATCCCTTCCACGCCCGCGATGGCCGCGATGTCGCCTGCAACCACGGATTCGGCTTCATCGCGCTCGAGCCCGCGGAAGGTGTAGAGCTTCGTAATTTTGGTGCTCTGAAGTTTGCCATCGAGCTTGCTGATTCCGACTTCTTCCCCGCGATTCAGGGTGCCATTGAAGACGCGGCAGATCGCGAGGCGCCCGAGAAATTCAGAGTAGTCGAGATTCGTGACCTGGAGTTGAAGGACGCCCTCGGGATCGCCCGTGGGGCGGGGAATTTTATTGACGATGGCTTCAAATAGAGGGAGCAAGTCTTTGGAATCGTCGCCAACCTTGCGGTGAGCCACGCCGGCGCGGGCGTTCGTATAAACGATAGGGAACTCGAGTTGATCTTCCGTGGCATCCAGGTCAATGAAAAGATCATAGATCTCATTGAGGACTTCTTCAGGCCGCGCGTCGGGGCGATCGATTTTGTTGAGGACTACGACCGGAGGAAGCTTGGCCGCCAGCGCCTTCTGAAGCACGTAGCGAGTTTGCGGCAGCGGGCCCTCGCTGGCGTCGACAAGAAGCACGACGCCGTCCACCATGCGCAGCGCGCGCTCGACTTCGCCGCCGAAATCGCTGTGGCCGGGAGTATCGACGATGTTGATCTTGGTATCGTGGAAAAACAGGGCCGTATTCTTGGCCAGAATGGTAATGCCCCGCTCGCGCTCCAGGTCGTTCGAGTCCATCACGCGCTCGACGACGGCTTGATTGGCGCGAAAAATGCCGCTCTGCCGGAGCATGGTATCCACCAGCGTGGTTTTTCCGTGGTCCACGTGGGCAATAATGGCGATGTTGCGAATCTCTTGAGTCATTTTCGTAAATGCGTCTTAAGACAAAAATAGCTGCTGATACAACCAGCAGCCCGGACGAATCCCTTTCTTCATCGGTTACAGGTGCGGTTACAAACTATCATTTTACCAGACACGGCGTGCCCGAGCCACCCAATGATTTGGTGAGGATTTGATGACTCCAGGATGCGAGGGAGGGTTGGACGCGGGTGTCTTTTCCCGTCTTAATGCACAAATGGATAGATTTCGTCAGAAATCCAGTAATTCGCCAAAACAATGGCAAAAAGCGTTCCCGCTACCCACAGTCCCCAGCGGTAGCGCTTCCAGCCGGCGCAAAGCGGTGAACTCTGCATGGGAATGTCCACCAGGTAAGCGGCACAGTAACAAGCATTGGCGATCAGCGCAAGAATGACAAGGAGTAGAAGCGATTGCAGAGTCAAGGCCGGGCGGAAATGGGGCCAAGTCGCCACAAGCCAGATTAGAACGACCGCGGAAAGAGCAAGGTTGTAGTAAAGGCGGCGCCGCTCCCAATACCGGATGGCGTCGGCGAAAAGCTCTCGAAAGGTAGCGGAGGCCGAATTCTCTGCAACTTGCGGTGGAGTTGGATGCGCGCTGTCCATAGAACAACCCCCTCGTCACAGAGGCGATGGTGACAGAGTCAGGATACCCCGTGGCTTCTCATTGTCAAGTACTTTTTTATATAAAGTGACTGGCTACAAATCACACCAATGGTGACCCGCCGTTACCAGGGGATCGACTCTCGTTAAACCTGGGCAAAAAGAAGCGCGATGCGCCCTATGGTATGCTCACTGGGATTTTTTGTGTCGTATCAAAAATAGCGAGGGTAACGTGAGAGAACGGACGAAGTCGATGCGAAACGTGATGTGGATCGCGGCTAGCGTGCTGGCGTTGGCGATTGCGGCGAGTCCGCAAGAACAGAAGGCGGCGCGGCCGGACCTGCCGAAACTTTTCGAGAAGAAAGAAGTGATGATGCCGATGCGCGACGGGGTGAAATTGCACACCGAAATCTACACGCCGCGCGACGCACAGACTCCTCTGCCCATCCTGATGGAACGGTCGCCGTACGGCATTTCCGGCGGACCGCAGGGCTATAGCAGGCATCTTTTCGCCGCTCAGGATCTGTACGCCGACGGCTACATTTTCGTATACCAGGATATTCGTGGCCGCTTTGGTTCCGAAGGCAAGTTTGAGATGAATCGCCCGGTCCACGACCCGAAAGATTCCAAAGGCGTCGATGAAAGCACGGACACCTATGACACCATCGATTGGCTTGTGAAGAATGTGCCGAATAACAACGGGAGAGTGGGCGTCCGCGGGATTTCCTACGGCGGTTTTCTTTCGGACATGGCGATGGTGAACCCGCATCCCGCGTTGAAAGCGGTTTCGGAACAGGCCTGCATGGGCGACGCCTGGATGGGCGACGACTTCTTTCACAACGGAGCCTTCCGCCTAAGTTACGGCTTTGAATATGCCGCGCTAATGGAAACTTCGAAGGAAAATTTCAGTTTTACGTATGACAATTTCGATCTATACGACTGGTTTCTGCGCCTGGGTGTTCTTTCCAACGCGGATAAGCGCTATTTCCACGGAGAAATTCCTACGTGGAGCAACTTCGTAAACCACCCGGCCTACGACAATTTCTGGCAAATCCACGCCGTCGAACACGCGTTGAAAGAGCCGACGGTGCCGAATCTGAATGTGGCGGGATGGTGGGACCAGGAAGATTTCTACGGGCCGATGCGCACGTACCAGGTCCTAGAGAAGTCAGACCCCAAGCATCTGAACTACGTTGTGGTCGGGCCGTGGAATCATGGCGGATGGGCAGGCGGCAAAGGTGATTCGCTGGGCGAAATTCCTTTTGGCTCGAACACCGCCGAGTATTTCCGCCAGAAGGTGGAGGCGCCGTGGTTCGCTTACTGGCTGCACGACAAGGGAACATTGCCCTTGAAAGAGGCGCTGCTGTTCCAGACCGGCAGTGACACGTGGACAAGTTTCGATGCGTGGCCGCCGAAAGAAGCTCAGAAAAAGAATCTGTATTTTGGCGAAGGTGGCACACTTTCCTTTGATGCGCCGAAAGCAAACGGGCCGGACGCATTTGATGCTTATGTGAGCGACCCAGCGCGTCCGGTGCCCTACCGTCACCGGCCCGTAGATATGACCTATCCCGACGACCATCCGGGTAGCTGGTACACCTGGCTGGTGCAGGATCAACGCTTCGTCGACAACCGCCCGGACGTGCTGACGTGGCAAACCGGCGAATTGCAGGAAGACGTCACGATCGCCGGTCAAGTGACTGCCAAGCTGTTTGCGTCGACAACGGGAACGGACAGCGATTGGGTCGTAAAGCTGATCGACGTGTACCCGCAGAAAGTGGAATCAGATTGGAGACTCTCCGGATATGAGCTGATGATCGCCGACGAAATTTTCCGCGGGCGCTACCGGAAATCCTATGAGAAGCCCGAACCGCTTGTGGCGGGGGAGATTACGCCGTACACGATCGACCTGCACACCACCGATCACGTGTTCAAAAAAGGCCATCGCATCATGGTGCAAGTGCAGAGCACCTGGTTCCCGCTATACGACCGCAACCCACAGAAATTTGTGCCGAATATTTTCGAGGCGAACGAATCCGATTACCAGAAAGCGACCCAGAAGATCTAC
>Ga0187803_10000412_pt1 | contig 17282 bp, 17 predicted proteins | sample NC_wetland_sal_i_2_FD_132425 | JGI IMG/M metagenome (GOLD analysis project Ga0187803, IMG submission 132425) | Wetland sediment microbial communities from Neuse River Estuary, North Carolina, USA - Control_3 | ecosystem: Environmental > Aquatic > Freshwater > Wetlands > Sediment | place: USA...
ATGGAGTGAGATAGTCGATATGATAGGCCAGAAGAGGTCGGTACCATCAGCAATCATCGACAAGCTTTGAAGGACTGATAGGCGCGATTCATCACAGAGCACGAAGACGAACTCGTCAACCATGACGCATCTTGCCTCACTTTCCTCAGGAAATTGGGTCTGTTGCTCATGTCTACCCCACAGCTGACCGTCGCCCTCATTTTCTCCCATTTTCTGACAGCATGACTTTAGTAGAGAAGCTTACCATAAGAATCTGAATTCTAGGTATGTCTATACAAACTGAAACGGACAAGTCGGGTAAGGAGAGGATGATGGTGCCAGGATCGGCGCTAGGTGTTCTCGTCGTTGAAGGCACCGTAGAGAGGCTGACTGGAGCAGGGAAATTCGTCGTTGCTTCCGTTCGAGAACAAGTGGATGTGGAGGTAGGCAATCGGGTGATGATTATCGTCTTGGACAAACTGCAGCCAGAGGTCTATCTCGAGACTCTCAAGGAGCGAGTCACTATGCCCTTCCCCAGCAACTGGACCGTCGTCGTTAAGGGAAATAGATACCTGGCGAAATGCAAGGTATCCTATGGAGGCAAGCAACTTAGCGCTCTGGACCCGGCCGGGGTGGCAAGAATCGAGCTCCCACTGCCGCGTGACGGAGTGCTCGACTTCCGCATCCCAGAGACCGTCAGTGTGGACAATGAAACCATGGTAGAAGTAAGAGACGGGGATAGGTCCATACTAATCATGAAGTTCGGGTCGATCATGGCCATGCCAACGAAAGAAACGACCCCGACCGTCACGGTCTAGATAGACCATGGTAGACCTATTCTGGACCATAGCCATAATCCTCGTGGTTCTCTGGCTGTTCGGATTCATCGGCGGGATTGGCGGGGAGCTAATCCACTTGCTGCTGATCGTCGCCGTCGTCGTGGTCTTGTACAGACTCTTCACTGGGAGAAATGTAGTCACGGGCAAATAACTGATCGATTCGGAACTTAGAGATAGCAAGGAGGTGAATTCAAGAATGGCAAAGAAGAGCAGGGGTGGAAGGATGAAAGCGGCCAAGACGCGCGCAGCCGAGGCGCCTGGTGGAAAGGGTCCTGTCAGGAAGCGTCGAGCAGGTCGAAGAATAATGAAGACCTAGGACGGTATGAAGAACAGTCGCGCAACGTGGGAGGGGTGCGAACGCAAATTGCAGAGCTAGCATCCTCCCCTAGGTCGATTTCCACTTTTGGTTACGGCGTGTCCGACGATGGGGAGGTAACAATCATTGAGATTGCGCCAAGGACAATCCATAAATAACAATTCGCGTATATTGAGACTACAAGCATTCCTGCGTGACATTCCATGGAAGATGCGAGACGAAGAAGAGTATCTTCAACGGGTCATGTAGAACTAGTATGTACTTTGTGCGAAGAGGAAGGGCGGCCGTATGTTCTGGCCGAATACGAGTATTTTGTGGTGTCAACCATGACAGGAAACGAAAGACGAGTCACGGTATGTCCCGACCATGCTGATCAGCTTGACAAAGGGAAGTTGTCCTATACGGTCGTGAACCGGAGGAAAGGGTCCGATTGGGCTCACTCTCTTTGATCTAACTTCAAGTCTTGGCGCTTTTTCATACAGCTCCAACGACAGTTTATTGTCTTCAGTGGGCAGTTGCCTAGAGGTGAGGGAAGAATGACGCGGGAACCGCCAAGCCGAAGAGGGCTCCGATAATCACGCTCAAGATGGCAAAGATGATTATCGAAAGTATGGCTATCCCGAGGCCGCCCAGCCAACTCGTTCCGAAGCTTGATTTGTAGACCCATATCCAGGCTATGAAGGCCAAGATCAAGGCGATGATGAACGCCCCTGAGCCAATCACCGTTCCTAGAAAGAAATCTACCGCGATCAAGATCACAAAGTAGACTATTGGGCCGACAAGGGTGGCGACCATTGCGTCGCCAAAGGTGGATTTTCCCCCAGTTATCGCCTTGCCCGCCAACCACGCCGGTATTGAGATGACTATCCACAGAATGACCAAGCCGATGATGGTCACAAGCAGGTCCGTCAAAGTCAGACTGCCGAGACTGGGAAGAACTGGGTTGCTCAAGACCTCTACAGATGATTTTGCCTGTTCATTTTATAAGGATTAGCGCACTGGATAGCAATCGAGTACGGTCTTACCTCTAATCGGTGACACGCGGTAGTCAGTTAGGTCAGTTTCATCTTGTGACCGCAATCATGACACTTCCTCGAGCCCTCTTCTTCGGGGAAGGTATTTGCAAGGTCGCATTTGCACGTACATGGGACCAAATCCATAGTTGACCAATCACAACTCTTGCACATATCGAGATGACTTTCCAGGTCTGCTCCGATATATCTCTATTCGATGTTAGAGCTAAAGTTCGAGGCTCCTGGAGCCACGCTCGTCAATTTGATTGGAACAACCCTAACGGCGATTGAGGAAGGCCCAGAATCCGGTCTCAGAACCTGGTTGGGAGTGGGCTCCACAAGGTCCGTTCGCTCACTACGCCTCCCTCCTCCGTAGCCGTTTACAGTGTCTGCAGTCTCCGCGCCGGCAGGAAACCGTCTCAACGCCATGTTCACAGTCCTTGTGACGACAAACGTTGGGTGAATGACAACAAATTTGTCGCACACTAAACTGTACGGCTCGCACCGGGCCCGCCTACCTTGGGAATGGAATGGACACTCGTCAGCTGGTGCGTGTTTTCCCCCGATGCGGTAGTCGGAGAACGCTGCTATTCTGGGAGGACCAGGCCGTAGGCAACCTCGTCTATGTCAGCGCCTTCGTTCAGGAAGATATGCCTCGTCTGAGTGAACTCCATGATCCCTTCGAGGCCAAGTTCCCTTCCGATTCCGCTCTTCTTGAACCCCCCTCTGGGCGCGGCCGCAGAAAGCAGGTGGTACTCGTTCACCCAGATTGTGCCCGCATCTATCTCGCTCGCCACTCTCTTGGCCTTCTGGATGTCCTGGGTCCACACCCCCGCCGCAAGGCCGTAGTCGCTGTCGTTGGCGATTTCGATTGCGTCGGCTTCCTTGTCGAACTCAAGCGCCACAAGAACGGGGCCGAACACCTCCTCCCTGGCAATTTCTGCGTCTGGGGACACGTCGGTCAGCACGCTGGGAGCAAAGTAGAGACCTCCCGCGGGTACAGACTGCGAGATCTGCTTCTGATAGTACATCCGGGCGCCCCCGTGCAGCCCCCCCTCCACCATGGTCTCGATCTTCGCCTTCTGCTCGGCGGTGGTGATTGCGCTCACGTCTGTCTCCATGTCCAACGGGCTCCCTGCCCTCATCTTCTCTATGCCCTCCTTCAGCCTCTTCAGGAACTTGTCTCTGATGGACGACTGCACGATCAGCCTGCTTCCCGACTCGCAGAGCTGTCCGGAGTTCAGGTATATTCCGAACATGACACCCTTCGCTGCTTTCTCCAGGTCGGCGTCTTCGAATACTATGTTGGGGGACTTGCCACCCAGCTCAAGCGTGAACTTCTTCAGGCCGGAGGAGGCAGCCATCAGTCTCTCCCCGGTCGCAGTCGAGCCTGTGAAGCTGATCATGCTGACCTTGGGGCTGGACACAAGGGTTTGACCCACAGTCGAGCCTTTTCCGGTGAGAGTGTTCAGCACTCCCTCGGGGAAGCCGACTTCCCTGCTATCATTGGCGAGCTCGAGGGCGGTCAGAGGAGTGTAGTGGGAGGGCTTGAGGACCACGGTGTTGCCCGCGAGCAGGGCAGGCGCGACCTTCCAGACGGCCATGAGGAACGGGAGGTTCCAGGGTGCTATGGCGCCAACGACCCCGACCGGCGCGTACTGGATAATCCCCCTGGTGCCGGGGAACTCTGGGTGTTCTATCTCCCTCGTGGAAGGGAAGTCCTTCGTCGTGCTGAAGTATCGGATGTGCTCAATCCCGAGAGGGACATCCATCATCGTGCTCTGCCTGATCGTCTTCCCGGTGTTCAGAGTCTCGATGAGCGAGTACTCCTCAGCCCGTGACTGAATCCTTTCAGCGAGCTTCAGGAGGAGGCTCTGCCTTTCGTGGACTGTTGTCTTTGACCACTTCTTGAAGGCGTCAGTGGCGGCGTCTATGGCCTTCTTCGTCTTCGCATCGTCGGCGTAGGCGACAGTCGTAACGGGGGAGCCGTCGGCGGGGCTCCGCAGCATGACCTCGTCTCCTTCGAAGTCCTCCCTGCCGCCGATGATGTTTCCGTACCTTTGTCTCACAGTCCGCCCTCCGCGTAAGCCTTGATGAGCAGACTCCTAAGGTCTGCGGAACTGGCGTCCTTTGGATTGGTGACCATGCCTGTCGATTCAGAGGCTTTCGAGACGAGGTCGTCCAGATTCGGGAGAAACTCGTTTTCGCTGATGCCTGCCTCCCTGCCGCACCGGGCCTGGCCCATGGCGGCCAGGATGTTCTCAAGGGAAGTCGAGAGCCTGGCCCCTCTGTACTCGGCGGGCACTATCCGGTTGAGCCTGTCATATCTTTCAGGGCAGGACGCGTAGTTGAACTCGACGACATGCGGGAGGAAGAGAGCAACGGCTTTGCCGTGGGGGGTATGGAACCGCGCACCAAGGGCGTGGCCGAGGGCGTGGACCAGGCCGATCTGGGAGTTCGAGAAGGCCAGCCCTGCCATCGATGCACCAATGTGCACCCGGTTCCTCAGATCGACGTTTCCAGGTTCACTGATCACACCAATGATGCTTCCCGAGACAAGCTCCATCGCTTTCTCGGCGAAGGCGTCAGAGAACGGGTTGCGCCAGGCGCTTCCGTAGGCCTCCACAGCGTGGGCAAGGGCATCGGAGGCTGTGTTCCTCGTCTGCTCGGGCGGGAGGGACATTACCAGAGCGGGATCGAGGATTGCGTAGTCAGGAAGTATCTCAGGTGAAGCAAGCTCGTGCTTCCTGCCCTCTCCCTCTACCGAAAGCACGGCTGCCCAGGTGCACTCGGCGCCCGTGCCGCTAGTCGTGGGCACGGCAAGCAGCCTGCTCTTCTTCCTCAGTCCAAGCTTGACGAGGGGCGTTATGTCGTAGACCGATAGGTCAGGGCGCTCGTAGAGGGCGAAGAGAATCTTTGTGGTGTCCATGGCCGAGCCTCCGCCGACCGCGATGAACCAGTCGGGTGAGAATTCACGGATTTGCTCAAGGTGAGAGGTCATCTCTGAGAGAGGGGGTTCCTCTGACACGTCCCCAAGGACTACCGATTCCGTTCCCTGCGGCAGTGCTCGCCGGACCTGACCAGGCAGGTCCGTCCTGAGGAGATGCCTGTCAGTGACTATCACTGCCTTTTTCATGTCCAGAGAAGAGATGAACGAAAGTGAATCCTCGCCGAAGACTATCTCAGGCGACCTGAAGAACCACATTCCCCGCCATCAGAACTCGGTCTGCACTATTGTGGTTGTGTTCACCATTTCCTTCGCCGCCTTGGTGAACCTCATCACCTTCATCATCGAACCCTGGAGTTTGAACTTCCCAGTGAGCAGCCCCTGGATGGGGTCGATCTCCTTGTTGATGAGCTTCCTCCAGTTCGAGTAGGGACCACTGTATTTGTACTCAGGGACCGGCAGATCGGATTCAGCCAGGGAAAACTTGGCGTCTCGGCACTTCCCGTGGTAGAGGTCGAGGTAGATGTAGGCGTCCCTGTCGAATGCGGCGTCCTTCTGGACCACGAAGGTCATCGCCCCCTCCCACCCCTTCGCTGCGTCCTCGTAGCTGGCGTTCGAGTTCAGCTTCGCCATATACTCCTTCACCCATTCTTCGCTAGGAAACTTGACCATGCCCAGCCCCCGGCCTCGATGTGCCCATCGAAAAGGGTGCTGGTGCCCGCGAGAACGCACTGCGGCCAGGATCAACTGCCGTCGGCGGCGAATCCGGGGAGCAGGAAGGCCTGCTTGGCGATGAACGCGGATTGATAAGCCAGCGCCAGCGCCGCCCGCGCATGGGCCGGCGCGAGGCATCGGCGACCGGGCCAACCGATGCAGACGCGGTTGATGTGGCTGTAGTCGGGGCCGGTGTCATAGGACTAGTCATAGCTCATCGACTCTCGAAGCTCGGAAAACGCGTGGTGATTATCGAGAAGCAGGCTGAACCCGGGAGAGGGGTCACCGCAGGCCAGGCGAACGTCATCCACGTAGTCCAGCTCCCCTTCGGCTCCCTGAAGAGCAGGCTCGCAAGGAAGGGGAACGCGATGTATGACGAGCTCTGCCGGGAGCTCGGGGTGAAGCTGAACCGGGTCCCCGCACTTCTCGTGGTGAAAGGTTGGTCGCGGCTCCCTGCCCTCTTTGCAGTCTACCTCTATCTCAAGCTGGAGCTTCGGGGAAAGTTTGGTGTCAGGGTGATGCGCGGGCGGACCCTGCAAAGGATGGAGCCTCTCCTGGCCGACGACATCAAAGGGGGCATCGTGGTCCAAGGATACGGGACGATTGATTCCAAGGCTCTGATGTCACGGCTGGAGAAAACGACCGAGGGGCTTGGTGGGGAATTCATGTTCGGGTGCGAACTGACCTCTGTGAAAGCGGAGGATGGCGTCATCCTGCTGAATACGACGGGAGGAGAGGTGAGGGCCAGGTTTGTCGTGAACGCCGCGGGGCTCTACTCAGACGACGTCTCGACCATGCTAGGCAGGGACCTCGGCAGACTCGAGCCGGGGCTGGGAGTGATGGCCGTTTATTCCGAACTGGGAGTGAAGAGCATCGTGGCGCCACTCCCGTTGAGCGTGGGGTCCAGGACCAAGGGAGGGGCGATAATCCCAGCCACTGACGGCACGGTCATATTCGGCCCCACGCTGAGGGTCGCCGACTCAAAGGAAGAAAGCGCGTTCAAGGACGAGGACCTGGAGGTTCTGAAGTCAAAGTTCGGCCCCCTGCTGAAGTCAGAGGGGAAGCTCCAGAGGGTGTACACGGGGGTTAGGCCCATGTCCCCCACAGGGGACTTCGTGGTCGACTTCGATCGGGAAAGAAAAATAGTCAACCTGGTGGGCATAGAATCCCCCGGCCTCACCGCAGCCCCGGCAATTGCTGAGATGGTCGAGAAGATGGTGCTGGAGGGTCTGGCATGAGCGATTCGCCCCTGTACTCATGCGTCGATGTTGGCACAACCAGGGTGAAGCTCAACCTGTACGACTTCGAGATGAAGAGGTGGCACGCCGAGGCTCTGGCCGTCCCCGTGGGGGCCGACGGCCTCCAGGACGCTGAAGAGCTCTTTCAGGCGGTGAAACATCTCGTTCACAGGGGGAAAGAGCTGGGCGCCACCTCGGTGGGTCTCGCAACTTACAGGGCATCCACGGTGGCCTGGGACAAGGATGGGAAGCCCCTTACCCCTATCGTGACCTGGACGGACAGAAGCGTCGCCACCACCTACAGGCGCCTCCCGGCCTACCTGAAGCTAATTGGGAAGATCCCGCCCTTCGATCTGGTCATCTCCCCCTACTCCCCTGTGCTGAAGTTCCTACGGCTCAGGGAGCTGAAGCCGTCCCTCGTAGAAGGCGGGATGCAGTGGACTGTGGACTCATATCTGGCCTATAGGCTCACGGGGAGGTTCGTCTCCGACGCCACGAATGCGTGTCTGACCGGAATCGTGGATCCGAGGACCATGAAGGAGATCGGGGCTGTGAAGTCGCTCTTCAAACTGAGGATGGAGACTCCAGAGATTGTGGAGAACGCGGAGACAATCGGCACCTACGAGGGCCTGGAGTTGAACTCCCTCGTCGCAGACCAGCAGGCAGCCAGCCTGGCCGAATGGGCCATCGAAGAAGGGATAGGGAAAGTCACCAATGGCACGGGGACATTCGTCGACGTCCCCACTTCCGGGTTCGCGCGAAGGGGGGAGCTAATACCACTCGTCCTCCTCAAGCACAAGGGAAAGGTCTGGTTCGGGGTCGAAGGATACCTCCCCACGACCGGGAAAGCGGCCGACGTCATGCTTTCCCTGGGACTTCTCAGGAGCTATGCCGACCTCGAAGGGGAAGGGGATGGCGGAGTCATTTTCGTCCCCGCGCTTTCGGGCCTACAAGTCCCTCGGATCCCGAACGCGAAGGGAGTCATAGCTGGCCTGACTCTGGCCTCCGACAGGGGAGCCGTCGCATCGGGACTCCTGAAGTCCATAGCTTTTCATGTCAGGTACGTCCTGGCGCAGTCTGGCGAGCGCCTGCGCGTTCTCCGAGCTGACGGCGGGCTCTCCAGATCGGACTCGCTGATGAAGATAATCTCCGCGACGACGGGGCTCCCTGTCGAGAGGGGCACCGACTACGAGGCGACGTCAAGGGGGCTGGCGATGCTTCAGCAGGTCGCCACCGGGGAAGCCACTCTGGAGGAAGTGGCCAAGGTCAGGGGAGATGCAGAGCTTTTTAGCGAAAAGGGGAACGCCAGACAGGAGGAAGAATACGAGAAATGGAAGAACCTGACAGGGTTGTTGAGGAGCTCGAAGGGGTCCTACCTGGCCGAGTGACCAGGGACGTAGGGAAGTACCTAAAGGACTGGTGGCCTCTAACCTGGGTCACCGACGAGAGCCTCGGAGACGCGATTGCTGTTGTCAAGCCCATGAACGTGGACGAAGTCGTTGCCACCATGAAGTTCGCTTCGTTGAACAGGGTTCCGCTGTATGTCCACGGCGGGGGGAGCTCCGTGACGGGGGCGTCAATCCCCTCGAGAGGGGTAGTCGTCGACACCCAGGGGATGGACCAGGTCCTGGACCTCGACGAGGAAAACAGGACCGTTACAGTCCAGGGAGGGACGAAACTCAAGACCCTGGAGGGAAGACTGAACGAGAAGGGACTTTCCCTCTTTCAGTTCCCCCAGTCCCTGGAACTTGTCACCGTTGGCGGGTACATATCCACGCTGGGGACTGGGCAGTACAGCAGTCTCTACGGAGGGATAGAAGACTCGGTGCTGAGACTCGAGGTTGTCCTTCCTTCTGGAGAGGTCGTCTGGACTCGCAAGCGGGGAGCGCCACGGTCTTCGGTGGGACCTGACCTCAGCAGGCTCTTCCTCGGGGCCGAGGGCTCCCTAGGCATCGTCACAGCCGCGGAGCTGAAGGTCCACAGGATGCCGAAGAATGTGTGGAAGGCAGCCTACACCCTTCCGAGCTTCGAAGCCGGCGTGGCTGCGTCTAAACTCCTCCTCGATCTGGACCTGAAGCCCGCAGTCTGCAGGCTCTACAACGAGACGGAGTCTGCCTTCCAATTCGGAGAGGGCAAGCCGACCCTTCTGTTGATGTACCATGCCAACTCGGATAGGATTCTCCAGGACGCCAGGGAGGAGACGGAGGCCCAGCTTAGAGAAGGCTCGATCCCGGCAGACCCCTCCCTCGTTGACGTGTGGCTTGAGAAGCGTTTCAACTTCAGAGAGGAGATAGATGCAGTCAAGAAGATGGGGTACGTCCCCGAGACGGTCGAAGTCGCAGCGAAGTGGAGCAGAATAGTCGAGCTGTACTATGACGCCTTGGACAGCCTGAGCAAGATCCAGGGAGTCTCCGGCGTCGGCGCGCACCTCTCGCACATCTACGACCAGGGAGGTTGCCTCTACCTGACAATCCTCTTCGAACCCAACAAGGACACCTACTGGTCCATCTGGGAGGCCATGGCGAAAGTGACGAAGACCCACGACGCCACCATATCCCACCACCACGGCGTCGGCATTTTGAAGCGAGTCTACGCCAGGGACGAAGTCCCCATTCAGCTGCTGAAGAAGATCAAGCAGGCCATAGATCCAGAAGGGATCCTCAGCCCAGGCAGACTGATGTAGCGCCGGGCTTCAGGGATTGGCGCAGCTGAATGCCGCCAGCGTCCTAGTGCTCTGCTATCCTGAGCTGCAGACGCGCCTGGTGCTCCCGTTCAGCGCGACCGATGGGTAGTACGACCCGTTGACCAGCACGGCGCCCTCTCCGAATAGGCAGAAGGATATGGAGCCCATGGGCGAAGTCGCGTTGTTGGACTGCTGAAATCTCAGAGCGGCCCTCTGAGGCACGGCGGGAGTTGCTCCCAACGTGACAACGGGAGCGAAGAATACGAACCCGCCGAGGACGAGTGCCAAGCAGACCAACGCGGATATCCGGCTGGCGTTCCTCCGTATGATTCTCGTTGATACAGGGCTGGAGCATGCGGCGCAATCTCCGCACAGGCATCCGGGCCCACAGACGGCGCACGGACAGCTGGCAGACAGCTGCTGGAAGATCCTCACGGTTCACATTTCACCTCGAGTATCTCCTGCCTCCACCGCTGCTACGGGCCTGCCTATATTCCTAGACCCTCACCCCCGCTTCCAGAAGCCTAGCAGGAGAGCTCGCGGCCTATGGCGCCTTTTGATGTCGACTTTTCCCGGCGGACAGGGAGTCGCCCGGAAAGCTCTCTGCGGCGTGAATCTCGTAGGTGAATATGCCTGCCCTTATGGCGGGATCATCGTCCATTATCTTCCGCGTTTCTTCTGGGTCTGTCGAGAAGATGCAAAGCCCTCGGACGTTGCTGCTGTCGTTCATCGGACACACGATGAGCAGTTTCCTGTCCCTTCGGAGCTCGAAGTTTCGGCGGCCATGCTCCCAGACGACCCTGTCTGCGTCAGGGTCGTCCCTCAGGGGAGTCTTGCGCAGGATGACGACTGTGTATGGACGAGCCTTTGCCAGCATCTTGCGCATATACTCGTCCGTGATTGCTCCCATGGTCGGGTGTTCGCTCCTAGTTGGTGAATATCTCTTTCGCGTGCCCGATTCTCCGGCTTCTCTCTAGAACCCAGCAGGGATGCCGTCCCCGCGCACATCGCAGACCGCCTTCCGATAGCGCCCCCCAACCTCCACAGCCTGGCACACACCAGTTCGACCGGGCATGGGCAGGCTCTGGACGGAGTAGGTACCGTCCCCCGGGAGCTCGTACCCTTCCTCGATCAGGAGAGTCTTCCCCCCTCCCCAGAGGAACCGGGGGTGGGCCACGTTCTGCTCTGCGGGCATTGAATAATCCACGGCGTTTGTGACGAAGAGGGCGTGCTGCAGGGGCCTGTAGTCCGCGCCGCTGCACCCGATGGCAAGGAACGGGCGTCCCTCTTTCTCGAGGATCATGGAGGAGAGGGTGTGGAGCGGGCGCTTCCGGGGTTCTATCTTGTTGGGTCCCGCAGTGCTGAACCCGGATGCCCTGTTGTTGAGCACGATTCCGCATTCTGGGACGAAGACACGAGAACCGAAATGCTGGAACAGGCTCTGGATCCCCGAGACCATGTTCCCCTCGGAGTCGACCACGGAGAAAGCGGTCGTGTCTCCCTTCCTGATCCGAGCTCTGGTGGGGCGCTTTTTCCTTCCGGCGGAAAGGAAGGCGTCAATGTCGATATGGGTGAAGCGCGGGTCCCCCAGCATCTCATCCCTGCGGGCGTAGGCTTGGATGGCCGCCTTCGTCGTGCGCACTATCCTCTCTTTTGATAGGGGCCCGGCTCCAGACAGCCCAACTTCTGCAAGCAGTTTCAGTATGAGGAGGCTTGTTGCGCCCATGCTGTTCGGAGGGACCTCGTACACTCTGGCCCCGTGATAATCCAGCGTGATTGGCTCGACCCACTCCGGCTTGAAGTCTGAGAGGTCGTCGAGCCTCCAGGGGACGCCAAGGGAAACGAGGGCCGAGACTATTCTCTCCCCCGGCCACCCTGAGTAGAAAGCTTCGGGCCCTCCCTGAGCCACCTCGGAGATCACTCGGCCGAGGGCCTCCTGCCTGATCCATTCCCCGGGCGCTGGAGGCCGGCCCGCGGGTGCGAAGATCTCCTTCGCCTCCCTTGGGAGTTGCTGGTATGCATCGGCGACAGATTGGCATATGCCGGCCCCCGCTGGGAACCCTTCCGTAGCGAGCTTGATCGAAGGCGCGAGCAAATCCTTGAACTCGGACATTCCCAGCTCCCTGTGCATCTCCCAGACCCCGGCGACGTAGCCAGGGACTACGCATGAAAGGGGGCCGAACTTCGGAATCTTGCCCCCCGCCGTGGACGACACGAGCTCGGGGGTGAGGCCGTAAGGGGACCAGCCGCTTCCATTGAGGCACTTGACCTTCCCTGACCTGGATTCGTAGAACATTCCGAAGAAATCCCCGCCGAGCCCCCCGGCGGGGTGGACGGCTACGGATAGGGCGACGCTGGTGGCGACTGCGGCGTCGAAAGCATTGCCGCCTTTCCTGAGGACGTCGTAGCCCGCCAGGGAGGCCAGGGGGTGCTCGCTTGCGACGGCTGCATGCTCCGCGATTATTGTCCTGCTCAGCGTCACGCCTGCAATTCTTGCCTCCGCCTGTTCTTAAGAAATCAGGGCCCCGCTAGCCTCAGGGAGTATATCCAGCTCCCCTTCCCCAGGGGACCTGCGCGTGCGAAGCCCGCCTCTTCGAAAAGGTGAGGCGTTCCGCTCCAGAGCAGCGTGGCCGAGCGCTCCCCCTCCACAGGGTAGGCCTCGACGACCTCGGCCCCCATCTTCCGGATGGCACGCACTGACGCCCGGACCGCGAAGCTCGCGAGCCCAGCCCTGCGGTGCCCTGGCCCGACGAAGAGACACGTTATCCTCCAGGGATGCTCCGAGGTGGGCTTGTATCCCCGCTTTCTGTCGATTCTGCCGAGCTCCTCCTGGGGTCCGAATTGACACCAGCCAACTGGGTCGTCTCCGCAGTAGACGATTGTCCCGTGGGCGCGTCCCTCCATGGTCAGGAGGCGTTTCGCCTCCCTGTTCTCAGCGTATGCCTTTGAATCGAAGTTGCCGGGCTTGTGGTAGAACAAGCACCAACACCCTCCCCAGACGCCCCCGTTTGACGCGAAAAGCCTCTCGAAGTCGGGCCAGGTCTTGGCGGAGAGCTGGCGGGCGGAGACTTTCCCGTGAGTGTGGGAGGAACCCGGTCGGGGCATCGGTGGCTCCCAGGCGAGAACCTATTTATAGAACAAATCGCACGTATACAACCATTAGTGTATGACCTTTGAGCCAATCCGAGCTTGACGCGGTTCTGGGGACCGTCGAGAACCCAATCCGTCGAAGGATAATCGCGAGGTTGAGCGAAGAGCCCAACTACCAACGGCAGCTGTCTAAGGAGCTTGGAATCAGCCAACAGCTCGTCGCCAAGCATCTTCTCACGATGGAGGACGCCGGGCTGGTGAGCACCATCGCCCAGGACAGTCCTCGCGGACCGCCAAGGAAGGAATACCTTCTCAAGAAGAGCTTCTCCGTCACAATAGACCTGGCACCCAACCTGTTCAGGGCGAGGATGTTCTCGTTCGGGGCAGTTCCAGGCGTCCAAGAGAACGAGGAGAGGGCCCAGATGGCCACCCAGGTCGGAGGAGTCCTGAAGTACCCCGAGGGCGCCGCCAGGATAAGGCCACTAACTCAGGTCGTGGCCGAGGTCGACAAGAAGCTGAAGGAGATGGAAGAAGAGAGGGCCGTACTACTCTACGTCCGGAGCCTGGCCCTTCGCGAGGCGGCCCGGATAACGACGTCCCTCCCCACCGTCGATAGAAGGAAGGTGCTGAGATACCTGATGAGGGAGGAAGGGGACGGGATAACGAACATCAGCGTCTCGCTGGGTCTGCAGAAACAGGTAGTTGGCGAGATTCTGGAAGAGATAGAAAGAGAGCTAGTCGGCGGCGATTAAAAAAGGAAAGAGGAGCGGAGCTCCTCTACAGTCCTACGTTCGGAAAACTTGCCTGAGGAACTCCAAGCTGGCCCTGGAGGGTCCTGATGCGGGTCGCGTATTCCCTCATCCGGGCACTGTCGCCCTGGACCTTCGCAATCCGGTACCCCTTCCACGCCTTGCGGAGGGCTCCCCAGACTTGTCCCTTTTGATATTCGGTCATTGTTCTTTGGACCTCTGTCCTTTCATTGCCCGGGGGGTATTTTGCGAGCGGAGTCTATTCAAGTTGAGCCGCTTATCAACGCCGGTTACCCGCCGGGGCGGCCTAGACCAGGGACCTCAGGAGGAGCCAGATGTTGCTCGGGTGCTCCGTTATTCTCCTTTTCGAGTAGGAGTACCACCTGTCTCCGTAGGGGAGGTACTCCGACACCCTGTAGCCGGACTTCACAAGCTCGACCTTGAGGTCGTCCCTTATCCCCTTGAGAAGCTCGAAGCGGAACTCGACGTGCTTCGATTGGGCGAGCTCCTTCGCCTTGTCGATCATCCTCGAGTCGTGGGTGCCTATTGCGAACCTGTCCCCCCGTTCGAAGAGCATTCCGAGGAGTTTGGTGAAGTTCCCGTTCACCTCCTGCTTCGTCGGGTAGACGAAGTCCCGGCTCTCCCTGTAGGCCCCCTTGACGAGGCGCACCGTGCCACCGGCGTCTAGAATCCTCTTCAGGTCCGACTCGCTTCGCCTCGTGTAGGACTGGAGGGCGACACCCGTGCGGGGGTGCCTCCTGAGGGCGTCGAGGTAGATCTCAATGGTAGCGTCGATTACTGGAGAGTTCTCCATGTCCACCCAGAGCAGTTGATTGAGGCGGTCGGCGTTTGAGGCTATCTTCTCCAGGCGGGCCCTCGTACCGGCTTCGTCGGACCCCAGACCGAGCTGCGTGAGCTTCACCGAGGCGAACCCGTTTATGCCGTTGTCCGAGATTGACTGCTGCAGGCGGAGATACTCGGCGGTGTGGGCGTCGGCTTCGGCCGGGTCCCTGATCTCCTCCCCGAGGAAGTTCACGAGGACGCCTATGCCCTTGGAGTTCGCCTTCTTGGCGTCCTCAATGGCCGAGTCCATGGTCACTCCCGAAATCCATCTCTTTGCAAGAGGGAGCACGAAAGTCTCCTTGAGGCCCAAATCGAGCCGCGTCCTGAACGACGACATATTAACGATGTATCTGAATGTCAAAGGCGGGAATGAAGAAGGACTCGATCTTTGGCAGGAGATTCAACGCGCTGAGGAAGGACCTCGCGCGGGAAGGGCTGAGGGGAGCGATTATCGTCCCGGGGCCAAACATGACATACTTCACCGGCGTCAACTCCCTGCTTCTTGAAAGGCCGTTCATGTTCCTCGTCCCAGCCGCGGGAGAGCCGCATCTGGTGGCACCCGCCTTCGAATCAGGGCCATATGCGGCCGGCCCGCTACCTATGAAGATCCACCCGTGGACCGATTCGCAGGGCCCCGGGGGCGCGATCTCGAAGGCTGTCGAGGCCGTCGCCATGAGGGGGGCCTGGGGGGTAGAGGGGAGAACTCCGTTCTTGTACCTTGAACGGCTAAAGAAGAAGGCGTCCCCGAAGTTAATGAACGCAGAACCCATCTTGCAAGGGTTACGCGAACTGAAGGACGAGGTCGAGGTGAAGCTCCTCAAGAAGTCGGCAGATATTCTTAGCAGGGCCTTCGAGGAGTTCCCGGGCTTGCTGAAGGAAGGGCTCACGGAGCTCGAGGTTGCAAAGGCGGCCACGGACGCCATCTATGCCAAGGGGGCGACCCACGTGGATGACATGCTGGTGCAGTCGGGCCCGAGGGCTGCCGACCCCCACGGCCTCCCCACAAAGAAGAGGATAGGGAGAGGAGAGAGCATCATCATGGACGTGGGGGCTACGTTCGAAGGGTACTATTCCGACGTCACCCGGGCCTTCTGCATCGGCCAGTCCTCAGAGATGGAGGAAGTCTACGAGAAGGTACTGGAGGCGAACAGCGCGGGCATCGAGCGGGCTGCCGCTGGGGTGCGTGTTGGCGCGGTAGACGGGGCGGCGAGGGGGGTCCTGAAGAAGGCAGGGCTGGGGGAGTACTTCACGCACAGGACGGGGCACGGCCTTGGCCTCGAAATACACGAGGCGCCCTACATCGTCGAGGGAGGGAAGGAAAAGCTCGACTCCGGCATGTGCTTTACAGTCGAGCCAGGAGTCTACCTGAGAGAGAAGCTAGGTGTGAGGATAGAGGACGACGTCCTGATCGAGGGGAGGAGGGGCGTGGCCATAACGGACACGCCAAAAGAATTCGGCTGGTGGAAGTAACTACTTCGTTCTTGAAAATTGGGACACCATTGTGTTGGTGTCCTGGACGTGCTTAATCCTCATGACCTTCTGCAGGACGAGTCTGTAGATCTTCTCGTCGCTCGGGAGAGCAATCTCTTTGGGAGTGCTCACCACCGCCAAAATGTCCCATACTCCCGGTATGATATGGACCTCCTTCACGTCCGGGATCTTCATGAGGTGGTCGATGATATACTCCTCATGACCGGGGGCGGCCTTGATGAGAATGAACGCTTTTTGAAGTACTACCAACTTGAAGTTGCCGCCCCAGACTGCTTTTAAAAAGTCTTGCCGCCCACAAGTGTCGGGTTGAGGAACGCAGAGGTCGCCCAGCTCCTCGACAGGCTCGGTGAGCTTGTCGAAGCCAACGGGGAAGACAGATTCAAGGTGATCGCCTACCATAGGGCGGCGACAAGCATCAGGAACATGGACGAGGACATCGAGCAGGTCTGGAAGGAGAAGAAGCTCGAGGAGATCAAGTACGTCGGAGAAGGCATAGCGAAAAAGATTGACGAGTACCTCAGGACTGGAAAGCTGCAGCTCCTGGAGAGGATGACAGAGAAGACCCCCCCGGGGGTCCCGCTCCTGATGAAGGTTCAAGGGATCGGGCCAAGGACGGCCTATCACCTCTCTCACGACCTGGGGATTACGAGTGTGGAGGAGCTGAAGAAGGCCCTTGACGTCGGGAGGCTGGACTCCGAGTTCGGGCCGACCGTGAGGGAGTCTTTCCGCCTGGGGATAGAAAGGCTGCAGAGCTTCGAGAAGCGGATGCTCCTGCCGGAGGCGGAGGGTGTGTTCCAGAAGATGTCATCCTACTTCGCGGCGCTGGGCATCGATGTGGGAATGGCGGGGAGCCTAAGAAGGGGGAAGAGCACAGTTGGGGACATAGACCTCCTTTCGACGGACGGGAAGGCCATGGACGCCATCAAGGGGTGCCCTGGCGTGGCCCAGATCCTAGAAAGCGGGCCAAAGCGGACGAGCGTCAAGCTCCAGGACGGCGTCCAGGTGGATGTGCGCCTTTTCACGAAGGAGGAGTACGGGGCCGCTCTCGTCTACTTCACCGGGTCTAAGGACCACAACATCGCACTGAGAAACCTGGCGATAGAGAAGGGATGGAAGCTCAACGAATACGGGTTGTTTGACAAGTCCGGCGGGAGGCAGGCGGGTCAGACGGAAGCGGAGGTGTATGCCAAGCTCGGCTTGCAGTACGTGCCGCCTGAGCTGCGAGAGAACAGAGGGGAGGTCGAAGCCGCGGCGAGCGGGGGGATCCCGCACCTGATGGAGTTCGACGACGTCAAGGGGGACCTGCAGATGCACACCACCTGGAGCGACGGGTCCGCGACCCTAGAGGAGATGGCTGCCGCGGCAAAGGGGAGGGGGTAC
>Ga0187803_10000413_pt1 | contig 17263 bp, 17 predicted proteins | sample NC_wetland_sal_i_2_FD_132425 | JGI IMG/M metagenome (GOLD analysis project Ga0187803, IMG submission 132425) | Wetland sediment microbial communities from Neuse River Estuary, North Carolina, USA - Control_3 | ecosystem: Environmental > Aquatic > Freshwater > Wetlands > Sediment | place: USA...
AATGGGTATCCGCGGTGCGCCCTCGAGCGAGCCGTGGATCAAGTCGAATATCTGGCTGGTGCGGTCGTTCGGTCTCGTCTTGCCCTCGCCTCCGGTGTGGATCAGCAGCCAGCTCGAGAACGCCTCGGCCGTCGATTACGCGCGGGCCGTGGCCGATGCTGCCGCAGCCGGCGGTCGTTGGATCGTCTCGCTCGACGATGCGCTTCGCGCCAAACTGCGCGCCCGGGATGCCTCGGCGCTCGAAGCATGGCGCCGCCTCTCGAGCTATCTGAAATTCGCCGAAAGTCACGCCGCTTGGCGCGCCCTTGCGCCATATGGGAATGTCGGCATCGTCCTCGATCCGGCGAGCACTCAACAGGATCTCGCCGACGAGTACCTGAACCTCGCGACACGCCGCCAGGTGCCTTACCGCCTGGTCGCGCGTTCCGGGCTGAACGCCGCTGCAGTGGCGAAGTTCAGCGCTCTCCTGGCCACCGAACTCGACCCGCCGTCTGCCGCCGAACGCAAACTGCTGCAGGATTTCGCCGAGAACGGCGGGCTCGTAATCGCTGGCCCCTCCTGGGGCGGCGCTCCGAAGACGGAGCCGTTCGCCGAGGTCCCAGCCGGCAAAGGCCGCGTGGTCGTTTACAAAGATCCAGATCCCGAAGCGGTGGCGCGTGATCTTAAGGAGCTGCTCTCGGACGACGACCTGGGGGTGGTCCCGTTCAATGTGCCGTCGGTAATCACGTTTGCAAGGGGCGGCGGTCACGGACAACCCCTGCTCGTGGTGTTACTCAACTATTCGGACCCTCCGGTGGAGGCGATCACTCTTCGTGTTGCCGGGAAGTTCGGCTCGGCTCGCCTGGAAACACCCGAGGGTGCGACGGTGAATCTCCCGCTTCGGGACACTGAGGGAAGAACGGAAGTGACGATTCCGAAGCTTTTGTTGTGGGGTGCGGTTTCGATGGAATAAGAAGAGGAGACAAAACTATGTGCAAAGGTCTCACGCGGCGCGATTGGCTGGCACTTTCTGGTCTTGCGGCAGGGGCAATGGCGGTGCGACCGAGCGAAGCTCGGCCGGTCAAAGGTGCGCGGACTATACCGGAGAACCCCGCGGCTCCGGCAGAACCGGTAGCCGTCGCCAAAGTCCGCAGCTACGACGAGAACCTAACGGCGCAATTCCGCAAGATGTTCGACCAGATCGGCGGGATCGAAAACCAGGTCAAGGGCAAAACCGTCGGCATCAAGGTCAATCTGACCGGCGACGGGCGCTTCCCCGGATACACGGTGGGCGACACAACCTGGGTGCATCCTCGCGTTGTTGGCTCGGTAGTCGCGGCGCTCGGTGCGGTCGGCGCGAAGCGCATCCGCGTATTGGAAAGCTCCGAAAGCCACAAGCCCGGTTACAAGCTCGAAGACAAGTTGCTCTCCGGCGGTTGGGACGTGAACGCCATCCGCAACGCGGCGCCCCTGGTCGAATTCGAAGACACCAACACAACCGGCCAGGCCAAGCAATACTCTCTAATGAAGGTCAAAAGCAAGCCCAACGTCTTCCCGGCCTTCCTGATGAACCACTCGTACGAGGACTGCGACTACTTCGTGAGCCTGGGCAAAATGAAGAACCACGAGGAGATGGGCATCACCATCTGCATCAAGAACCTCTTCGGCATCACGCCGCTCGGCGTGTATCACGACCGTGAACAAGTTTTCCACTACGGGTACGTGCAGGCGCCCTCCGGCGCTCCCACCGAACTCGATCCCCAGTCGACCCGCTACGAAGGCTGGCGGCTCCCTCGAATTCTCGTCGATATCCTCGGCTCGCGCCCGGTGGACCTGGCCATCGCAGACGGCATCGTCGCCATGGTTGGCGGCGAGGGCCCCTGGGTCCTTGGTTCCAAGCCCTGTCATCCGGGAATCCTCGTCGTCGGCAAGAACTGCGTGAATACCGACACTGTCGCCGCGGCTTGTATGGGCTACAACCCCCGCGCCGGCCGGCATGAAGCGCCCTATCGCGTCTTCAAAAATCCCAAGGATCATCCACCCGATCAGTGCCATCCCGTCGATGAGACCTTCCAATACGCCGACAACATGATGCTTCTGGCCGAAGCCGCAGGACTCGGCTCGGCGGACCTGACAAAGATCGACGTTCGCGGCGTGCCCATTAAGGAAGCCATGTTCGACTACGAAGCCTTCTGGAAGAACCAGACGCCGAAGGGGGTTTCCTGAGTCGTTTGTTTCTCGCCCTGTTCGCTGCGCTTCTGACAGTGGCCCCTGTAGACCCAGGGCTGGTAGACCCTGGGCTTCCGCGCCTTTTGCGTCCCGCGTGCTTCACCGGGGAGCCCAGGGCGCGAAGCGCCGGACCGCTGCAGCTCGAAAAACTGGAAAAAAGCACGGATGCCATGGGGACGACGTTTTCCGTCGTCCTCTATGGCTCCGATCAGGCGTCCATGAACCAGGCGATCGACGCCGCGCTTGACGAAGCCCACCGCCTGGACGCGTTGCTCTCAAACTACCTGCCCGAAAGCGAGTGGAGCCGCATCAATCGCGAGGCGGCCGCGCATCCCGTCGCAGTCTCGCCGGAGTTATTTCGTCTCCTGTCCGATTGCGTCGAGTACAGCCGCGCCAGCGAAGGCACTTTTGATCTGACCGTCGGCCCGCTCATGCGCGCCTGGGGCTTTTTCGGCGGAAGCCGTCATGTTCTAGCTCCCGACCAGATCCGCAAAGCGCTGGAACGGGTGGGATACCAGCACGTGCAACTGAACGCACAGGAACGAACCGTGCGCTTCGATCGTCCTGGTGTCGAGATCGATCCCGGCGGAGTGGGCAAGGGCTACGCCGTCGATCGCATGGTCGAAATCCTCCGCGGACGAGGGTTTCGCAACGCGCTCGTCGCCGCATCCGGCAGCAGTATTTTCGGCCTTGGCAACCCTCCCGAGGAGCCCCGCGGCTGGCCCATCAGCATTGCCGACCCTTGGGACCACCGGAAGAACGCGGCGCAGGTGTTCCTCAAAGACCTGTCTCTCTCCACCTCCGGCAGCTACGAGAAATCATTCCGTGCCGGCGGACACCGCTACTCGCACATCATGGATCCCCGTCGCGGCGTTCCGGCCGAAAGCGCTGTTCAGGTGACCGTCCTTGCGCCCCGCACCATTGACAGCGAGGTCTGGGCAAAGCCCTACTTCATTCAGGGATTCGCCTGGACGGCGGCGCACAAGCCGAAGTCCTGGCGCGTGCTCTACTGCGAAAACACTCCCGGCACCGCGTGCTCCTGGGTGGAGTAGGCCGCCCCTCAATGCTGCGGAGTGCCAGCAGAAATGTCGGCGCGCCGACATTGTTTGAGTAAGTACCCTGATAGTAATCACTTGAAACATTGGGCCCTCTGGCTGGCGCGAGGGTGAGAAGTGCCTGGTTAACAATAACCAGCTCACCCCGCCCCCCTCCACTCTGCATCTGATAGAAACGCCGTGGTTTAGCACGCAGGCATGCCGATGTGACGGAAAGAAAGGACTTAGGGGATTTTGGGAAATGGATGTGGGAATGGGGGGATCCGAAATGGCATAAGAGCGGCGCCCCCCAAACATATCAAATACATGATAGCACATATTTTACTAGTTGTCAATAATTTATTATAAGTACTTAAACCGCTCCAGCGAATTGAGGGGTCCGAAAGAAGGGGTTGAAACCTTAGCCGTCGAGCCGCCGCGCGGAAGGCCAATGCAGAGGGGCAGTCAGCAAAGCGTCGGTAACTGCCTGATCAGACCAACCGCGAGTCCGACGGCACGTACAATCTGCGCGCGGAACTTCTGCAGAATCGGTAACGTCAAGATCCTTTGAGAGGAGATTCATTTGGAGGCGAGAAAAGGGAGGGTCGAACCGCCCTGTCAGCCAACCTATCGCATACCCGGCTGCCATTGACCCTGCCATGGTCGTCAAAAAACCGACGGTGTTTAGCTGCGCTTCCTGATGCCAGTATTGGTTGGGGTTGTCTCCTCGAATCTCGGCTTGCTCTGCCTCCCTGCGACGGAGTTCCCTTTCTTCTTCGGACATCAGCTCTTGTGAAATCGTGCTCGGAACTGTCATTCCTCGGCAGAGCGCGCAGGGATCGGCAGACAGGAATCTAACGATTTGAATTACTTGCGCGCTTACCGCTCCATCCGTTCCTTCGAGGGCCACTGCAGAGTCGATTGTGGGAACAAGATAGCGAACCGAAATGTCGCTGAGGGCTAACCGGCTGTGTTGCCGATCCGTACAGCCCAGTGCGACATCGGCTCGAATGACTGCGTCGACTACTTCGCTTTGGGGGAGCCTCCCTACGATGGCTTCGACATGGCAGCTCGGATCAATAGCTAGAACGTGGTCTCTGGCCACCTCGACTTTCGAGACGGCTTGCTTCGCGTCGTTTGGCTGGCTTCCATGCATGCGTTCGAGATTCGATTCCTCGACGTGGTCTGGGTCAACCAGGATCAACCTGCCGACGCCCGCACGGGCAAGAACTTCGATCGCGGCCGATCCTGTACCACCTGCCCCGATCACCGCAACCGTGGCCCGCCGCAGTCTTGAGGCGGCCTCGATTCCAAATGCTGAGTTCAACCGTGCTGTACGTTCACGAATAGGAAGAGGCTCGAAATTGCCTCCGGCACGTCGCCAAGTTGTCACCGGCGTGGTCTCAACCACGAATTTTTCAACCCCATGCCAAAATCCTTGCCAGTGGATTCTCCCAGAGAGGGTCATTGCTCTTTTCACTTTCGAAAGGATCAAGCTGACGTAGGGACGCCCCGGCGCAAAATCATTGAAATAGGGCGCATAGTATGTGTCCATCTCATCATCAATTGAGCTGGGGGCCGGGGGGCAGCCTTCGGGATGCGAATGGATCACGCCAACCGCCAGCGGATGTTGCTCGGCCGAGAGTGCAATGCGCAGCGTGTAGGGTTCTCTAATTTGGACGTGGCCGACAAATTCATTCATGTCTTCTGAAAGGGGAGGGTCAATGGAAGCAAGGGAGACTACTAGCCCTTCTCTGGTGTGCCGCCATCCAAATCGCGCAAACGTGGCCCACTCATTATCTGGGTAGCGACGGAAAAGGAGCGAGGCGAGCTCTTGGAAATCCCCTTTCGAGAAACGAGCTACAACGTTGTTTTCTGCGATTCTGATCAATTTAGTTTGTCCAGCCATGCGATTAAATGATCCAAATAGGTGTGAAACCCGTGGCGCATTTGGTCCCAGGGGGGACCGCCGCCTCCGTTATGAGGGTGGTAGCTCGCAAGTTGCCATTGGCGACCGGCAACGAGAAGGACTCCCTGATTGTTCTGGCTGCCGCGCGCTCGCCCGAGGAAAGGGGATCCGACCGGAAGGCCCGCCAAGTCAATCATACTTGCAGGGTAGCCGGGCGGAACGGGAACAACGACATCCTCTGTCGGAGGGAGCCCGAATGGGAGACCACCGGTGGGAACCTGCCGATATAAGACGACCGCGCGGCCTTGGGTGAAGAGTTCGGCAAGCTGGCCTCCCTCTTGCAATCGAGCCAGCTCTCGTTCAATTCGCTCCCAGGACATGACCGCCCTCCACAATCCTCCGTGTTACGAGAAAATGCTCCCCATTCTTGATGCGCACGGTCTCCCCAACAGGGATTTCTCGCTTTTCCGGACTTTCCTCGCGGACAACTGCGACATCAGCCGGGACTCCCACCAGGGCGGCGATCTGAGCACCGGTCATCTCCTTTTTGACGCCGTCACCTTCTTCGAACTTCCGGCGATTCACAAAAATGTGAAGGTGTGCTGCTGTTTCTGTGGAATCCATGAAATTTTCTCCTTGCCCTGGGGCCATTTGCGAAGTAACATAGCGTATAGTTATATACGCTACGGTACAGTCAGTATATAGGGAGGAGTAGAGATGTCAAGAACTATTGTGAAGGAGTCCGCGCCGGACAAACTCACGGAAAATCTAAGGAAGCTTCGCGAAACGCGCAATCTCACCCAAGCAGCGCTCGGGAAGCGCGCGGGAATGGCGGCAGCTTCAGTGTCGCATTTCGAAACCGGCCAACGCACCCCGTCTCTTGACTCTTTGGTAAAATTAGCGGATGCTCTTGAGGTCTCTGTGGACACCTTGCTTGGCCGGGAATCCCTTGAATCACAGATGCGGGTAGATCCGATTTTTCTCAAAGCGTCTCGCGCGAGCGCGCAAACGCTCGACACAATCAAAAAGATTACAACCGCGTTGCTGTCCGAAGATGAGCCCTGATAATCCAAAAAAGAGGAGGATTCGTTTTGAAAGATGAACAACACAATCGATCTGATATCCGACCGGCAAAAAACAACGATCGCCAAGGAGCGCCCGAACCCAGATCTGCGGAGGAGAACAGGATTTGGGAAGCTCTTGAGCAAGCACGACAAAACGTCAAGTCTGTTGTGAAAAAGGAGTTGGACGCAGAAATCGTGACCAGCGAATTGCTCAATCTGCGACTCAGGAACCTGCCACGATGATTCAAAGCCATGCCCACTTGTACCCCGAGGGAAAGATTCTTCTGATTCCCTTTCAGAAGGAATTTTGGAGAGAATTCGCTGCTCCCTCGGGGTGGGTGGAAGAAACATGGCCTCCGATCCAATTGAGGTACCTCGGTGAGTATTTGGCGAACCTCCAGTGCAGGACCATCTTGGTGGAAACCCATTATATTGATCGCGACTATGTTTACGACACAGCTTCGTTCTACGCGCGCAACCTTCGGTCCTATCCAAACTACTGTCAGCGGCTACATTTCTTCTGCGAGGCATTCGATGAAGCTCGCTGGAGAAGTCTGCTAAAAGATGCAAACCGCGGGGAGATGTCAAGGTCTCTGAATTTCCTCGAAAAGGGCTATCTTGGTTTCTCTGTCGTACGTCCTTTACCAGGCTCGCCTATAGGCCGCACAGTCCTGCCAACACTCAGCTCAAAAGCGGATGCGGGATGTGTGCGTGAATTCCATTCTGTGAGGGATTACGTAGTCCACTTGGGCGGCTTCCGGCTATCAGTGAGTGGGCTGGCTTTTCAGCAACAAGATCAGGGGGTCAGTGCCTGTGCGACGACGGCTCTTTGGAGCTCGCTTCACCACGTTGCATATAAGGAGCATTTATATGTTCCTACCCCAGCAGAAATAACTGAGGCCGCTGCGCGCTACTCGCTTGCGGGCGGGCGGTCGCTTCCGCAGGAGGGCCTGAATTTACAGCAGATTTGCGAGGCGATTCGGTACTTCGGGTTATCGCCGTTGATCGTTGAAGCCCAACCGATCGAGCAGGGGATTGAACACGACAAGGCACAACTACTTGGTTATATAGCGTCAGGATTTGCACCCCTTCTGGCGATTCGCCCGCTTGCTACTTTCGAGGGAATGCAACGTACAGGCGGCCACGCACTTTGCAGCGTTGGGCTCAAAATGAGCGACCAAGCGCACCAGACGAACGAAAACTTCGCCTTTCGAGACTCCGCCTCGAGGGTGGTTGGGCTTTATGTGCACGACGATCGTTTGGGGCCTTACGCTTTCGCAAAGCTGAGTCAGTATACGGTAAAGCGCACGGCCCAGGTCCGGACGGGGGTAACGATTGGGTGGCCAGACGGCCAGCCAGACGAAGAAGCCGTACTGGAGGCATTGGTCGTACCGCTGCCACCGAAGGTTCGCCTGACGATAACCAGAATGCGCGCGCTCGGGCTATCCTTGGCGCAAGCCACCGGACAGCTCATGCCCAATCTAGAGAAGAAGGTTGCGGTGGGCTACCGCTACGTGCTGGCGCCTGATTATCGGGCGGAGGCATTGAGGTTCGGTTTAAGCGATGAAGGAGCCTACACCCTTAACTGCGAGACGGTTCTCTCTCGTTATCTGGGGTTGCTTGAATTTGGGGGCCCCGATGGTCCTCTTTATGACGTGTTGATGGACTCTACTGAAACTCCGGCGAATCCTGCTGCCCTTGCTTGTGTGTGTCGCCACGGTCTCGCAGCAAAGGAGATGGAAATCGTCGATTCATTCGCACACAGAATCCATGCCCAACTGATTAAATGAACGGCATTCCCAAACTGGCACACGCGGGATGTTCGAAACGCACACGATCCTCTTGCAGGGCGCTGCGCTAGGCGCGCAGACCAAATTCTGCGAGCGACCGGCTGGACGATTTTCTGAAGTTTCGCGCGACTGCGGCAGAGAGAGGCAAATGGTTTGACAGAGCCGGAGGCGGCTCATAAACTGACGGCATGGTGGTACGCCTCACGCCGGAACTGCAAGCCAAACTGGACCGTCTAGCCGCACAGCAGGGACGGGACACGGAGTCCCTGGTGCATGAGACGCTGGAGCGCTTGGTTGGTTATGACGAATGGTTTCTGCAGGAAGTGGAAAAGGGATTGGCGCAAGTGGAGCGCGGCGAAGTGCTGGAACACGACGAGGTTGGCAAGCGTATTGAAAAACGGATCGCCGAAAAGCAGCGCCGTGTGTGATGCGGCTGCGATGGACTGAGGCTGCGGTTGGCGACCTCGAAGGCATTACCGATTACCTGTTTGAGAAAACCCCCGAAAACGCAGCGCAGATTATCCGGAAAATCTAAGATGCACCCTCCGAACTGAAGCTATTCCCCAATCGCGGGCGCCCAGGCAGGAAGCAGGGAACGCGTGAGCGCTTCGCGCCCTGGGCTGAAGCCCAGGGTCTACACAACGGAATTGAACGAAAAATTTCTGGCCTGCGGGCACCTGGGGGTGAGGCTTTTCATCGCCCTGGATCATCAAACGTATGAGCCCGGTGCGTTGGACACCAAGACCAAGGAATTGCTGGGGTTGGTGGCCTCGACCGTGCAAGGTTTCGCGTTTGGTTGTCATCCCGAGCGGAGCGAGGGATCTGTTTTTCGCGAAGAGCCAGGAAGAAAGCAGATTCCTCGGGCAAAAACGGCCCTCGGAATGACAAGTTAAGAGTTTTTGCGCAGCCAGAGGAGCAGTGCCCTCCGGGAACCATTTATGAGATGGCCCCCCGGATTCCGCGGTGGCAGGGTTGCAATCTGAGGTAAAATAGCCGCCTGGTTACCCCATGAGCACGACACCTACAGCGATCGCCGCCGAGCAAGACAACCTCCTGCAACGCGTAAAGAACGGTTTCGGAGCGGCATTCTTCCTCCTGCTGCACCATTCCCCGAAGCTGCTGGAGTTTTACCGCAACGAGAAAGTTTGGACTCTGTTCCGCATCGCGCTGGGCTGTTTTGGAGCGGCGCTGGTCATTCTTCCGCTGAGCTTGTGGCACGGCTACCTGACCGCGGTGTTCGGACTGTTCCTCTTCGTGTTATCCATTCTGCTGCCTCCCGCGGAGCTGGAATCCGCCACCGACCGCAAGGCGCGCGAGCTGGGCGCGCAAACCGTGGTGAGCGGCGGCGAGTATCTCCCGGGAACGGCCATGCCCGCGGCGGCGCAGCTTTTTATTTCTCCCGCGCACATTTGGGCCTTGGACAAGAATTTCAATCCGCTGGTGGTCATCACGACCGGAGAAATCTCCAGTTTGGACGTGGAACCGAATGAGGGCTACTGCCTGCTGCGCGTGCGCTGGGGCAGCCACAAAACGGAGTTCATTTATAAGGGCATTTTTGCGCAGCGCTTTGCGCGGCTGGCGGAAGAGTCGCTGCGCCAAGCCAACTTCGCCACCCAGCCCAAGCCGCCGAAACGCCGCGCGGCCAGCGCTTCCTGAGCGCGTGCGTTTGCGCCGTCGTTGAACCGAAAATTTCTTCCGCGCACTTCCGCGGCGCTATTTGTGCGAAAATAGAGGCATGGCACGCGGTTGGGAAAGCAAAGACGTCGAATCCCAGGTCCAAGATAGGAAAACAGTGGCGGAAAATTCAGGCAGAGAACAAAAGACCGAGGAGCAGTTGCGCCGGGAACACGAAAAGCGCGGGCTGGCGCTTTCCCGGACGCGGATCTTGAACGATCTGAACAACGCGACGCACCCGAATCACCGCAAGTCGCTGGAAGCGGCGCTCGAGCACCTGGATAAGAAGATTGCGGAGCTGAGCTGAGTTTGCAGGGGAAGAGGTAGATTCATCGCACGAAATTCGTGCGATGGAGAAGAGGTCCTCAGGGGTTTCCCGGTAAGAAGCACCGGGACGCAAACAGCGCGAAAGCCCAGGGAAGGGCAAGAAGCTAATGTCGGAGCTGAAGCTCCGACCCCCTAAAGAGAAAGGCAAAACCCCGCGAAGCCCAAGAGTGCTGGCATAAAAGCCAGCGCTACATTGGGGAAAAAGAGGGAAACCCAAGAACCAACCTTCCCGGTGAAAAACCGGGACGCAAACCCCGCGGAAGGTTGGCCACGACAAGCCCAGGAAAAAGGCGGCCACAACAAAAGAAATTTGGAAGAGAACGCGGATTCTAATCCGTAAAGACGACGCCGACGGACATGGTTCCTTTTTCCGTACCGTTTTCCAGCCTCACGACGTAACCCTTCAGGCGCATTTCCTGCGTGCCGTCCGCGCCCGGCGTTTCAATTACCACTTCGAGTTCGGACTGCAAGCGCGGGCTGTGCTTAAGGCAAACCAGCGCGCCTTGCAGAGCGAGGTCCCGCACCGTGGTTTCCTCCTGAAAGCGCCGGCCATCCGCGGTGAGGCCGCTGACCAGAGCTCGGAACTGCGCTTCGCGGCGTAGCGAAGTGCGCGAGCCCGGAAAGTGCGCCTGAACCGGCTCGCCCGCCGCGCCCAGTGTAATCACCATGCCTTCGCTGGCGGCAAACACGGAATCGTACTCATCGCGCGCTTCGCGCAGAATGCGATCGACCACGCGATCGGTGGAATCCGGGTCGTGATGGAAAAGCACCAGCGTCTTCGCGTCCACTTCGCGCGCGATGTTCACGCCTTCTTTCCAGGAGGAATGGCCCCAGCCTTTGCGCGTGGTGGCCAGTTGCGCGGGAGTGTACTGCGCATCGTTGATGAAGATGTCTGCGCCGGCCGCGAGTTCGCGGAGGCTTTTATCGAGTGCGGCATCGCCGGGTTCGTTGTCGGTGGCGTAAACCACGGTGCCTGCGGAAGTCTCGATGCGGAAGCCCAAGCAGCCTTGCGGGTGGTTGAGCCAGCGCGCAGTCACTTTGTTCTCACCGACCAGGAAAGTGTCGCCGCCATCCACCTCGCGGAACTTTCGTTTGGCGCTCATGGCGGAGAAATCGACGGGGAAATAGGGCAAAGCCATTTGCGTCTCGAAGACTTGGCGCAAGGAATCGCGGCCAAGGAATTTCGAGCGGAAGCTGTAAAAGTGAAATGCGTTTTTCTCGACGTAGAGAGGAGCGAAAAAGGGCAAACCTTGGATGTGGTCCCAATGATAGTGAGTGACGAAGATATGGGATTCGGCGGGCCGAATGGATTCTTCCGCGCTCCAGCGATTTCCCAACATGCGCAAGCCGGTGCCGCAGTCGAGAATGAATTGCGTGCCGTCCGGTGCGAGGAAGTCCAGGCACGGCGTGTTGCCGCCAAAGCGCCAAGTGGTTGGGTCGACGGTAGGCGTGGAGCCGCGAACGCCCCAGAAGCTCAGTTTGGCGATGGGAGTAGTCATTTCCGTCCGTGCCGCTGCCAAGACGCCCGTGAAGCGAAGCGTCAAAAGCGTGGTGCAGTATCAATTCCGATAGTGGCAGCGGCTGTGAGAAGCGTCAATGAAATCACGGGCAGGTGTTGTCAACCATCCAACAACGGGGAAGGGAGGAAGCTGCGCGGAGAGCGGTATCGACGTAGAATACAGAGCCATGCACGAGCATTCCCACAATCATGGAGCAGAGCAGGGCAAGGGGCACAATCACGCTCATCCTGCGATGAAGCCATCCGTGCTGGCGTGGGCCATGGCCGCAACATTGGGCCTGGTGGTTGCCGAAGTGTTTGGCGGCTTTCTGGGTCGTTCCGTGGCGCTGTTGAATGACGCGGTGCATAACCTTTCGGACGTACCAGCGCTGGGCATTTCCTGGCTGGCAATGCGCTGGGCGCAGCGGCCCGCGGACTCCGAAAAGACGTATGGTTATCATCGCGCAGGCACACTGGCCGCGTTCACGAACGCCGGACTGCTGATCGTCCTTGCGGTTTGGCTGGGATACGAAGCCGTCGAACGGCTGCGCAATCCGGTGGCGGTGGTGGAAAGCTGGATGATCTGGACGTCGCTGGCGGCGCTGGCCGTCAACGGCGGAATTACGCTCGCGTTGGTGCGAGGGCACGCGGACCTGAATCTGCGCAGCATCCTGGTGCACAATTTTGGCGATGCGCTCTCCAACGTTGCGATCATTCTCGGAGCGATGGTCATGCGCTACACGCAAATGCATTGGATCGATCCGCTTCTGGGGCTGGCGATTGGGTTATTGGTGCTGTATTCCTCGATTGGGATTCTGCGGGAATCCGCGCACATCTTGCTGGAGGGGCGGCCGCGCGGTGCACCCGTGGAGGAAGTGGCGCGAGCGATTCTGACCGTCGAGCCCGTGAAGGAAGTGCATGACATACACATCTGGTCGCTCGGCGGCGAACACAACGCGCTGAGCTGTCACGCGCGAGTTCCGGACATGCACATGGACCAATGCGAACTGGTGCTCGCGGCCATCCGGAAAAAAGTGGAGGAATTCGGTGTCGAACATTGCACGATACAACTGGAACGCGCCGGACTTCCGGCGACATCGGGCTACGTGATGCCGGAACCGATGCGGAAGGCCTGAAACCGATTTTCCCTACAGTATGAACGTTATGCGGGGCGAGCGAGGTTCGGAAGGTTGATGGTGTTGCCGCGCTCTTCGTTGAATTTTTGCGTGGCATCCAGGTCGATGGAATCGAGCGGCACGGTGCGGCGCAGACCTTCCTTCGTAATGTACTGGAGTTTGTCTTTTAATAGGGTGTAAGCGACGGCGAAAAACGCGCTCCCATCCCGTTTGACAAAAATATATTCAGCAACCGGTTCGCTAGAGCTATAGGGATAGGAACCCGAGCGGGAAGCTGCCGCCGGCTCCTGGGCAGAGGCCTGGCCATTGGAGTCTGGCTGCTCGTTGGAAGCGGTTTCTTGCGTTGCCGGCTGAGTTGAAGATTCGGGGTTGTATGAGACAGGGAGATAGAAGCCCCCACCACCACCAAAAGGAAGCAAGACTCCGGTGACAGGATTGCAGGCGCCCCAATTGGGATGAACCGCAAAGAAGTGGGTGTAGTCAAAACCAGACCCCGGTACTGGGTAGCTGTTGTCACAGGGAGGGAGGCTGGGATTGAACGCACCCGCATTGAGTGTGGAATTCGAGGGAAGAGGTGGGTGAGGTTGTACGGGATGCCAAGCTGGCTTGTGCGGAACGACAGGCTTCGATCCAGGAGCGGCGACGTGGGTTCCAGCATGAATTTGGGAAGACGCAGGAGTCGGCGCGACATGGCCTCTGGCAACCGGTGCAACAGGTATCGCATGCATGGCGGGAGGCGGGGCTGAGGGGGCGACGGCATTGTGTTGCCTGGCCGGAGCCGAGGTGGCCATTCCGAGGGAAAGCAATCCGAGAACAATTAGTTTGCGCATAGAGCGCTCCGCGGAGGCTGACACTTTGCCTCCTACTGCGTTAGACGCATGTGAACCCGTGGGGGATTCACGGAAGATTCATCCATGCGGGATTGTGCACCTGAATGGTGTGAAAGAACAGTAGTTTGTAATCACCTGAATCAGTACTTCCAGCTCATGTCCGCGCCCGAAGGAGCAGTGGCGGTCATGCGGCGTGCGATCGGCGGCAAGATGCGTTGGTAGACGGTCCCGAAACTCTCCATGTTGGAGATATCGCCGCCGCCCGCGTAGCAGTGTGGCTTGCCGGGGCTGTACTCAAAATCGGCAATGCGAAAAGGGTTTTTCGGCGAGTCGAGGAAGTTCTGCATCAGGTGGACAGCGTTGTTCAGGTACCAGGTGTCCATGTCTCCGACGGCAAAATGGATTTTCCCGGCGAGCTTTGGGCCGAGGGTTGAGATGTCGCGCTCGAGGATGAAGCGCAGGTCGTAATGCTCTTTCCAGTAGGCGGCGACTTCTGGATCAATGGCGCCTGTGGAAGGATTCCAAATCGGTTTCGGGTAGCCGTCTTGGCCGACGGGGCTAAAGACCGCTTGCCAGATGCCGAATTGCTCCGTGGAACGGCCATGCGTGCCCATAACTTCTTCACGCCGGACCGTGGGCTCCATGATGGCAACGATTTGGCCTGTTGGAGTTCGCATCTCGCCGCGCGGCACTTTGCCAAAAGGACCTTGCTCCCAGAAGGCATTTTTGTCGGTGTAGATGTTGACGAGCTGATAGGCGCGAAAGTCGATCGGATCGGGGCAAAAGCTGTAGGCGCCGTTGAAAAAATCAGGGTAGAAAATTTGTGCGGCGAGAGCCTCCCAACCGCCGGTGGAACCGCCCTCGAGAGCGCGTGCCCAGGGCTGACCAATGCCGCGGAATCGCCTTTCCACTTCGGGGATGAGTTCCTGCGTGATGGCGTCGCCGTAAGGACCGACATTGGCGGAATTCACAGCATAGGAATCATCGTAATAAGGATTCGCGTGCTGAATGTTGAGAAGGAGCATGCGGGGCAAGCGGCCGGAGGTCCAGTCCTGATAGAAGCGATGCGCGTATTGTTGAAACTCCATTTCGCCAGGTTTTGCGCTTGGCGGGGGTTGCTCCTTGAAGAACTGCCAGTCGGGCTCGAAGTGGCCCTGATGAACGAGTAGAGGGAAGTGCGCGGTGGGGTGTTCATCGAAGCCCTCGGGCAGCAGGACGGTGGTGCCCAGATAGATCGGGCGTCCCCAGAAGGCAGTGAGGAGTTTGCTTTGGATCCGAATGTGTTTGAGGTACTTGGTGTCACTGGGAGGCTCGATGGGCGCAATCTTTTCGGAGAGGGTGATGCGGACGATGTTGTTCACTGCGGGATCGAGGTGAACGAGCTGCGGCTTGTTGAATAGGTTGCCGGGCTTGCTGTGCCACTGCTGACCTTCGCCCATGTCCGGAGGCAGCTTGATGACGTGGCCATCGGAGCGATGAAACGTTTCGTAGATGTTGAGCACCGCTTGGACGTAGTAATCACCCGGGGGAAGTTGGTCGAGGCTGACAAGCGGATACCCGAGCGTGGTGGAATCGATCACAACAGGAGCGCCGGGTTTCCATGCGTCGACGTCGAGGCCAAAGAATTGAGCGCTGGAAGCTTCTTCCTCGCGAAGTTGAAAGCGCGGCTCGCTGGACTTGTCGGTGGAGATGCCGAGGAGGATGTGGCCGTCGAGGGGTTTTGCGCTTTGCGAGTCCGGGAAGGAAATTTCGAAGCGCAATTTGCCAGGGGATTTGCTGGGGGTGGTTTGCGCGGCCACGCAGAGAACGGAGGCGAGAAAGATTCCACATAGAATCAGAAGGCGTAACGGTAGAAAGAGCTTCTGGCTGCGATTACGAAGAACAGAGCTAGACAAGGTAGCCTCCTGCAAAGAAGAGTAAGGATACAGCAGCAAAGGAGGCTTGGGGGAGGAAGACCGTGCCCGATTAACCGACTACACCACCAATTAGTCACGGGCAAGGTTGCATTCAGAATGCATCATCACTCAATTGTGCCTTTGGCTATTATCGACGGTCCGAGTTCGAGACGCGTCACACGTGAAAGACCGGTTCGAGAGCAGAGACTTTGGTCTTCAAGGCCGCGAGTTCAGCTATGCTCAACGGCGGGAGTGGGGTTGAAGCAAGTTCGAGGGCTAGGTCAAAGATCCGCCCATCCCCGGGTGGAACCGCGGCGGTGATCTCCTGATTGAAGGTGAAACGCAGGGCTGCGCGAGCCATTTCAGGATCGTCGATTGGCTGATACCAGCACTTCGGATACTTGCGGTCGCTCTCCTTCACGGTTGCGGGCCACTTGCCATATGCAAGCGCCTTCAGAGCCATGCGGGCCATGCCCTTCGATTTGGCTTTGGCGAGAATTTGCGGGCCGAAGCCGCCATTTTCCCAGGCGTTGACATTGACCGGGAAGAGAATGCTGTCCAGTTCAAGTGCGTCCATAAGATAAATAGCGGCGGGGGCATTATGCGCGGAGAAACCGAGATGGCGGACCTTGCCCTCCTTGCGTGTGGCGAAAAAGGTTTCCGCGGCACCCGCGGGGGCGAGGATTTTATTCACGTCTTCCATGGAGCTGACGGCATGGAACTGGTAGAGATCAACATGGTCGGTGTGGAAGCGCTGCAGGGAGCGCTCGAGCTCTTCGCGCGCGCCCTTGGCGTCGCGGCTCAACGTTTTTTCAGCGAGGAAAACCTTGCTGCGATAGGGTTGTAGAGCTTCTCCGAGTTTGAGCTCGGCTTCACCATCGAAATACGAAGGGGCGCAGTCGAAGTAGTTGATGCCTCGGTCGCACGCCTCTGCGACGCGACGGGCCGCCTGCTCTTGCGAAAGACCACAAACGACAATGCCACCGAAGGCGATGATGGACAGGTCGATGCCATTTTTATAGGGGCGGCGAGGGAGAGAGGTGGTTGTGCCAAAGGCGGCCGTAGCCGTCAAAGCCGCAGCAGCGCCAAGAAACTCGCGACGATACATACGCGGGTACCTCCCGGCGCATTGTAGTGCGCGGAAACTGGGGACGCAACAAGCGTGGCGGCGTTGTATTTGGCTTGGCGTTGCGCTTTCCCCTGGCTGGGGGGATGTGCTATAACCAAACAGCCGTGAAACAGGACGGAAAGCAGAGGATGGCCCCGGTGGAACTACGGGGCGCGGCTGTTGGTGGGTCTCTGGAAGGTGTCAAAGCGCCGGAGAAGACAGCGGCCGCAGGGCAGGAAGATCCGTCCCGCTATTGCCCGATATGCTCGCAGCGGCTGGAGTCGAGAAGGTGCAAGCTGATTTGCGGCGTGTGCGGGTATTACATGTCCTGCGCGGATTACTATTGATTACTTAATGATCGCGGGGCGGTTGCGCTCGACGGAAAAGACCGCTTTGCGAAAAGCAGCAAAACCAGATATGCTTCGCGGTTCCGGCCCGGGTTGCCGCCGGATCCGTGTACGGATGAGGAGGAAATCAACGTGGCATTAAAGATCACAACTCGCGAAGTGAACGGCGTGACAGTGGCAGCGCTGGACGGCCGAATCGTGCTGGGCGAAGAGAGTAACGCGCTCCGCGAAAAGGTGAAGTCGCTGGTCACCGAAGGGAAAAAGAAGATCGTGCTGAACATGAACAACATCACGTTCATCGACAGCGCGGGCCTGGGCACTCTGGTGGCGTCGCATCACAGCGCTAAGGCCCAGGGAGCGTCGCTGAAGCTGTGTCACCTGGGCACGAAGTTCCAGGAAGTGCTGCAGATCACGAAGCTGATGACCATTTTCGACGTGTACAA
>Ga0187803_10000415_pt1 | contig 17180 bp, 5 predicted proteins | sample NC_wetland_sal_i_2_FD_132425 | JGI IMG/M metagenome (GOLD analysis project Ga0187803, IMG submission 132425) | Wetland sediment microbial communities from Neuse River Estuary, North Carolina, USA - Control_3 | ecosystem: Environmental > Aquatic > Freshwater > Wetlands > Sediment | place: USA...
CCAATCGCCCCATGGATCCAGCGTATCCAGGACCTTGATGCGCGGGTCTGCTGCCGAAGCGAGAATCCCGATACTCGATCCCGACCCTTGCGTGAACATGCCTATGCAATCCATATCGAGATCGCCGCGCGTTGCGAGATAGTTCAGCACCATCTGCACGTCATGCGCGGATGTGGCTAGAGACTCTTGCAACTCACTTACGAACCACTCCCGCATGGGACGGTCGTGGTAGCGATGGCCAGTAAGTGCGGAGACGAAGCCGACGGCGGCGAAGCCGTCCTTGGTTACTGCCTCCTCATACCGTTCGTCCCGGAAAATGTCGGTTTCGGAGGGATAGCCGTAAAGATACAGAACCACGGGAGGCTTCTTGACTCCCTTCGGCTTAATTATGTGAACATCGAGGGGATCGCCCCAGCGCCATTGCAGCCGGATTAATTCGGCCGTGTATTTCGTTTCTTCGTCAACCGAGCCGATCAGGGGCGGGACCATTCTCAGATGGCTCTTCGTCAGAGCCGGGGACGTCCAGTCCTCGTCCACGCCCTTAAAGCGAGTGTCAGAAGGATCGGCAACTGGAGGAGATGCTGGCAGCACTTGGGCGGTGTCGCTTCCGGCCAAAGATAGGAAGGCAATTCCAAGAACCAGCAGGCTGCGGAAAAAGTCGCCAGGGCGCCAAAAGCGCACCTCAGGCGCTGAAGCGCGGACACATTTTGAACGGCTTAACGGCACGACTGAAGTCGTGCCCTTCCCCAAACCGGCTCGGATCGGAGTCTTTCCGGAGCCTGCCAGGGCCCTAATGAGTATGAGTGCACAATTTCCCAACATGATCCTCGACTTGAACCTTATAGGTGGTATTCCAACACAGGATTATTGCAAGCAAGTTAAAAGAAAGAAGCGGGCCGTCAATGACGGCCCGCCGCTTATACAGAGTGGAACTGAGTCAATCAGGATCAGCCGTTTAGCTTACCTGACGGTGCAAGAGTTGGGGTTGCTTTGAATCAGCTGCAAGCCAACGTTTGTGCTGGATACAATGCAGCCGCCCATGTCGCCGCCCGCTTCTGTCTTCCCAGCGTTGATCGGCTTCGGCCCGAGGGATTTGCCGTTTCCGTCAGTCTGCTGGTAGTGCGAGCGCACCAGCGTCAGACCAGGATCGGTGAAGGCCTTACCCCCGATCGTTGCCTTTGTCGCCAGCGCAGGGACGTAGTCGGGAACGGCGGTGACAACGTACTGCTGCCCGGAGAGGATCACCTTCTCGGCGTTGGTCAGCGCGGTTCCAGTGCTTACGATGCGCAAGAGAGACCACGCGCGGTAGGTGCCGCTGCGCAGGTTCGGGAACGAGAGCCCGCCCGCCCAGATGCTGGTTTCAGGGCAGGGGAACGCGGCGCTGCAAGAGGCCGGGAGATTGGCCGCTGCCGGCAATACACCGGCACCCGCAGGCTGTCCGGGGTCATAGGGCGTCGTTCCATCGCTGTAGGTTGCGAAAATCGGGTCGGTCCCGTTTAGGGTTGCGTACCCATAATTGGCGTTGTTGGAAAGTGGATTGACGTTCCCATAGCTGAAGAACGTGTAGGCAATCCCGTCGGTTCCGTTGTTGGCCACTGATTTCTGAGTCTCGGTCACGACTTCACCCGTACCAATCCCGCGCCACCGGCCACCTTTGCTGTCCGACGACGGGCAAGCGACACTGGTGCCAGTGAGAGGGTTCGCGCCATTTACGCCAAATTCCTGACTGGCGCCAAGAACACCCTGGCTAGCGGGAACCGTTGGACGGCGGAACACCGTGGCCTCGGTGGTGTTCATGGTGCCGGAAAGAGGCTCACGCAGGTAAGCCTGGATTCCCGCCGCGGGCAAACCGAACGCACTGGCGTCGCAGCTTGCACCCGAGAAGACCTGCTGCACTTGTGCGTCGGTCACGTTGCTCAGACCGGCTAGCTGTCCACCATTGCGCTCGAAGACGAATGTGATCGGGGACGCTCCCACCGAGTAGGTGGTGTATTTAGTGACCGGTTTGTTGGTGAAGGGATCAGTCCCGCTGATGTTGAACGCCACAACATTGGCTTTGGACGTGCTGCCCTGCAAACCGCTCTGGACGGCATTGCCGAGCAAGGCAGCTGGCGGAGCGCCGAATTGCGGGCAGACACCCGGGCTGTTGATGGTGTTGTAGCCGAGGCCATCAGTTCCGTCACCCGAACCAGGTGTGCCGTTGCCGGCAATCGAGTTCGAGCGGCAGGTGGCCCAGTACGCATCTTCCGGACGAATGTCGGTGGCGGCCACGGTCACTTTAACTCCGGCGCCGGTGAACAGCGCCTGGACTGTACTCGGAGGAGTTGAATCGCTGGAGCCGTCTCCCCACAGAGTGGAACTGATCTTGTTGCCGGGACCCGGGAAGGGTGCGGGGATGCCCACCACGCACGCAGGATTCGCAAAATAGCAGCGGTCTCCTACGCCGGAATCAACTTTGATGTACGCCCAAACGTTCGGAGGATTCGCGCTATCCCAAACCACCCAGATGGCGCCCGTGTCCACGACCGGAGGTGTGGGCCGGCCGTCTGTGAGGTTGAAGGAACCGTTGGTGTAATGGAAGCAGGGCGCAGTTCCGCCAGCACCAGTCGGGCATTTGCCTGTGTTGTAAGAGCCTAACGCTAGGGTCTGCCACATGGCTGAGGAGCCTGCGAACTGGACTTTTACACTTTGCGCCTGGGCAGAGAAGCCCAAGCCGACGATCGCGGCCACGAGCAAGCCCGCGAGCAGCAATTTGTTTCGCGACATTATGATTCTCCTTTTTTTAAATTTCTCTTTTTGAAGAACAACTCAAGAACACGTGGGCGCAGTGCGCACGCTGGGAAACCAGTTTTGCCAAGCACGAGAGCCGCTCGCCCTACCTAGCACCCGGCCGAGTGGCACACAACTGGCAGCGAGGATAACGGAGACTTCTAAGCAGGTGTATGAAACGTTGAAGAAAAGTCCGTTAAGGAAATGTGACAGATTTATTAACGGCATGTTACAGATTTATTAAGCTAATGTTACAGACGATTCCACGACGTTCCCTTTGTTCGTCGCCGCTGTGCTAAGGAGCTAAAGAGTTTGGGACAGGTTTGCTAAGGCACCACTACAGGGAACCGCAGTAAGCGAACATCCCAGTTGGGCGCAAGGACATGGGCTGGAATTAACATGATTTTAACGTCAGGTGCCGAGATCATCCTCTAGAATCTGCCTTCGTTTTTTTCCATCATACAAAGCACCACGTCATCGGAGTGACGCACTGTGAGCTTTCATTCTGCTTGTGTTTCCGTTCGCATTCCGTGTGTCCTCGCGCTGGCGTTGCTGGGAGTGTCGTTATGCGCCGGCCAGCAACAGCCTCAGGGGCAACCCAAGATGGAAACCGGCAACGCCTCGATCAGCGGAACCGTAACCGATCAGACCGGGGCGGTTGTCGTCGGGGCGAAGGTATCGCTGGACAACGGGGCAGGCGTCAAGCGCGAAGCGGAGAGTAGTGCGACCGGTCAGTTTTCATTCACCGGCCTCGCGCCCGGCACTTACAACCTAACCACGGTGGCTCCGAATTTCGCGAAGAAGCTATTCGACAATATAACTCTGACACAAGGACTTGATCTCTCGCTGGAAGTGCCCCTGGAGCCTGCGGCCGCCAAGCCCGAAGAAGTGAACGTCGAATCCAGCAATGTGGGAAAAGTGGAAACGGAGACGGCGACGGTGTCGGGCACGATCACGCAGGAAGAGGTCGTCAAGATTCAGCTCAACGGCCGTAATTTCTCGCAGCTCATCGCCCTTGCGCCCGGCGTCAGCAACCAGACCGGGCAGGACGAGGTCAAAGTGGGCGTGCTGGGGAGCGTGAAGTACAGCGTGAACGGCGGGCGCGTGGAGTACAACAGCTTCGAGGTGGACGGCAGCGACGTGATGAACACCGGCCTGAACGGCGCCTCGAGCACTCTGATGGTCTACCCCAGTCTGGATGCCATTCAGGAAGTCAAGGTGTTGACTTCGAACTATGGCGCTCAATATGGGCGCACTGCATCGGGTACCACGGAGGTGACCACAAAATCCGGGACGCCCGCACTCCACGGCAATATCTACGATTTCGTCCGCAATGAAGCCTTCAATGCGCGCAACTTTTTCGACTTGGGGGGCCGGGCCCCTCTTTATCGCCGGCAGGATTTTGGCGGCACGATCGGCGGACCACTCACCATCCCCGGTGTTTACAACACAAAAAGAGACAAGACTTTTTTCTTTTTCTCCGAGGAAGTCCGGCTGGAGAAAACGCCGACTGAATACAACCAGGCGGTCCCAGGCCTGAAGGAGCGCGGTCTCATCCTGACCCCACAGGGAGTCCGGCAGAACCTTAGCCCTCCCGACCCGATCACAGGGCAAATTTCACAGATGTTCGATTTTACGGATGTGTGCCCCCTGGGCGCCCAGACCTTCGACCGCCAACAGTATCCGGATTGCCCCTCTGTCATCAGCCAAGGCTCGACGAAGACCCAGATCCCCTTGAATTTCCTGGAAGGCTCGCCATTTGGAACGCCGTCGGTCGGTGTGGACAAGAATGCTCTCGCGTTCTTGAATGCGAACCTGATCCCGCTGCCGAACTCCGCGACAGGCTGTAGTTACAACCTGCCTAACTTCAACCCGCTTAATCCTGATCCCTCGGACCCCTATCGCTGTTATGTCGCCGCCGTTTCCCCGTCTACTTATTGGCGTGAAGAGTTGTTCCGAGTTGATCAGCAGCTTACGCAAAAGGTGAGGGCGTCGTTTCGCTATATTCACGATGCCTGGGATACCACCGTGCTGCAACCGCAGTGGAGCACGTTGCGCACGACCGATCCCTCAGCAGCCAGCTTCCCCACCGTGCAGAACCGTTTCGTCGGACCCGGACTTAACTTGGTGGCGCGCTTCACTCAAACCTTCTCGCCTACGTTATTAAATGTAATTGACGTTAGTTACTCGAACGCGACCATCACCTTGACCGACCAGAACGGGCCGGGTGGCGCAGTGTTCCAGCGCAATCCTTCGCTCGATCAACCGCTGGTCACCGATCCATCGGCTCCCGGCCAGTGCAACCCCGCGCTCAGCGTCGACCCGGCGACCCTCAATCCCCAATGTGCCATCGGCTACATTTTCAACAATGGCTTTGGCGACAAGATGCCGGGCGTCGCGTTCCTCGGGACTAATGCCGCGTATGGCGGCAAGGGCTTTGCGGTGGACCCCTCCTACATGCCCTGGGGCCATACGAACCCGACTTATGCGGTGCGCGACGATGTCGGCAAGGCGTTCGGCAAGCATACGCTGCAGTTCGGAGCGCAATACATACTCTCCCAGCGCAATCAAACCAACAACGCCATCGGCGCCGCTTCGGGCGATCTGCAGGGGTTGCTGACTTTCAGCAATCTTGCCAACAGCACCGGCAATGCCTTTGCCGATTTTCTGGCTCAGTGGAACCGGAACGGAGTGGTCCAAGGATTCGCGCAAAGCTTTACACAGGATTCCGCGCAGCATCGTTACTATCAGCATTATCAGATCATCGAACCTTACATCCAGGATGACTGGAAGGTAAGTAGCCGCCTGACTGTAAATCTCGGTTTGCGGCTTAGTCTGTTCGGCACTTACAGAGAAAAGAATAACAACGCATGGAACTGGGAGGCCTCGCGCTTCAATCAATCCCGCTTTTCCGTCGATCCGGTGTTTGGCGAGCTTTTGGACAGAAGCACCGGTAACCCGATTCAGTTCAACCCCACAACTTTCGCGCTCGATCCCGGCGTGGTCAGCGACCTGGGCCTGGTTCAGTGTGGAGCAGGGGGTGTCCCCCAAGGCTGCATGAAGGGACATTTCTTCAACTGGGCGCCGCGCATCGGGTTCGCCTGGGATCCGAAAGGCGACGGCAAGACCTCGATCCGCGCGGGCTACGGCATCTTTTTTGAACACGGCACCGGCAACGAGGCCAATACCGGTTCGCTTGAGGCCAGCGCCCCGCTCGTGCTCAGCATCACCCAGCCCTTTCCCGTCAACTACGAATGCATCGGCAGTGTCGGGTACGGACCGGCATTCAATTCAGCTACCCCGGCTTGCGTGAATCAGTATTTCCACGCGGTAGCGCCGCCGGCAGGATCTCTATTTCCGATTGACGTGACCTCGATCCCGACTCAGGCGGTTTGGCCCTATGCGCAGCAGTGGAGTTTTGGCATTCAGCGCGAACTGCGCAGCGATCTTGTCGTCAACCTTGCATATGTCGGCAGTAAGGGCACGCACCTGACGGTCGAGCGTCAACTGAACCAATTGCAGCCGCTGCCACTCAGTCAGAATCCTTTTGGTCCGAATGAGCCACTTACACTTTCCGATTGCACTGCCGCTCCGCCCGGCTCCTCCGGTCATCCCGGGGACGGCGCAACTCCGTTCCAGCTTCTGAGTGGAACGGTAGTTGGACCGCTGGACCCCGCCTACGTTCATCTGCAGGCGGCGTGCACAAACTCTTTTATCCCGAATGTCAATTCGCTGCCGGGGCGTCCGTATCCGGGTCTGGGCAGAGTTCTGTCGTTGCAGAATGTGGCCGATTCCAGCTACCACGCGTTCCAGGCTACGGTGCGCCGCACGCGGGGAGCGTTGACTGCGGGAGTTTCGTATTCCTATAGCCACTCGATCGACGATTCTTCGGATCGCAGCGATCCGGTTCTGGTCAATTCCTACGATCTGCGTTCGAACCGCGCCAGCTCAAATTTCGACGAGCGGCATCTTGTGAACGTCAATTACATCTACCAACTGCCGCTCAAGAATCTGCCTCGACGCATCGGGGACTGGGCTCATGAAAAACAATCGCAAGATGCGGCTGCGCCACCTTCCAAGTGCTGCTCCAAAATGGGGGACCGGTTGCTGGACGGCTGGGAACTTTCCGGCGTGACCCTCTTGCAGTCCGGCACGCCATTCTCCGTGATCAATAGCGCCGGCAATACCGGCATTTCCTTTACCGACAATGCTGGAGTCTCCAGCGGGCTGGGCATCGCGGCATCGTACCCCGACGTGGTTCGGGGACTATCTACGCCCGCGAACAACGCCCAGAGCTTTGGACCGCTCATCGGAAACCCTTCGAGGTTTGTGGCTCCTCGAGGACTTACCTTCGGCAACGCGGGGCGTAACTTCCTGAATAACCCGGTACGTGTCAATTTTGATCTGGCGATCGCGAAACGTTTCAAAGTTACCGAAGGCGGCCAGCTTGAATTTCGAGCCGAGGCTTTCAATGTCTTTAATAACACTCAGCTTCGGGTCTACGATCCGGATAATCCCGGCGGCACCGGCAATAACGTCATCAGTTGCTATGCGGGCCCAGCGTACTCCTCCGGCTACAAGGGGAGCGGGGCCGACTGTGTTACAGGAGCTTCTTTCCTGCACCCAATCGATGCCCATCGGCCCCGCACCGTCCAGTTTGCCCTGAAGCTGGCTTTTTAGGAATTGGAGGGTTTGGGATTCGAAGTCAAGGATTGAGACACCATGGATAGGATTCGAAAAAGCTTGTGCGTTTCACTGGCGTCCTGCATCATCATGGCGCTTTCCGCGTGCGGCGGCGGCAGTTCCGGGCCACCGCAGAGCGGCACTCAAGTAGCAGGTAACTGGCAGTTTGCGATGCAAAATCCGCCGGGTAACTCGTTCACCGGCGGCCTGCAGGGCGGCTTTCTGCTGCAGAAGAACGGTTCGCTCATCGGGCAGGTCACGTTCTCCATCACCGCGTCTGGCAGCGCCTTGGCCTGCAACAGCGGAACGGCCACCATTACCGGAACCGTCAGCGGCCAAACCGTGAACCTGACTGCAGTCGTCGGCACCTTGGCCTCCGATGGTACGCCGACGACGCAAACTATCACCCTAAGCAGCGGAACGATTAGTTCGGACAATTCGACGATTCAGAACGGCACTTATGCCTTGACTCCGGGCTATGCCAACGTTAACGGCCAAATCCTGCCCTGCGGCACGGCACAAGATGCGGGGAGTTGGGGCGCAGCTTCGGTGCCTCCACTTAGTGGAGCTTTTCAGGGTTTCTTCCACAGCGTCTCGGGTAACAACACCTTTCACAATCAAGATTTTCCTGTTTCCGGGTCCTTTATTCAAGGAGACAACATAGGAGCCAGCAGCGCGACCATTACGGGTACGCTGGTCTTCAAAGATCCCGTCTCTCTCCTCAATGACTACCCGTGCCTGACCACCGCTTCGGTCAACGGTCAAATCAGCGGCAGTAGCGTCGTCCTGCAAATTTTCATCAGTAGCGGCTTGGACGTCGGGCAGATTGGCGGCATACAAACATTCGCTCCGGTCACGTTCGACAACACCCAGAGCGGGTATGTGCTGCACAACGTCGGCAAAGGATCCAACGGAAACGGATACGCGGTGGTGAGCACAAAAGCCTGTCCCGGCGGCAGCCTTACGAATCCGGGAGACGGCGGCAACCTCTGCCTCGCTTTTGGGAATTCGACCGCCTGCACCCAGCCGGTTATGCTCTCGCCGGTTTCCCTCACTTTCTTTCCTCAGTTGCTTGGGTCGGTTCCGACGACGCAGCCTATCACGCTGACTAACACCGATCCCTCCGGCGCACCTTTGAGCGGACTAAGCTTGAAGTTCAGTGGCAACGACAGCGACATGTTCTACCAAAATGGCGGAGCGGACTTCAACGGTCTACCGAACTTCACCGTGGTAACGACCGGCCAGGTGAACGATTGCACGACGCTGGCGCCGCTTGGATCAAGTTTCGATCTCCCTGGCCCCCCGAACAACAGTTGCACAATTACGATTTCTTTCTCGCCTCAGCAGAGCTGCCCCTGGCTGCCTTTCGGATCTCTGCCCACGGGACTTCCGCCAGCCAAGTGCCCCGGTTTGTTTAATCCGAACGTCGCCGTTGGCAGTTCTCTGGTATTCGCGGGTCTGACAGTGAACAGCCCGAGCAGTGTGGATGGGGACAAGACCTTCTTCCTGCCGGTCGGCGGCATCGGCTTGAGTGCTCTCGTGCCCTCGACTCCCGAGTTGGATTTCGGTTCGGAGGACCTGGGAGAGTCGAGCCAGGCACAAACTTTGTCCTTGATCAATCAGGGCGCGACTTCGGTCCAGATTCTGCCGCCGGCGGACATAAGTGCCAGTTGCAATATTGCAAATGTTCTCCAGAGCAAGCCGTTTATCCTCCCGCATCCCCCCCAGAGTGGACAGGTTCCCGGCCTGGTGGTGATCGCCAGCGGGGCAGCGGCAACTGTGCAGCCCGCGCCTCCTCCCTCTGTGCCTACCGTGGAGTACTATTGCGACATTCCCAATAGCAATGGCGGAGCTGCCAGCTTCCAGATTTCCTCGGACACGTGCTCGGGAACCACGTTGGCTCCCCAACAGACCTGCAGCCTGCAGATCGCCTATGCGCCCCAGCCCGACTACGTGCCGTTTCTCGACACTCAGAAGGGTCTGGACTACTTCCTGGAACTGAACACCGTCGGCGACATCGACAGCGGGCGCTTCCCCGTGGAGCTGAAAGCAAATGCACCCGGACCGCTCAGGATGTCTCCCGGCGCTGGCCTGGATTTTGGCACCTTGCTGAAGGGCTCGACCAGTACCCCATTGACCATTACGCTCTCCAACGACGCGAAGGACAACCTGACAGCGAACTTTACCGCGAAGTCTATGCAGGGAGCCGATTACATCGAAACGGATAACTGCCCATTTACTTTGTCCCCGGGCAGCAGTTGCACGTTGACATTTACTTTCACGCCCAGCATTTCGGGTTTTGACACCGGGACTTTCACGATCACTTACAACACCGTGGAAAACCAGCAATATGGTTTGACCCAATATATCCGATTGCGGGGGACCGGACAGTAACTTCGGCAACCGACGCCGTTATTACACCGCGGTCGCCGGCGAACAGCCTTTCGTCTTCGGGCCAGCCAATCTGCGGGAACGTTCAAGGAGGGTAGCAGTGCCAACGACACGATGGATGGTTATTGCTCTTACATTGACGGCGATTTCGCTCCTTACCGGATGCGGAGGAGGGAGCACGCTCAATGTGCAGAATCCCGGCCCTCCACCAGCGCAGAACGTCTCGATCTCTTTTCAAACTTCGCCGCCCTCCGGCATTCCCCTCGGCGGCAGCGCGTCGTTTTCTGCCACGGTGACCAATGACCCGACCAATAGCGGAGTGGATTGGACGATAGTGTTGGTCTGTCAGGGTCCTAACTGCGGTCCACAGCCGTGCGCGCACCTGAAGGACCCGAATAATCCATGCGGAACCCTGGCCAACTCGGATGGAGAGCTCACAGCGCATTCGAACAGCGGAGATACGATAACTTACCGCCCCCCCTCGACTTTTCTCGTGCCGGGCAACGTGATGAACCTGCAAATTGTGGCCTATGCGACCGCCGACCTCGCTAAGAACGTTCTGGCCCCGCTCTCGGTGACCGCCTTTGGCACTGTGCTCAATGGCACCTATGTTTTCCAGGCCCAGGGAAGCGACTCGAACGGCTCGCCGTATCAGATTGCAGGCATGCTGGCTCTCGACGGCACAGGCGACGCGTGCTCTGGCTTCATCACCTCCGGCCAGCAGACGCTCAATACAGTTTCCGCAGGGTCGGTGACGACTCCCATCTCGGGGAGCAGCGGCGCCTCGTGCGGCTCCAGTTCCTATTTCGTTGGTACCGACGGGCGCGGAACTATCACGCTCGCCACGACCGACCAAAGTGGCAATCCACTTACGGAAACCTTCAGCCTCATCGTTCTTTCCAGTTCCAAGGCTTTGCTCGCCGAACTGCATTCGAGCTCAGACTCGAACTCATCGGTTGGCACGCTCGAGCTCCAAGACCCTGCCGCCGCAGGCACGCTGCCCGCCGCCGGTTATGCCTTCGCGGTCAGCGGCACCGATTCCTTTGGCGCCCCGATCGCGGTCGGGGGCGTTCTGAACATTGACTCACCGGGCAGCATCTCGGGAATAGGCAGCCTGGCAGATCAGGATTACAACTCAAGCACTACTCCTGGGCTCACCTTGTGTCCGCCGAAGACGGGGCTTGCCGGCTCGTCCGTCTCGCTGAGCGCTCCTGGCGTTGTTACCTTCACGCTGGTGACGACGTCGTGCAGCGGTCCCAATCCATTCGGCCCCACACAATTCACCGGATACATCGTGGACGCAAGCCACATCCGGCTCATCGAGAGTGACGACACCGCGGCCAACGGCTTCAACGGCTACCTAACCGCCGGGCCTGCCATCGGCCAGGGGTCGGCCACGGGCACTTTCATGTCGTTTTCCGGGCAATACGCCTTCGACATTCTCGGTATGGACCTTAGCGGCGGGCCTCCCTCCTCGTTAACCTCGGTGGATGTAGTGAACGCCGATGGAAGCGGGAACTTCAGTGGATATACCGACACGTTTCCGCTGGACACCGGGGTTGGCCCAGCTCAGCTCACTGCTCAAGTCACGGGAGTCTGCCAACTTGATAACCAAGGAATTGGCCGTGTTCACATGAGATTCATTCCGGCCCCGGTACCCTTCTTTGATCCGAGCCTCTTTCTTTATCTCACCGCGCCCCCGGGAACGCCAGGAGCACCGGTTCTGACTTTGTACGCGGCAGCGGGAAACCAGCGCTACCCTGCCATGGGAGTCGGAATTGGCTATCCACAGCAGCAACCGGCCAGTGGGCTTTCCTTCGGCAACGGAGAACTCTACGGGGTCGGTTTCACGCAGCAAAACCTGAGTCTCGCCGAGAATGACGGCACTGGCCAGATGACAGCGACTCTGAACCAAGGCGGAACCGGCGGTATCTTGTCAGGTCTCGCGGACGATGACAACGTTAATGCCTTTCAGGCTCCTCCGACCCTGGAGACGCTCACGGGCTCTTTCGCCTGCCCGCCGGGCGCTACCTCCTGCCCCGACTCTTTCGGCCGCTTCTCGAATAGTACGTTCGGTCTCGACAAAACATCCCTCCCCGTCACCGCCGTGGACTATTTCCTGATTGACGCCGACCACGGCTTCTTCATCGAAACTGATCTAGTCAACCCTGGAACGGGGCAGGTCGCGCTCGGCTACTTTGCCAAGCGCTGCGATGTCACCATAGGCTGTCCGCAACCCGCTGAGAAGTCGTCCCGAAAACATGCTTTGAAGAGGCGCGGTTCCTAGCTGGGGTGCAGGAGCTAAGAACGGTTTCAAGGTTGCGATGTCTCCGGTTGGGCTTTTTGCATGTTTACCAGTTCGTCACGGGATCCCCCTCGACGCGGTCTTTTGGAATCAAAGACTTAGCTGGAATTCCCCTCCAGGTCTTTGAGAAATAATGACTTACAAGTAAAGTATTTCAGAATCAAGGAGTTAGCTGTGATTTTGCCTGGTTTTTCATCGTCATTGAATAATATAGTGACAATTCGGCGAAGGGGTAAAGATGCTGGCCATGTCTATGATAAATAATGACTTATGTTCACAATTGGCCTCCGGGGAAACAAGATTCCTTCGTAAAGTATTCCGGAATAAGGAGTTAGGTTGGTTTCACGGTGGCTGTACACACTCGGCGCCTTAAAGGCGCTTTTTTCGGACGCCGGAGCGGCGCGGCTGAAGCCGCGCCCTTTCAAAGCTGCTGAGCCCAGGCACCTTCATGATTTTTCCGCAGCCTGTGAAGCCGCGCCCCTTCAAAGCAGTTCGTCCCTGCAAGGGCACAGTCATTCTGGAACCGCTTTAAGTTAAGAGCTTCCTGTTGAAGCGCTGGGCTGCGGTTTCATGCGCAGCCAACCTTCCTGTGCCTTGGCAGGATCAGGTGGAATCAGGGCATCGCCGGTCGTGTTTGTCACCTTTTCTTCCGACCAATCCGTAACCGTTGTGCGGTGGTCCCAGCTCCATGTCCCGTGGATTTCGCTCGGAACAGGCATGCGAATGCGCTGCGGGTCGACCAGCACAGGCCCAAATCGAAAGGTGGGCGAGATTTGAGATAGCGCGGATGCGATCCACTCGCGCCGCATGCCGATTTCTTTGCGGGGAGTGAGACCACTGGTGGCGTGGACAAAACAATGGGGCTCGACAAGCAAGGTCAAATAGACGTCCTGATTGGGCGGAATCAGCAGCGTGCCGCTGTCGTTTACGTACGGATGATTTACTGGAGTCTTGCCTTCTGTAATCGTGCCGCTGCTGGCAGAAGTGCCTACCGGTGTGGTCACAGTGATTGGAACGGTACCGGTCCCTGGAGGGCTTACGGCTGTCACTTCGGAATCCGAAACAAAGTTAAACGAAGCGGCGGGCGTCGATCCGAAGTGCACAGCGGTGACTCCGGTGAAGTTGAGACCTGTAATAGTCACAACGTCGCCTCCAGCGGGGGCTCCCCAAGCCGGGCTAATTCCCATTACCATCGGTATCAATGTGTTGGCAAGTTTCGGGCTGGCGGAGCTGTGAGTGAGCTGCGGTGCAGAATGCGGGGTTGGGCCGCCATACGCAAACTGATTCGGGCTGGCCAAGTCATCGGAGAATGTTTGATAAAAGTCAGGAACCAGGTTGATCGGGTTGAGGAAGCCTTTTCCTGGGCCTACCTCACGCGCAAAGCCCGCAACGGCGGCGTCCGCGCAATACAGGGTTTGGTAGTCGTCGTTGACAAAGTAGCCGAAGAGACCGTCTTGCCAGTGGGTCAACGCCCCGAGGCGCACGGGCACACGGGAGGTATTGACGTCAGAGGGGTCGACCGGTTCACTGACTTCCACCCGCACGACCGCGCGCATGACGACGACGGGATGCCCAATCAGCAAACATAAGTGCTCGTCGCCCGAATGCGCATAAGGATCGGTAGACCACAGGGTTGAGTCGACGATTCGTAAGAGGGCACTGAGAGCATCCTCGCGCGCGCCTGCGCCCAGGGATACATCGGCAAAGCCCCAGGTGATTAAGCCTTGGGCAATTCCCGCCAGGAACGGATTCGCGATCGCGTCGGCAGGAGATTTGCCAACGGTCGACGGGGTGCCGGGAGCGTCCTCCCACACGATGCCCGCTTGCGGATCCGGCCGGACCACGCCGAGGTTATTGCCTCCGGCATCGAAAAACTCGATATCGCCGTCAAGATGGTTGGGAAGCACGAAGCCGCAAACGGGAGAGCTGCCTGGCTTGGCATCAAGGTTTGTTCCGGCAGCCTCCTGAAACCGGAAATAGAGACGCGTAGGCGATGTGAAGCGGGGCGGAAGCGCCAGGATGTCGTTTCTGCCCGGAACCTGCATTGGCTGCGAGGCAATGATCTGATTCGGATCGGCCGCGGTTGTCGCGTTGGAGCCGGCAAGATCGACAAACTGTCCGAAGCAGTCGACGAGCCGGAGACGGAGAATCCGTATGAAGCCTGCGCGCACCGCGAAAAATGGGCTGGGCAATCCGCCGCCTGGCGCAGTGGACGTACCGTCACCGGCAACGCCGCCGCGCAGCTTGGTGCGGAAGTTGTCGAGAGCGCCCGTGAGCACGTCCATGTTCTCGAGCGAAGATGCAAGGTCGGCAAGCGCCGTCCGGTCGATGGTTGCGGCATCGCCCAGATTGCGCATCCTTCGTGCCGCTAGAGTCGGGGCCAATCCACTGAAGTTTGTTAACAGGGTCTGGCTGACCGTCGAGTTGTAGCGCACAACGAGATTGGGTTCGAGCGGCCCGGCGCCGCCCGTCGATTGCGCCTGAGCAAGCGCCTGTCGGACGCTCGAAGCAATGGCGGCAGGAGCACCTCCTGTCAGATGAACGCGCCCGGACAGAATGACTCCCGAGGTGGTGTCATTTGGGTTGGGAAGCGTTTGACTTCCCGGCACGTAGTCGATTTCATCGAGCGGCCAATCCGCTACGCCATTGGCGGAGGGAATAAATTGCACTGCCCAATCCAGATGCAATGGCGTCCAAGGCAGAAGGGGTGGATTCACGGCCATCGGCGAGGGGAGCATTCCGGCAATGCCGCTGACCGCGGTCAGGGGCGCCTGATCCGCACGCGAATCCCGGGTGGCCCACCAGGCGGTCTGTTCGACCTGCAGGTTTTGAATGCGCCCGCTGAGATCAACACCCGACGGAGCATTGACTTGCGCTCCGGCGTACGCCGAACCGGGATCCAGGAGAACCAATTCGCGCAAAAGATCTTCACATTCGGGGGGCACGCTTCCGTTTTCGACGCCGCGTTCGAGTGTGTCGTCGCCTTTCAACGCGTAACGAGCAGCTGCGTTGACCGGATCCAGGCAGCTCAATTCCGTTACGGTGAAACCGGTAAGGCGGCAGATCAATTTATTATCTTCGGAAAAACGTCCATCGTAGCCGTGCTTGTAGGAGCGCTCCGCATTCTGCACCAGGAAAACCGGATCGCTCGGGAAAAAGAAGCGCGGCGCGGTCCGCTTCACGGTGATGGTCTTGCTTGGCGCTGGAGGAGTTGGAGCCGACTGGGGAAGGCTACCCATCGCAGAGAAGAGGTCCCCGTTTACGATACGCCGTTCACTCTGAAGCTCGGGTGACACGAACTGCGCGGTTTCCACGTTGTTCGAGACCAGGTTCGTGGCGGGTGTGCGCGCGGGGACGGTAGCGGGGATCGCGGAGACTTGGCCGGCGAAGATGCCGGGAGAGACGGACGAAGGTGGCGCAGGAAGAGGATGCGTGTCGGGGATGGGGGGCTGGGAGATATCTTCGGTCGTTTCCTGGCCAGGCAGCGATCCGAACGAGTCCGCATGCAATCTTGCGTCGAGCCGGGCGGCGCCATCCGGCAACTCGAGTTCTGCCAAAGTACCGGACATAAAGGCTTCCAGGACGCGCGCCTGGTCGGCAGCGTCGGGCGCATTGTTGGTTTTCGCGATCAAGGCAGCCAGGGCCTCTGCCATGGTGTTACCCACGGCAACGGAGATCTGGGGCGCCGGCGGCGGACCTCCTACTTGACCGGTTAACAGTCCAGAATTGCTTCCGGGTAAGGTCGTCCCCGGCCAGGCGATGGCCACGACGGAACCGTGAAAAATGGTCAGGCTCGGCCACCACGAGCCGTTCGTGGTGTAACTTCCACCCATGGGTTGCCCGCCGTTGTCGACTGGGGCCGGAGGGGCCTGAGCGCCGACGACATATGGAACCGCAGGAACAAAGGCAGTTGCGGCGCTTAGACTTTTTCTGAGGGGCGCCACAGTTCGCAACCCTGGCGACGATGGGGCATTAAACGCTTCGGTTGTTTGCAGTCCCAGCATGCTGGCGGTAGCAACGTATTGGTAGGAATGATTTACCGATTCCTGGAGCTCTCCGGCTGCGAGCTCCCATCCGAGTTCAGCCATCCGGGCATCGAAATCGCTTAAGGATTTGATGTTCGATCCCAGTGGATCGAGGGAAGGATCGGTATACCAACCGCACACCAGGTAAGCGAGAGGACCCTGCGGAGCGGGCGTATCGGAAAGCGGATCATAGAATGCAAGCCGGTTCACGACATTGTCGTAATAGGCGGCCCACGCCGGATCGCCGTTGCCGAGGGCAGTTAGCGGGTTTTGCACTTGACCCTGGGTTGTCCCGTCTTCGACAAAGGAATCAAGCTGAATGAACGAAGGCTGCTCATCACCGGCCCGGAGGACCCAGCCGGATATGGCGCGACGCGCGGGATTCGAGACAGAAGAAGAAATCCGCACGACGAGCCATCGGTTAGGAATCGCCGAGAAACTGGCCGCCGACGTATCTGCTCCCGCCGCACCTGCTGTGAGACCGTCAGGAAGCGCCCAATGGAGATAGACGCCGGGCGGACGGGAGTTGTCGGGAAGGTTCTGAAACGGTGGGGGCAGCAGCGAGCTTCGCTTGTTGCCCTTGCTTCCGGTTACAGGTGTCTTCATGGCGCAGTCGGCCCACTGCGCGCCGGGAGTCCGGACGACCAGTGCATCCACCAGGATCGGAACCATAACTCGAGCCGAGCGCGCAAGTTGGGGATACCAAGTGGCAACGGTACGGGTGGTAATCCCGTGAGCGGCTGCTATCGCGAATGTCGAATTGAAGCTGGACATAACCCTCCTAGAGCAATGAACTGTTTCTTGAACTCATCTCATCGTCAAAGAAGTAAGCTGCGCACTCCCTCAGGGGCTAAAGCCCGCATCTTTCTTGGGCCCGGACGGCACGGCTAAAGAGGCTGCGGAAAAAAGCCCTGAGAAGGTCAAAAACAACCACCGGGGCTAAAGCCCGTGCTGATTCGACGCGACTTACGCGGCCCTGAAGGGCCGCTCTTCCACGGTCGCCCTAA
>Ga0187803_10000416_pt1 | contig 17161 bp, 15 predicted proteins | sample NC_wetland_sal_i_2_FD_132425 | JGI IMG/M metagenome (GOLD analysis project Ga0187803, IMG submission 132425) | Wetland sediment microbial communities from Neuse River Estuary, North Carolina, USA - Control_3 | ecosystem: Environmental > Aquatic > Freshwater > Wetlands > Sediment | place: USA...
CGCCGCGGCCGTTGTGCGCAAACCAGGGAAACATGCGCGTCAGATAGGCCACAAACAACGTCGGATAGATGGCCATGTCGAAGATGCTGGCGATGAGCGAAAGCCACGCCTCCTGGAACCCCCAGAACCGGCCAAGGCCGCGGCGCACCCAGGCGTAAAAGCCGCCCTCGGCGGGAATCGCGCTCGAGAGTTCGCCGATCATGTACGCGGTCGGCAGGCTCCACAGCATCGGCGTGATGAACAGGATCAGGATTCCGCGTGAGTAACCCGCGCCGTGGATGATGTCTTCCGTGCCGTAGGTGCCGCCGGAAACCATGAAGAAGGTGGCGGCGACGAGCGGCCAGAGAGTAAGCTTCGAGCGCCGTGCTGTGGCGGGAGATCCGGATTGGGAACTTGCTGCTGGGACAGCCTCTTCCGTCAATTTCGCCCTGTGCCTCTTCCAAAATGCCGGAGCGCGGCTGCGTGAGCGCCACGCGGGCAGTTGAGAGCCAGAATACAGAGAATCATCGTGCATGCAAGAGGAAATTGCTCGGCGGAAGAGGACAGCGGCGGAAAAATCGAACGAAGGCAATCGCAAGGTGAGTCCGGCAGAATCGCGGGCTTCGCGCTACTGCGGCGCCGGAGTGTCGGGTTTTCGCCGCAGGTTGCGCTCCAGCGCGAACCCAATCCACACCAGGCTCCCTCCGACGAGCAGAAGATGGAGCCACCACATTTCTGCGGAATGGGCGATCACAAACTGGAAGTAAAAGGTGTACAGGTTGATGACCAGGAAGGTCAGCCCGTAGCTGCGCAGGATGCGCTGGCCAATGGTCCCTGCCATGAATATGGACGCCAGGCTGACCACGGCCCAGACGGCGCTGAACACCAGCCGCTCAATGTTGTTCTGGCTCCAGCTCACCATTTTTTCGAAATAGCCGAACACGGAGAGAAACCAAAGCGCCAGGTGGATGTCGAGCAGCCCCAAGTGCGCGTAGACGCGGGAAAAGGACTGGTAGGCGCCGCGCATCGCCACCGCGTGAATCCACGCCACGCACAGAAATCCGATCCCGGCGAGGAGAAAGCGGATCGGATACGTCATCCCCAGCCAATACATTCCCCAGCCGGACACGTATCCCGTCTCAGCGCCGAAGAAAACAAAAAAGCACACGCCCGCATGGATCAGCACCAGCCGGTTCTGCAGCAGGTAGGCGAGCAGAACCAGCAGGGCACTCTGGATTCCGACCAGTGCCGGCCAGTCCTTCGATCCGGTGGAGAAATCGATGGCGAGCAGAAACGTGAGGCCCTGCAAGGCAAACCCGCCCGCCATTTCCAGCGCCGCGCCTGTTTTTACGAGGTCACGCGAACGCTCCAGATAGCGACCCAGGAAAATGAATCCTGCGGTGGCAAGCAGGAGTCCCGCTTCGCCCAGGCGCAGAGCGCTCACGTACTCTTTCGAGAGAATGACGAGTCCCGCCCCCGCTGTCATCGCCCCCAGGATGGTGAACCAGCGCACCAGCACCAGAACGTCCCATTGCGTGGCCGGGTAACGTTCGGCGATTCGATGGGCCTGCGCCGGGGTGAGGGCGCCCTGGGAGGCGAGCAGTTCGAGTTCCGCTTCCATCCGGCGATTCAGGCTGCCGTTCATCGCGTGCTCCTCTGGAATTGCCGGAGCGAAACTTCGCAGACAAAGCCCGCCAGGAATAAGCCGAAGCCGCCAAGCAGGAAGAAGTAGCCCATCTGGAAGCGATTCCAGAACGTCTCGTAGTAGCGCGTAAAGAGATTGATCGCAAACGCCGTGACCCCGAAGCCGGTAATCAGGGAATTGTGCAGCCGGGCGCCCGCCACGATCTGGGCGACGGCGACAACGAACAGAACGAGCGCCCAGGTGCCAGACTGGCCGCCTCGCCAACTGTGCTGGATGCTGAGGATGAGCAGAGAGAGATTCAGATAGATGAGGCCGAGAGTTTCGTAGGCCTGGAAGAACCGCCCCGTTTGGTGCCGCAGGTTACGCTCGTGATGCACGCCCACGACGACTGCGGCGAGAGCGACGAGAGACATCAGCCGGGGGTCCTGAACGTCGGTCGCGTAGGTCGAACGGCCGTACATCGACGTCCACGACCCTGCCCAATGGAAGAATCCGATGAGCGTCAGGACAAGCAAGAAATTATTGGAATAGCGGTAGGCGAGCACGCCCATGGGCAGCAGCACAATCGCCCCGGCGAGCAGAACCGTTTCGTTCTTTGCGCCCATTTCGTTTACAGCAAGGCCGACGCCGAGAGCCGCGTTGATCACGCCCAGCAACAGCACGGCGTTCGACGAAGTCGAGTAGCGGCCCAGTTTATCCGCGGAGAGCCAGATCCCCGCTGCCATCAGCCCGCATCCCACTGCCGTCAGCAGGAGGCCGCCGAGCATCAGCGATCGCGAAATCGCGCCGACCAGTCCGAGCAGACCGAAAAACGCGAATAGCCCCCCGGCGATTCCGATGGTCTTGATGGTTTGTGCGAGGTTGAAACTGGTTGCGCTGTATCGCTCCCGGAGCAGGTCATGCGTTTCTTTTGGGATCAAGCCGTCGGCGAGCCAGAGGCCGAGGTCCTGGGAAATGCGGTCTCTTACGGCACGGTTGGCCATACGACTTGAGGTCTCCCAGCCGCGAGGGCGGCAATTCAATTGCGCGGAGTATAAGGCGTGCTGTTAGCTGGTGAAACCCGGTACCAGCCCAAAGTTGGGCACGCGGAAGGCGAAGCGTGCCTCCTCAGAGTCCATTCTCAACACCTCAACAAGCTGCATCCGAAAAGGGTTCGGCAACAATCTGAAACTCATCTTCGTAGACGACATAACCGACGCGCTTCGCTCGTAGCATCCGGACGGATACTCCGTGATTCTCCAGAATCGCTACCAATGACCTGGCTTGGGCCAAGTGCTCGTGTGCCGTGTCTTTGAACCAGGAAATCGCTTTATTCTTCTTGCGATGGAATGGCGGCTTGGAGGAAGTAAACCGGGAGGGTCTTTCCAGGTGTTCGCCGAACCACTCTCGGAGGAGGTCGTGCTTTTCTTCTTCGTATGGGTAAAGCTCCCCCCTCTCACGCAGTTTCAGCACGGCATGGAAGAGGCTGAGCTCCCTGCCAGAGTCCTCGTCGATGTCGGCAATCGTAAACCTTACGTACATAGGTCGCCCAACGCGTTGCGTCCGGACTTTCGGAAAGCAAACCGCTCATCAATTCTCTTCCGCTGTCTGGTTATAAACCATAAAAATACTATATCTCAAAAGATGCGGATACAAATGGCAGTAAGGCACACCCCGATGGTGCCCAGCAGGCGTTGAAGGCAGGCACGTCCGAATAGGTACCGAGGGGCTGTCGAGTCGTGACCCCTCAGACCGCGTGGTAGGCGTGCCGCATGTTCATCACGTCGGAGAGCGCTCGTTCGACGAGCGTGCCCATTTCCACGGTGTTGACGCGGCGCGTGCCTGCCGGCGAGCCGCGCAGCAGGTCCGGAGTGCGCCAGCCTTCCGCCAGAACCATCTCGATGGCGCTCTGGAGGTCCGCCGCTTCACTCTCCATGCCCAGCCCGTGCTGCAGCAGCAGCGCTGCCGTGGCGATGGCGCCGAGCGGGTTCGCCGCGCCGGTGCCCGCGATGTCCGGCGCGGAGCCGTGGACCGGTTCGAACAGCCCCACCCTGCCTCCCACCGTTGCCGACGCCAGCATGCCCAGCGAGCCTGCCAGCACGGCAGCCTCATCCGACAGGATGTCGCCGAACAGGTTTTCGGTCACGACCACGTCGAACCGAAGCGGATTGGTGATGAGCAGCATGGCGAACGAATCCACGTAATGGTGTTCGAGAATGACGTCGGGATAGTCGCGGGCTACGCGCGTGACGACCTCGCGCCACAGCCGGGAAGTTTCGAGCACGTTGGCTTTGTCCACCGACGCGACCCGCCCGCGGCGGGCGCGCGCGGCATTGAAGGCGATGCGCGCGACGCGTTCGATCTCCGGGGCCGTGTAGCGCAGGGTGTTGTAGGCGCTGACGCCCGGCTCGTGGCCGCGCGGCTCGCTGAAATAGAGCCCGCCAAGCAGCTCGCGCACGATCAGCACGTTGGCGCCGCGGACCACTTCGGGCCTGAGAGGCGTGCAGCCTGCAAGCTCCTCGTGCGCCACCACCGGCCGCAGATTTGCATACCCGCCGAGCGCCTGCCGCAGCGCGAGCAAACCCGCCTCGGGCCGCTGGTGCGCGGGCGCGCGGTCAAACTCCGGCGAGCCGACGGCGCCGAGCAGCACGGCATCGGAATCGAGCGCGGCTTCGCGCGTCTGGGGCGGCAGGGGGCTTCCGCAGTCCCGCACTGAGGCCGCGCCGATGGGCTTTTCGGTAAACCGGAAATCGTAGCCGCACAGGTCTCCAACCGCGCGAAGCAGTCGCACCGCCTCGCGCGTCACCTCCGGCCCGACTCCATCGCCCGGCAGCACTGCGATACGGTACGACATGTCTTCCTCCTCAAACTTCGCCCCCAGCTTTTTGAATTTGCGGATCGCGCAGGGAAAAAAGACGGGGGTCCCGAAATGCCCTGCGGGAAAAAGCGGGGATCAGCGCGCGCCCGCGGCGGCTCGCGAGGTGCGAAGTCGCCCCTCGGCGCTGTCCGCGGGGCTAATTCGCCGTGTTCTGCGCAGGTCGGCTGGGAGCATCGAGAGCAGATCGAGGTCGTAGATGTTCTTCTTCTTGTCCGCGAGCGCAGTAAAGCGGTGGTAGGCCGCGTTGAGTTGCTCGCGGGTGAGTTCGTAGCCCAGTTCCGCGTAGCGCCGGCCGAGCGCGTGCCGTCCGGAGTGTTTTCCGAGCACGATGCGGTTGGCTTCGAGTCCCACCGACTCCGGCGTCATGATCTCGTAGCACAGGGGATTGCTGAGCACGCCGTGCTGGTGGATTCCGGCTTCGTGCGCGAAGGCGTTGGCGCCCACCACGGCTTTGTTGGGCTGCGCGGAGAAGCCGATGAGCTCGGAGAGCACCCGGCTGGAGGGAACGATTTCTTCCGTGGCGATGCGCGTCTCGTAGGGCAGGCGGTCCGCGCGCACGCGCAAGGCCATCACGATTTCTTCGAGCGCGGCATTGCCGGCGCGCTCGCCGATGCCGTTCACCGTGCACTCCACCTGGCGCGCCCCTTCGCCGATGGCGGCGATCGAATTCGCCACCGCGAGCCCCAGGTCGTTGTGGCAGTGTACGGAGATTACGGCGCACTCGATGCCACGCACGCGCTCGCGGATCGTGCGGATCAGTTGCGCGTATTCGGACGGAATCGTGTAGCCCACCGTGTCGGGAATGTTCAGCGTCGTCGCGCCGGCGTCCACGGCCTGCTGCAGCACCTCGATCAGGAAATCGGGGTCGGAGCGCGTGGCATCTTCGGGCGAAAACTCCACATCGTCGCACAGCGATTTCGCGTAGGCCACGGAGGAGTGGGTCTGCTCCAGGCACTGCTGGCGGGTGATTTTCAATTTGTATTGCAGGTGGATGTCGGAGGTGGCCAGAAACGTGTGGATGCGCGGATGGGCGGCGTGCTCGACGGCCTGCCAGGCGCGGGTGATGTCGTCGCGGCCGGCGCGCGCGAGCGCGGCAATTTTCGGCCGGCGAACTTCGCGCGCCACAGCCTGCGCGGCCTCAAAGTCACCCTGGGAGGCCACCGGAAAGCCGGCCTCGATCACATCCACGCCCAGCCGGTCGAGTTGCCGGGCCATGCGCAGCTTTTCCTCCAGGTACATGCTGCAGCCCGGAGCCTGTTCGCCGTCGCGAAGGGTGGTGTCGAAGATGGTGATGGTTTCGCGCAAGCCTAGACCTCAATCCGGGTAGTGTGGGGGGACGGGCCGAATAACGCAAGCTTATATTTCTACTAGGAGAATAAGAAATCGTTATTCTATAATGTTGGGGCGCGGGTCGGCTGCGGCCCGCTGGGACCTCCATGGAACTCTCTGAACTCCAGGCCTTTCTCGCCGTCGTGGAAGAGGGCAGCTTCTCCCGAGCCGCCCAGCGGCTGCACCGCACGCAGCCCGCCGTCAGCCAGACCATCCGCAAACTGGAGAACGACCTCGGCGAGGCGCTTTTCGACCGCTCCTCGCGCCATGGGCACCTTACGGACGCGGGCGTGGTGCTGCGCGAATACGCGGAGAAGCTGCTGAACCTGCGCGGAGAGGTCCGCGCCGCGCTTGCCGAGCTGCGCAGCGCCGAGCGCGGAAAGGTGACCATCGCCGCCAACGAGTTCACCTCGCTCTACCTGTTGCCGCTGCTGCACGAATTCCGCCGCGCCTGCCCCATGGTTCGCATCTCGGTCACGCGCTCGCTGGCCAGCCGCGTGCCGGAGGCGGTGCTGAACCACAGCGTCGAGTTGGGCATGCTGTCATTCGAGCCCGAGGACCCGGCGCTGCGGTCGATAGTGGTGGCCACGGACGAACTGGCATTCGTTGTGCATCCGCGGCACCCGCTGGCCGGAGCGCGCAAAGCCGGGATCCGGGAGCTCGGCGCGCAATCCTTTGTCGCCCATCATGTGCCCTCGCCGCACCGCGCCAAGGTGCTCGCCGCGTTCAAACGCCATAAAACGCCGCTGAACATGGACGTCGAGTTGCCCACGCTGGAAGCCATACGCAAATTCGTGGCCATGGGAAACGGCGTAGCACTGGTGCCGGCGATCTGCGTTCAGGGCGAGCTGGCGCGCGGCGAACTGGTTCGCGTGGCCGTTCCGGAACTGCAGTTCGAGCGCAAAATCCGCATCGTGTATCGCAAAAAAGCCGCCCTGTCGCACGCCGCGCGCGCATTCTTGAAGGTTGCGGAAGCGCTGGCGCGCAAACCCGGCACCACCAGCATCTTCGAGCGCGAACGGTAGGGACCGGCGGCTATTCGGCCGGGCTCTCGAAGCGCACCAGGTCGGCGCGGAACCCGCGCGTCTTCCAGGCGCCGTAGAGGATGCCGAACAGCATCCATGCGCCTCCGGCAACTTTCGCCTGCCAGCGCAGGTTCAGCCAGATGAACAGGCAGATGGCGAAGCCGAGCACGGGCGGCACGGCATCCGTCCAGCGCTTTTGGCTGCCGCGCAGAAAATAGCGTGCGAAGGAGGCCGCGTTTACTCCCATGAACGCGATGAACGCGCCAAAATTCAGCATCTCCGCACCCAATTCGTAGGTCATGGCAAACGCTCCGGCCAGCGAAACGGCGCCCACAAACATCACGTTATTTGCCGGAATGGCGTTACGGGGCTCGATGGCACCGAAAAAGCGCTGCGGGAGCGCGTCGTCGCGGCCCATGCCGTAGAGCAGCCGTGCTGCTCCCATCTGCGAAGCCATTCCGGAGCCGATTGTAGCCACGAGCAACGTGGCGTTGACCAGGTTGAACAGCCACGGGCCGGCGGCGCGGCCAGCGACGTAGACGTAGGCGGTGTCCACGTCCGGAAATTTCAGCGACGCCGGCCAAACGAGTTGGGCGGCGTACACCTCGAGCGAGGCGAGCACTCCCGTGATGAGACAGGTGAGCACCGTAGCCAGCAGGATGTTGCGCCGGGGATTCTCCACCTCCTCCGAGAGCGTTGAGATGCCGTCAAATCCAATGTAGGTGAGCGCTGCGATCGAGGTGCCCGTAAACACGGCCTTCGCAGAGAACGTCGCCGGGTCATAGAACGGCTGAGTGAAGAAGCCGGGGCCCTGATGGGGCAGCGCGAACACATACCGGGCCACGCAATAGAACAGCACCACGACCACCACACCCATGGCCCCAGCCAGCAGTTCGTTGATCCGCGCCGTGGTCTTGACTCCGCGCAGGTTCAACACCGAAAACAGCGCGGCGAAAAACACGGCCCAGGCCGCATAGGGGATCTGCGGAGCGAAATTGCCGGCGGCCTTGCTGCACCAGATGGTGCAGATCAGCGGGTTCAGCATGTAATCCATGGCCATGCTCCACCCGGTGACGTAGCCGAGTGCAGGATGCAATTCGCGGCCGACGTAGGTATAAGCGGACCCCGCGCTGGGGTAGGCCCGGGCCATGCGGCCGTAGCTCACTGCGGTGAACAGCATGGCAACCATGGCGATCAGAATTGTGGTGACTACGTGCCCGTGCGCCGCCTCGCTCACTACGCCGTAGACCGGCATGGGCGCGGTCGGCTGGACGACAATCAGGCCATAGACGATGAGGTGCCAGAGAGTGAGTTGCCTGCGGAGATGTGGTCCAACCGTGTCCACGCTGGTGGCGCTGTTTGCCGGCCCTTGTGCCATGGCACCCCGGAGGGATTCTAGGTGGTCACGGCTTTCACGAGATTTCGCGGATGGTCCACATCGCAGCCGTGGAGCACGCCAAAGTGATACGCGAAAAGTTGCAGGGGGACCACCTCCAGGAGCGGCAACAGGAGTTCCGGCGCGCCGGGGACAAACAGGGTGCAGTCGCCGAGCGCCCTCGCGCGGTCGTCTTTTTCTGAGGCGATCACCAGGGCACGTCCCCGGTGCGCCTTCACGTATTCGAGCACTGCCAGCGTCCTTTCGTAGCGGTTCACGGAATCCGCGTCCGCTGCATCGCGTGTGGCGAGCGCCACAACTACGCTCTTTTCGCCGAGGAGGGCGTTCGGACCGTGAAGCAACTCGCCCGCCGGATAGCCCTCGGCATGGGAGTACGAGATCTCCTTCAGCTTCAATGCGCCTTCGCGGGCGATGGCGTAGTGCACGCCGCGGCCGATGCACAGAAACGTCTTGGAGCCGGCGAAGCGCTGTGCGGCCGCCAGCGCTTCGGCGCTCCACGCGTCCAGCAAATCCTCCAGGTGTCCCGGAATCGCTCCCAGGCGACCGAGGTGCGCCGCCGCCGCACGGGAATCCATTCTGTCCCACTCGCCTGCCATGCGCAGGGCGAACAGGAACAGGACGGCCAACTGCGTGGTAAAGCTTTTGGTGGCGGGCACGGCGAGTTCCGGAGTGGCCCTGGTCAAGAGGGTCGCGCTCGCCTCCCGGGCGATCGTGGAGTCCGGCGCATTCGTTACCCCAAGCGTGGCTGCACCCCGCCTCCGGGCCTCCCGCAGTGCGGCTATCGCGTCCGCGGATTCTCCCGACTGGCTGATGACCATGACCAGTGTGCCAGGAGAGGTTCCCGACGGGCGATAGGCGTATTCGCTGGCGTATTCCACATCCACAGGCAACCCGCAGAGTTCTTCGATTTGGATCTCTCCTGCCAGTCCGGCATGGCGGCTGGAACCGCTGGCCGCGATGATCAGCTTTTCGCAGTTCTGTAAGTCTGCTTGGATGGCGCCCAGCGCGGTGCAAAAGATTCGTCCCTGCTCGACGAAGCGCTCGATGGTTTCACGCAGCGCCCGTGGCTGCTCGTAGATTTCCGCGAGCATTTGGTGCGGATAGGCGCGTTTGCTCTCTGGGCTCACGGTATGGCGCCCGGCAGAGGGGAAAGCCGGAGCCGGGATTGAACCGTTGTGTATAAGCTTGCCGCCACACCCTGTCAAGCGCGGCCCTATCAGTGCTAATCCCTTCCACGCGTCCGGCCGCCGGGGCGAAGCCCTTTCAAGGTTCAGAGAGCGGTCCGGCGCAAGGAAATCCATTCCATTTGAATTAGACTTGACTTCTAGTCGTCTTCGACCTATGGTCGGATACGTCTATGAGTCACAATCAAAACGCAGTTCCACGTCCCCCATCTCCTGCTTCCCCTTCCCGCCGCGCGCCCAGGCGCGAACGGCGCAAAGCGGAGACGTACGAACGGCTGATGCGCTCCGCCCTGCGTCTGTTTGCCGCCCACGGAATTGAAGGCACCACCGTGGAGAAAATCACGGAAGCTGCCGACGTCGGCAAAGGAACCTTCTTCAATTATTTCCCCACCAAAGAACACATCCTGATGGCCTTCGGAGATACGCGCGTGCAGAAGATCCACGCGGCGCTCGCCGAAGCGCGCGCGGGGGAAAAGCCGACATGGCAGGTTCTGCGCGGTTTGGCCCATTCTTTGGCGGAAGAAGCCAGCCATTCGCCTGGCTTGTTGCGCAGCATCCTGATCGCTCCGCTGACCCGCGAGCCGGTCCGTGAATTCATGGCCGGCAAGATGGAAGAAGGGCGCAGGGTGCTGGCAGAAATCTTTCAGCTCGGCCAGGATCGGGGCGAGTTGCGCGCGGATTTGACCGGGGCGCAGATGGCACGCGGATTCCAACAGTCCGTCTTTGGCGCCCTGGTGCTCTGGTCGCTTGATCCCCGCGGAGACCTTCTCGCCTGGCTGGACGTGTGGCTGGAGATGTTTCTGGGTGGGTTGGATCCGAAGGACTACAGACCCGGGAAGGCCGGCCGCGGGCGCGGATAGAGGGCAGGCCATAAGAATATGACCACAGGTCAATGCCGGCTACTAGTCAGTAAGAGTGGCAGGCTACGCTCTGCCCCGGCTCTAGCCGCGTTGTTTCTAGCTGCAGCCGTCGCGCTCCCTGCCCAGCAGTTGCCTCCCGCTCCATCCGCCGATCAGCCAGCCCGGCCGGTGGCCCAGACGCCGCCGGCTTCGGGAGGAGCGCTTTCCTTGCGTGAAGCTATCGCCCTGGCGTTGAAGAACAACCTAGCCGTCCGGGTGGCGGGAACCCAGGTGGATGAGGCGAGCGGTACCCGGCTGCGGCAAAGGTCCGCGCTCGAGCCCTCGATTACGAGCGCTGCGTTTGCCAACTTGCAAGACCGCAACCTGCAGGCCCTCGGCTTTTCTTTTCCCGGCTTCCAGCTGCCGCTTACCACCGGCGCATTTGGTACTTACGATTTCCGGGTGTTTGCCCAGCAGCCGGTAGTGGACCGCCGGGCCTACCACTCCTATCAGTCCAGCAAGCGCCAACTGGATGCAGCTAAGCTCACCTACCAGGACATGCGTGACCTGATGATCCGTCAGGCCGCCGGCTATTACCTGGAGGGGCAGGCGTCTGCCGCGGAGGTGGAGGCGGCGGAAGCCCGGGTGGCCACCTCCCGCGCGCTGGAGAGGCTCGCGCAGGACCAGCATTCGGCCGGGCTGGCCACAGGCGTGGACGTTTTGCGGGCCCAAGTGCAGCTCCAGCGCGACCAGCAAAACCTACTGGTAGCCCGAGACACCTTTCAGACCGCCCTTCTTGTCTTGCAGCGGTTCCTGGGACTCCGACCGGGCGCGCCCATCGAGCTCTCCGACAGGCTGGAATTCCGCGGCCTGCCGGCACCGGAGATCGAGCCGGCCCTGAAAGCCGCCCTGGAAGCGCGCGGCGATTATCGATCGTTGCGGGCCCAGCGCGAAGCGCTGGTCGAGCAGCAGAAAGCTTCCCGCGACCGCTACCTTCCGAAACTCTCCATCAATGGGGATTACGGCGTTTTCGGCCGAAACTTCGGCCAAATGCCCGCAATAGGGCAAATTCAGGGGACTGTGAGCTTTACCATATTCGACCGCGACCGGAGCGGAGAGCAGAGGGAAATCGCCAGCCGGCTCCAGAGGGTGGACGTGCAGATCGCTGATCTGGAGCGCGGGATCGAACAGGACCTGCGCAAGGCGCTGCTGGACCTGACTTCGGCGGAACAACAGGTAAGCGTTACGCAGGCCGGCGTGGACCTTGCCGCGAGCGAACTGAAGCTGTCTGAAGACCGCTTCCGCAGCGGGGTCACGGACAACATCGAGGTGATCACGGCCCAGGGCTCGCTGCAGAGCGCTCAGGACGACCACATCTCGGCGCTGGCGCGGCACGCCGACGCCCGGATGGCCCTGGCGCGGGCGCTGGGGGCAACCGAACAGATCTACGAAAGCTATCTGGGCCCGAAATGAGCCGCATCGATCCGATTCGCGGCGTGGGGAAGGTGGACGAGCCATGAAACGCGTGATTCCGATCGTGCTATTGCTGATTGCCGCGGGCGCCACGGCCTATTTCAACCCGCAGTGGTTCCGCGCCACCGTGGCGGTGAGCGAGATGAAACTCTCCGGAAATATCGAAGCCCACGAGAGCCTGGTGGGCTTCAAGGTTGCCGGCCGCATCGTGGATTTGCCGGTCGAAGAAGGCCAGTCGGTAAAGGCGGGCCAACTGCTCGCGCGTCTGGATACAGACGACTACCGACAACAAATGGCGGTGGATGATGCCGTGCTGCACGTGCGCGACCGGCAGCTCGAATTGGCGCTGGCCGGCAGCCGCCAGCAGGACATCCAGGCGGGTTACCAGGCGGTGCTCGACGCGCGCGCGGACCTGGAGGAGAAGCAGAAGGACTTGGAGCGCTACGACGCGCTCTACAAGAAGGACGAAATCCCCGCGCAGACGCGCGACCTGGCGCAGACCAATGTGACACGCGCCAAAGCCACACTCGCGCGCCAGGAGCAAATCTACAGCGAACTGCTGGAAGGCACGCGAAAAGAAGAAATTGCCGTGGACCATGCCAACGCACATCAGGCCCGAGAAAACGTGCAAATGTCGCGCATTAAGTTGAGCTACACAACGCTCACTGCCCCGTTCACCGGAGTGATCCTGGTCCGCCAGGCGGAACTGGGCGAGGTGGTAAGCGCGGCCACCCCGGTCATCACCCTCGCAGACCTCGACCACATCTGGGTGCGCATTTACCTGCCGGAGACCGATCTCGGCCGCATGCGCTGGGGACAGGACGTTGCCGTGCGCACGGACACCTATTCGGGGAAAACGTATCGCGGGCATGTCTCCTTCATTTCGTCCGAGGCGGAGTTCACGCCGAAGAGCGTGCAGACGGACCGCGAGCGCGTCACGCTGGTGTACCGCGTAAAGGTGGACGTGGAGAATCCGGGCTACGAATTGAAACCCGGGATGCCCGCCGACGTTTACGTGCCGGTGAAATAGGCGGTGCAATGAGCGGCACGGCTCCAACCATCGCAGTCTCCGCGCTTGAGAAGCGCTTCGGCCCCGTTCGCGCGGTGGATGGGCTGAGCTTTGAAGTTCACCAGGGCGAGATCTTCGGGTTGGTAGGTCCGGACGGCGCGGGGAAGACGACCACGCTTCGCATTCTGGCGGGGGTTCTGGCGCCCGACGGCGGAAAGGCCACCGTAGCCGGCTGCGACGTCGGCTCCGATCCCGAAGGGGCGAAGCACGAGCTGAGCTACATGCCGCAGCGCTTCGGCCTCTACGAGGATCTCACCGTAGACGAAAACATCCGCTTCTATGCCGATCTCTTCGGCGTCAAACGCGCGCAGCGCGGGGCGCGCGCCGCGGAACTGCTCGCGGCGGCGGGCCTGCTTGAATTCCGTGAACGGCTGGCGGGAAAACTTTCCGGTGGGATGAAGCAGAAGCTGGGACTGATCTGCGCGCTGATTCACCGGCCGCGCGTCGTATTGCTGGACGAGCCGACCAACGGAGTGGATCCGGTTTCCCGGCGTGATTTCTGGGGGATTCTGTATTCGCTGGTCAGCGAGGGCGTCTCCATCCTAACCTCCACCTCCTATCTGGACGAAGCGGAGCGCTGCCATCGCGTGGGACTGATCCACCAGGGCCGCATGCTGTTTTGTGACGAGCCGAAAGAGCTGAAGAAGAGATTCCCCGGCGTGGTGCTGGCTCTGCGTTCGCCGGACCCGCCGCGGGCCAAGGACGCGGCGCGCGGCGCGCCGGGCGTTCGCAGTTCCGTGCTGGTTGGCGACGTCGTGCACCTGTTCGCCGATGCCGGGGAGCGGACGGCGCAGATTCGTGTGCAGCTCGAAGGCGCGGGCGTCGCCGTGGACTCGCTGGAACCCGTTTCACCCAGCATTGAAGATTTGTTTGTCTCCGCCGTGGAATCACAGCAGGCGCAGGCCTCAGCGGAGAGCCGTCCATGAACGGAAAAACGAACGGGAACGGGTTTGCCGTTACCGTCGAGCAGCTCACGAAGCGGTTTGGAAAATTCACCGCGGTCAACGGGATCAGTTTTGAAACGCGCCGCGGCGAGGTGTTCGGTTTTCTGGGGCCGAACGGCGCGGGAAAATCCACCACCATCCGCATCCTCTGCGGGTTGCTGGAGCCGACCGCCGGCCGCGCGACGGTGGCCGGTCTCGACGTAGCCACTCAGCCGGAAGCCATCCGCCAGCGCATCGGCTACATGTCCCAGAAATTTTCGCTCTACAACGACCTCCAGGTGATCGAAAACCTGAATTTCTTCGCGGGCCTCTACAGCGTTCCCGCCGCGGAGTTGCGGGAGCGCGCCGCGTGGGCCGTCAGGATGGCGGGCCTCGAGGGCCGCGAGCGGGCCATGACGAGGTCGCTTCCCGTCGGCTGGAAGCAACGGCTCGCCCTGGGCTGCGCGCTGCTGCATCGTCCCCCGATCGTCTTCCTGGACGAGCCGACCTCGGGCGTGGACCCGGTTTCGCGCCGGCAATTCTGGGAACTGATCCACCAGATGTCCGGCGAAGGAACCACCGTCTTCGTCACGACGCATTACATGGACGAAGCGGAGTACTGCAACCGCCTGGTGCTGATTGACCGCGGCGTAATCGTGGCCATGGGCACGCCCACGGAATTGAAGCGGCGCTCGATGCAGGGTGAACTGCTGCTGGTGGAGTGCGAGCCGTTGGGGCCCGGCTTGGAAGCGCTTCGGACGGCTCCGGGGGTCAGCGACGCGGCTGTCTTCGGCCGAGCGCTGCACGCCGTGGTGGCGGACGCACGAGCGGCCGCGCAGCCTATCCGCGAGGCGCTCGCCGCGAGACATGTAACCGTCACCCGCGTGGAGCCCATCCCGCCGACACTCGAAGATGTGTTTGTCGCGCTGACGGCCGGACGGGCGACGAAGGAGGCGCGGCCATGAGCCTGCGGCGCATCAACGCCATCATGCGGAAGGAGTTCATCCAGATCTCCCGCGACATCCGCAGCCTGCTCATCATTTTCGCCATTCCGCTGATCCTGCTTTTTATTTACGGCTATGCGGTGAACCTGGACGTGAAGCACGTGCCGCTGTGCGTTTACGACCGCGACGGATCGCAGGAAAGCCAGGACCTGCTCAAAGCCTTCCAGGCCACGGAGTACTTCGACATCGTGCACCTGGCCCGGGATTATCCCGACGTGATCGAGCAGATTGATACGGGCGCCTGCGCCATGGCCATCGTTATCCCGACGGAATTCTCGCGAAATCTTCGCGCCGGCAACGGAACATCCGTGCAGGCCCTTCTCGACGCCAGCGACAGCAATTCCGCTAGTATCGGCCTGGGCTACGCCCAGAGCATCGTGGCCGCCTATTCCAGCCGCGTGCAGGTGGATTGGGCGCAGCGCCGCGGCGCGGCCGCTCCTGTGCCTCCGATCGATATCCGCGCGCGCACCTGGTTCAACGAAGACCTGGAGAGCATGGCCAACATTGTTCCCGGCGTGGTGGCGCTGGTGATGGCCGTGGTGGGCGCGTTCCTCACCTCGTTGACGATCGCGCGCGAGTGGGAGCGCGGAACCATGGAGCAATTGATTTCCACGCCGGTCCGCGCCCTGGAAATCCAAATCGGAAAGCTGATTCCCTATTTCTTCATCGGCATGTCAGACACGGCACTGTGTGCTGTGCTCGGGGTCAAATGGTTTGGCGTTCCGTTTCGCGGAAGCTGGCCGCTGCTGTTCGGCAGTTCCGCGTTGTTTCTCGTCGTGGTGCTCTCGCTGGGCTACTGGATGTCGGTGACCGCTAAATCGCAACTCGCCGCGAGCCAGTTTGCGTTGGTGGCCACCTTTCTGCCCACGTTTCTGCTCTCCGGCTTCCTGTTCCCGATTGACCAGATGCCTCTCGTCGTCCAGTTCATCACCCGGGTGCTCCCCGCGCGCTACTACATCACGATTCTCCGGAATATTTTCCTCAAAGGCACGCCCGTCGCGCTGTTCGCTGACCAGTTCGTGGCTCTGGTGATCTACGCGCTCGTGCTTGTCACGCTGGCCACGCGCGCATTTCAAAAGAGGCTGGAATGAAATTTCTGCAGGCGCTCGGCCGCGTCCGCCACATGCTGGTGAAGGAGTTTCTCCAGACGCTCCGCGATCCGCGGACCCGTTTCGTGCTGTTCGCCCCGCCCATCATCCAGATGATGGTGTTCGGCTATGCCGCCACGCTGGAAGTAAAGCACGTCCAGTTCGCAGTCCTGGACCACGACAACACGCAGGAGAGCCGCGAATTCATCGCCCACCTGTCGGCCAGCCGGTATTTCGATCTGCGTCTCCACGCGCAGCGGAAGGAAGAGCTTCGCGACGGGATCGATCGCGGCGACTTTCTGCTCGGCGTGGAAATTGACTCCGGATTCGCCCAGGACCTGCGCGGTGCGAAGGGCGCGCCGGTGCAGGTGATCGTGGACAGCACGAATTCGAACACGGCGCTGGTGGGGCTGGGCTACGTCACCCAGATCGGCGCGAAATTCGCCCAGGACTACCAGCAGGACCGCATGCGCCGGACGAGTCCGAATCTCATGGCCGTGGTCCCGCGCGTCGAACTGGTCGAGCGGCCCTGGTTCAACGAAGGATTCGACAGCCGCTGGTTCTTCGTACCCGGCGTGATCGGCAACCTGATGCTGGTGATGGTGATGAACTTGACGGCGTTTGCCGTGGTGCGGGAGCGGGAGATCGGCACACTCGAGCAGATCATGGTGACTCCCATTCGGCGCTGGGAATTCATCCTGGGCAAAACCCTGCCCTTTTTCCTGATCGGCGTGTTCGACGCCGGGTTGATCTCGCTGGTGGGCACGTTCTGGTTCGGCGTGCCCTTCCGCGGAAGCGTGGCCGTGCTCGCCGGCAGCACGATGATCTTTCTGCTCTCCTCGCTGGGAGTCGGCCTGTTCATTTCCACCATTTCGGCGAATCAGCAGCAGGCCATGGTTTCCGCGTTCTTCTTCATCATGCCGGCCACGACTCTCTCCGGATTCGGGACGCCGATCAGCAGCATGCCGCCGTTCTTCCAGAAGCTCACCTATCTCGATCCACTGCGCTACTTCATGATTGTGCTGCGCAGCGTGTACCTGAAGGGCGTGGGCTTCGACGTGCTGTGGCCGCAAATCGCCGCGATGGGTGTGTTCGCGTTCGTGCTGCTGGGTGTCAGCATTCTGCGTTTCCACAAATCGCTGGAGTAAACGCCGCGCTGCTGTCGCCGGAGGTCGCCTATAATGGCGCCAAATATGGGCTCGACACATGCCGCCGCTGGGCCTGCTGCCTCGCCGCAGGGCGAGAGGAGGACTTTGCTGTCGCGCTGGTCGGAGCCGAATTTTATCGCCGCGCTGGCCGTAACCGGAATCCTGCTGCACCTGATTCTGCGTTTTGCGCTACACGTTTCGC
>Ga0187803_10000417_pt1 | contig 17128 bp, 13 predicted proteins | sample NC_wetland_sal_i_2_FD_132425 | JGI IMG/M metagenome (GOLD analysis project Ga0187803, IMG submission 132425) | Wetland sediment microbial communities from Neuse River Estuary, North Carolina, USA - Control_3 | ecosystem: Environmental > Aquatic > Freshwater > Wetlands > Sediment | place: USA...
CGAAAGGCGCGATGATTTCCCGCAAATAATTCGGGCCCACGCGCACGTCGCCATCGCTCTGCACCAGAAATTCATGCTTGGCTTCCCCGGTCAGCAGCACCAGATTGTTCACTTTGCGGTTCGCGCCGAGTTGCTCCGCATTGGAAAGAATCCGAATGCGGCGATGGGGAAATTCCCCCATCACTTTGCGGATGAGCAGGACTGCCGGGTCGGACATTTCATTGACGCCGAAAAGAATTTCGTAGTTGTCATAATTCTGAAGGCAAAAACTGGCGAAATTTTCGTACGACCCAAAATCGATCCCGTGCAATGGTTTCAAAACGCTGATGAAGGGCTGGAAATCCGGAAGTATTTTTGCGCGTTCGCGGCGGAAGAATCGAATGGCGGCAAAAATCGCGGCGAGGTAGTAGGTGAGCGGCGCGATGGCCAGCAGAAGGATCGCGGCGCGCCAAATGGGAATGGAAAAGGCGTTATGCACTTAGCTCGTCCCCGCGCCGCTCATGCGTTTGGTTGCTGCAGACAGGGCTACTCCGGATCCGCACTATGCTGCAGGACCGACTCTGGAATCGGGCGTGATGACGGTGCCGTTGGCCCGGCGTGCGACCAATCGGCCACCCTTGAGCAACTCGTACCGGTTGTCACGCCACAGGCTGCGTTTACTTAGATAACTGGCGCACCAGATGATGAAGCCATGAAGGTCTCTCAGAGGATAGAGCAACACCGCGGTTCGCGCGACCGGGTCACGTGCGGCCAGCGACCCGACAACCCAACACTCCACCATGCGGTTCAGCAGCGCGGCGGCAAGCAAGGCGGCGCCCCACAATGGGTGGCCCAGCAGGGACGCGGCGATCAGCCCCAAAATTCCGTAGGGCGTTGCGAAGGTAAGACCAGTGCCAGGGTGGCCGCTGGGTCGCGAGTAGCGCGTTCCCATGGCCCAACGCAGCTGCCGTTCCCACATCCTCCGGAAGGTCATGGTAGGGGAGACATGATCGACGACATGGTAGGACAGCACCACCCGGAAGCCCGCCTTGTAAATGAAATTCCCGACGACGAAGTCGTTCGAAAGGTACTCGCGCACCGCGGCATAGCCGCCAATTTTCGCCAGGGAATCTTTGCGGAGCGCAATGGTTGGTCCCAAGCCGAATTTCATACCTTCCAGGAGATTGACGATCAGAACCCCGGCGGTAAATTCCACGGTCTGTCCGATGGCGTCAAGAGCAGCCCAAATTCCTCCCGCGCTCTTGCCGCGAAATACACAGGTCACAGCCCCAACCTGGGGATCGAGCAACGGGGGAACAACGTCGCGCAAATAGGTGGGACCTACTTCCACATCGCTGTCACTGGTGACCAGAATGTCGTGCGCCGCGTGCTCCGTAAGCCGGTGGAAGCAATAGTTGGGCGCGTTCGGCCAGAGGGGCTGCCCGGTAATGAAGATGCGGCTTGGAACGTGGGGATAGCGCGCGCTAATTTCCCGTATGACGGGCAGCGCGGAGTCGTCCGCTTCGTCGGCTGCAAAAAGAATTTCGTATGCAGGATAGTCCTGGCGAAAAAAGCTCTCGATGTTTTCTTTGAAGCGCGCCTCATTGCCATGCACGGGCTTCAGGACGGAGACGGGCGGCAAGCTTGCTGCCAATTTTTGGTACGTTTCGCGATCCCGGGACGCGCTGCCCAGGAATTTGACCGTCCCGAGAATGGCAAGGACCAAAACAATCGTGGAACTGATGGTCCCGAGCAGGGCGACTGCCAGGAGAATGTAAGAGACGATCAGCATTTTGATTCCTTTATCGCACTAATCAGGGGGAAGCGCTATGTCTAGTTTATCAAGCCAGGGGTGAAGAGGCGAAAGGCTGTATGTTGCCGTGTGCCTGGCCGGTTCATCGCAACCTGGCAATTTCAAAGTGCCCGGGGCCAACCACGCTTGGTCCGTTGGCGGGCGTCCGCGCGGTCAATCCGTTGGGCTACGGTTCGTAAGTACGAACTTTCCCCCGCTCCTCGCCACCGGAAAAAACGGCAGGCCACCGAGTTCTTTCGGCTGCTCCTGGTCCGTCCACAGGAACACGCGCGTCGAACTTTTCCACAACACCGCCAACGATTCCTGCGTCTCAAAGATACGCGGCGCATCGGGAAATTTCGCGCCGTACCAGAGGTTGCCGCTCGGTTCGTGCAGGACGTGCACGGGAATCCCGGTATAGAAATTAATCGTGGATGCCTCGTGGTACTCGCCGTCGATGACGATCACGTCGCCCTGCCGGAATTGCTTCTGAATTGCCTCTGCCAGATCGTAGGAAGAAAGAATCGGTGAAAACGTAATCATGGAGGAATGCACACAGGCCAGCAGTACAACCATCATGCTGACCAGTGCAACATTGCCGGCAAAGGGACGAGCGCGCCGCCGAAAAAACCAGTTCAACCCGGTGCCGAGAAACAGGCCGAGCGTTGCCCCGAGGAGCGGAGCACGAAATGCACCGAGCGCCTGAGGCGTCAGATCAAGCACATGGCCGAGCGAAAGGTTGTATTCCTCCGGATTCTTTTTGAGCAGGTCCGCCAAGTCCGCTCCCGGGACGGGACGGTGCGAAATGGACAAAAGGTAGGAGCCAGCGATGAGCGCCAGCACCCCGAAAGCAAACATTGCCGTCGAAGAGATCCTTCCGGCCCGGCGATCTGATTCGCGCGCCTCCGGTCCGGACTCACGCGCCAGCCAGCCGCCCACCAAAAGCGCCACGCCGGGAACTGCGGGGATTGTGTAGTATTCCTGCCGGGTTGAGAAGCTGAAGAACATCAGCATGACCAGGGCCCAAAAGAAGAAAAGCAGATTTCCGTACCGCCGCCGGTCCAACTTGGCTGCCGATTTGTTGCGAAGCTCCTTCCACCGCAGAGGGACATGGCGAAGCGCTTGCGGCAGAAATGCGCTCCAGGGCAAAAGCCACGCCAGCGTCAGTCCCCAGAAGAGAACGAGCGGAACGGTGTCATAACCCGGAGGGACGCGCTTGTTCAGGAAGCGCATCACATGTTCGTTGATGAAGTAGAACCACAAAAAGCCCCGCGCCTGGCCCTGGGCCGGATTGCGCAGCGCCGCCAGGATGTGCCACGGAGCGGCGACCGCCAAAAACACGAGCGTGCTGGAAATCAGATGCATCTTCAGCAAGCGCCGCAGATTTCCGGTTAGTATTAGAAGAAGCCCGATTGCTCCCGCCGGAAAGACCAGTCCGATCAGGCCTTTCGTCAGTACATTCAACGCGCAAGCCGCCGCGAATCCCCAGCAAACGAAATGCGAGGGCCGTTCCTGCTCGAGTGCCCTCAGAAAAAAGTAGTATCCGAGCGTAAGCCACAACGCGACCAGCACCTCGGGAATCAGAAAGCGCGTGTAAATGTACAAGCCCAGCGACGTAACCAGCGCTACTCCCGCATAGAGACCCCCGGCTGTTCCGTATACATACCGCCCTAACCAGTAGGTCGCTAAGACCAGCGCCAGGATCGCGAGCATCAGCGGCAAACGCGTGCTCCAAGTGCCGGCGCCAAAGATCTTGTAGCTGGCCGCCAAGGTCCAGTACATCAGGGGAGCTTTTTCCAGATAGCGGAAGCCGTTGGTGTACAGGGTCACCCAGTCATGCCGCTGCAGCATTTCGCGCGCTGCCTCGGCGTGTACGGTGTCGACATCGTCGAGCAAGGCGGGCCGCGACAGGCGGGCCATGTAGATGACGGCCCACAACCCAATCAATACCAGCACGGAAATCCGCCAATCCGCAAGCAGGCGGATCATACGATTCGTTGCAGGACCGGTCGCGTTCTCCATCATTGGGGTTTCAAGCTTGGCCGTCGCGCTTGAATTCATAGAGGGAACTCTCCTCTGTGTCGTCGAAAGGATCCGGGTTCGTTTTCACGAACCAGCCACCTGTCCGGCCGCAATCGAATGAACATTGACGCAATCGCGCTCGCATCCGGACCAGCCTTGAAGGAGGCAAATGGACAGCCTAGTCGGTCTAGTAAAAGGGAGCCTGTGTTAGTATGCTAGCAAGCTCGGCGGACCTGCAAGTTTCCAGAAATTGCTTCCTTTTTCCCGCACTCGCCTAGGAGAACCTCTCGCATGAAGGCCAAGGACTTCTTGTACCTTGTTCTGCTCACCGCAGGCTCGTTGTTCGTCCACGGATATCACCCGGGAGCGGAAGACGCGGAAATCTATGTCCCCGGCATCAAGGTGCTGATTAATCCTTTGCTTTACCCTTTCGGGCGGGAATTCTTTATCTCTCAAACGCGGATGACGCTTTTCCCGAATTTGGTTGCCGCTTCCGTTCGTTTCAGTCATCTCCCGTTCGACCTGGCGATTTTCCTTTGGCATGTTCTGTCGATCTTTCTGCTGCTTCTCGGCTGCCTGCAACTGAGCCGTTTGCTTTTTTCAGACGAACGAGCGAGTTGGGCCGGGGTGACGCTCCTGGCGGCACTGTTGACTCTACCGGTGACTGGCACCGCCTTGTACATCGTCGACCAGTATCTGAATCCCAGGGCGCTGGCCCTCTTTGCCTCAATATTTGCGACCTCCGCTGTCTTGCAAAGAAAATATTTGCACGTCGCGTTGTGGCTTTTATTCGCCGCGGTGATTCACCCGCTTATGGCTGTATTCATGGCTTCCTGGATATTCTTCCTGGTGGTTGTCCGGCGCTTCCAGTTCCAAGCAATTCCCGCGTTTAGTTTGCTCCCGCTGGGAATCTTCTTCACCTACCCCTCCCCTGCTTACCGTGAGCTCGTTCAAAGGTACTCCGATTTTTTCGTGTTACGGTGGCCTTGGTATGAGTGGCTGGGTATCTTTGGACCTCTGCTGATTTTGTACGGCCTCTCGCGCCTGGCACAGAAACAGGGCCAGTGCGACCTGGACACCGTCTGTCGCGCGGTGATTCCATTTGGACTTTTTTATTTCCTGGTGGCAGTCATCTTCTCTATTTCTGATCGACTCATCGGCCTCACTCGGTTTCAGCCACTGCGCAGCCTGCAAATCGTGTACACCCTGCTTGTAGTGATCGGTGGCGGCTTTTTGGGCAAATGGCTTATGAAGAATCGCGTGTGGCCGTGGCTGGTACTCTGTGGAGCGGTGTCGGCGGGGATGTTTATCGCAGCGAGACAGCTATTCCCGGCGTCGCCGCAAATCGAATGGCCCGGTGTCGTGACACGGAATGACTGGCTACAAGCGTTTGCGTGGATTAAGTCGAATACGCCGACTGATGCGTTCTTTGCGTTGAACCCCGCGTACATGCACATTCCCGGCGAAGACTACCAAGGCTTTCGCGTTCACGCTGAACGCAGCAGGCTTGCGGACAATGTTAAGGACGCCGGCGCTGCATCCTTGTTCCCTGGCCTGCCTCTTGCCGAGCACTTGAAAGAGCAACTGGACGCGCAAAGAGGTTGGGCCAACTACGAGTTGGCGGATTTTGAGCGCTTGCGCAAACAGTATGGCGTGACTTGGGTGCTTCTGGATCAGAAAAAGGATTCCAAACTGGACTGCCCCTATGCGAACGCCACGTTGCGAGTCTGCAGGCTTCCGTGAGGTGGGATCTCTGTTGTGGTCTAACCCGTCACGATCACGAGCAGCACTCCAACAAACACAAAGATCACTCCCAACCATCTTCTTGGCGTCACAGTTTCCTTTAAAAGGTACTTCGCGCCGAATGCCCCGACGACATAGTTGAACGCCGAGGCGGGAATCACCACGCTCAGAGGCGCCCAGGACAACAGAATCAGCAGGGAATAAAATGACGCGGCCATCAACGGAAGCGCGAACCACACCCAACCACTTCTCACGGCCTTCCCAATAAAACGCAGTAGGGCCAGCGGCCGGAAACGCTCCGGCTGCCCAACCTGTTTCACCCCGTAAGTCATCGCGATTTCGCCGCCGGTGCTGCAGCAGATGAAAAAGATCAACATCAGAACCAGTTTGATCATGAGGCCACCGGTTTTTTCTGTGTCGTATTCGGGTGAGTCTGACCCACCAAAAGCACGCCCAGCACGATCAAAACGACTCCAAACCACCGCTGCGCATTCACGGCTTCGTGCAAAACCACCACTGCCAGGGTCGTCTGCACTGCGTACCCAAACGCGCCCGCGGGCATCACGTAGCTGTAATCCGCCCAGCTCACCGCCGTCATATAGCAAAGCGTGAATCCGATCAGGAAGAGAATTCCCAACCAGATGGTGCCGTTGTGAATTGTCGAGAGAAGCGCGTGCCAAATTCCCGGTGCGGAAATGCGCACTGCGCCGATTTGCAGCATCCCTCGCTTCAGCATGAGGTCGCCCACATTGGCGCACACCACCATGAGCAAGACCATCACCAGGGTCTTAAACCTGAGCCTGTGTTCGTGTGTCATTCTGAATTAGGTCAGTCGTTTCCGCCGGCCGGGGTAGCCCCCGACACCGCCACCATTGTTTTCGGTGCGTCTCCGCCGTTTTTCGCCCATTTCAGGCGTTCCGCGCGCAACTGAAGGAATTCCGTGGCCTCGTGGTACAAGCGTTTCCTTTCGTGACTATCCCACAGCGCTTCTTTCACGATGCGCCAGACAACCTTGGGGCGGAAGTAATACTCGTCGTAGAAGCGATTCACGCCCGCCATCATCTCAGCCTTGGAGAGGTGCGGGAACTCGATGTGCGGGAGTTGGTGTCCGCCCTGGTCCGCCAGCGCTTCCACGCGCAGGAATCCTTCCTTGGACATTTGCTCGTGCAGTTCGGTGCCCGGCATCGCGTGCGCAATGGAAACTTGAATGGTTTCGCAATCCAATTCCTTGGCGAAATCGATGGTCTTGTTGATGGTTTCCTTGGTCTCACCCGGCAGGCCGATGATGAAGTCGCCATGCACCTTGATGCCGACCTTTTTGCAGTTCTTCATGAACTCGCGCGCCATTTCCGTGGTCGCGCCCTTTTTGACGTTCTTCAGGATCTGTGCGTCGCCGGACTCAAAGCCCACGATAAAGAGTCGTGCGCCGCTGTCGGCCATGGCCTTCAATTCCTCATACTTGCTGTGGCAGCGCGCCGTGCAAGACCACTGGAACTTCAGCGGCTTGAATTTCCGGCTCAACTCGATGGCGCGGTCCTTGCGGATATTGAATGTGTCGTCATCGAAGAAAATCTCTTTCATCTGGGGGAAATATTCGAGAGCGTTCTTCACTTCCTGGACCACGTTGTCGACGGAACGCACCCGCCAGGCATGCCCAGAGAGAGTTTGCGGCCACATGCAGAAGGTGCACAGCGCCGGGCAGCCGCGAGAGGTGTAGAACGCCACGAACGGATTCAGAAGGAAAGGCACGTTGTAGCGCTCGATCTGCAAGTCACGCTTGTAAATGTCGGTGGCGAAGGGCAGCGCGTCTAGCTCTTCGGTGTGCAACTGGGGCCGCGGCGCGTTGTGAACGACCTTGCCGTCCTTCTTGAAGCTCGCGCCGAGGATCTGGTCCAGCGGTTTTCCATGCGCGTATTCCGCGACCGCGTGGTCAAATTCACCGCGCACGATAAAATCAATGTCTTCGCTGGCGTTGAGGGTTTCCTCCGGCTTGATATGGCCGTGGGGCCCGACAAACGCCACCTTCAACGACGGGTTCGATTCCTTGATCTTCCTCAATAGCTTGACGTCGCTCGCGAAACCCACGGTCGAAGTGAAAAGCACCAGGAACTCGTAGTCCTTCGCAATTTGCACCGTCTGTTGCCAATTGATCTTGTGGGGCGAGGCATCCAAGAGCCGGCTGCCGGGGATCAGCCCCGCGGGGTAGGTCAACCACACCGGATACCAATAGGATTCGATCTCGCGAGTTGCAGGCCATCGCGAGCTGGCGCCGCCGTCAAAGTTTTCAAAACTCGGCGGATTCAACAGCAATGTCTTTAGTACATCTGGCATTCTTCACCCTCAGCCTGATTCTGGATTCGCGGAGCAAAAAAAGATCCTGCGGACGGCCACACACACGCACCACCCCGCTTGATGGCCGGCTTTGCTACCTCATCCAGTCTAGATAATAGTTTACCGGACTTGGTTGCATCCTCGTACGCCTTTCTATCAGTGGCGCCAAAGAAGCATCGAGCGGCTAAATCCTGCACCAAGTGGAACTTGCCAGGAATCGACAGATCATTCTCTCCCATGACCTAAGACAAGCTGTTTTCGAGAAAGATGGATTTTCGACATGGGGTAGTGAGGGGGGCGGGTCCCCGGACGATAAATTGTTGTTTGGCGACCACGCGCCCAGTGACGAGCCTATTCTGGCATCTTGAGCGATAAGGAGATGTTTCGCCAACTGACAGAACCCTTCCGAATCTGCCGAGGACGGAGGGCCAACCACATCGCAGGCTCGGTCATGCCCGTTCCGCTACGGCTCGACCTTATACAGCGCCATCATGCCGGCGCGCATGTGCTCGTCGAAGTGGCAGTGGTACATCCAGGTGCCGGGATCGTCGGGAACCATATCCACCGTCTGCATCTGTGCGGGGCCGATAAAGATCACGTCGGTCCGCTTGCCGCCGTCAAGCACCACGTTGCCGTGCCAGTGAGGAGTGTGCAGGTTCGCTGCCTCTCCGATGGTGACAACGTACCAGCGCACGCGCTCGCCCTTCTTCATCGTCATCAGCGGCCCGTTAGCAAACATGTAGCCGTTAATCGATGAGCGGAAATTGACTCCCGTAAATCCCGCACCGAATGGGTTGAAGTTGCCTCGGCCATCGCTGACATCGACTTCCAGTTTATCCGTGCCTTTCGGATCGCCGGTGTAGGTATCGATGTTGTGCTGCAGATACCAACTCGTGTTCTCGTCCACGATCATGAAGAGCGTGACGAACTCGCGGTCCACGTCTTTCGGGCGCCCGGTAGGCCCGGCCGCGCCCTTGCGGCTGATGAGCAGGACCCCAACGAGTCCGCTCTCGACGTCTTTCTGTTCGTCGGCGTGCGAGTGATAGAGCCACACAATCGAGCTGGGGTCGTTGGGGCCGGGGCCCGCGCGTTCGGGGACTTCCCAGATGTACGTGTGGGTCTTGCCCGGTGGCACACCGTTCTTGTCGGGCGTCGAGGCGCCGTCGTTGTAGCCCGCGCCCTCTGAGTCCTTGGCATAAAAGACGCCGTGCGGGTGCATGGCGAACGGATGGGTGGCGTTGTTCTTAAAAACGACCTTGATGGTGTCGCCAACTTCGGCGCGCAGGATCGGGCCCAGAAGTCCGGCGTGTTGCCACTCGGCGGGACGCGGCTTAAGCGTGGTGAAAGTCTCGTCGGTGTATTCGCGGTAGATGGCCTTGCGGTAAGTGCTGCCGATGCGGTGCGGTCCGCGCTCCGTGTACAGTTTGGCATAGTCCATGAAGGGCATGCCCATCATCTGATCGATGCCGAGAGGTGTGTAGTTCCAGTCCACCTCGTCGGCGGCTATGTAGTAGGTATGGACTTTTCCGCCCGAATTCACCTGGGCAGACGAACTGACAGCCAGTAGCAACGCGAGGGTTATCAAGCGGCGAAATTGGCGCATGTAGACTCCCTGAGACTGGTTTGGTGTTCAGACAGAGGTTCCGCGATTATACACAGTTGAGCCGCCTCGGGCAGTTTTTCTTTGCATCAGGCTGCTGAAGTGGTTGCGCGAGAACCTCTGTTACGCGGCGAAAACGTTCAGAACCCGGACTGGGCTGGATTCGGATTCTGGACGAATGACGGAAGACTCGGAAGTCACTCAAGTCTTTGATTATCACCGGGGCAACGTTCTGCGGCTCTCGCTTGTGGTCCCAGCCGCCTAGTTGTGGAGGACTTCCTCGGTCGAATCCAGCAGAATCTTCCAGATGCATGCAATCCAATCCTTGTGTTCTGGCTTCATGAGGACGGAGCGCAAACAGGTAAGAGTCGTTCGGTCCTTCTCCATCTCTCTCAGATTCGTTTCAAAAAACTCCACGGGTAGTTCCGCCACGGCCAGGTGCAGGTTCCTCTTCGCAGCGGCTTCGAAGATTTTCCGGGTAAGAACAGAGGACTTGCTGACGCTTCCTGCACGCGGCGCGAAAACCACGATATCGAGCTGCGGCACAAACGCCGCCACGAAGCGGTCATTTTTCACGACCTTTTGATGAAAATCCAAGGCCGCTTCCCGGCAGCGCTCCAAGCCCTTCGCGAACTCTCCCCCACTTTCCAGTGGCAGGAGCTTTTGCGTGGCCCACAGCGCCACTGCCGCCGCTCCGGGGCGCGAACATTCCAGGCTGATCTCGCCCAGATGCAATTCCTTCGAGCTGAAGTAGGTAGCTGGCGAGTCGTGTTTGTAGAGGCGCGCCACTGCCGGATCACGGAACAATACGCACCCACAGCCATAGGGCTGCAAACCGTGCTTGTGCGGGTCGATCACAATGGAATCCGCATCGCGAAGACGGTCGAACGCGCGGCGCGTTTCCTCCGCGAGATTTCCCGCGAGCCCGAAATAGCCTCCATAGGCAGCGTCACAATGCACGCGGAATCCGTGCTTGGTGCGCAGCTCTAGAATTTCTTCCAGCGGGTCGACCGAGCCCGTCGCCGTCGTCCCCATAGTCGCCACGACCGTCCCGACGTCGCCGTGGGCAAGACGTTTCTGAAGCGCCCCAATATCCATTCGCGCGCGCACATCGCATGGAATCGCTTCACACTTCAACTGGAGCACGCCGCTGATCCGTTTGTGGGTGTAATGGGCCTGTTCGCTTGCCAGGATGGTCTTTCCTGGAGCCAGTTGCCCGGCGACCCAAAGCGCTTCCAGGTTGGCCATGGTTCCGCCACCGGTTAAGTGCCCAAGGTGCGCGCTCCAGCCAAACATTCGCGCCAGATCGCTCACGGCCTCCTTCTCCATTGCCGAGGAGGCGCGCCCGCCATCGAGTGCATGATTATTGGGATTGATCCACTGCGCCAGCGCATACGCGAGACGTGCCACCGGGTGTGGCGGCTTCAGCATTTGCCCAGCGTAGAGTGGATGAAAATAAGGATAATTGTCTTGCAGCCGTTCCGCAGTCACCGCTAGCACTTCCGCGACGCGCTCCAGATCCGGAGCGTGAGATGAACTCGGCGGCAGAGAGGCAAAACCCGCATCCAACTTCTCCAGCGCCCGCCGCAATATTTCCAGGCTTTCTTTTTCCAGCATGCGCCTTATTCCAGCACCTTTTCGAGCTGCCCCGCCGTCCTCAGCAGTTCCAGTTGCGCCTGTTGCCGTTGGAAATTTGCATCCAGGTACGCCATCCATTTCTCGTTTTCGTCCAGCCGCGCCTTTTCCACCTCGCGCAAATTCACTTTGCCTTCGTCGAACTGGGACTGCAGCACCGCCAGGTCCTGCTGCGCCAACTGCAGTTGAAGCCGCGCCACTTCCTTGGCCGCGTCCGTCTCTTGCACTTTTCGCGATCGCTGGCGTACTTCGGCGCTGACCTGGGTGCGCTTGCTTGCCAGGTTGAGTTTTGCCGCATCCAGGTCCGCCTGGGCCAGGGCCACATTCGCGCGTGTTTTGGCGCTGAATATCGGGACGCTGACGTTGATACCGGCATTCAAGTTGTTATAGTTAAAATTGCTGTAAATGTTGGAGTAGTTCCGGAAACTGTATTTTTCAAGAACACTGTAAATAGTGACCAACTGCAGCGTCGGCCAGTATCCTTTTTTCTCCCCTGCCAGCCGGAATTCTTTTGCCTTAACGTCGGATTCCGCGAACGCCAGGCTGACATTCCCTTGCGAGGCCATGGCCACCAGGTTTGCGCCGGCCTGTTCCGCCGAGCCGGGCAGTTCTTCCGCGGTCACTTCGATGGGTTGCTCCGGCTCTAGACCTAACTGATTGCGCAGAAACACTTCCAGTTCGTCCTGCCGCCCTTCCAGTTGTAGGATCCGCTGTACGACCTGCGCCTTGGTCAGTTGCGCCTTGGTCACTTCCGTGGGAAGTTCAAACCCTTCGCCCTGCCGTTCCTGGGTAACGTCAACAATCTTTTCCGCGCTGTCCTTTTCCTTGCGCAACAGCTCTAGCGAGTGCTTCACCTTGACCAACTCCAGATACCCAGTCGCCACCCGTTCCATCACCGAGTTTCGGATATCTTCGAGCCTCAACCGTTGCGATCTCGCCTGTTCTTGCTGCTCCTTTGCCAAGCCGCGCAAGGGGCCGTTAAAAACTTCTTCGGTATAAGTCAAGCTGAAGACATCTGGCGGCCTTCCCCCGGGAGTTTCCGGCAAACCGTAGGTGTAGCCCGCCCCGGAGCCCGCATAAAGATTCGGCAGAAACTCGGACTTGGTCAGATTCGCGGCGCTATCTGCAACGCGCGCCTGAATTTTGGCCAGTTGAATGTCTTTGCTGTTTTGCAGCGCAAGATTGATGCACCGCTTCAGCGTCAGAACCAGCGGCGCAGCAGCAGGAGCGGTTTCCGCCGCGTTCTGCGCCCGCAACGATGCGCCGCCAGCCACCACGCACAAAACTCCACATGCTGCCCAACGCTTCCAAGCCATACGCCTGCCTCCTGCTCGCCCGTCCTGCCCTTGCCTGCTATCGTCGCCTACTCGTATCGCAGCGATTCAATCGGCTCCAGGCGCGCCGCCTGGTTCGCCGGCAACCATCCAAAGAAAAGCCCCGTCGAGCACGACACCAAAAACGATACCACCACGCTCGCCCCGGAAATCGGCACGCGCATGTTCCCTGGCAGCCATTGCTGCACCACAACGGGAATTGCGAGGCCAATCAATATTCCGATGACCGCCCCGCCTCCGCTGATCAAGAACGCTTCGATCAGGAATTGGGACAAAATTTCCTTGCGTGCGGCTCCGATGGCCTTGCGGATGCCGATCTCGCGCGTTCGTTCCCTCACGGTAACCAGCATGATGTTCATGATGCCGATTCCGCTGATGAGCAGCGCGATGCACGCGATCACAAGCAACATGATGGTCAGGCCGAGGGATATCTCCCGTGCCGCCGACAAGATTCCCGTCAAGGTTTGCACGTTGTATTCCGCTTCTGGGGGATGCCGGCTTCGGAGAAGCCGTTCCAAGCGGCTCTCCACGGTGGAGACATCATCCGGGCTGGCCGCCTGCGCCTGAAGAGTTATCAAGTAATCGTCCCCGGTGTAGTACTTCATTAGCTTGAAGGGAATGAGCACCGTGTCTTTATGAATTTCGGAAATGCCATACGTCGAGTTGCGCTCGGTGAAAACTCCAATGACGGTGAAGGTAACATCTCCCACACGGATTTCCCGCCCTATGGGATTCTCCAGGCCAAACACGCGTGCCGCCAGTTCCCCAGTAATCAAACAGACCTTGCCGCGCCCCTCCATGTCGCCGGCGTCAAAGTACCGGCCACGAAGCACCACCAGCCGCCGGATCGCCTGATAGCCGTCCGTCACGCCGATCAGCGTCACCGTCCGTTCCTGACCGCTCACAACCACGGTCATGGGAATGTCATTGTATCCGGCGCTGGCGGACAAATTGGGAATTGTCGCTCTCACGGCCTCCAGATCGCCCAAGGAAAGTTGATGGCTCAGTGGCTGTGTCTGGCCCGGCCTCCTCACCAGCTCCACCCAGACCAGGTTTGACCCCATGGCCTCAATATGGGAGATCACGAATCTCTGGCTGGTGAGCGCCACCGTCACGACCAACACAATCGAAGCGCTTCCGATAATCACCCCGATGGAGGTCAGCACCGCGCGCAGCTTGTTTGCCCGCAACGCGTCCACCGCCACCGATATAGTCTCTCTTATGTGCATCCTGTCGCTTCGATCCGAGCTCGTTTTACCGGGCGCCGAGCTGCTTCAGCGCTTCCTGCGCCTTCTTGTATTTAGGATTCAACTTGAGCACTTCCTGATACTCACTCTTCGCTCCAGCCACATTCTTCTGGGCTGCGTACAAACGCCCCAGCCAATAATGCGCATCCGACGGGCTCGGATACGTCGAACGCATGGGCCCCGCGCCCAGATATGCCCTGAGGAGTTTTTCCGCCTCCAGATATTTTTCTCCCTTCAAGACCCAGCCGGCTGCACGGTAGTATTTACCCCGCGGATCCTTGGGTGCCAGAGCTTCTCCCACCTGCGCGACCTCCAGCAGTTTCTCGCCCTGACCTCGCTGCAGAAAATAATCCCCGATGTCGTAGATGCGATTCGCCGTCTTCGGTTTGCTCTCCAACGCCTTCGCGTACTCCGCATCCGCCCCGCTAAGGTCCTTCTTGGCGGCCTTGCAAGCGCCCGCCCCGAAGTGCCCTTCCGCGGGATCCAGTCCCATCAGTTTTTGAATGAGCTGTTGCGCCTTGTCTGCACCGCCACCGACCATCGATGGCGCCGTGCAGTCATATTCGATCAGATCCTGAGCCGCATCGAAATTTCGTTCATCCAACTCCACGGCCGCCGCAAATTCCTTTTGCGTTTTGCGCGCCATGGGATAGGCGCTCAACATCGAAGCATGATCCGCTTTTTCGCCGTAAGCCTCGCCCAGCCATTGGTGGTACGCCGAATTCTTCGGATCGATGGCCACGGCTTTCTCACCACTGCTGACGGCATTGTCGTACTGGTTCGATTCCAAGTAGGATTTCGTGAGCAAGAGCTGAACCTCCCCGTTACCCGGCTCTTTGCCCGCCGCAACCTTCAGGATTTCAATGGCCTTGGTGTAATCGCCCCTTTCATAGGCGTGCTTGGCCGCGTCCAAGGGAGTCTCCTGCGCCGCGCTCCGCCCTTGGCACAAGCTCAGGCAAAGCGCCGCCACGAGAATTGTTCTAAGACCCTGCATTCTATTCTCCCTTGACGTTGGAGGTGTCCATATTCACGACTTTGACCGCCATGCCATCCTTCAAGTCCACGTCCCCGGGCAGGGCCACGACTTCGTCACCCTGCAGTCCGCTCACGACTTCGTAACTCGTCGCGTCTGCGATACCCACTTGAATCTCGCGCCTTTCGAGCGTCGCGTTTCTCGCCCCGCTCTTGACGACAAACACGTAGCGCTTCCCGTTTTCCAGCTGCACCGCCCCGCGCGGCACGGTCACAACATTTACCCGTTCCCGCGAATTGATTCTTACGTTTACGTTGGTGTTCGGCAGTAATTCCAGCTTTTCATTCTCAGCCGAGCACAGCAATTCCCCCACACTCCGCGATCCCCGCGGCACTACCTGCTTTGGGATTATTTCCGTTTTGCCCTGCCAAGAGCGGCTCGGAAGAGCGTCCCACGTAATCCTGACCGGAAGGCCCGGCTCCAGCGCGCCCATTTCCGGCTCATCGATAAACGCGCGCACGCGCACCTTGTGGAGATCCGCCATTTCCGCCAGTAGGTCTCCAACCTTCACGTAGTCTCCCGTCTTGACAGGAAGGGCGTAGAGCGTGCTATCCACCGGCGCGGTGACTCGTCCCTGCCGCACCTTTTCTTCCAGCGCTGCCACATCGTTCTGAGCTTGTTGCACGGCCAAGGCTGCTCGTGACCCGTCAAGACTTACTTGGCGGCCAAATTCCTGTTTTGCGGCCGAGAGCTTTTCCACGTCTGCCCGGGCTTTCGCTAGCACCAGTTCGTTCGCAGCCAATTCATCCTTGGTCGCCGCGCCTTGGGCAAGCAGCCTTCCCAGGGAATCATGCTCGTGTTGCAAGCGGTCTCGCTCAGCCTGCGCCTTGGCCAAATCTCCCGACACACGAGCGGCCTCATCGGCGCGGCCTCCGGTCTGCGCGGCTCGCAAGTCATCTTGTGCGCGCAACAACTTGCCTTTAGCCGCGGCAAGCTGTGCGGCGGCGTCTTTCACATCCAACACCAGCAGCAACTGGCCCTTCTTCACGTTCTGCCCTTCCGCCGCGTAGACTTTTTCCACAAAGGTATCTGACTGTGCCCGCACCGTGTTTGGCGCGATCGGTTCCACTTTTCCGTTGCTGCTGATGGACGACACAATGTTTTGCCGGACCGGCTTCGATGCCGATATCTTTGCCACCGGCTGTCGTCCGCTCATGCGCACCAGCACAAACGCCACCACTCCCGCCAGTGCCAGGAACAAAAATGTTCTGTTTCTCAACTTCCTATCCATAGATATTTGTAATCTTTCCCTTGCTGATGATAAGCGTACCGCAAGTCCACACCCGCCGCGTTAGCGCCGGGCACGCCTTCTTTCTGGATTGAGCTTGCTGGCCGATTGCTTGTGGCGGTCGACTGCTAACCTAAAGTCTATCAGGAGGTTAACCCATTTCTCTACACGTTCTCTCTTGCCCCTGGCTGTTCTGATGCCGGCGGATTCGGCGGGGATGCCGCATCTTTCTTTTTCCGCTCTCATGATAGAATGCCCGCATGAGCGCAACTCCGAACGCCCCGGCTCCCGGCCAGACAGAACATCCTCAGCAGCAGCCCGCATCGCCTCAGGGCTATATTCACCGCGTCTGCATCCAGTGCAACAACGTCTTTCGCGTGCCCGCAGATAAGTTCGATGTCAAACAGTGCCCAAACTGTCACAAAGGCTAGCCTTTGCCTACGTCCGTCGCCTTGCCCATCCTAGGTCCGCTGTTGGCCGCTTCCGCCCGATATTTCTTAGCCCTCTCGTTCGTCTATCCTTTGACGCCCGGAATGTCCGCCCCTCCGTTTTGTAACGAGAGGACCGTACCGTGATCGAAACTCGTGGCCTCACCAAAGTTTTTCGTGACAAGAACCGCGGCTCATTCCGCGCCGTGGACAACGTCAGCTTTGTCTGCAAGCCCGGCCAGATCTACGGCCTGCTGGGGGCCAATGGCGCCGGCAAGACCACCACGCTCCGTATGCTCGCCACCATCCTGGAGCCCACCGACGGCACCGCCCTTGTCTGCGGCCACGACGTCGTCGACGAGCCGCAAAAAGTCCGGGGCAGCATCGGCTTTCTCTCCACCGCCACGGCCCTTTATCCGCGTCTCACTTCCCAAGAGATGGTCGAATACTTTGGCCGCCTGAACGGCCTCGATGCAGCCACTCTGAAGAAACGCGTGGATGATATCTTTCTCCGCCTGGACATGAACTCTTTCCGCGACCGGCGCTGCGACAAGCTCTCCACCGGAATGAAGCAGAAAACCTCCATCGCCCGCACCCTCGTTCACGATCCCCAGGCCATGATTTTCGATGAACCCACCAGCGGCCTGGACATTATGACCGCCCGCACCATCATCGATTTCATCCGTGAATGCCGCGAGCGCGGCAAGACCGTCATCTTCTCCACGCACGTCATGAGCGAAGTTGAGAAGCTCTGCG
>Ga0187803_10000418_pt1 | contig 17124 bp, 9 predicted proteins | sample NC_wetland_sal_i_2_FD_132425 | JGI IMG/M metagenome (GOLD analysis project Ga0187803, IMG submission 132425) | Wetland sediment microbial communities from Neuse River Estuary, North Carolina, USA - Control_3 | ecosystem: Environmental > Aquatic > Freshwater > Wetlands > Sediment | place: USA...
AGAGCGAGGTGGCCGCGATCAACATGGTCTATGGCGCGGCATCCGCAGGACAACGGGTGATGACGGCTTCGTCGGGACCGGGACTGAGCTTGATGCAGGAGGGCATTTCCTATCTGGCGGGTTCGGAACTTCCCTGCGTGATTGTCGACGTGGTGCGCGGCGGGCCGGGGCTGGGAAACATCGCGCCGGAACAGAGCGACTACTTCGCGATGGTCAAAGGCGGCGGCCACGGCAATTACAAGAATCTGGTAGTCGCACCCGCATCGGTGCAGGAGATGGCGGACTTGACGATGCTCGCGTTCGAGCTGGCCGACCGCTACCGGAATCCGGCCGTGGTGCTGACGGACGGTTTCATTGGTCAGATGATGGAGCCGCTGCAGTTGCAGGCACAAGAAATTGAGCAACCGGCAAAACCCTGGGCCGTGTGCGGCACGGCCGAGACGCGGAAGAACCTGATCTCCTCGATCTATCTGGAGCCTGACGAACTGGAAGCGCACGTCCAGAAGCTGGACGCAAAATACAAGAAGGCGGCAGAAGTCGAAGCGCGGCATGAACTCTATAACGCGGAGGAGCCGGAGGTGCTGCTGGTGGGCTACGGAATCACTTCGCGAGTGCTGCGAAGCGTTGTGGATATGGCCAGGAAAGAAGGGCTTCGCGCGGGACTGTTCCGTCCGATCACGTTGTGGCCGTTCCCCGCGGACGCATTGAGGAAGGCGGCGCGGCGTGCACAGATCGTGCTGGTAGTGGAGATGAGCACGGGCCAGATGGTGGAGGATGTGCGGCTGGCGCTGGACGGGCGAGTGGATGTGGAGTTTTACGGCCGAACGGGCGGAAATGTGCCGATGGCAGATGAAGTATGCAAGGAGCTGTTTGAACGGATGGGCATGGTGACGGAGTGGGGCGTCTGAGCTGCACAAGACCAAGGGAGAGGTGGCATTGTGGACGAATACAAAGTGATTGAGTCGAAGTCACCCGTCTTTTACGAGAAGTACGAGCGAAAGTCGGAACTGCAGCACCAGACGCACTATTGCCCCGGGTGCGGGCATGGCGTGGTCCACAAGTTGATCGCCGAAGCCATCGCGGACCTGGGTGCGCAGGACCGCTCAATCTTTGTGAGCCCGGTGGGCTGCTCGGTGTTTGCCTACTACTATTTCGACATGGGCAATGTCCAGGCTGCACACGGGCGCACACCGGCCGTCGCGACGGCGCTGAAGCGTGCGAATCCGGGAAGCATGGTGATTGGCTATCAGGGCGACGGAGACATGGCAGCAATCGGGACGGCGGAAATCATCCATGCGGCGAATCGCGGCGAAAAGATCACCATCTTCTTTGTGAACAATGCCATTTACGGAATGACCGGCGGGCAGATGGCGCCGACGACACTGATTGGGCAGAAGAGCACTACGTCACCGTGGGGGCGCAGGGCATCGAATGAAGGGTATCCATTGCACATGGCGGAGTTGCTGTCCACGCTGGAAGCGCCGGTGTATGTGGAGCGCGTGGCACTGAACGACAACAAAAACATCATGAAAGCGCGGAAAGCGGTGCGAAAGGCATTGGAGCTGCAGCGCGACGGGGCCGGGTTCACTTTCGTCGAAGTATTGTCGCCTTGCCCGACAATCTGGAACATGACACCGCAGGAGTCACGCAAGTGGATTGAAGAGAAAATGATGGCGGTGTTTCCTCTGGGGGTCTTCCGTGACCGTAAGCTCGCGCCGGTGGCAGATGCCGTGCCGCAGACCACGGTGAAAAAGTTATTGGGGCTTGAGGAGCAAAGGGAAGAGGAGGCACCGCCGGTGGTTTCGGCAGAGCCACATCCGGATCTGCGCGTGAATATCGCGGGATTCGGCGGGCAGGGCGTTCTGCTGCTGGGGCAAATCCTGGCAGAGATGGGCATGCGCGCGGGGCGCGAGGTGAGCTGGTTGCCGTCGTACGGTCCGGAGATGCGCAGCGGCAGCGCGCACTGCTACGTGTGCCTGTCGAAGGAACGCGTGGGAGCGCCGCTGGTGGAGCATCCCGACGTCCTCATCACGATGAACGAACCTTCTCTGCATAAGTTCACGAAACAGGTGGGACCGCACGGTACCATCCTTTACAACAGCGCGAAGTTGCCCGCGGGCTTTCCGCCGCAGGAGGCCATGATTTACTGCGTGCCTGCAGCTGAAATTGCGGACCGGCTCGGCACCACGAAGGTTGCAAACATGGTCATGCTCGGAGCGCTGCTGGAATTGACGCACACTTTGCCGAAGGAAAGCGCGTTTGCCCTTTTGAAAGCGAAAGTGCGCAACGCGAAACTCCTGGAAGCCGATTATCAGGCCATCGACAAGGGGATGGAGTGTTTGCGGAAACAGCGTGAGGCCGCACTGGCGGACGCGCACAAGCAGGAAGATCAATTGGCCCACAGCCGATAGTTTGCTTTTTCGGCCAGCGAGTTAGGTTCCCACAAGGTCATTGAGATGCCCTGGACGGGAGGGATAACCGTCGGCGTCGCCAAAATCAGGATCCAGACTGGGTTTTCATCCTACCCTGTATTGAATCGATTTAATAGTTGACTCCCGGGACTCCAAGGAATATATTCTTATGCGAGGAACGCCCTGCGGAGCTTTGCCTTCCGCACTATCGAGGAGGAAGTTATGCCTGCGTCCGCGACATCAGAGAAATTGAAAGTACCGTTTTATGGCCACGCCCGCCAATACCACAGCATCAAGAAAGAAATCGACGACGCTTTCCACGCCGTTATGGAGAGTGAGGCCTACGTCATGGGCCCCACCCTTGCTCGTTTTGAGAAGGAACTCGCCCAATATTTCGCCATGAAGCATGCCGTCGGCTTGAACTCCGGCACCGACGCTCTTTGGCTCGCCTTTTTTGCGCTGGGGATCCAACCGGGCGACGAAGTCATCACCGCCGCCAACACCTTTTTCGCCACCGCCGAGGCCATCTGGATTGCCGGGGGCAAGGTCGTGTTCGTCGATTCCGACCCGGCCACCAACAACATCGACCCGACGAAAATCGAAGCTGCCATCACATCTCGCACCGTCGGCATCGTGCCCGTGCACCTCTACGGCCACTGCGCGGATATGAAGGCCGTCAGTGCTATCGCCAAGAAGCACAAACTTTGGGTCGTGGAAGACAATGCCCAGTCCGTCGACGCCCACGGAGATGGGTTCAAACAGGGCGAGCTCAGCGACGCGGTGTGCACCAGCTTCATCATCCAAAAGAACCTCGGCACCTTCGGCGACGGCGGCGCCCTTATCACCAATCGCCCCGAAATCGAACAAGCCGTGCGCCGCATGCGCAATCACGGTTCGGTGAAGCGTTCCGTGCACTCCTACGGGTTCAACAGCCGGCTGGATGATCTGCACGCCGCGTTCCTGAGCGTCAAGCTGAAGCACATCACCCAGTGGACCGATCAGCGCCGCGCGTGGGCCAAGCGCTACAGCGATGGGCTGAAAGGCACGAGCTTCAAGCTCCCCAAGGAAATGCCGGGCTACCGCCATGTCTACCATCTCTACGTGATCGAACACCACAAGCGCGACCATTTGACGCAGTTCTTGCTGGATCATGGCATCGACGCCAAGCAGCACTATCCCATTGCGATTCACCAGCAAGAAGGCTATCCCTGGGGCAAACTTGCCGACCCACATCCCCGCGTGCCCAATGCTGAGCGCAACGCTGCGCAATGCGTTTCTTTGCCGATGTTTCCCGAACTGACCGCAGAAGAAGTGGATTACACCATCGCGAAACTGAAGGAGTGGGACGCGAAGTTCGGCTGGTAACGCACACCGGGGAGCGATCGTTGTGAGCGCAAAAAAAACCTATAGGGTCATGGTTGTCGGCACAGGAAAGCGCGGCAAGCATCACGCCGTCGCCTTCAAGAATAACCCGCGCTTTGAGCTGGCCGGGCTCGCGGATGCCGTCCCGGAGCAGTTGGCCAAGGCGTCGGCGGAACTCGGCGTCCAGAAGACGTCGCTGCGACCGCTCGCTCTTGCGAGGGAAATCCAGCCGGATGTTTTTTGTTTCTGCACTCCCCCACACATCCGGCTGGAACTAATTCGAGTGGGCATCGCTTCCGGCGCGAAGTTGATTGCCTACGAAAAACCCATGGCGCTTTCGATGAACGAGGCCATCGAGATTCGCAAGGCGGTCAACTCCGCGGGTGTAAAGACGGTTGTTTCCCACCAGCACCGCTACGACCAGCACTATCAAAAGGTGAAAGAGATTGTGGAGAGCGGCGCGCTCGGCCGCATCCACACCATCCACGCTCACGCGGCCGGCTGGTTCCTGCATCTTTTCACGCATCTTGTGGAATACATGCGCTGGTACAACGGGTACGCGCGAGCCGAATGGGTGATGGGCCAGGCGGCGGGGCGCGGCAAATTCTCCGACGTGCATCCTTCTCCCGACTATATTGCCGGGTTCATTCAATTCGCCAACGGCGTTCGAGGCATCATTGAATGCGGAGCGGGCGCCCCGGATGTTCCCGAGGTCGACTATTGGTGGCGGAAAAATAAGATCGGCGTTTTCGGCACCGAAGGTTTCGCGGAAGTTTTGACCGGCGGCGGCTGGAGAGCCGTCACCCGCGATCAAAAAGGGGTGATGTTCGGTCCAGGGTGCATGAACTACGACGCTGAAATGCCGCCGTATGTCGAGGACATGGCGCGGTGGCTGGACGACGATAAGCAGGTGCATCCCTGCAATGGCGAAGGCGCGTATGAAGGTTTTGAGATCACCATGGGCATGCTGCGATCCGTGGTGCAGCGCGGCCAGATCAAGTTACCGTTGGGAGAAGGCGAGCCGGAAATCGAGGCGCTGAAAAAAGTTTTGCCGGAGCAGCCTGTGCTTGTCTCGAGCGATGTCAACCGCAAGGAATATAACGTCTAATCCGGGGCAGGCCACCCACCTCAAAAATTTTCCATCATCCACATGTTGGCACTGAGTTGCCGATCGAGAATTGCCAGATGGCGGCCGTCGGGAGATGGACTAAAATCACACTGTTGACCCCCAGCGCATTTCCACAAGACTTGAGCGCGGCCCTGCAGATCCACGTGCTGGAGTACTGTGCCATCCTTTATGCCGTTGATCACGAACAGTCCGCGCCCTTCCCCGTCCCAACTCAACAATCGCATGTCATGCAGACCCGGCACATGGATGACCTGCGCATGCTGGCCTTGCAAGGAAAGAATTTCGATGGGGCCTTCCGGGCCACGGCCGGTTGCGAGGCGCGCGCCGTCGGGAGAGATGCCGCAGAGCGGTTGAAAGTTCTCCCTCAAGTGAGGTTGGCGGTCAAATCGAGCGAGCTCGGTGCCCCTTCTTCCCTTCACAGGGTCGAAGGCCGTGACAACGAGCTGCTTGCGATCCATGCTAGGCTCTGCTAGCGCGCACAAAGACGCAGGGGGTCTGGCGCAGGTAAATCCACTCCCGGGCGGCACCAGAAAAATCAATTCCGGCGATCCTCCGGTGATCGGAACTCGCATAAGTGGTGTTGGCGCTGAGGGGCTTCCGGGAAGTGGATAGACTTGAATGATGACCCATTTGTCATCGGGGGACACTTGAGCGCTTTCCAGCAAGCCGTTGGCTGCTGAGGCCACAATTGGTTCCGCGACATCGGCTTTCAAGAGCTGCTTATATACCGCGTAATGATCACCGCGGTTTAGAGCGAGGATCGCGGTCTTACCATCTGAGGTCCAATCCGCCACCACGTTTTCACCCTCAGGCGAAGTGAACTGTCTCGGTTTGAGGATGCGTGTTCCGCCAGCTTCGAGATCGGCCACGTACCCTGTTCTCTGGGCTGAAGACTGGCGAAAGGCGAGATGTTTGCCGTCCTTGGTCACACTTGGGTGATCCAGGCAGGATCCAGTCCAATTTGTCAACCTCTTCGCTTTCTCGATGGTTTGGCCGGTACGCGGGTCAAGGCGCACGGTCCAGAAATTGCAAGTGTCACCAATTGCTTGGGGCTCGCTCATCGAGTAAAGCAACCGTCCATCGGGGAGCCATGAAACATCGTTTACATTATTGAGTTCCGAAGGCGGAAGCAAGGTCGTGAGAGTTCCGCCGCTCCGGTCACGACTCACGAGGGCATCCCCGGCTTCGTCAGTGCGGATGTAAATAGCTCTCTGCCCGTTCTGCGCCCACTGAAGCCCGGAAATAGAACTGTTTTCATTTATGTCAAAGAGCTTGTGTGCCTGCTGCCCGGTCCGGGTCATAGACCAGACTTCGCGGTCACCACGCTTTCCGTTGTTTGTAGCAAAAGCGATTGAAGAGCTGTCCGGAAAAACAGACCATGCCAGGGCCCCGTCGCGAAGCTTTCGCGGAGGTCCGCCGAGCACCGAAACCACCCAGATGCTGCTGGTTTGTGAGGACCACGGACTTTCACCTTCGCCGGCCGGATGAGCATTGACGACAAACGCGGTGCTGTCAGGAAACCAGGAATTAGAAACAACTTCCCAATTCACATCCTCACTTTTCAGCGGTTCCGGCTGCGGGACGGTAAGCGTTTCACCGGTATCAACGAGTTGGATGTGTGTCCCCTTCGCGTCGGCGTACGCCAAGTACTTGCCATCGGGAGAAATCGCTCCGCTCGTCACTGGTATCTCGACGGAATTGATGGTGAGTTGCCTAGGCTTCGGATTGGAGGAAGTCGGAGGAGATGGCCGCTTATAGAAGCGGAAAAAACCTGCGCCCGCTACGATCACCACGACGACAACCACAACAGCGAGAGTGTTCTTGAGAAGCGCTGCCGCTCGCCCTTGTTGGACTCTTGCTCTACGCTGTGAGTCGATGCGGCTTGGGGAAGGGATTGCTTCAGGAGAGCCAGCTGGCGACGCCGGTTCGGAGGTGCCAGACGATACAGCAGTATTACGACCGTTGTAAATGACGGGGGCGATGAATCGGTAGCCGCGCCGGGGTATGGTCTCAATGAACGTGGGGTTTTGGGCGGAATCTCCCAGTGCGTAACGCAGCTTCTTCAGCGCGGTGTCCAGACCCTCGTCGAAGTCGACATACGTGCCGTCAGGCCATAGCTTCTTTCGGACTTCTTCGCGAGTTACTACTTCCCCGGGTCGATCCAGCAGCAACGACAGGATCTGAAAAGGCTGATCTTGCAGGTGAATCCTGTGCCCACGCTTGCGAAGTTCTCCCGAGGAAAGGTCAGCCTCGAAGAGGCCGAAGCTCAAACGCTGGCGCCCAATGGGAGGAGCATCCACGGTGCAACTTCTCCACCGAAAGTGCCTGACAGCTTACCACGTCTTTGCGTTAGCTTATTTGAAAGTTCAGGAGTGTCGCTAACCCTATGACACAAAAAAGGTTATGTGTTCAGTCAGAGTCCGGCCATGGTCCGGTTGACTAAGTCAACGCGACACAGCGATTCTCTCGCCAGTCTCGCTCCTACCACTTTTGTCCGAAGCTTCGGAGCGCAAGGTCGAGAGATCCCGATTTGAAGGAGAAGCGAATATGAATTCTTCATGCTGGAAGCAATTCTTCGCCCTGACCTTTCTTGCGGCCGTTGCGCTGGCAATTCCATTTCATGTGGCCGGGCAGGAACAGAAGGAAAGCATAGAACACAAGGCAGTCCATCATCATTACAAGCTTACAGACCTGGGTACCTTCGGCGGTCCCAATGCCTATCTTCCGGAACCACTCAATGGCATCAAGGCAATAAATAACTTTGGCATGGTCGCGGGTTACGCGGATACGCTGATCCCCGACCCATTCGCTCCGAATGCCTGCCTCGCGTTTGAATGCCTGGTCAACCACACGTTCGAGTGGCGGAAGGGCGACCTCTTCGACTTGGGAGCGCTTCCTGGCGTCAACAACAGCCTCCCCAATTGGATCAATGCGACAGGAGAAATCGTTGGCATATCGGAAAACACTTTGGTCGATCCTGCAACTGGTTTTCCAGAGGTGCGCGGCGTCGTGTGGAAGAACGGCCGGATAATCGACCTCGGTACATTCGGGGGAAATCAGAGTGCCGCCCAGTCCATCAATGATTGGGGGCTGGTGGTTGGATTCACGGCGAACACCATCGCGGAACCATTCCCCATCCTGCTCCCACCCTTCGCTGGTACCACGCAGCTTCGCGCGTTCGTTTGGAAAGACGGCGACATGCGGGATCTGGGCACGTTGGGAGGCAACGATGCGGTTGCCGATTTTGTGAACAACCGCGGACAGGTTGCTGGCTGCTCATATACGAATACGATTCTTGATCCCGTACTCGGCTCGCCAACGGAAGACCCGTTCCTCTGGCACAACGGCCACATGGTTGACCTCGGAACTCTAGGCGGTACCAATGGCTGCGCTTCTAGTCTTAACAATCGCGGTCAAGTCGTCGGTTATTCGTTCTTGGCAGGAAACTCTATATTCCACGCGTTTCTCTGGGACCAGGGAGTCCTTAAGGACCTGGGGACACTTGGCGGAAATAGTTCATTCCCCGAATGGATCAATGACGAGGGTGAAATCGTAGGCGCGGCGGACCTGCCGGATGGTGTCACTTCTCATGCAGCTCTCTGGAAAAATGGTGGAATCACCGATCTCGGGACGGTGGACGGTGATCCCGGGAGCTCTGCGTTTCACATAAATGCTTCAGGGCAGGTCGTGGGCGCTTCCCAGAATTCCTTCGGGGATTCAACACACGCGTTCCTCTGGGAGAACGGCGGGCCGATGATTGACTTGAACGCTCTGATTCCTCAGAACTCAGGCGTCCAATTGATCTCCGCCCCAGACATCAATGATCGCGGAGAGATTGTCACCCTCGGCGTGTTCCCCGACGGCGACCAGCACGCTTTTCTTTTGACTCCCTGCGACGAGGAACATCCGGGCATCGAGGGCTGCGACTACAGCCTCGTCGACGAGGCGACCGCTGCGGCACAAAGCCGCCCCGCGGAAATCACTCAGGCGCCTGCAGAAAGTCTAGTCAAACTGTCCCCGGCCGAGATAATGACTCGGTTTGGATTCTTAAGGGCGGGCCGAAATCGCAGCTTCACGATGCCACAAACTGCAACAAAGACCGCTTTGAGTGGCCAAGCGGCCATTTCGGCACCGAGCGTAGCTTTGTCGCCCACCAGCCTCACTTTCTCGACTCAGGCAATCGGCACCACGAGTGCGGCCGAGATTGTGACGCTGACCAATGTGGGCACAGCCCCCTTCACGATCGGTGGAATTTCGATCACCGGCACCAATGCGGGAGATTTTGCACAAACTCACACTTGCGGAGGTTCATTGGCGGGAGGAGCGAGCTGCAGCATCAGTGTCACCTTCAAGCCAACGGTGCCGGGGACGCGCACTGCAGCACTGAGCGTCAGCGACACTGCGGCCGGCAGCCCCCAACAGGTGGCGCTCGGCGGAATCGGTACTACAGCGAAGCTTTTTCCGACGAGCATTTACTTCGGTTCTGTAACGGTTGGCACGACCAGCTCGGCGAGGACAGTGACTCTGACCAACGTGGGCACTACGACTTTGACGATTACTGGAATTGCGATCACTGGAACCAATGCTGGGGATTTTGCGCAAACCCACACTTGCGGAAGTTCGTTGGCAGCGGGAGCAAGTTGCAGCATCAGCGTCACGTTCAAGCCCACCGCCACCGGGTTGCGCACAGCTGCGCTGAGCGTCAGCGACAATGCGGCTGGCAGCCCGCAGACAGTAGTGCTCACGGGTGGTTGCATTCCTCAGGGCGGGCTTTGTTTTGGTCCCAGTGGAGGCCATTGTTGCCCTGCCCCTTATCCCCATCATTCGTACTGCAGTAACCCGACTGGCTGGGGGACTTGCACGGAAAGTTAGCTAGATCCCATTGAGTCGCTGTGAAGTTGTCGAGTCCGCACAGCCAAAATTCCGATAAAAGCGCAGGCCGGACAAACGAAAACTGCGGTACTACTTTTCAGACCATTCTAAGATTTGGGGTCCGGAAAGAACCTAAGGATGTCGAGGGAAATCGCAAGGAATACAACGTCTAATTAGCAGCAGGCCGCCCACACTCGCCCCCCTTGAGTCCCAGGCCAGCTTTTTCTCACCATCTGTGCAGCAGCCCCGTTTGGGATGCGAGGTGTTGATGCAGGTTCGGCACGAGTTGGTTCACGACTGCCGCTGCTTCTAGAAGTTTTCCATCATCCATAAGTTGCTGTCCACGCTCCAGCTACGCATCGCCAGGTGGCGGCCATCGGGGGAAGGCAGGCCGTAGATCTCGACGCCCCCAGGGTGTTCCCATAGGAGTCGAACGTTGCCTTTCAGATCAATGTGCAGCATGTCGGCCCCTCGCCGGGAGTAGCTGGAGACAAAAAGCCCCTTCCCATCCGCCGTCCAAACCACACTGGACAAGGTATTCCATCCCTTCACGGTGATTTCCTGCGGTACCGAGCCGTTCAGCGAAAGAATTTGGATTCGCCCCTCCAGCTTTTTGAGAATGGCGATATGGGCGCCATCGCGAGATAGATCCCAGTGATAGTCACCAGCCGCTTCAGTTTTGAATTCGGCCAGTTCGTGGCCGCGGCCTTTCAAAGGGTCGAATGCCGTGAAGACAAGTTGTTTGCCATCCGCGCTTCGTTCCGCGATGGCACACAAGGTTGCTGGGGACTGGGCGCATCGCTGTCCCCCGTTGATGTTAGCTGTCAACACGATCTGCGGAGTTCCTCCCGTTACCGGCGCCCGCATGAGTGTGGCTGGTGCTTGGGGATCGCCCGGATTCGGACGCACTGTATACAGAACCCAGGAGCCCTCCGGGCTCATGGAGGCATCGCCAGAAAGGCGCTCGGTCTCCTTGGTGGTGATGATAGGTTCCGCAGTGTCCTGGCCAAGGGACTGTCGGAAGATTTCGGTCCGTCCGTTACGGCCGGAGAAGAAAAGAACTGCCTTGCCATCGGGCGTCCATCCTAATGGCTCATTCCAACCCTCGTCCAACGTGAGCCGAGTCGGGGTGGTGATACGCGTCCCGTTGGATTGAAGGTCAGACGCATAGACGTTTGTATGGGGTCTCCACTCCAGGAATGCAAGCCGTTTGCCGTCGGCTGTCACGGAAGTGGCGGCCGCGCAAAATCCTGCCCAGTTCGTGATGCGGCGCGGGTTCTCGACGGGTTCACCACTTCGTAGGTCAATGCGTATCTGCCAGTAGTTACAGGTACCCTCCTCCTTGCTGTCCGTTTCCCACAATGCGTAAATCACCCGGCCATCGGGCAACCACAGAAAGTCATTCAGTCTTTTCGCTTGAGCAGGTGGAAGGATCGCCACAGGAGGCCCTCCCTTCAGATCGCGAGTGACGAGACCGGGGCCGGTGTTGTCGAAAGTCTCGTACATGGTCCGTTGTCCATCGGGGGACCAATAAAGGGCTCCAAACACGCTCTTCTCGCCAGACTCATAGAGTCTGCGCACTTGTGACCCATCCGACCCCATCAACCAGATTTCACGGTCACCCAGTTTGCCCGGGTTGGCGTTGAAAGCGATGGTGGAACCATCAGGAGAAATGGCGTCTGCGTAGGCCATATCGCGAAGCTTACGGGGAGGCCCACCCAACATGGAGACAATCCAGATGCTGGCACCCGAGGAAGTCCAATTACTGGCGTCACCGCCTGGCGGATGCGCATTGACCAAAAACCTTGTCCCGTCCGGGAACCACGGGCCGATCTCCCAGTCTACCCAAGAGTTCTTGAGTTCCTCTGGCCGCAGGACCGTCCGCGTCTCGCCGCTTTCAATGAGTTTGATGTGCATCCCCAGTCTGTCTGTGTACGCCAGGTATCTTCCATCGGGCGAGATTCCGCCCGTCTTCACGGAGTTTTCGCTGGAGTTAGTAGTGAGTTGGCGCAGCTTCAATTCCAATGGAGGATTCTTGGCAGCGGACTGGCGTTTGGCGAACCAGAAAGCCACGCCAGCGATGAATAGTAGGACGACGACTGCTGCTGCCATTTCCCGCCACCGGGCGGGGTGTTTCGGCTCGATCTCTCGTTTCAAAACCTCCAGATCCGTGCGCATCTCCGAAGCGGACTGATATCTCGCTTCGCGATCTTTTTCGAGCGCTCTGCCAATAATCTGTTCCAACTTTGCAGGAAGCTCGGGATTCACTTCCCGCACTGCGGTAGGCAACTTCGTAAGGATGGCTTTCTGAAGCTCAGGTCCGGTGTCGCCCGTGAATGCGCGTTTCCCTGTGGCCATTTCATAAAGTACCAAGCCGAAGGAAAACAGATCCGTCCGCAGATCCAACTTCTCGCCGCGCACCTGCTCCGGCGACATGTAGCCTGCCGTGCCCATCGCCACGCCGGTCAGGCTCAGGAATGCATCGGGAGTTGCCGCCGGCCCGTCCTCGTGAGTTGTTCCCTGTACGCCGTCGTCGCCTCGAGAGCCCTGATCCGAGTCATCCTCCGCGCCCGAAACAAGGCGTGCAAGTTTCGCCAAACCAAAATCCAAAATCTTCGCTTGGCCGTCTGAGATGATGAAGATATTTGCCGGCTTGATGTCGCGATGGATGATCCCCAGGCGGTGCGCCGCGTCCAAACCGGCGGCGACTTGAACTGCGAGATCAAGCAAGCTACCGACCGCGAAGGGTGGCTTTCCGGGGCTCGCATCAGAGATCATTTCCCGGAGCGTCTGTCCTTCGAGCAATTGCATCACGAGGAAGGGTTGCCCCTCGTGCTCTCCAAATTCGTAGATGGGGCAGATGTTGGGATGCTCCAGCGCGGAAGCCGAGCGCGCTTCGCGTTCAAAGCGCCCTAGCGCCGCAGGATCCTTGGCGGACTCTTCCGGCAGGAACTTGATAGCTACTCGACGCCCTAGTTTGATGTCTTCAGCACGGAAAACCACACCCATTCCGCCGCCACCCAGGATCTCGAGCACGCGGTAGTGTGAAACCTTCTTGCCGATCAAATTTGTTGCCGTGGCAGATGGCTGCCGCGGTGCACTCTCGGCGTGAGTTACCTCACTGACGGGCGCGACAAACCGATAACCGCGTTTGGGAACAGTTTCGATGTATTCCCGTCCGCAGTCCCATTCTCCCAGTGCTTTCCGCAAGAAAAAGATGTTCTTGTTGAGGTTTCCTTCCTCGACAAAGGCATCGGGCCAGACCCTGTTTATCAGCGCGTCCTTCTCAACCAGGTGCCCGGCATGCTCGACGAGCGCAAGCAGTATTTCGGAAGCTTTCGGGGCGAGGGGAACCGGCGTACCGTCACGCACCAGTACGCGCTTCTCGGAATCCAAGCGAAATGGCCCAAACGCGTAGAAGTGCTGGGTTTGCAACGCCATACGGTCTGCCAGAAATTTGCCGGAACTTCGGAAGGACTGCAAAACCCCAACCGCGCTACGGTGCATTGCGAGCGAGGAATGGATGGAACGCGATCCGGAGCCGACCAGCGCAGATTCTAGTACGGCGGGATGCTCCCGGCAATGCCGAACGCCTCTCAGTTGCGCCCCGCATGCCGGGTTCTGGATTAGACCTGGATCGCCGTTCAGTTCAGTTCCCTCTCAAATCGAAAGCGAGAAGGAGACAGTATGAAATTCAGGCCATGGAGTTCTGTCATCGAAGTGACATTATTCGCGACGCTGGCAATGCTGGCCGGCGTAGCTGCGCAAAACGCGTCCGCGCAGGAAACCACCACAAAGCACCACCATTACAAGCTCTTCGACGTGGGCACGTTCGGCGGACCAGAAGGACTGTTTAGCAATCCTGGAAATAGGGTCATTAATCATCGGGGCACGGCTACCGGGGATGCTGACACCGCTGTTGCTGATCCCTACTATCCAAATTGCTTTTACGACTGCTTTGTCGATCACGGATTTACGTGGAAGGACGGCATTAGGACCGCTCTCGACTCACTACCCGGAGGCCTCAGCAATTTCCCAGTGGAAATCAACAATGGCGGGTCGATCGTCGGCTCGTCACAGAACGGAACAATTGATCCGTTGACTGGCGCCCCGGAACTGCGTGGCGTTCTTTGGCAGAAGGGACAGATTATCGATCTTGGAACGCTTGGGGGAAATGCGAGCAACGCGAACGCGATAAACGATCGCGGCCAAGTGGTGGGAGGTGCGACGAATGCGACCCCCGATCCATTCGCGAGTGCGCCGCAAGGAGCGTGCATGGTTTTGCCGAGCACGAGTTCCTGTTCTGGTTCCACGTTCTCCTTTAATTCTTTGTACTCCAACACCACAACCGAGACGCACGCCGTAGTTTGGCAGCACGGCTCGACGCTTGATTTGGGGACACTCGGGGGCCCAGACAGCACAGCATGGTTCACTAATGAATACGGAGAGGTGGCGGGCTGGTCTTACACCAGTTTTGTCGCGAATGCCTCGACCGGGGTGCCAAGCGTGGATCCATTTCTATGGAGTCCGGAGAGCGGCAAGATGACCGACCTAGGCAGCCTGGGAGGGACGTTCGGAGCTCCGTTCTTTCTTAATAACCGAGGCCAGGTCGTGGGAATTTCTAATTTGCCCGGAGATATCATTGCACGTCCGTTTATTTGGAGTAAATCCGAAGGCATGAAAGATCTGGGCTCACTTGGAGGAACGTTCGGAGCCCCCACCTGGATCAACGAAACAGGAGAGGTTGTCGGCCTCTCGAATATAGCGAGCGATCAAGACTTTCACGCATTTCTGTGGCGCCACGGTGTAATGGCGGATCTGGGTACTGTGGGCACCGACCATGGCAGCGAGGCTTTTACCATCAACTCGCAAGGTCAGATCGTAGGTGATTCAGGAAGTTACGGTGTCGATCTCCATGGGTTCTTGTGGGAGGCCGACGGGCTCATGGCCGACTTGAATGAACTGGTCGTGCCGGGTTCTGGCGCGACGGTGGTCACAGCAGTGTTCATAAACGAACTTGGAGAAATCGCAGGAACGGCAAGGTTTCCCAACGGCACTCATCCCGTGCCAGTCCTGCTGATCCCGTGCGACGAGAATCATCCGGATGTCGAGGGCTGCGACTACAGCTTGGTTGAAGCGACGACCGAAACTCCAGTTGAGTCAGCGCAAATCGCTCAAGCGCCGGCTGCGGAGAGTGCGGCCAAGTTGTCCGTAGGCGAACTGATGAAGCGGTCTCGCTCCTTGATGGCGAATCGGAATCGCAGGTTCGGAGCCTTGCCGCTGAAATAATTCCGCGCCGGAGTCTAAATCTCACAGGGGGACCGTACATTTTGCGGTCCCGCCCCCGCTCCTGCTAGGTCAAAGCCATTCGGCTGTGTTGAAACTTTGCCAGAATCCGACCTTTTCACGCGGCTGCAGGCTAGTTTTGCGCGGCGCAAGAAACCTCATTTCAAAAAACGAGAATTTTCCATCGGATATGTACAACCCATAAAGAGGTCAACTGAAAAGTGCACTGCTGACACAGGGAAAGGACTTAGAACTTGGGTCCGGAAAGAACTCAAGAATGTCGAAGGAGGTTGCAGAGAATAACCTGCTCAAGTGAGTGGCGCGCTCGGGGACCCGCCCCGGCGGGGAACTCCCGACCTCTTGCTCCGGAGGTCCGCCGCGGCGGACTCTATCCAGCTGAGCTACGTCGCTCGATCCTGATCAAGAGCCCGCGTCAATTCTTCGCGGCCCTTGCCGGTTTTCAGATAGCGTTCGCGCCGCAGGGCCTCCGCAAGAGTGGCAAAATCCTCTCGATAAACCAGTTCCCACGGGCCGCGATGTTTGGTCGACACACTGGCATCTGTGTTGTGTTGTTCGAGGCGACGTGCGAGGTTTGAGATAGAACCCGTATACAGGCGGCGGGTCGCCTTGCTGCGTAAAACGTAAGTCGTGAACATGAAAGTGAGTGGCGCGCTCGGGGAGATTCGAACTCCCGACCTCTTGCTCCGGAGGCAAGCGCTCTATCCAGCTGAGCTACGAGCGCGCCGAGGAAACTGCGGACAGCTTGCCTCATCAGTTTAGCCTTTCTCCAGCCCCTCCGCCAGTGGACTCTTCCTTTGCCCTACAGCCGAAATGCTCAGCCCTTGGAGCGATTCTTGATGTCGCGGGCCAGCTTCTCGATCTCTTCCGCCTTCTTCATCAGGTTCAAGCTGAAGACCTTGCTTGAGTCCGTCTTCTCGACTTCCTCTTTCAGCTCGGTGGCCAGCTGGTAGAGCTGCTCGACCTTTTTCTTTAGGTTCTTGTCGTTCTCTTCCAGGATCTTCTTGTCCGCGTTTGGAAGCGCGGGACCTTCTCCTTCGGGCTCTTGGCCGGGCCGGGGCTTCTGCGGCGGATTCACCGCGGGATTCTGCGCTCGCAGCAGGTCACCGGCAAGTCCCGATGAAAAGCCTGCGAACGCGAGGCCTTCCAGAAAGGTTCGTCGTGATTTCATGTGGCCCTCTCTTCCCCCCGGCCTTGGTGCAAGGGCTGCACGCTGTCCTTACCAATGCTATACTCGCCTCCCGATACTCCTATGTCCAGTCTTCTATCGGGAATTCCCTCCCTCTCAGCTTCCAACCTGCTCCGTCTCGTTGGAATTTTCGTCGCGGCACTGCTCGTCAACCGCCTTCTCCGCCTGATCACCAAACTGATCGTCAAGCCGGCGGCGTCGCAAACGCGCGCGGCGCAGGCCCGCGAACAGCAGACGCGCACGCTGGCCGGCGTGGTGTACAGCGGCGGCAGCAAGGTGGTCTGGGCGCTGGCACTGCTCACGGCGGCGCAGGAATTTGGGGTGAACGTCACGCCGGTCGCCGCGGTTGCCGGGCTGGCCAGCCTTGCGGTGGGATTCGGCGCGCAAAACCTGGTTCGCGACATCATCACCGGCTTTTACATTATTTTAGAGGATCAATATTCTGTGGGCGACACCATCCAGGTGGCTGATACGATTGGCCGAGTCGAGCATCTAACATTACGGCGAACGCTTGTGCGTGATGCGCGAGGAGCGCTGGTGACCCTTTCCAACGGCGAAATTCGCAGCGTCGGCAATCTCAGCCGGGATTGGTCGCAGGCGTTTGTGGACGTTGCAGTTTCTCCGGAGGTTGCGCAGGAACGGACGCTGCAGGCCCTGGATGCAGCGGCAACGGGTTTGCGGAACGATCCTGCGTGGTCGCAAGCACTGGTGGACGGGCCACGCATCCTGGGGTTACAGTCCTACGACCAGAACGGTTCGACGGTAAGGATGCAGGTGCGCACTGCTCCTTCACGCCAGGACGATGTTTCGCGGGAACTGCGGCGGCGGATTCAACTCGAATTTCAACGGCAGGGAAT
>Ga0187803_10000419_pt1 | contig 17077 bp, 15 predicted proteins | sample NC_wetland_sal_i_2_FD_132425 | JGI IMG/M metagenome (GOLD analysis project Ga0187803, IMG submission 132425) | Wetland sediment microbial communities from Neuse River Estuary, North Carolina, USA - Control_3 | ecosystem: Environmental > Aquatic > Freshwater > Wetlands > Sediment | place: USA...
AACTTCGCCAAGGAACTCGACGTTGAAACCATCCAGGTCTCGGTCGCGCACGCCTATCCTGGCACTGAACTGCACGAGTACGCTCTTAAGAACGGCTTCATCGCCGCCGAGAGCAAAATGGTAGACGACGCCGGCCATCAGATGGTGCAGATCGAATACCCCGGCCTGCCTGCAGCCGAAGTTCTCGACGCCGTGCATCGCTTTTACGACGAGTATTATTTCCGCCCCAAGGCCGTTTATCGCATCTTAAGAAAAGCCGCGTTCGACGGTTCGGAACGGAGGCGCCTGTACAAAGAGGCCCGGGCCTTCCTCAAGCTGCGCGCACAGCGCCATAAGTGGGTCAAGGAACACCGGAAAGAATCGCCTGCCCCGGAGCCGGCCAAAGCCTAGTATGTTGTCCCGCAAGTTCGTAGCGAAGTTCTGCGAGTCATCGTGGCCGCCGAGTCATTCCGAGCCGCGAGTCATCCTGAGCGAAGCGAAGGACCTATGTATTCCGTTGGCACAGCAGAATGCTTCGCTTGAGCGCGGGCTTCTAGCTTTGGTGCACGTCCTGGACGCGCTCAGTGACGCGGGCTCCCAGGTCCGATTGCATCCCCGGAGTTAACGCACAAAAGTGACCTTTCGCAAATACCTCGTTCTCGCCGGAATCACCGTCTTCAGCACGGCGGGCGATTCCTTGCTGGCCCGCGGCATGAAGGACCTGGGAGGCGTCTCCCTTCACAATGTCTCCGGCCTCCTACTGGCTATCCTCAACCCCTGGGTGACAGCGGGCATTCTGCTGCTGCTGGCCTATTTCGCCTCATACGCCTCCGCGCTTTCCTGGGCCGACCTCACTTACGTGCTGCCCGCGACTTCGCTCGGCTACGTGCTGGTCGCCTTGGTCGCGCACTTCAGCTTTCACGAGGCCATTTCACCAGCGCGCTGGCTGGGAATTGTCTTGATCGCAACCGGCGTCGGCTTTGTGGCCGCCGGTCCATCCCAAACGCCAGCGCGCCAGCCAAAGCTCCCGGCCGATGCCGTTTCGCAAGAGGCCAAGCCATGAGTGAAGCCTACGCCTGGATCGCGATCGCCCTGATCACGCTAGCCGCAACGACCGGCAACGTGCTCCTTGCATATGCGATGAAGCGCGTCGGGGACGTGGGCGAACTCTGGAAGAGTCGCGGCTTGCTCGCCGTCGTCGCACGCGTCCTCACCACGCCCACATTCTTCCTAGGCGTGCTGGCTATGGCCGTAGCTTTCTACAGCCTGCTCTTCGGACTCTCCTGGGGAAACCTCAGCCTGGTCGTGCCAGCCTCCGCCTCGCTCACCTTCGTCGCCAATGCCCTGGCTGCTCACATCTTCCTGCACGAGCATGTCGGACGCCGCCGCTGGATAGCGGCCATTTTGGTCGCAGCCGGTGTCCTCCTGATGGCCGCCTAAGAAAACCCTGATTAAGTCCTTCGTGGGCCTTAGTGTCCTATGTGGTTATTGAAAAACCCAGGCAAAATCAATGCTGCAAGCCCGGCCCAACATTGCAGTCCCACTTGTTCAAAGTGTCTCTAAATGAAGATATCAACCGGGATGACCTTCCCAAGATCGTCCAAAATCGGCTCTGCGCAGGGCGATTCAGACGAAGCCTTGTCGCCTTTCTCTTCACACAACATCGTCCCGATGTCAGGAATGCGTCCCCGCACCAAACCGCGCATCAGCCCTTCTCTCTTGATCTCCCGCAGCAGCAACTTCTTCTGCTCTTCCTCACGCGCTGACTTGAGGCGGTCCATATGCGCCTGCAGTCGCGCCAACTCACGTATCAGGTCCTGCAACATCTCCAGTCCGCCAGAACTCAAGCGCAGGAATTCCATCCCCACGCCGGACTGGCCGCGAATCTCCCGAACCTGGCCAACTGCCCGGAAAACCCCGGAGTTCATCCGCAGCAAGATCTCCGCGCGCATACCGCAATCGAGCCCTGCAGGCAGCGCCAGGCAGCATCCACCAAGACTCAGATCTTTCACTCGCGCGGGAAGGAAAAGGCCGTCCCAGGGCAAACGAATGATTTTCGCCTCGCCTCTGCAGCAAAACCGCGGACTCCGCCGCCGATCGTCATTGGGAGAGTTGAGTAGGCTCATATTAGCTAAGATCGTAAGGTGGCAGAAGATTCTTGAGCACAGCGACAAGTGGGTTGACGTCAGAAACCAACGTAACTACGAAGAACCAAGAAAGACTCAAGGGTCTCTGAGTAAGTCCCTAGTGTTCCTTCGTGTCTTTTGTGATTAAACGTCCCGTGTGCTTAAGAAAACAGCCTCATGAGCCCGCGTGCCGGCAAATCCGGTACCAGAAACCGCATTCCGCGCATCCCCGCGGCCGTAGCAAGCGCTTCCGCGGCCAAATAACCGCTCCGCACCGCCCCTTCCATCGTGGCCGGCCAGCCGGTCGTCGTCCAGTCACCGGCCAAGAAGACGCGCGGCCATGCACTGGCGGGCCGGGGCCGAAATCGGTCAACTCCGGGACGCGGCGAGTACGTTGCATTCACTTCCTTAATTACTGTGGATTTCACCAGGTTTGCCGTGCGAGCCGCAGAAAAGAACTCCCGCACTTCATTCACCGCTAGTTCGACTATCTCCGCCTTCGATTTTTCGACTAAGGTCCGGGAGCAGCTCACCACCAGCTCGACATAGCTGCCGCTTCCCTTCTCTCGAGCAGCGATCAGCCGCGACTTATGAAACATCCATTGAATGGTGCGGTCGAGCAAAACGGCATGGTCCAGTTCGCTGATTTGGCGATCAAACCAGAGATGGATGCCGGTAATCGGCGAAGAGGTCAAATGGCCAAGCGTCGCCGCCAGCGGAGCAGCGACGGGAGTATCAGGCAAAATCCGAGCGAGGGCATCAAACGAAACCGCCAACACCAGATAATCGAATCGCAGCTCTTGCCCGCCGGCACTAACACTGACCGCCGGCCCTTGATCGGCAAACGAATCCACGCCCGCGCGAAACTGTATCTCGCCACCACGCGCGCGAATGTAGTCTCCGGCGGCTCCATACAGTTCTGTAAGTGGAACCGTTGGAATTCCCATGCGTCCGGCAGCCGCCGATTTCAAAAACGACTCGCGCACCACCTGCGCCGCATAAGGCACCGAAACCTGATCCAGATCTTCGTTCAGCGCACTGATCAAGATTGTCTTCCAGAAGCGTTCCATGGCCCGCGCAGTCTGCCCATGGCGCTTGAGCCAGTCAAGAAACGACTCTCCTCGATCAGCCGGTAACGCAGGAGCGAGCGCTATCATCGCCCGGCTGATCGCCAGTTTGTCGGATAAGTCGAGACAGGCAGCACGCAGAAACGCCGGAGCCGTGTGCAGCGGAGCCGGCAACGACGACGGAACAATTACCGAAGCCCGGCCCCCCGGCTCCAGAAAGGTCAGCTTCTCATACCAGCGAATCTTCCCGTCAACACCCGTGCGCCGATAAAAATCAATCAGGTTCGTGCAGCAGCCCAGCAGCACATGCTGGCAATTGTCCACAATCTCGCCCGTGCCCGGATGTTCATAGGAAGAAGCGCGCCCCCCCAGATAGGGACGCCGCTCAAACAAGGTGACCCGGAATCCCGCCTCGGCCAAGGCGCATCCCGCCGCCAGCCCGGCCAGGCCGCCTCCGACGATGGCAACTGCAGGAGGCTCTCCACCCCGGCAAGCCAAAACCGGGCTTCCACCCCAGAACGGCAAACGCGGCCGTTCTGGGGACCCCGGGCTTGCCGGGGACCCCGGTGGCATGGAGGGCGGAGTCATCAGAACAGCCGCTTCAGGATCCCTTTAGTCAGAACGCCGCCTTTTTCCCAAACGGACAACTGGACGCGCGCGCTGAACACGTCATAATCGTTCTCGGCGATCTTCTCAAGTAGGCGGCGATAGATGGTGATCAGCACCCAGAGCCCGGGCTGGCAATCCTCGTTCACCAGAGGAATCAGCTCTTCTCCCGCCTGGTAGCACTCGCGCGCCCGGTCGGCCTCCATCGCAAGCACAGGCCGGATGCGGGCGACCTCCGGCACCGCCAGATCGGATGCCTGAACTCCGCACTGCAACAGGTCCTCTTCCGGCAGATACACTCGGCCCATGGCCGCGTCTTCCTTTACGTCGCGAATAATATTCGTAAGCTGGAAGGCCAGGCCGCAGCGCTCGGCCAGCGACTCAGCGGCGGGATCGCGATAGCCGAAGATCTTGATGCACACCAATCCCACCACGCTGGCCACCCCGTAACAATACTGCCGCAAGTCCTCAAACGTTTTATAGCGGGCCACCAGGGGCGCGCCGCCGCTCTGCGGCTCACCTCGCTCCAGATCCGCCGCCGTTCCAAACGCGAGCTGATCAAGCAGGCCGACCGGAATTTGATAGCACCTCTGCGCATCGGTCAGCGCCAGAAGCACAGGATCATCTGTGGGCAGGGCAGCCAGGGCGCGATGGACTTTGTCCAGCCAGTCGGCCAATTTGTTTTGGCGATCGTGCAGGCTGAGTGTGCTGTCGTCGGCGATGTCGTCGCATCGCCGCATGAAGGCATACACCGCGCTCAAAGCGTTGCGCTTGCGCGGCGGCAGGACAGCAAAGCCGTAGTAGAAGTTTCTGGCCGCCGACCGGGCAATACCGCGGCACACCGAATACGCCATTCTGAGCTGCGACCGGGTCGGCGCAAACTGAACCGGAGCATTTCCCACGGCCGTGCTCATCGCAATTTCCCCGAGGCTCCCCGCGGGCCCGTTTTTCGTCTGGGGCGGAGCGCCGCGCCCACTACCAGCGCCACCTTGCGCATTTTGGAGATCGCTGGACGCCGGCCCAGCACCGCATAGTCCTGGCGCTCAATCGCCCTCAGGATTTCCAGTCCGCCCCGGCTGAACAATTCGATGTCTGTTGCCAACTCCCAGTCAACCTTCTCGACCAGAGGCAATCCCTGCCGAAACCACTCGCGCGCCCGGGCAACTTCAAATTTCATCATCTCACGGAATGCCGGCATATTCTCCGAGTTGCGAATGTCATCTTCGCTCACGCCGAAGCGCCGCAGGTCCTCAAGCGGCAAATAAATCCGCCCCTTCGCATAGTCCAAGCTCACGTCCTGCCAGAAGTTCGCCAGTTGCAGAGCCGTGCAGGTGTGATCGGAAAGCTGTTGCCGCTCCGAATCGCGATACCCGCACAAGTACAGCACGAGGTGGCCGACTGGATTGGCGGAATAGCGGCAGTAGCCCAGCACATCGTTGAACATGTCGTAACGGCTAACGCGCTGATCCTGCCGGAACGCAGTCAACAAATCCGCAAATTCCTGTTTCGGAATCTCGAATTCACGCACCGTGCCGGCCAGCGCCACAAACACCGGATGCCGCGGGCTCCCGTCATAGCAGGCATCCAGCTCTGCCTCCCACTGATTAAGCAACTGCAGCGACAAATCCGGGTTCCCGACTTCGTCTCCCAGATCGTCGGAGATCCGGCAATACGCGTACACGTTGAAAAAAGGCTGCCGCAACCATTTCGGAAGAAACCATGAAGCAACCGAAAAGTTCTCGTAGTGCGTGCGCGCCAGACGGCGGCAGTATTCCTGCGCCTCTGCCAGTGTCGGAGCGACCTCCGGAATCCGGTATTCCGGCGGAAGGCTGGCCCAACCGGCAAGGGATGTCGCCGCATCCTCAGAGCCGAGTTCCGTAATCATCGTCATACGTTCTTAAGCTAACAGTGCAATAAATGATTGTGGAAGGCCACGGCCTTACAGGCTGCGAAAAAACGTCGCCGCAAGCGGATTTGAAAGGGCGCGGCTTCAGCCGCGCCGAAAGTCGCTCAGATATGATCGGGGCTTTAGCCCCAACGTCGCAGGCTTCACTATTTCAGTGACCGGGAATGATCGCGGTCTTGATATCGCCGTTGCGGTTCAGCATATGACGCAGAACATCGTGCAAACGCGAAAGCGGAGCCTCGCCGGTGATGTAGTCGGTGCCGCGCACCTTGCGCTCGGAAATCAGCCCGAAAGCCCGCCGCACCGTCTCCGGCGTGTGGTGGAAGGTCGCCCGCAACGTGATCTCGGAATAGTGCAGGCGATTCGTATCCAGCTGCACCTTGGTTCCGACCGCGCAACCGCCGAAGAAGTTCACGGTTCCGCCCTTGCGCACCATTTGCACGGCCCACTCCCACGCCTCCGGACGGCCCACCGCCTCAATCACCACATCCGAGCCGCGGCCCTCCGGACTCAACTCGCGAACCGCCTTGACCGGATCCTTCACCTCGGCGATCTGCACGACTTCATACGCACCTTTGCGACGCGCCAGTGACGCCTGCGAATCCCGCTTCACCACCGCAATCACATTGCAGCCGATGGCCCTGGCCACCTGCACAAACATCAAGCCAATCGGACCTCCGCCAATCACCGTTACCGTATCGCCAATTTCGACCCCCGTCTCGTGCAGTCCGCGCAGAACACACGCCAGCGGCTCGGTCATCGCTGCATCTTCGAAACTCACATGCGCCGGCACCGCCAGCATGTTGGTATCAACAATGCGCTTCGGAACGCGGATGTATTCCGCATAGGCGCCGTTATTGAACAGCAGGTCTTCACAAAGATTGCCCTGATGCTTGGAGCAGTAGTAGCACATCCCGCAGGGAGCCGAATTCAGCGCCACTACCCGCATTCCCTTCCTGAACCCGCGCACGCCATCGCCCACTTCCTCGATGGTCCCGGCCAGTTCATGTCCAAACAGCGCCGGCGGCACAATCATGCGCGCGTGGTACCCCCGCTGATACACCTTCAGGTCGGTGCCGCAGGTGAGCGCCACGTGCACCTTCACCAGCACTTCGCCGTCGCCCACGCGTGGGATCGGCACCCTCTCGATCTTGATATCTTCTTTGCCGTAGAGAACGGCCGCCGTCATCTTTCCATTCACAGTTGATGTCCTTCCGATGCGCTCCGCCCCATCACGCCAAAATCCCGCCTGCCGGCGGCCCATGCGCTGCCCGGCTGGATGACGACTTTCATCGAATCCGGCTGAGGATGGGCAGCCAGCCTGAGCGCTTCCACACTGCGATCTAAAGGAAAGCGGTGACTGATCAGCCGCTCCAGGTCTATTTCGCGGTCCATCACAAACCGCACCGATTCCTCCTGCAACTCCACTGAGGCGCTGTAAGAACCCAACAACGCCTTCTCATCGACGCATACCGCCGCCGGATCAATTGTCGCCTGGCCGTGCGCCGTTTGCGCAAAGAGCAAAACGCGTCCCCCTGGACGCGTGGCATCCATCGCTGGACGGATGAGGCCGCTTCCGCCGACTGCCAAAATCACAGCGTCAGCCCCGCGCCCTTCAGTCAGGCCGCGCACCGTCGCACCTGCATCGGCCTGCGAAACATCTATGGTCAGGTTGAGACCAAAGCTATTCGCTATTGTAAGCCTCTGCGCATACAAATCGGAAGTAATCACGCGAGTGCCTGCACGTTTCGCCAGCACCGCAAGCATCAAACCGATCGGACCCTGCCCGATCACCAGCACCGTTTCACCCGGCTCCAAGCGCAGGGTCTCAATCCCTTTGATGCACGTATTCACCGGCTCGACAAAGCTCGCCTGCTCAAACGAAACTCCATCGGGAATCCGGATCGTCCCTTTCTGAACGATCCAGTCCATCGCGCGGACGTATTCCGAAAACCCGCCGCCCGAGGGCTCGAAACCGGCCGTGCAGCCAACTTTCTTGTAGGTGGCGCACTGCGCAAACGTCTTGTGCCGGCAGTAGTAGCATTCGCGGCACGGAATGTGATGGAACACGACGACCCGATCGCCCACCGCGAATTCGCCCACGCCCTCGCCAACCTTGGCCACCACCCCCGAGGTCTCGTGGCCGAAAATGCGTGGCGCCGAATGCGACCCCGTCGCAATCTTCTTCAGATCCGTCCCGCAAATCCCGCAAGTGTGGACGCGCACCAGCATTTCGCCGCGGCCGATCTGAGGCACGGGCACTTCCTCCAGCCGCACGTCATTGACGCCGCGATACACGGCCGCCATCATCGTCGCCGGAATCCGCTCGACGTCGCTTTCCACCGCTACCGATCGAACCATCGTCATAAGGAATCTACGGTTTCTCCCAAAGACTCGTTCACCCGGCGTCCCGGGGACCACGAGGGTGCCCCACCCTAACCGTCGCGCTTTTTGCGACGTTAGGGTGGGATTTTCGCCGAAGCCGCCAAAGTCTCGCGCTTGAGATACTCCGCAATCGCCACGTGCCCCAGGTTCGCGCCCGTCTTTGGGGCGCTAACCTGGGCAATGGCCAGCCTGACATCGCCATGATTTTATTCAACTCAACACGCGAGTCTCACGCCGAAGGTAACTTTCAATCGCACCGCACAGCGCCCGGCTCGCTCTCGCACCATTCCGCGCCAGCGCAAGCGTTCGTCCCCAATGCCACGGACGCACAGCAACATACAACGCGAACGCCGCCGAACGAAACCGCCCATCACTCGAGATAAAGCGCTCCATCGGAGGCAAAGAAAAATCCGCAGTATCCGAAATCGCCTTCAACGCCGCAAACTCCACCCCGCGGGCCTGCGCGCCCTGCGCCACCGCGGCCGCTTCCATATCCGCCGCAGCGGCCGCGTAAGCCTTAGCCAAGCGTTGCTTCTGTTCTCTGCCGGCGACCGCCGCGTAGCTCACCAACGTTCTTTGTCCCGAACCGGTGTCCGTGCGGACTCCGTCCGCAGCATTCACGATCACCCGCGGCTCCAGGACGTCCGCAACTTTCATATTCGGATCCAGCGCGCCCGCAAAACCCACCGAGAGCACCCGCACCGGCCGCACAACCTGAATCACAGCCTCGGTAGCTCGCCGCGCCGCCTCCGCTCCCATGCCGCCGCAGATCACAACCACGCCGCCATCTTCCGCAGCGCCATTTTCAAATAGCCGATATCGCCGCCCGTCGTGTTCGATCTCGCGAAGCCTCCAGCCCCGGATCAGCGGCGCCACTTCCCGTTCCATCGCCGCGATGATCGCAATCCTCATGCTTACCCAACTCAGCTATATTCCTCATGAGAGACCGGGTTTCCCCCGTGCCCCTCCGTGTACCCTGTGGTTGAAGCATTTCTCGGAATCGCGACCGTACTCTCGCTACACATACCCGTTCGCCCGGAACCACTCCACCGACCGCCGCAGCGCTTCATCCACCGCAACCGTCCGCCAGCCCAACTCGCGTTCCGCCTTGGCCGAGGAGACGAACATCATCTTGCGCCCCATGCGCACCGCATCAACCGTCGCCCGCGGCTCGCGGCCCAAAAGCCGCCCAGTCACCATCTCGTCCACCACGCCGGCGGCGAATGCAAAAACATAAGGCAGCTTCACGGTCGGCGATTTCAATCCCGTAATCGCCGCCAGCCGGTCCAGAATCTGCTTCAGCGTCAGATTCTCGCCGCCCAGAATATACCGCTCGCCGGTCTTCCCTTTCTCCAGCGCCTGAATATGCCCGTGCGCACATTCCGTGGCATCCACCAGATTCAGCCCGGTTTCCACATAGGCCGGAAACTTTCCCTTCAAAAAATCCAGCACGATCCGCCCCGTCGGCGTCGGCTTCACATCGCGCTCTCCAATCGGTGTCGTAGGATTCACGATCACCACATCGCTCCCCGACCGCGCCGCTTCGAACGCCACCTGCTCGGCCATGAACTTCGAACGCTTGTAGTGCCCGATCATGTCCGCCAGCGAGACCGGACTGTTTTCATCGGTCAGCCGCTCATCCGTCGAAGGCCCGCGCCCGTTCGACCCAAAGCCCATAGTGGCCACGCTCGACGTGTACACCACGCGCCGCACGCCCTGTTTCCGCGCCGCCTCTAGCAGCGTCCGCGTGCCTTCGACATTCGACCGGTACATCTGCTCCGGATCGCGCACCCAAAGCCGATAGTCGGCCGCGACATGAAACACAACCTCGCAGCCCGAAAGCGCTTTCTCAAACGAAGCCGAATCGCGCAGGTCCCCCTGTACGCGCTCGGCGTTCAAATCTTCGATGTTGCGCAGATCGCTGGTCGGCCGCACCAGCAGCCGCAACTCCGCTCCTTGCGCGGCCAAGACGCGAGCCACATGACTGCCCAGAAACCCCGTAGCGCCAGTGACGAATGCTCTCAAGCCCAGTTCTCAGTTCTCAGTTCTCAGTCATCAGTAAGAACGGCAGTCTTTGCGCAGCCATCGCCCTGGGTTCTACTGAGAACTGAGAACTGACAACTGAGAACTAGCTCTTCTCCGCCATCACCTTCGCATATGCGGTCAGCGCGATCAGCGGGAAATACTGCCGGTAGAGATGGTACTTCAGATAAAACACGCGCGGAAATCCTGTTCCCGTAAAGAATGCCTCGTCCCATGATCCATCTTTCTTCTGCGTCCGCAGCAAATACGCAACGCCGTGGGCCACGCACTCGCTGCGCGTATCGCCCGCCGCCAGCAATCCCATAATTGCCCATGCCGTCTGCGATGCCGTGCTGTCTCCCTGCCCGCGCAAATTCGGATCGTCATACGATCCCACCGTTTCGCCCCAGCCGCCGTCCGGATTCTGTACCATGCGCAGCCACTCCGCCGCCTGCTGAATCATCGGCTCATTCCGGTTTACGCCCATCGCTTCCAGCCCGCGCAGCACCTGCATCGTCCCGTAGATGTAATTCACCCCCCAGCGCCCGAACCAACTACCGTCGGGCTCCTGCTCTTCGCGGATGAACTGAATTGCCTTCTTCACCGCCGGATGATCGCTGCTGAATCCATAGGTGGCCAGGCACTCCAAGATCCGCCCCGTAATATCCACGGTCGCCGGGTCGAGCATCGCGTTGTGATCCGCAAACGGAACATACTGAAACACCATCCGGTCGTTATTTTTGTCGAACGAAGCCCAGCCCCCGTTCCTGCACTGCATCGAAAGTACCCAATCAATCGCCCGCTGCACCGACTCGCGCTGATAGCGCCCATTGGGATGCTCCACCTGGCTCAACCCCAGGCACACCATCGCCGTGTCATCCACATCCGGATAAAACTCGTTGTTGAACTCGAAGTACCATCCGCCCGGTTCACCCCGCGGGTTCTTGATCTTCCAGTCGCCGGGGTTGCGCACCTGCTTCTGCAGAATCCAATCGGCGCACTTCACCAGCCGCGCATCCGTCGCCGGAACCCCCGCCTCGCCCATGGCAAACAGCGCATATGCCGTGTCCCACACCGGCGACATGCAAGGCTGCATCCGGAAGGTGTCCTCCTCTTCAATCCCCAGCTTTTCAAACTCATCCAGCGCCCGAATTACCTGCGGATCGTCCAGCGAATACCCAAGGCAGCGCAGCGCGATAATCGCGTTCATCATCGAGGGATAAATCGAGCCCAGCCCATCGCTCATTTCAAAGCGCTCCAACATCCATTTCTCCGCCCGCCGAAGCGCGATCGACCGCAGCGGCCGCACGTGCACAGCCTCAAACCAGTGGACCACGCGGTCAATCACCAAAAAGAAATTCCGCCAGGAAACGAGCTTCTTGGCCCAATGCAGATGCATGCGCGACTTGTCGCGCCCGCCGACAAAAAGCTCCTCTACCCCCATCTCATCGGGAATTTTCTTGAACGGTTTCTTGGCGTAGCAGATCGAAAGAGGCACCAGAATGGCCCGCGACCAGGAAGAAATTTCGTAGATGTTGAACCAGAACCAGGCCGGAAACAGCACGATCTCCGGAGGAATCGCCGGCACCGCGTCGTAATCGTACTGCCCAAAAAAACAAAGATAGATCTTGGTGAAGGTATTGACTTCGGTCACCCCGCCCATCTCAAGAATCTTCGCGCGCGCCCGCTCCAGCGCAGGATGATCGGCCTTGAACCCCGCCAGCTTCAATCCAAAATACGCCTTCACCGAAGCCGAAACGTTCGACGGCCCGCCAGCGTAAATACCCCACCCGCCGTCGGCGTTCTGATGATTCAAAACGTAGCGCGCAGCTTTTCGGAAACGCTCCGGGTTCCCCGTGCCCAACAGCGTGTGCAGCAGAATATAATCCGACTCCAGCGTAGTGTCGGCTTCCAGCTCTCCGCACCAATACCCGTCTTCGTGTTGTTGTGAGAAAAGAACCTTGCGCGCCGCATCCACGGCCACCGCAACCCGGCTAACCAGGTCGTCAATCTTTCCGAATCGCATCTGCGGCGCTGAGGCGGGACTATAGGGGGAGTGTTCGTCCATTCAAACTCCTGCGAATCGTGGGCGCGAGTTGAAGATTGGCCCCCGCTGACTGCTGTGATACGAGAAACGGGAAGGGCACGAGTTCACTCGTGCCGTCAAGCCATTTGAGATGGATTCGCGCTTTAGCGCCTGAGGGCCGTTTGACAATAGATTGCGAAATCCGAATTCCACCATTGCCTCTTATCTCTCCGCTCCGGCCACCGCTGGCGCTGCCGCAATCGTCTCCACGATCTCCGGCGGCAATCCAAACCGCACATTCTCGGGCATGATCTCCAGTTCCTGCACGTCCCCAAACCCCTTGCCCGCCAGGTACTCCATCACTTCCCGCACCAGGTGCTCCGGAGCCGAAGCCCCAGCCGTCAAAGCCACAGTCCTAACACCCTGTAACCATTCCTGCCGGATATTGCCGTAGTTATCGATTAGATGCGCCTCAGTCCCCAAACTCCTCGCCACCTCCACCAAGCGCTTGGAATTCGAGCTGTTATTCGAGCCCACCACCAGCAGCAGGTCCGCATCCGATGCCACATGCTTTACCGCCACCTGCCGGTTTTCCGTGGCATAACAAATATCCTGCGCCGCCGGCCCTTTGATATTCGGAAACCTCTTCCGCAGCGCCGCAATAATATCCCGAGTCTCATCCAGGCTAAGCGTAGTCTGCGTAAGATAAGCCACCCGGTTCGGGTCCGGCAAAGTCACAGTGGCCACCTCCTCGGGCGACCCCACCACCTGGGTTACCGCGGGAGCCTCTCCCAGAGTCCCAATCACCTCATCGTGATCTCGGTGCCCAATCAGAATCAGCGAGTACCCTTCCTTGGCAAACTTCACCGCCTCCACGTGAACCTTAGTCACCAGCGGACAAGTAGCATCAATCACTCGCAGCTTCCGCAGCTTGCTGCGCTCCCTCACCTCCGGAGACACTCCATGCGCGCTATAAATCACGCGCTCCCCCTCCGGCACTTCCTCCACGCCATCCACAAAAATGGCGCCCTTGTGCTGCAGTTCTTCGACAACGAACCGGTTGTGCACAATCTCCTTGCGCACATAAATCGGAGGCCCAAACGCCTCCAAAGCAATTCGGACAATATCAATCGCCCGTACGACTCCGGCGCAAAACCCCCGCGGCTTCAACAACAAAAGTTGCTTGCTTTCAGACAATGCCAACCCCCTCACCCCATTTGGCTATCCGCAGCCACCTAGCGACAGCCGCGTCGGCTGTCCGCGAGACCTCTCACCGCCACTCTGCGAGTCATCCTGAGCGCGGCGAAAGACCTATGCACTCCCGCGGCAGCTCAGGGCCTCGCTTTGTCCGAGAAACCCAGGCCGACCTATGCCCCACATCCCCGGACGCAAGCGAAGAGTACCGCATCCCGCACGCCACACCCTTAGGGTAACGAACGCCCGCCAAAAAGATGCTTAGATCTCCTTCAAGGGTACCGAAACCAGCCCCTCCGGTCAATGTAAGCCTTTGCAAGAGCGAGGATTAGGGCGGGCAGCCCGGACGACCACGCTCGCCTGAACCTAGCGAGGCGGCCCGCCAAACGTCGCGGTTTTTGCGACCTGTGGGGGTGGAAGCTTCTGGGCAAACGAACGAAAAACCCCGCCCAAGCGGAGCTTGGACGGGGCACCCCTCGCGGGTATCTTGGATACACTAGGCGGGGCCACCCTCCCCCTCAGGTCTCGAAAACCGCGAGACCCCCGCTAGATTATGTCTCTCTAAATCGACTCGATCGCCAGTTTCGGAAACGCCGCCCGATAGAGCCGCTCGTCCAATGTGAGCAGACGGTGCCCTCGCATCTCGGCGTGCGCGCCAATCAAGAAGTCAGCCAGAATGCGCCGAGCCCCTGAGCCGCGTTGCTTCCGCCGACGTTCCGCATACGCCTGGAATGCCCGTCCGGCCGACCTCCACACGGGTTCGTCCAGGTTCCAGTCGATCGCGATTCCCGTCTCCTCCAAGAAGCGATTGACGAAGGTCTCCGTGCGCCCCGGGGCCGCCAGCAATTCTGCAAACACGGGAGCTGCCACCACGAGGTTCCCCCGGCGGAACGCCGCTTCCAGAGCCGTCTCCGCCGCCAAACTGAGCGCGGCATGGGTGTCCCACAGTGCAATGACAACGTTGGTGTCAATCGCGGTGGTCATTTTCCCCTTAGATCGGTTCCAGGCAGCTCGCCTCCGCGCAGCTCCCGCAGCCAGCGCCCGATCGCCTTCCGTCCTGCTCCGATTCCCGGATTGCCGATCCCCCGATACTTAGAAAACGCGCTCTTCGTCCGCACAGGACGGACGCGCATTCCCATGCCGTCGCTCTCAAACACCAGACGATCTCCCGCGCGCACTCCCAGCACCCGACGGACGTCTTTCGGCACCGTGATCTGCCCCTTGCTGGTAATCCGCGCCTGCTTCTGCATGCCGCCACCTTCCATTTCCTTACTTTACCACAGATTCCTTACCCAGGCTACGCCTGGACGGACTCGGACGCCCATCTCTCCACAATGAAACGGGGCGGCTTGGGCCGCCCCGCTGAACGTCAAAAGCCGCAAGCGAGGGCGCCAGCGCCACACAGAACGACGGGCGAGGAGGCCCGTCCTCCATTTACTCAGAACTGAGAACTGAGAACTACGTCCCTTCGTTCCAGCTGGCCAGGTACTCTTCCTGCTCTGGAGTAAGGCGGTCTATCTTGATGCCCATGGATTCGAGCTTGAGCTTGGCTACTCGCTTGTCGAGTTCGGCGGGGACCATGTAGACCTTTTTCTCCAGCTTCTTGGCGTTCTTCACCATGTACTCGAGCGCTAGAGACTGGTTGGCGAAGCTCATATCCATCACGCAGGCGGGGTGGCCTTCGGCTGCGGCCAGATTGATCAGGCGGCCTTCGCCGAGCAGGTTGATGCGGCGGCCGTCTTTCATGGTGTACTCGTCTACGAAGTTGCGCGTGGTGCGCTTGGAGGAGGACAACTTTTCGAGCGTCGGAATGTCAATTTCCACGTTGAAATGGCCCGAGTTGGAGATGATGGCGCCGTCTTTCAGCATTTCGAAGTGCTGGCGGGCAAGCACGTTCTTGTTGCCGGTTACGGTGCAGAAGACGTCGCCGATCTTGGCGGCTTCGTCCATCGACATGACGCGGAAACCGTCCATTACCGCTTCCAGCGCCTTAGTCGGATCGATTTCGGTGATGATGACTTCGGCTCCGGCGCCGCGCGCGCGCGAGGCCAGGCCCCGGCCGCACCAACCGTAGCCGGCAATGACGAACTTCGATCCGGCTAACAGGAAATTGGTGGCGCGGATTATGCCGTCGATGGTGGATTGTCCGGTGCCGTAGCGATTGTCGAACAGGTGCTTGGTGTCGGCGTCGTTGACCGCGACGATGGGATAGGCGAGCACGCCCTCCTTGGCCATGGCGCGCAGGCGAATGACGCCGGTGGTCGTCTCTTCGGTGCCCCCGATTACCCCGGCGAGTTCGCTCTGCCGTTTGGTGTGCAGCACGGTGACCAGGTCGGCGCCATCGTCCATGGTGATGTGCGGCTTGTGATCGAGCGCGGCCTGGATGTGCGCGTAGTAGGAGTCGTTGTCTTCGCCCTTGATGGCGAAGACGGGGATGTTATAGTCGCGCACCAGGCTGGCGGCTACGTCGTCTTGCGTGGAGAGCGGGTTCGACGCGCACAGAGCCACTTCAGCGCCGCCGTCGCGCAGGGCGACCATCAGGTTCGCGGTTTCAGCGGTCACGTGCAGGCAGGCGGAAACGCGAATGCCCTTGAGCGGCTGGTTCTTGATGAATTCTTTGCGGATGATCTGCAGCACCTTCATGGACTGGTTCGCCCACTCGATGCGCTTCTTGCCCAGATCGGCGAGTTCAAAACCCTTGATGTCGCTGCTGATGGTTTGTGTCGTCGTAGCCATTCTTCTCCTCGTCGCGGATGATTGCGTTATGTAACAGTCTATGGGTTGTTCACCACAGAGACACAGAGTCACAGAGAAAAGCGATTTGGGTTTTCCCGTTTCTCGGTTCTCTCTGTGTCTCTGTGACTCTGTGGTAAAAAAGCTATTTTCGCGCTCCCACTGGCTCCTGTTTCAGCCCGGCGTCGGTGGCCAGCTTCGCGGCCTTGTCGGTCTTCTCCCAGGTGAAATCGGGGTCGTTGCGGCCGAAGTGGCCATAGGCAGCAGTCTTGCGATAGATCGGACGGCGCAGGTTCAGCGACTCAATGATGCTGCGCGGCGTCAGCTGGAAGTTTGCGCGAACCAAGTCCGGGATGATGGACGCATCCACCTTCTCGGTGCCGAACGTCTCGACTAACACGCTGACCGGCTCGGCTACGCCGATGGCGTAGGCGAGCTGTACTTCACAGCGGTCGGCGAGGCCGGCGGCCACGATGTTCTTGGCAATGTAGCGCGCCATGTACGTGGCCGAGCGGTCCACCTTAGTCGGATCCTTGCCGCTGAAAGCGCCGCCGCCATGACGGCCCATGCCGCCGTAGCTGTCCACGATGATTTTGCGGCCGGTCAGACCGGTATCGCCCATCGGTCCGCCGATGACGAAACGGCCCGTGGGATTGATGTGGTACTTCGTGTCTTCGTCGAGCAGGTTGGCGGGAATGACGGCTTGGATGACGTGCTTAAGAATGTCAGCGCGCAGCTCGTCGTTGCTGACGGTTTCGGCATGCTGGGTCGAGATGACGACGGCATCCACGCGCTTCACCTTGCCGGGCTCGGAGTATTCAACGGTGACTTGGGATTTGCCATCAGGACGGAGATAGGGGCAAGTGCCATTCTTGCGCACTTGGGAAAGCCTCTGCGTCAGCTTGTGCGCCAGTGAAATCGGCATCGGCATCAACTCGGGCGTTTCGTTGCAGGCATAGCCAAACATCATTCCCTGGTCGCCGGCGCCACCCGTGTCCACGCCTTGGGCGATGTCGCCGGACTGTTTGTTGAT
>Ga0187803_10000420_pt1 | contig 17073 bp, 15 predicted proteins | sample NC_wetland_sal_i_2_FD_132425 | JGI IMG/M metagenome (GOLD analysis project Ga0187803, IMG submission 132425) | Wetland sediment microbial communities from Neuse River Estuary, North Carolina, USA - Control_3 | ecosystem: Environmental > Aquatic > Freshwater > Wetlands > Sediment | place: USA...
CAAAATCGCAGATGAAGGTCTACTCCAACGTAGATCATTGCCGTGCCTCCTCGTGGTTTGAAGGTTGCCAGTCACAACCATCCTACCGCCGCTGAGGCACGGCTTTTTCATGACATCTCCAAATCATTCGCGTGGGGGATGCGGACTGGTGCCGAGAGGAAACAGAGTTGGCTCGCGAGCGGGTTCCGAGGCGATGGGTTCGAGTTGGGGATAGTGCTGGCGGAGCGTCTCCGGCACCTTCACCTTTTTGCCGGTGAGAAGGTTGATGAGCTGGAGAGCGTTGACGATCGCTTTGCCCTGGTAGTGATTGTTGGTGATGACGAAGGTGGTTTTGGAGTGCGCGGCAACCGTCGAGATGCGCGCGGCCCAGGGATCGAGTTCAGCCGCGGAGTACAGATAGTTGTAGCGTTCCTCGGGCGGCGATGCGGGATCGTCGCTGAACCAGGTGTCGTAGCGGCGGCCGTGCAGCCGGACGTAGCCAACCGGAGAGGTGGCGCGTTCGCTGGGACGCAGGGAACGGCCGATCACCGGCTGGTCGATGTTGCAGAATCCCGCGCCGTGGCGGTGGAGAAATTCGAAAAAGTCCTTCTGGTTCCAGGTGGAATGGCGGACTTCGACCACCAGCGGATAGTCGCGGAACAGCGCAAGCAATTTTTCGAGGTGGGCATGATTCTCCGGCGTGTTGTGGAACGAAAAGGGAAATTGCAACAGGACGGCGCCGAGACGCCCGCCGGCTTGCAGCACATCGAAACCGGCGCGGGCAGCGGCAACGTCCTGTGAACCAGCGCCGCCTTCGTGCGTAAAACGCTGCCAGAGTTTTGCGGTAAAACGGAAGGCCGGATTCGCGGCCACGCGTTCGAGCCACTGGCGGCACATTTCCGGCCGCAGCGGGTTGTAGAACGATGTGTTGATTTCAATCGTGTCGAAAAACTGAACGAGATATTCGGCTTCGTGGAAGCCCGTGGAGCGGTGCGCGGGATAGACGATGCCGTTCCAGTCCGAGTAGGACCAGCCCGCGGGCCCGATCAGAATGGCTCCATGCGGCTGGTTGGCGGCCGCGGTCTCGCGCTGCTGGGATTTCCTCGGCACTGGCGCCTCTAATTCGAGGCTACGACTGGCGCGGATGGGGTGTCAATCAGGCAGGGAAGGAGGAGCCGGTATAGGCAGCGCAGCCAGGAGTGGCTGCGCCACTCGGGCTCTTACGCTTTGGCGGTGGCGGGGAATGCGGCGGCCAGGTGAAGCTTTCGAAGCATGGACCGCTTCTTGTCCTGGTGGGCGAGCATGCGGCGGAGGATGTCGTCCAGGCTGCGCACCGCTTCAACGATGTAAGGTCCCTTGTTGAGCATGACGCATTCGGCGCGTTCGCCCATCGCCGCATCGGTGATTTCCGAGCGCAGCGGGATTCCGGATTTGGCGAGGGATTCGAGCACTTGTGTCGCCCAGATGACGGGCATGTGCGCGGCCTCGCAAATCCACAGAATCTCTTCCTGTACTTCAGCCAGGCGCTGGTAGCCACACTCGACCGCCAGGTCGCCGCGCGCGATCATCACGCCCACCACGCCGCTGCGCATGGCCGCCAGAAGCAGCCGGGGCAAATCCTCGAAGCCCTGGCGTGTCTCGATTTTCAATACGATCCCCAGATGATTCGCGCCCAGCTCGGCCAGCCGGGATTGAAGAAGGTGGACGTCCTTTTCGCTGCGGACGAAGGAAAAGCCCACAATATCCGCGTGTTCGACGATGAATTTGAGGACTTTCAAATCCTCCTCGGTGAGCGGCGGCAGGCGCAGCGCGGTTTCCGGAACATTCACTCCTTTTTCCGCGCCGAGTTTCTCGCCCGCCGGGCGCGCGTGGGTGATGGCGACGGTCACCTTATCCGCCGCCACGTCGCTCACCACGCCGCCAATCTTGCCGTCGTCGAACCAGATCGGCTCGCCCTTGCGCACACAGTCAAAAAACTCGTGCAGCGTAATGCCGATGCGGGCAGCGGAAAGCAGATTGCCCTTGGCGTCGTAACGGGCTGTCGCGCCGGGCTTCAGACTGCGGGTGAGGATCAAGGTGTCGCCCGGGTGGAGGCGCAGAGTCTGCTCGAGCGGGGGCAAAGGACCAACGCGCGCCTGGCGGCCCCGCGACTTTCGCTTGGCGCCGTTCACGGAGAGCAGGGTGCGCGGCGTCAGGTAGGCGGTCCTGCGGGACTCCGCCCAGCGGCTCTCTCCCGTCCGGGCAGTGACGCGCAGAGAGCGCTTGGAGCCGCGCGCGTCGGTGAAGCGGATCAGTCCCCCCCGCTGGAGTGGGGCGAGCCACTTGGCGGACACAGGGACAACCGCGTCCGCGGGGGCCGGCGGCGGCTCCGGCTTGTGCGCGGGAGTGAGCCAGATTCGCGCGGGCGAACTGACGCGGCCGAACGCGTCGCGCTTGGGACGAAACTTGCGCACCGTGGGACCGGGCTCGATGGGTCCGGTGCGCAGCTTTGGCCCTGGAATGTCCATTTCAATCTTGCAGGCCTTGCCGGTCTCTTTCTCGGCGCGGCGCAGATTGCGGATCATTCCTTCCCAGGCCTCTGGGCCGTCGTGAGCGCAGTTGATGCGCATGCAATTCATGCCATTCAACAGGAGATCGCGGACCAGGTCGTAATCCGTGGCCGCTTCGGTCGGCATGGTGACCATGATGCGGACTTTGCGGCCCTCAGGCGCGGGTCCGAGCAGAGCCTCTGTGTTGCGATCGAGCAGTTTGCGGCCCACATCGAGCGACGGGCCGGAGGAATTCTGCGGCGGGGCGAGCTGCTCCAACCCGGCGAGCTGGGAAAGGACGCGGATCACAGCAGAAAGCGCGCTGATGACGTGCGACTCCGTACGGCCCAGCGAGGAGAGGCCCAGAGCAGCAAGCTCCGCTTGCAACTGGCGGATGTCGTGGCGGCGGAGCGCCAGATAGTGCATGAGGTTGGCGGCGCTGGGACGATGCGCGGCCGGCACCGCGCCGGAATGATCGGAGGAGGAATCCTCGAGGCTGAGCATCTCCGAGCGCAGGAGATCCAACTGCCGAATCAGATCTTGAAACCGGGCCGTATCGGCGTGGTCTCCATTGCGCATGACAGCACCCGGAAAGGCGCCCTCGGTCGCCGGCAAGGAACACTGTGGAGGACGTGCCCGCGGGGCGCAGAACCGACTCAGACTACAGATCCTCCCTGAACTCCGGCGGGACGCTCCCCGCGAATCGATCAGGCAGCGTTTCCGCTCGTTTCTGGCCGGCCCAGCTTGGGGGTCGCGGACACCGTCCTCCGCAAACAGATTCAGGCAGGTGGAGGAAGAATCTCTGTGAGCGGCGACACTGGGGAATGGCTCAGCGGTCACATCTTTCAGAGCGTAAAAGCAGTGTACTGGTACCGCACGCGGCAGCCGGCGGAGTGTCGAAAGCGAGCCCGTAGTGCCGGATGGACTCGTTGCTTTCGGCTCCCGGCGGTGTTAGCCTCGAACTGCAGATGACTCCTAAGCGAGTTTCGCAGCATCTGCCTCCCCTCCAAGCCAGAGAGTCAGGGTGCACCCATGAAAATCAGTCTGAGCTATCGCGGATTGGAAACACATGACGGATTCGAACGACTGGTAACGCGTGAATGCGGAAAGATGGAAAAACTGCTGACAGCCTACGATCCAGACCTGGTGCAGTGTCATGGGGCCATTGAATTTCACCCCAAGAAGAGCGAATACGCCCTTTCGGTGAACCTGGTGCTGCCCACGGCCACGCTCCACGCAGTGCACACGGCCAAGGATGCGCACTCCACCGTGCACCAGGCCTTTACCGATCTGGAAAATCAATTAAAAAAACACAAAGACAAGCTGCGGCACGACCACGAATGGAAGCGGAAGCGTGGCCGGCCGCGCGTTGAGCCCGCGCGCGCCTGACCGTACGCCGCAACCCGCCGGCCAGCTCCGAAGCAATGCCCTGCCGGTCCAGGCAAAAGCCCGGATCAAGGCTTGGGATGCGTGCCGAAGACGCTGCACATCGTGGTCAGGAGTGAGGAAGTATGGCTGCCGGAGTAATCCGTCCCGAAGCTTCGGGACCGCCCACGTTGCCCTGTGGTCTGCCGTGACGTTTTGTGAGCCGCGCTTCGATGGTTTGCAGCCCCCACAGCACCGGCCAAAGGATCAGCAGTCCAATCAGGAAAAACAGGAAGCCGCCTTCGCGGTGAAGGTTTCCGCTCAGGAAGCCGGGGTCCACGTAGATGGACAGCAAGGTGAGGGTGACAATCCGGACTCCGTTTTTGATCACCAGGACCGGCAGCGCGGTGACGAGCAGAGTCAGCCGGGCCCATCCGCTCCGCAGGAAAAGGTAGCCGGCCAACAGGCAGGTGATCATCAGGGCCACGGCAGACCGGATCCCGCTGCATTCCTTCGCGATTTCGATCGTGAATTTGGGCACGTAAAAGACAAACTCGTGGCGAAGAACGGGAGTTCCGGTCACGCGGAACAGAAGATAGGTCACTTCAGCGGAACCCATCTGCAGCCAGAGGATCAGTCGATCGATCAGGAATTGCGGCGGCGGGACCGCGAGCAGAAGGAACAGCAGAGGAAAAAGAACGGAACGAAAAACGCGCGTCCCGTACACGAGCAGAAATCCCGCCCACACCAGGGCCACCAGTGAAAGAATGGTGAGCGCGAGCGGTCCTCCCTCCGGGAGATAAGAGCCATAACGCCAGCATAGAAACGCGAGCAGCGCGCCTGCCAGCAGCAACGCGGCCGCAGGTCCCACGCTGCGTTCCGCCTTTTCGCTGAACCGCTGTGGCCTCATCAGAACGAGAGCGGCGGCGACAAAGGGGACGATCAGAATGTGCGAATAGGTATCGTGGGTGAGCGAAATTTGGAGGAGCTGCCAGACCGGCCGCCAGTACAGCGCCAGACAGACGGCAACGTACGCGGTAAATGTCAGGGTTTGACGAGAAATTGGACGATTCGCGCGTAGTGGCATGGTGAGCCGGGCAATGTCAGAAACTTTCCAGCCAAAGAGAAGAGAACCGCGCGGTGCAGGCCTCTCGTGGCGGGCAGAGAGGTGCACCGGATTGTGCGCTTCTACGTTAGCGCGTGGATGCGATAACGCACAAGGGGATGCGGCTCCGGCTGACGGCAACCGTGCACTACGCAAGGCCGTCAGCCAGGTGGAATGCGGCTGTGACCGCCGGATGAGCCGGCGCATGTCCGTGCGCGCGTTTTCCGGTAAGATGGAATGAGTGAGTCAAGGGGCGTAGCTCAGTGGTAGAGCAGCGGCCTTTTAAGCCGTTGGTCGTGGGTTCGATCCCCACCGCCCCTACCAACTATCTGCATTATTCACAATAATTTAAGACTTCGACTGGTGGCAATGACGCGGAGCTTAGTCGGCGACCTCCACACATCTAGAATGCCCTCAGCAAGTTAGCGACGGGCCGTGGGAAACATGCCCACCGCCCGCGAAAAAACCTAGCCCGGGGAAGGGAACTACCGTCTACCTTTGTTCGAACCGCAAGCCGCCGGCCGTCACTTCAATTTGTTCACACCCCGCAGACCGGCGGATCTTGGGGCGTGCCGTGCAGATGTATTTTCTCCTTGATTCTTGCAGCACCGAAGTGCTCGCAGTTTTTGATTTAGTTCACTGGCACCAATACGGGAGCGCCTTTGTCCTTAACCAGGAACACTACGAATTTTGCCGGTTTGGTTTGGCTGGCGTTTCGCCCGACGACGTGAACATCAGAGGGACCTTCATAGAAGGTCTGGCCAGGTGTCAGAGTCACTTCCTTTCCGCCCCTCACCTGCATCACGATTGAGCCTTCAAGGACATAAACAAACGCATGTGCGTTGTGGCGATGTATTGGGTCCGAGGCGCCTGGCGGATACTCAACCGTGATCATCAAACCTTCCTTGCCAGGAAAGTCCGTCAGGTCTTTCGACAAGAGCGGCGTCACTTTCGCGTCTTTGGTTTCCAGTGTGACGGACATCAGACAAACCAGCATCAAAACTAGTTTTGCACTCGTCATACATAAACCTTTCGTTTGAATGACACCGGATCACGCAAACCGTCCTCTCTTTGCAGCTCCACTAGTGGGTGGCCACCGCCGCTTTCGGCTCGGACTGAGTGAGCCAGGTCTCGAAGCGTGTCTCGCCGAGCCGCGCGCCATCGTCAGGAACCAGCGTTTTCTCGCTCACCTCGATACCGTAGTAGCGCGCCTTCGGGCCTGCAACAACCTCGCGCGGATCCTTGTTGGCGGCCAGGTATTGCCGGACGAGTTCATCGAGATGGAATTTTTCCGGCCCTCCTATCTCCACGGTGCCATTCACTGGTGCGCCCGTCGCGATCCGGCCCACCGCACTGGCAACATCGTCAGCCGCCATAGGCTGGATAAACGCAGTTGGCAGGCGTACTTTGTTGCCCTCGGTGGAGAAATCCGCAATGCCCTTGACGAATTCGAAGAACTGCGTCGCGCGGATAATTGTGTAGGGAATCGAGGAGGCTTTGATCAAGTTCTCTTGAGCCATTTTGGCGCGGAAGAAACCGCTTGCGAGCAATCGTTCAGTTCCTACGACTGACAACGCAACATGATGTCCTACGCCTGCAGCCGCTTCATGGGCGAGTTGGTTACGGGTTGATGTTTCAAAAAACTTCAGCACCGCCGCGTCCTCCCAGGAGGGAGAGTTCGTTACATCAACGACCACCGCCGCCCCCTTCAGCACTTCGGCCAGTCCCTCGCAGGTGAGAGTGTTGACACCCGATTTAGGTGATGCCGCCACTGCCTCGTGTCCCTGCTCACGAAGCTTTGGGACGAGTTTTGATCCGATGAGTCCACTGCCGCCGATAACTACGATTTTCATGATTGCCTCCTAGATTCTCGACCTTTGCATATCGAGTCTGCCGATCGTACTTGCAAAGACCGAGCATCCGACCGTTTTGTGACAGAGGAAGTTTCCAATGTTTCCTGCAGCCCTCAATCCGGTCTTCCACCTATTTTCGCCGGGGGAAAACCCTGAGCGGGCGTCATTGACGGTCCTGGGCCCAAGTTGTGCTCAAAGTTGGGCTGGCATGATGTGGGTCCCCGGATCGGGAGCTAACGGCGTGCGCTCATGGAAGAGGCGCGAGATCATTCGGCGCACTTCTAGGGAGCCAGCACGCGGGAACCCCTCGGGGACCCGGACGGAAAAAGGTTGGTCAGGCATTGCGGGCGACTCCTCCCGCTCCAAAGGTTGGTCACATCTGGGCCACAAAATGAGCATTTATAGTTGCTTTTGCAGGTGCCTTGCGGGGATAAGGGCAACAGAATCAGCGGGACTTTTGAGATTTGCCGCAAATTCGGCCCGACCGCCCCTACCAATTCTTGGTTCTCCTGCAAGTGACTGCGGGACGTTTCCGCACCGACCCGGCCTCTCCTCGAAAAGGCGGCGTCACGGCAATTCGCGATGCCGCCCGATGGCCGGACAGTTCAGGCCTGCTCCCGCTTGCGCCAATACCGGGCCAGCCCATACCAGCAGAGGTCTATCGCTGCGCCGCGCACGTAGTGGCTGGCATCACGCTCGGCGAGGTGCTGCTTCAACTTCGCAGTGACCTGCTGCGTGAATCGCTCGGCGCGTTCAGCGTCGCTCTCGCCTTCCTTGAGCGATTCACGCACCGCGACGCTCCATTCTTCCAAACGCTCTCTTAATTCTTCCAGATGCTCGTGAACGTGGTCGGCAGGGCCAAAGTGGGTGAGAAAAATCCGTTCCGGCCCCCACTCTCGTATTTTTTGCCAGCTTCGGGAGAAAGCCTCCAAATCGATGTCCGGAGGCGGCGTGATGGGCAAGATCGTTTGCCGATTTGAGATTCGGATTCCTGCCGTGTCACCGACAAAAGCCAAGCCTGTGGCCCTGTCGAAATAACTCACATGATGCGAGGCGTGGCCCGGGGTGTACGCGACCTCGAGTTGGCGGCCACCGAGGCTTAACCGCTCGCCCCCGGCTAGCGCACAAACGTTCTCTGCCGGCACGGGGAGAAACACGCCCCAGAGCCGGTCCATCTGGTCCCCATAAAGCCGACGGGCGCTGTCGAGAAGCTTTGTGGGATCAATCATCTTCGGCGCGCCGCGTTCGTGCACGTACACGCGGATTCGCGGGTTTTCCCGCACAAGCGTCCCGGTGGCGCCGGCGTGATCCAGGTGAATGTGCGTCAGCAAAATAGAGTCGAGGCCCTTGACGCCTACCCCGAGCTGATCAAGCTTGCTCCGGAGTGTGGTAAGCGCTGAAGCCGGGCCGGGGTCAACTATTCCGACGTTTCCCTCGCCTTCGATGAGGCAGGCCGCAATGATTTCCGAGTTGCCGAGGTATTCGACGTCGATGAGGGTAGTATTGGGCGCTATGTTTCCGGCACGCATGTTTGGATTCTAGGCGTTCCCTTCCCGGACGGTCAATCGCTGAACCCGCGCGTCCCGGTGACCCGCGCGTGCCGCTTTAATGGCTGGAGAAAGGACGTTCCGTGCCCTTTGTGGAGTTGGCAGAATCGCCACACGCGCCGGGAATCGCGCCGGTGCTGATCCATTGCCGTGAGCACGGCAGCGGGCGGCCGCTGGTGTTCTTGCACGGTGGATGGGGGTATGGGGTGTATCCCATTGACCGGCAAATCGAGGCCTTTCAAAAAGAACTGCGCATCATCGCTCCAGACCGGTCCGGATACGGGCGGTCCACGTTGGTGACGAACGAGATGCCGCTGGATTTTCATCGCCGGGCCGCGGAAGAGACCCTGGCGGTGCTGAATGCGCTGGGGATCGAGCGGGCAACTTTCTGGGGGCACAGCGATGGTGCGGTGATCGCGGCGATGATCGGATTGAAAGCACCGGAACGGTGCGAGCAGTTAATCCTGGAAGCGTTTCACTATTTCCGGAAGAAGCCGAGTTCGCGAGGCTTTTTCGAGCGATTTTCCGCGCATCCCTAGGATTTGGCTGGGGAGACACAAAGGCTGCTAGCCGAGGACCACGAGGAAACACACTGGCAGACAGTGGTGCGGCGAAACTGCCGGGCGTGGCTGAGGATTGCCGACGAATGCACGCGGCCGGACGGAGATCTCTACAACGGACGATTAGGGGAACTGGCCGTCCCGACGATGTTATTGCACGGGCGGTTCGATCCGCGGACGGAGCCGGGCGAACTGGAGCAGGCGCGGAAGGAGTTGCCACTGGCTACGATGCAGTTCGTGGAGAAAGGCCAGCATAGCCCGCACAGTGAAGAGGCGGCGTACGAGGAGTGCAATCGCATGCTGAGAGTGTTTCTTTGAATCGTTTCGGCAACACGCGGGGCGCCAAGGGGAACGATGATGGAAAGTCGTGGAGCTACGTCGCGAATTTCACAGAATGCCGGGAATTGACCCTCCTCACTGCCCGGTGTAGTTTAAGAACTGACTTGCAGCCACTTGCCACCGGAGAGCGTGGAGGGTTCCTTCCGGGGCTGCGCAAACCCTCGTTCCTTCGAAAGGAGTCCAGGTCATGTTTACCCGAGTCGTTGAGGTCAGAACGAAACCAGGAAGAGCAAAGGAGCTTTGCCACACCATCCATGAGAGAGTGCTGAGCGCGCTAAAAGCCCAGCCGGGGTTTGTGGATGAAATTGTGCTGATTTCGGACACGGAGGCCGAGCGGGTTCTGGCCCTGAGCTTTTGGAAGACGAAAGAGGACGCAGAGAGGCACAGCCACGAGCAGTACTCACAAATCAAAGAGATGATCCAACATGAGGTCCACAGCGCGCCCAAGGTCCACATGTATACTGTAGAAACTTCCACCGCCCATAAAATTGCGAAGGGAAAAGCGACGTAGCGCCGTTTCTTCGCCGCTACAGGGGCCCGCTGCTTCTTGCGGAGGCCTCTCAGTTATTCCATTTTCGCGTCAATCCCTGCTTGCCCGCCCGACGTCGAGGCAATTAAGGCGATGCCGGGCTGCACAATAAGTGAGGAGGATGGTTTGCCGGCACACGAAGATCCGGCCACTGCGGAGCGGCAGTCCCTTGCGGAAGAGTCCTATCCTCCGGCTGGTTACGCTTGGTACGTGGTTGGCGTGCTCACCGTCGCCTACGTTTTCGCATTCATTGATCGCCAAATCTTGAACCTGCTGGTGCGTCCCATCCGGCATGATCTCAGCATTACTGACACGCAGATGAGCCTGCTCATGGGTTTCAGCTTTGCGATCTTCTACTCGATTTTCGGTTTTCCTCTCGGCCGCCTCGCGGACTTCAAGAGCCGGCGCACGATTGTCGCTGTGGGGATGGTTCTCTGGAGCTTTTTGACGGCCGGGTGCGGCGTGGCCCGGCAGTTCTGGCATTTTCTGCTCCTGCGAATGGGCGTGGGGGTCGGCGAAGCGGCGCTTTCGCCTTCCGCTTATTCTCTTATATCCGACTATTTCCCCAAGGAGCGGCGCGCAACGGCGATCAGCGTGTACTCCATGGCCTATTATCTCGGCTCGGGCCTCGCCTTGGTTCTTGGAGGGCTGATCGTCGGCTACGCATCCAGCAAAGGAAACTGGGTCCTTCCCATGGTCGGTACTATCCGCCCGTGGCAATTGATTTTCTTTATTGTAGGACTTCCGGGAGTCCTGTTCGCTCTGCTCATGTATACGGTGAAGGAGCCGGCGCGCAGAGGCGCAAAGACGTTGAAAACTGCGGATGGCAAAATAACTCTCGCCAGAGTGTCCATGCGCGAGGTCATTGCTTACATCAGTCAGAACCGCGCGACGTTTCTCTGCCACAATCTTGGCTTCGCATTGCTGGCTTTTTCAGGCTACGGCGTCTCCGCGTGGATTCCCACTTTCTTCATCCGCAGATATAGCTGGACGGCTTCCCAGGCAGGCGTTGTATACGGCACGATTGTCTGCGTATTTGGGACGCTGGGGATCGTGACCGGCGGCTGGCTGGCGGACCGGCTGGCACGGCGTGGTTTTGCCGACGCGAGTATGCGGGTAGGAGTGATCGGGGCGCTGGCCTGGTTGCCGGCCGGCATTCTTTATCCATTGATGCCCACCGGCAGCTCAGCCGCGGCGGTCTTGGTTCCGACCATATTCGTGACCAGCCTGCCGGTGGGTGTGGCGGCCGCGGCCGTGCAAGAAATAATGCCAAATGTCATGCGCGGTCAGGCCTCGGCGCTCTATCTCTTCGTGATTAATCTCATCGGCCTCGGCCTTGGGCCCACCGCCGTGGCCGTAGTAACCGACTACGTCTTCCACAACGACAATGCGGTCCACTATTCCTTGCTCATCGTGGGGACCTTCGCGCACGTTGGAGCTGCCTTGCTCCTGTGGCTTGGTTTGAAGCCCTTCGTTGGCAGCCTCGACCGCTTGAGGGAATGGACCAAGGTCAATTTGTAGGCCAACTCCCGCAAGGCGACCGAATCGCAGGGAATCATTCACCCGCCTTTAGACGGCCCGGGAGTTTAGGGGCTCCCACAGGAGGATGAGGAGTTCCTGCGCGCCGTGCGAATGGAGCAAGGCGGCTTCAACTAATCTCGCAGACCCGCGCGGGAAATGGCTCCGTAAACTTTAGTTGGCTTGCCCCAGGGACACGTTTGCGCGGAGCGATTCTCAGTTGCCTGCGCAGGTTCCCCGGCTGATGATGCTCGTGCCCATTATTCCAAGACGATCACAGGAACGGAATGCCTCGCAGCTTTGGACAGGGCCTCGCGGCCTCAGAGGGCCATTCGGATGCCCACGGCGTGCAGTCGGCGCCCGAGAGTATCTTTCGCGTACTCGATCATCTCCCCGCGAAGCGCTTCAGGAGTGTATCCGGGCCAGGCTTCCTCAAGGTGCTTTCCACCGTAATAGCTCATGTCTCCCCGAGGAGGTGTCATGGTCCTCTCGATCAGGGGGAGCGCTTCCTGAATCGCATTTTGAATCACCGGCGCGAAGCGAGCCGGGTCTTTCCTCACCATGTCCTGTAGGTATTTCACGCCAAACAGCACATGGCGCGATTCGTCTCGTGTGGCGGCGGTGAAGCCCTGATAGTAGCCAAATGTGCGTCCCCAACGCCGGGCGCCCTCGAGCTGGTATCGCATGCCCGTGAGGAACATAGCGCCCTCGACCGCGAGATGATAGACGGTAACGAAAGTCACGGCAGTATCCAGATCCTTGGGGTGGGAAGCCAGGCGCTGAGCGAGAGTGGGCAGCCACTGATAGAAGAAATAATCGTAGCCCTCACTTTCCTGCGGACCGATCCCTATTTCCTTCACCAGCTCGTCCATGCTTGCCGCCCGGGTGCCCACCACTTCGCGCCAGTAACGATCGAAGAAAACCGTGTGCCGCACCTCGTCCGCGAGCTGGGTCGCCGCGAAGGCCTCCACTTCCTTGCTGGGTGCGGCCCAAACAAAGGGAGCCAATAGAGAAGCAACGCGTTCTTCCCCATCAAAAAACATGCGCATGCTCCAAACGCGCCGCTTCTTCGTTTCGGGGGACAGAAGTTCCCATTCTGCCTTGTCGAGTGAGAAATCCAGCTCGTCGGGTGACCACGCTTGCTTGATTGCTTTGCGGTAGAGATCCAGATAGGACGGCAGCCTGTCCAGACCGCGGTCGACAATGGCTAGAACATCGTCAATGTACAGGTTGCTCATGGCCGTGAGCTGCGTTCCGCCAATAAGCGCCTCAAGCTCGTGATCACTCACTTGTCTCACTTCAAGCATCGCTCTCTCCTCCCGCGTCGCCACGCGCTCGAATCCGCCGCCTGGCAGCACGCTACACGAGACACCTTATATTCGGGAACGCACGAAAGTATACAGATTTCGGGGCTAATTGCAAAGAGAAGACTCCAGGCTCAGCAGCTTGGGCCCCTGCTTCAACTGGAAATGCCCGTCCACTGTTTCCCAGATCCAGCCGGAATACCCATAGCCGCCGACCGGCTTGACGATCAGCGCACCGCGCCAGGAAGAGCTGCGCGGCTCATTCAGCGACACGGTGCCGAAGCGGCCGAAGGTGTAATCGGCAACCGGGTGGCAGTACGGCTGGCCGCGCAAGCCGCGCGCCACTTCCGCCGCCTGTTCCCCGCCGAAGACGGCGGCGCGCAAGCCGTACTTCTGCCGGCGCGCGCGTGCGAGCACTTCACCGGCATCGGTGAAGCTCGAGGTGAAGGCAACCGGGCCAAAGACCTCTTCCTGCATCCCCAGCATGTCGTCGGTGGCATCCTTTACGATTGTGGGGAAGATCAGGTTGCCCTCGATTTTCCCGCCCGCAAGAATTTGAGCGCCTTTTGCCCGCGCGTCATCGAGCTGCATCTGGATTCGCTCGATGGCGACTTTGCTTCTGACCGGCGAAACGTCGGTCCGGGGGTCCTCCGGGTCGCCCGTCACGAGGTGTCTTACCCGCTGGGCAAACGCCTGGAGAAGTCCCTCATAGACGGGCTTCTGGACAAAGATTCTCTTGGGCGCCGTACAGGTCTGTCCGGAATAACCGAACTTTGATTGCATCAGGTCGTCGAGCGCCAGGTCGAGGTCGGCGTCGGCAAAGACGATGAAGGGGTCTTGCCCCGGCCCTTCGAAAACCAGCTTCTTGCGCGCTTCACGGAACGCCTGCTCGTAAGGGAGGATATTAGCGTCGAATCCGAAGACGATGACGACGGCGACTTCCGGCGACTTCAAAGACTCTTCGACAAAAGTGGCACCTGAGCCCTTATAAAAAGTTACTGCGTCCCCGAAGATGGGGCGGTAGATGCTCTCCATCAACGCCATCACGCCCGGTGCTTTCGACGAAAACTTCACGGCAACGCTGTTGCCGACGAGATAGATCGAACAGATGGCTGCGTTGAGCCAGGCGCTACCGTTGTACGAAAGAGCGAGAGCGACGCGCGAGCCCGGTCCGCCCAATGGCCTCCGCTCCGCAAGCAGGCCGCGCGCCTCCTGCAGCATGTGGAGTCGATCAATCGCCATGCTTACTTCCCGGTCGGTGTCTTTGACGGCGAAATAGAGGTCGCGCGCAGCCGCGTCAATGATTTTTGCGCGGTTGGCTTCGAGCGCGTCTGCGAGCGCGAAGATCCTTCCGAGCCGCTCATCAAAGGACACAACCACGCATTTCCCTGTCATCAGACCCTGGTTCCGTTCTCGTCTTTCGTTGTCATCCGCGGCTCTCGATTGCCGTGGGTTGCTGCCGGCTCCTTCGGCGCCAACATATCATTCCGGCCAGTCCGCTGGTCTTGCGCAGGTGTCGGTCGCGCAAATCACAAGCTCCATTTCCTGGCGGAAGGGCAGTTCCGCGCGCAGTGACCCGCATCACATTTTGTTGTGATGTGCGCCACGCCATGCAAATACTAGGAAGAATTAGAAAACGGCTTGACAATTCCCGGCAGGGGGACTATATCCCCAGCATCCGACGCAGCATAACCCCTCGGCCAGACTCGCCACGAGGATGGAATGAGTAACACGCAAATCAGCAGGAGACACTGAAATGGCCACCCCAAAAGTTCTTCCCTGGCCCGCGATTCCAAAGCTTACCCCGGATGAGGTATACGCCGGGCTGAGCGACCAGGCGAAGAATTACCCGCTGTACTTGGAATCCATCACGCGCCAGGAGAAGAATTTCGAGAAGCCGGAAGCGTTGTCTCGCCTCCGCGTGTTGGATTGCTCGACGCGCATGATGATCGGCCACTGGTGCTCGTCGATGCTGTCCGAACTCGGCGCCGAGGTCATAAAGGTGGAACCGCCGGGGGGAGACCCTCTGCGCCAGAACACGCCGTTCGGCAGGCGGGAATACATGTTCCGCGACAAGGAGAGCGGCGAGGAAGTCGGCGGACAGTTTCTGCACGAAATGCGCAACAAGCTCTCGATCACGCTGAACCTGGAGGCCGAAGAAGGCCGCGAGATCCTGAAGAAGCTGGCCGTTCATAGCGACGTGATCATCGAAAATGCCCCGCCCGGCCAATGGGACAGTTGGGGCATCGGCTATCGCCAACTGCGGGAACTTAACCCCCGGCTGATTTACTGCTGGGTGGGCCAGCGCGGCCAGTGGGGCCCGTTGAAGGACAAGCCGGGGATGCTTGACCCGGTGGCTCAGGCTTCCTGTGGATTTGTTCACGGCACCGGCGATCCCAAAGAGTTTGGCGGGCAACCGACCCGCTCTGCCTTGTGGGTGGCCGACCACGTCGGCGGGACCGCCGCGGCCATGGGTATTCTTGCTGCGGTGATGTACCGAGAAAATGTTTCCGGCGAGGGCCAGTTCGTCGAAGCTACCGCCGCCGAGGGCATTATCCGCATCCTCGACTATAGCTGGGGCTGGTACTCGATGGACGGCAGTATTCGCCCTCGTTACGGCAACTGGGACCTGGCCATCAACATCTACGCGGTCAATCCGTGCAAGGACGGCTACATGATGGTTGGCGGCGGCCACGACCGGCTGTGGTACCGCATCTGGCGCACGGTGGGCGACGAGCAAGCTGCGGTCGAGGAGGACATCCTCGGCGATCCGCACCTGCGCGAAGTTACGGAACGGCTGGCGCATGACATGCAAGTGAAGACCTACACGATGCTGGGGGAGTGGTTGAAAGACAATCCTCGCAGCGAGGCCGAGCGCAAACTCTCCAAGCAGCAGGTGGCCTCTGGCGGCGTGCTTTACGTGAACGAGGTGGCCGAGTATCCGCACTTCAAGTATCGCGGCCATGTGGCCGAGACCGAGTCCCCCCATTACGGCAAGATCCTGTATGGAACGACCCCCTTCCTCCAGCATAAAACCCCGGGCCGCTTGAAGTGGCTCGGTCGCCCCGTCGGCTACGACAATGAGGATGTCTATCGTCGGTTGCTGGGCTTTACGCGGGATGATTTTGCAAGGCTGAGTCAAACGGGCGTGACGCATGAGGAAGAAGAGGAGGAATTGTAATGGCTAAGCATGCCGCTCCAACCATGCAGACTCAGTCCTTTGAAGAGTTCTGCCGCGAATCCTTCGACTTCAAGAAGGCCTTTGGCAAGCCCGAGGCGCTGAAAGGATACCGCGTGCTCTCCTGCACGCAGTACATCCTGGGTCCGTCCTGCGCCTCCTACCTTGCGGAACTTGGTGCCGAGGTAATCAAGATCGAGGCGCCGCGACGGGGCGAGGCCATGCGCCATACCACGCCCTTCAACGAACCGTTCCTGTATCCGCTCTCTCGCTGGGTGCCGGAGCGGGGAACCGGCCTGGGTTTCCTGGGTGCCAACCCGAACGAGTACTTCATCTCCGTTGATTTCCACCGCAAAGAGGGCCAGGACATCGTGAAGAAGCTGGCGGCCAAATCTGATGTGTTCGTGGAAAACTACCGTCCCGGCACTTTCGACCGCTGGGGCATCGGTTACCGGCAACTGAAGGAGATCAATCCCCGGTTGGTGTATTCCTGGCTAGGCGGCTTCGGCGGCTGGGGGCCGGGACGCGTGCGGGCTTCCTACGACATCCTCGGTCAATCGCAGGGCGGCAACTTTGGTATGACCGGCAAGCAGGAATTCCTGGGGGGCGCGCCCGCCAAGCACACCATCTGGCTGGCTGATTATTGGGGCGGCATGATGGCTGCGGTTCAGATTCTAGCCGCGTTATACTACCGCGACAAGATTTCCGGCGAGGGCACCTTCACGGAGTACTCGCAGGTACACGGCGTCACGCGCCAGCTTGAGTACGCTCTGCCTCTGTACGGCCGGCACGGTATTACCCGCGAGCGCTGGGGCAACTGGGATACCCAATTGTGCGTGCACGGGATCATCAAGTGCGGCAAGTCTTCCTATCCGGATTCTCAGAACCCGCAGGAGCAGGAGGAGGGCTATATCCTCATCAGCGCTTATGAGGACAAGGACTTTGCTCGCCTTTGCCAGACCGTCGGTGACGGCAACCTGGCGGGAAAGTATGCCAAGCACGATATCCGGGTGCAGGCCAAGAGCCAGATGGAGATTTACCCGTGGCTGGAAAAGTGGGCGGCGAATAAGACGAAGGAAGAGGCTGCCGCGATTTTGGATAAGGCCAACATCATCAACCAGCCGGTATGGAACTCCAAAGAGGTTGCCAACAACCCGCACTGGCTGGAGCGCGGCGCAGTCCGGTGGCTGGACGACCCCACCTACGGCGACTTGCTGCACCAGGGCCCCGCATACATGATGTCCGAAACCCCGCCGCGTCTCAAGTGG
>Ga0187803_10000421_pt1 | contig 17009 bp, 19 predicted proteins | sample NC_wetland_sal_i_2_FD_132425 | JGI IMG/M metagenome (GOLD analysis project Ga0187803, IMG submission 132425) | Wetland sediment microbial communities from Neuse River Estuary, North Carolina, USA - Control_3 | ecosystem: Environmental > Aquatic > Freshwater > Wetlands > Sediment | place: USA...
AAATTCGAAACTCGAAAATCGAAACTCGCAGAAAAGACCACCTCGGATGGGGTTTTCAATTTTCGAGTTTCGACCTTCGAGTTTCGATCTTCTGGCAATCGGCAATCGTCAATCGAAAATCGGCAATGATCCGATGGACGCTGAACTCATCGCGGTCGGTTCCGAGCTCCTCACTCCTTTTCGCCAGGACACCAACTCGCTTTACCTCACCGACCGATTGAACAGTCTGGGCATCGAAGTTCGATTCAAAACCATCGTGGGCGACCATCGCGAGCGCCTTGCCGAGGTTTTTCGCAGCGCGATCAGCCGCTCCGAACTGATCATCCTGATAGGGGGGCTCGGCCCGACCGAGGACGACATCAACCGAGAAGTTGTGGCCGACGTCCTCGGGCATCCGCTGCACGAAGTCCCGGAGATTCGCCAACAAATTGAGAAGCGGTTTGCGCGCATCGGACGGACAATGTCCGAAAACAATCTGCGGCAAGCGATGGTGCCGGAAGGCGGAACGTGGCTCGAAAACAAGATGGGGACGGCGCCCGGGATCTGGCTTCAGCACAACGGGACCATCGTGATCCTGCTGCCTGGCCCGCCCAAGGAATTGGAGGCGATGTTCGAGTCAACCTGCCTTGCCCGCCTGGCGCCGCTCGCGGGAGGACAGAAAATCCACGGCCGCACGTACAAGGTGGTGGGTCTGCCGGAATCGGAAGTTGACCAGCGCATCGCGCCCGTATACAAGGAATATCAAAACCCGGTGACCACCATCCTCGCTACGCCCGGCGGCATTGAGGTCCGCCTTCGCGCCAGAGCTGCCAGCGACGAAGAGGCAGAAGCGTTGCTCTCCGAATTGGGCGACAAAATTGAGCTCGCTCTGGGAGACCACGTCTACGCCACACACGGCGAAACAATGGAAGAAGTGGTGGACATGTACCTGGTGATGAAGCAGAAGACCGTGGCCGTGGCGGAGAGTTGTACGGGCGGACTTTTGAGCGAATGACTGACGCGGGTTCCGGGGAGTTCCAATTTCTTTCTCGGTGGAGCAGTTTGCTATAGCAACGAGTTGAAAACCAAATTCTGCGGTGTGCCGGAATCGCTTTTGAAAGAGAACGGCGCAGTCTCCAAGATTGTGGCGCAAGCCATGGCGGAGGGAATCCGCAAGCGAGCCGGCGCCTCCATGGGCATCGGCATCACGGGTATTGCCGGGCCCGGCGGAGCGACGACTGAAAAACCGGTGGGCCTCGTTTACATCGCGCTCGCCGACGAGAAGGGCACGCAGGTTCGTGAGTTCCGCTTTCCCGGCGACCGTGAACGAGTGCGCCATTGGGCGTCACAGGCGGCGCTAGAGGTGATTCGCAGGCGCGTGAGGGACTAAGGTGGCACGGCCGTCCCGGCCGTGAATGGTTTCCACGGGCGGGACGCCCGTGCCACGCCAAGCCATGAGAGCCTTTATCGCAGCGGACCTGCCCGAAAGCATTCGCGCCGCGCTTGGGCAACAGCAAACTGAGCTTCGGGACGCTCTTGGCAAGGCGAACCGAGAGCTCGGCGCGCGCTGGACCAAGCCCGAAGGAATACATCTCACACTGAAATTTCTTGGCCACACTCAAGATGATAAGGTGGAGCAGGTGACCGAGGCGCTCGCCGCCCTGGGCCGCTTCGATCCATTCCAGGTGGAAGTGAAGGGATTCGGGTGCTTTCCAAATCCCGGACGCCCGCGCGTGCTGTGGGCAGGAGTGGAAGCGCCGCCGGACTTGGCGCGGCTCGCCGGGCAAATCGAAGACAGAATGGAAAAACTCGGCTATGAACGCGAGCAGCGTGATTTCAATCCTCATCTCACCTTGGCTCGCTTTAAGGACCCGCGGCCGCATCCCGCTCTGCGCGCGCTCGTCGATGCGCGCCGCGACCTTTCGCTCGGGCGGTTCGAGGTTGCAGATTACTTCCTTTTTGAAAGCATGTTGCATCCCACCGGGGCAGAGTATCGCAAAGTGATGCGGTTTCCGCGGTAACAGCGGCGAGCGAATTCTGCTGTTGCCGCTTGCTGGAACTTCAGACAGGAATTTGTTGCTCGAAAATTTTGCTTGACAGTTAAGATTCCTTATGATATTTTATGTTATATCTACCGGCCATCAAGTACCAAGCTGAGGGAAGGTGGCCGAGCGGAAGAAGATGGAGTGGATGCGCCGGACTCAAGTGGTGTAAACTTCAAAAATGACGGTTCGAAGCCGTTATGTTATTTAGAATCAACAAAACGCTCTGGAACGAAGCCGTGATAGCCGCTCTTCGTGGCTTTCAACAAAGCGACCTCCAAAGGTCTCAATTTCCGGCATTTCACAAAAATGACGGTTCGAAGCCGTTAAGTTATTTAGAATCAACAAAACGCTTTGGAACGAAGCCGTGAGAGCCGCTCTTCGTAGGTCTCGACAAAGCGACCTCCAAAGGTCTCAATTTCCGGCATTTCACAAAAATGACGGTTCGAAGCCGTTAAGTTATTTAGAATCAACAAAACGCTTCGGAACGAAGCCGTGATGGCCAGCTTTCCCCAGAGCGGCCTCTGGGTTTAGTCCTATGAGATATCTTTCGCGTGCCCGGTTGCGGGGCCTGTGGTTCGGAGTTGGCCTCGCTGTTTTCTTGATCGCGCTGCCAGCCTGTTCGCAGACGATCGATCCGGCTTTGGCGCACCAGTATTTTCAGGAAGCAGACGCGATCTGCAAGAAAGACAATGGCCGGCTCTGGGGAGTTTCACTTTGCGGTCCGATGATCTTTGCAGACCCCGAGTCACGAGCAGTGGTTGCTAACCAACAAGATCAAGGGGGCCAATTGTCTCCTACGAACGGCGTCTACAGCGGTAAGCTGCCGGAGTCAGTCGGCATCGCCAACACAGCCATTCAATGGAGCGGCGTCGAATGGACAATGGTCATGTGGCCGATGCCGGAATTCCGCCAGCCGCGCACCCGGTTGCTGCTACATGAGTGCTTTCACCGCATTCAATCGAAGATCGGCTTGTCGCCGAAGGATTCGAGCAACAACCACCTGGATACGCGCGACGGCCGCATTTGGCTCCAGATGGAATGGCGAGCGCTCGAGCGCGCGATTTGGAGTCAGGGGCCGACGCGCTACAAAGCCATCGCCGATGCGCTCTACTTTCGCGCCTATCGAAGATCGCTCTTTCCCGGCGCCGCGGCGTCGGAAAATGCGCTCGAGCTGAACGAGGGTTTGGCGGAATACACCGGTGTGAAACTCAGCTCCCAATCTCCCGAAGAGTTCGCGATGCTGGCAGACAGCACTCTGCGCCAAGCCCCCGACCGCCATCCGAACTTCGTGAGATCGTTTGCCTATGACTCAGGCCCCGCCTACGGATTCCTGCTCGATGTGACGGGAGACAATTGGCGCCGGGGAATCACGCTTCAGTCGGACCTGGGGCAGTTGCTCGCGCGTGCTTATGCGGTTCACGTGCCGGAAGTGGGGCAGGAGCAGGCGGCTCAGCGCGCGCGTTTCTACGACGGCGATGAAGTGATTGCGCTCGAGACCCGGCGCGATCGCGACCGGCAGGCGAAGCTCGCCGATGCCCGCAAGCGGTTTGTCGACGGACCCGTGTTGATTCTGCCTGTGGGAAGCCAATTCAATTACGGGTTCGATCCCAATAATGTCGTGGGCATCGACGAAAGCTCGACGGTGTATTTGGGCAGTGCCCAGGTTTCGGATACATGGGGAGTCCTGAAGGCTGCTAACGGGTTTATGCTGGTGCGGCAATCGGGTCGGGTGGTTCGCGTGCAAGTGCCGGCGCCCTCGGATGCGAACGCGCGCCCCCTTCAGGGCGATGGCTGGACTTTGGATTTGGAGAAAGGATGGACAACAAGAGCCGGCGACCGCCAGGGCGACGTTGTACTTCAACAGGCACACTAAACGGATTGCCTGAAGGCGCTGGCGCTCCCGATCGATTGGAGCAGTTCGGGCTAAAGCCCAGCGCTACGCGCGGCGTTCGTGGCCGGCGCGCAGAAGCGGTCGAACGCTGCGGTGAGGTCGCCGGCGATTTCTTCGGCCATGCGGCCTTCGATTTGCCGCCGCTCCAGCATGAATACCAGCTTGCCGTCTCGCAAGAGCGCGATCGATGGCGACGATGGCGGATAGCCGGTAAAGTAGCGGCGAGCGCGGGCCGTCGCTTCCTGGTCCTGACCGGCGAAGACCGTCGCCAGGATCTCCGGCCGCGGATGATGCGCGAGCGATAACCCCACAGCCGGCCGAGCCTTGCCGGCCGCGCACCCGCAAATGGAATTGACCACCACCAAAGTGGTGCCGGCTGCTTCGGAGAGCAATGCATCGACTTCGGATGCGGACCTCATTTCGCGAAAACCCAAACGAGTCAGTTCTTCACGCATCGGACGGACCATCTCTTCTGGATACATGTTTGTTCTCCAACCGGACTTGCGTCTGAAAATCAGGCGCGCTCGCTTATCGCAATTGCAAATTTCAAATCTGAAATTTGAGATTTCAAAAAAACCGGCGCCAGCGCTTATGATACACGAATGCCGGAACCGGGTTCAATCTCCGGTTGCGATGGTCGGGGTACAAAATATTCCTCGCATCCTCCTGCCGAATTATGAGACAATCGGCTTCGCGCGGGCGAGGTGTAGGCGTGCCCCGAGTTGCTGTACTGTCTTTCCGAGGCGGCAGCGAAACTCAATTGCTGTGGCTTGCAATCGAGGGCCATTTCCGACAACGATCCACCATGATATGATCCCATCGGCACTGCGAGGGGACTAAGGAGCCGGCATGAAGAATCTTTTTGTAGGAAACCTGCCTTTCAGCACCACTGAGGACGCGTTACGCGATCTATTCGGTCAGTACGGAGAGGTGCAGCAGGTCAGAGTCATGACAGACCGCGATACGGGCAAGCCGCGCGGGTTTGCATTTGTCGAGATGACGCAGGACGAGGACGCCGCCAAAGCCATCGCCGCCCTGAACGGGAAGGACCTTGGAGGCCGCGCCCTGACCGTCAACGAGGCTCGACCGAAGCCGGACCGAGGCGGTCCCCGGCCTGGCGGTGGAGGCCGAGACCGGCATGGGCGGGGCGGCGGAGAGTACCGCGGTTCGCGTCAAGCGCGCGAGCCTCGTTGGTAAACATTCGGGGCGTGATCCGGCCCTGCGACGGCGCCTGGGACGTTCCCGGCGCATGAATACTTGCCTTGGCGAATCGGGACAGACTCTTCGACCGCCTGCAAAAAAGCGAAACCCACTACCCGGCTTGGTCTGGGTGGGCGCTGACGCCCATTCAATTTGTTGTTGAGGGTGCCGAGATACTTCTGGAACATCACTCATGAAAACGAGTGCCCCGTGGCGTTTGAGGATTCTCCACCTCCTCCTTTTGATCCTCATTGGCATCAGCGTTCTCCCACTATGGTTCTACGGCACCATGATGATCTCCACCAATCAGGACACTCTCAAGACCAAGGAAATGGAGTTGCAGGCCTTCACCTCCGAATCGCTGGCTCGAGAGATTTCGCTCTCCATGGAGAATGTCAGGCAACAACTGAGCGATTTCTTTAACTCAGTGGGACCCGTGGCGTCGCAAATCCCAGCCGCCAAATATGACTCCGATCCGCGATTGCTGAGCGCGCTGCAACAATTTGCCGCCCACCAAGCCACGGTGATCTTTGTTACGGTTCTGAACAACGAAGCCAAGGGCGCACAAGCCGGCGAATACAACGCGGCTTCCGACCCTTTTCTCCGCAAAGCTCTGGAAGCTGCTTTTCTATCCGCCCGCCAAGGCACAGAGTATCAGAGTAATCCCATTACCATCACGCGCGCGGGACGCAATGAGCCGGTGCTGCTCATGGCGCGGCCTGTCAAACAGGGAACGCAGTTTCTCGGAATGGCCGGCGCCGTGGTGACCCTGGAGCCCATCCTCATGCGCTTGGAGGAGACTGGAAGAAGGACGGGAGGCCTGAACGTCTACATTGTGGACAATTCCGGCCGTCTCGTGGCCTCTAACGACCAGCAGAAGACGGTGGCGGGGTTTGACATGCTGAGCGTTCCCATCGTGCAGCAGTTCGTTCAGTCGCAAGCGCAACTGAGCATGACCTCGGTATTTGATGTCGTGGAAGGCGGCCGGACGGTGCCCATGCTGGGCGCTTATTCGCCCATCGTGAACGTGGGCTGGGGCGTCATCGTGCAGAGGAAGCTGAGCGAGGCGTACGCCGAGGTTAACCAGATGCGGAGCCAAACCATGTGGTGGGGTTTGCTCGTCATCTTCCTCAGCTTGGGTGTGGCCATCGTATCGGCCAAGTACATCACGCGCCCCATTGACCAACTTACCGACACGGCGCGATCGATCGCCCAGCGCGATTTCTCGCAGCGCGCCGACGTGCACACCCGCACTGAGATCGGTGAACTCGCGGGCACTTTCAACTTGATGGCGGAAGACATTCAGCACTACATCGGGGACTTGACCACCGCTTCGGAACAGAACCGCCAGCTCTTCATGGGCTCGATTGAAATGATCGCCGCTGCCGTCGACGCCAAGGACCCTTACACCAAAGGCCACTCCGCGCGCGTGTCGCAGTATTCGGTAATGCTGGCCAAAGAGCTGGGATTGCCGGAAGAAGAGGTCAATAAGATTCGCATCGCGGCCACGCTGCACGACGTGGGGAAAATCGGAGTCGAAGACCGCGTGCTGAAAAAGCCGGGCGTCCTGACCAACGAAGAATTCGAAATTATGAAGCGGCACACCATTATGGGTTTTGAAATTGTGCGGCAGGTGAAACAACTCGCGGAGATGCTTCCCGGAATCCGCTGGCACCACGAATCTCTGAATGGCAAAGGCTATCCGGACGGCATCTCAGGCGGCGAAATTCCGCTCATGGTCCGCATCATGTCCGTGGCCGACACGTTTGACGCCATCACCACCGACCGGCCCTACCAGGCCGGCAAGGACTTTCCCCAGGCCCTGCAAATCCTGCGCAAACTCGCCGGAACTAAGTATGACCCCATCGTGGTGGACGCCATGCAATCGGCTTACGACAAGGGAGAATTGCGAAAGGCTGAGGTTAGGCGGCGAAGCGTCATCACGGTGGCTGAACCCGAGCCGGAGTCCGCGCAGGTTCCCGCACCAACCGTTGTAATCTGAGCGAAAGAAACTGCCACCGTTCCACGGGCGCGCCCCCGCTCACGGATGGAATTCATCCCCGCGCAACCTGGGTTCGAGATAAAATCTTAAGCGATGGTTCAGACACTATTCGGTCCCCAGGAGTCGAGCTTCTTCGACCGCCTCAAGAAGGCGGTGGCCTCCACCAAGGAGCAACTGGTCGGCCAGATCGATCAGATCGTCGCGGGCAAAGAGACGATTGACAAATCCATGCTTGACGATCTGGAGGCCACGCTCATTACGGCGGACCTGGGTGTGAAGACCACGAAAGAAATTCTGGCGCATCTCGACGCGCAGATGAAGGCCCGAAAGCTGGTAGCGCCCGGCCAACTGCGCCCGGCGGTGGAGCAGCAGATCTTGACCATCCTCGAAAATCCAAGGGATGCCCGCGGCGCCGCGCTTCGCGCTCCTGCGCCCAAGTCCCCGCCCGCGGGACAACCGGAAGTGATTTTTGTGGTGGGCGTCAACGGCGTCGGCAAGACAACCAGTATCGCCAAGCTCGCCAACTTCTATATGGCTCAAAACCGCAAGCCGCTGCTTTGCGCCGCTGACACTTTTCGAGCGGCCGCCAACGAGCAACTGGAGATTTGGGCGGGACGATTGGGCATCGAAATCGTGCAGCAAAAGCCCGGCGCCGATCCTTCCGCCGTGGTGTTTGATGCGCTTCGCGCGGCCAAGACCCGCAATCACGATCCCGTGATCGTGGACACCGCGGGCCGGCTCCATACGAAATACAATTTGATGACGGAGCTCGCCAAGATGTGCCGCATCGCCGGCCGCGAAGTGGCAGACGCTCCCCATCAGGTGCTGCTGGTGCTCGACGGCACCACCGGCCAGAACGGATTGCAGCAGGCGCGACAGTTCACCGAACACGCCGGCGCCACGGGCATCGTCCTCACCAAGCTGGACGGCACCGCCAAAGGCGGCGTGGTCATCGCCATCGTCCGAGAACTCGGATTGCCCATCCAGTTCGTTGGTGTCGGCGAAAAGATCGACGACCTGCTGCCGTTCAATCCGAAGGCGTTTGTGGAATCGCTGTTTGAGGCGTGACTCAGACAGAGCGCGCGCCCTTTCGTTTGTTGAATTCCGCAAGTTCGTCTGGCGTTAACCCGCGCCATTTGCCCACCTCCAACCCTTCGAGCGTCAGAGGGCCGAGGCGGGTGCGGACCAGCTTCAGTACTTTGAAGCCCACGGCTTCGATCATGCGGCGGACTTCGCGGTTCTTGCCTTCGGTCAACACCACTTCAAGCCGGGTATATTTGCCTCGATCTTCCACGCGGCGCACGCTGAGTGGCTGCGCCCAGTCGCCGCGCTTCATTTCAATGCCTGCGGCCAGCTTGGTGATCGTGGCGTCGTCCATCAGGTCGCTGACTTTCACCAGATAGGTTTTGGGGATTTGGGATTGAGGACTGGTCACCAGGTCGGCGCACTCTGTGTCATTGGTCAGAAGCAGAAGACCGGAGGTATCTTTGTCAAGCCGTACCACCGGCGCAACCCAGCGGACCGATTCATCGAGATAATCGTAGACGGTTTTTCGGCCCGACGGATCACCGTGACTTGTGATTACGCCTTTGGGCTTGTAGAACAGCAGATGAATTTTACGGACTGCCTTGATCCGATTGCCATCCAGCAGCACGACGTCGCGAGCCGGTTGGACCCAACAATCCGGATCTCGCACCACGCGGCCATTCACCTTCAACCGACCCGCGAGAATCGCTTCCCGCGCCGCGGTGCGCGAGGCCAAGCCCATTCGGGAGAGCACGCGATCGAGGGTCATGGTGGGCTTTGCTTTCGATTTTGCGTGTCTGTCGTAAATTCTCACGGTTCTCCTGATTATAGAGCTACAGAAGGGTCTTGTACTTAGCCTCAACTTGAGATAAATTCACCGTACGGGTTCGGATGCTCTTGATACCAGTTGCTAGTGTGCTGTCCCGCCTCGCGGGACCATGAAATCATGCCGACTTCCGCATCGCCGCGAACCCTCCTGAAGAATTTAAACGAGGAGGAAAATCATGGAAGGCCTACGAATGCACGGCTCGGTAAGGCGCACCTTCTTTTTGGCAGTCATATTCTTTTTCAGCTTTATGTTCAGCACCACGCTTGCAGTGGCTCAGACTTCTAAAGCATCTCCCCCACAGCCATCGCAATCCAGCGGATCCCAAAGCGCACCATCGGCGGCGGCAGGCGGTCCTGCCAATCCGAGCTTTGAAGTGACCAGTACCTTGGCGGGTCACACGGATCCCGTGTCCAGCATCGCCTTCAGCCCGGACGGCCGCTATCTGGCCTCGGGAGGGTGGGACAAGAAGCTGGTGATTTGGGATGTTGCGAGTGGGCGCGAGCTTCGCACGCTGGTAGGTCATGACCGCCAGGTTCTCTCGGCGGCATTCAGTCCCGATGGGCGATTGATCGCCTCCGGCAGCCAGGACTATACGGCAAAGGTCTGGGACGTGGCCACGGGACGAGAGGTGCGCACGGTCTACGCGGGCAGCGATTTCGTATGGTCGGTGGTGTTCAGTCCGAACGGAAGCCAACTGACCACCGCAAGTGGAAACACTATCCGCCTCTGGGATATCGGGTCGGGCAGGATCCTCAAGACTCTCAAAGCGGCGACAAATTTCGTTCGCAGCATGGCGTATTCGCCCAATGGAAAGATACTGGCTGCGGGCAATCACGATAACAGCATTCAACTTTGGGACGTAACCGAAGGGCGCTTGATTCGCACCCTGACGGGACATACGGGATCCGTAGAGATGGTAGCGTTCAGTCCTGACGGGCAGTCCGTGGCTTCAGCGAGCCGGGACAAGACGGTGAAGGTGTGGGACGTGGCAACGGGAAACGTGGTCAGCACGCTAAGCGGTCACGCGCAGGATTGCAACGCCGTGGCCTACAGCCGTGACGGACGCACCTTGGCTTCGGGCAGCAATGACATGACTGTGCGCCTGTGGGATGTTGCCACCAGCAAGGAGCTCTATGCAATCAAGGGGCATTCGTTGAACGTGAGCGCGGTAGCTTTCAGTCCGGACGGAAACACACTGGCCTCGGCAAGTTGGGACCATACCGTAAAGCTGTGGGACGTGGAGACGCGAAAACTCGAACACACGTTGAGCGGACACACGGATGGAATCTTGTCGGTCGCGTTCAGTCCTGACGGCCGGTATCTCGCGTCGTCGAGTCATGATTGGACCATTCGGTTGTGGGACGCCTCCACCAGCGAGGAGTTGCGGACGTTTTCGGGACATAAATTCGACGTCAACTCCATTGCCTTTAGCCCGAACGGCACCTACCTGGCTTCGGGCAGCGGCGACAACACGGTGAAGCTCTGGAACGTCGCGACCGGCCAGGAAGTTCGAACTTTCCAGGGCCATAAGCTGGATGTGAATTCGGTGGCGTTCAGTCCTGATGGGCGTTATCTCGCTTCGGGGGCTTGGGACAAAACGATCCGGCTCTGGGACCCGGCGACGGGGCGCACCGTGCGCACGCTGCTGGGCCACACTCAGGGCGTGGAATCCGTCGCTTTCAGCCCCAATGGCCGGGCGCTTGCCTCGGGAAGCCACGACCACACGATCAAAATCTGGGATGTCAGCACCGGTAAACTTTCGCGGACTCTGATCGGCCATCGCGACTCAGTAATGTTCGTCGTTTTCAGCCCCGATGGCCACACGCTCGCTTCGGCCAGCCGAGACCACACGATCAAACTGTGGAATGTGGCGACCGGACGCGCGCTTAACACTCTGACCGGTCACACGAGCACAGTTTTTTCACTCGCCTTCAGCCCTGACGGAAAATACCTCGCCTCCGGTAGCCAAGACCAGACCATTCGGGTTTGGGAGGTAAAGTCCGGTCTTCAAATCGACGACCTGAAAGGGCACGGGGAGGCTGTCACCACTGTGGCCTTCAGTCCCGACGGTCGTTGCCTCGCCTCGGGCAGTTTCGACCGCACGGTAAAACTGTGGCGTCGTGAAGATGCGCCGAGTCATGTGGCGTCAGCAGCTCCCGGCGGCAGATGAGTGCAGGAGAATGCTTCTCATTCCCATGACGCACACATCGTCACGAAACAAACGACGCCACATGCCCGTTTTGTTCCGTACCTCCGCGATCCTATTTGTGGTGCTTGCGGGATTGGGCGCTTCTCCAGTAGGGCCAGGGCTTGCCCTGGCCCTGTCCGACGCAGGAGGTCGCCTGACGGACGGCCCGACGTCACCGGCAAAATCGTCGCGGCCCGCGAAGGAATTGAAGGATAGTGATGCAGATGAGATCCCTCCGGACGCAACGCCGCAGATTAGAGAAGTGAAGCCGAACCAGATTGCGGCGGGCTCTGAGGTGAAGATTGCCGTGCAGGGGCAGAATTTTTCATCGGGCGCGTATGTTTCGTGTTCCGATCCTCAGGTTCATGTAGTTTCATCGCGCCGCGTGAGCCCAACTCAACTCGAAGCTAATTTGGCCGTCCGCAAGAAGGCGCCGCCCGGTGTTGTGACTTTGTATGTCAGCAACCCGGCCAGTACCGTGTCCGAGACGTCCTTCACGATTCTCGAGGCTGCTCCTGAACCTGCGCCGCCCCTGCCGCCGTCACCTTCTTCCGAGCCGCCGCCTCCGTCCGAAAAGCCGGCGACTGCTAAAGCCCACGGTGACCAAACCAGCCCGATCTCGTCCGCGGCCGAGCAGACTTTCAGCGTCTATAACCTCGGCGAGGCCGTGTCCATTCTTCAAAGCGCGGGTCAAACCAAGGCGACACTGACGGTCTCCGGCGGTAAGCTGAAATGCGTGGAGGGCGGCAAGGAGGTCTTCTCCGCCGCGCTCGCGGACGTCAAGGAAGTGGACGAGAATTCAATCTTCGGAGTGAAAACCGGCACGTTTCATATCTTACTGAATTCAAGCAAGACCTATAATTTCATTGCCTCATCATTGCAGCCCACTGACACCCAAGCCACCGTTGCAGCACTGCAGGCGGCAATCAAGTGAAAGTGGAAAGTGGCTTGCGGCCAGCGGAACGCTGGATTCATTGGCGAGCGCGTTGACAGAATTCGCGCTCGGTCTATATAATCAAACATTCGGCAAACTACTAGAAAGGTCAACTATGTACGCTATCCTTCAGACGGGCGGCAAACAATACAAAGTGTCTCCGGGTGATGTGATCCGAGTGGAGAAGCTTCCGGGCGCCGAAGGCTCGCGCGTGGAGTTCAACCACGTCTTTGCGGTGCGAAAGGAGAGCTTGAACGTCGGCGCGCCGCTGGTGGCGGGCGCCAAGGTGACGGGCACCATTCTGCGCAACGACCGAGCCGCAAAGGTGCGAGTGTTGAAGATCAAGCGCAAGAAGCAGTATAGGCGCACGGCAGGACATCGCCAGGCGTACAGCGAAGTGAAGATTCAGGACATTGTGACAGCGTAAAAAGAGGACTCATATGGCACACAAGAAGGGATTAGGAAGTTCACGCAACGGCCGCGACTCTAATGCCCAGCGATTGGGCGTGAAGCGCTTTGACGGGCAGTTGGTGTCCGGCGGGTCCATCCTGGTCCGCCAGCGCGGCACGCGCCTGAAGCCCGGGGACAATGTGGGAATCGGCAAAGACGATACGCTCTTCGCCAAAGTTTCCGGTTTGGTCAAGTTTGAGGACAAAGGCAACCGAGGGCGGTTCGTTCATATCCTCGTGCCTGAAAAACAGGAATTAGGAATCAGGAATTAGACATTACGAAGAAATAGGTTTTAATTTCCCGCATAGGCAGCTCGGTGCGCGCCTGGCTCCGAAGCAGTTCCCTCGGTTCCAGGCCCCCACTACCCTTAACGCTTCCTAATTTCTCATCGAGCAAGATCCTTCTGTATGGAAGAGTTTCTTTCCCACTACCAGCAAGTGCGCGAGGACTTGCGGCTGGAACAAGATTTGGGCCGGCTGGAACTGGCGCGGACGCAGGAGCTCATTTTGAGGCACCTGCCCAAGCCGCCGGGCGTGGTGTTGGACGTCGGCGGGGCGGCCGGCGTGTATAGCGCGTGGCTCGGAGCGCTTGGTTACGAGACGCATCTCATCGATCCGGTGCCGCATCACGTGGAGGAGGCTCGCAAGCTCTCCACGCCAATTAAATCGGCGACAGTGGGCGACGCCCGCAAGCTGAGTCAGGCGGACGGTTCAGTAGACGCCGTTCTGATGCTCGGGCCGCTCTACCATCTTACGGAGCGCGAGGAACGGCTCGCCGCTCTCGGCGAGGCTCATCGCGTGTTGCGCGCGGGCGGAATGCTTTACGCAGCAGCGATCAGTCATTTCGCGTCGCTGCTGGACGGGCTGGCGCGAGGGTTGATCGACGATCTCCGCTTTGTTTCCATTGTCGACCAGGACCTGACGTGCGGCCAGCATCGCAATCCAACTGACAATCCCAACTATTTCACGACGGCGTTTTTTCATCGCCCCGAGGAGCTCAGTTCGGAAATCGCTGAGGCTGGATTCTCGATGATCGAACTCGCGGCGATCGAGGGGCCGGGATGGCTGGCGCGAGACTTTGAAGCGCGGTGGGATGATGCCGCGCGGCGCGAGCAATTGCTGATGTTGGTTCGCAAGGTGGAACACGAACCTGCGCTACTCGGTCTCAGTTTGCATATATTGGCCGTCGCCAGGAAGTAGCAGCGGATCGATTTTGAATCTTGGATTTTGGATTACAGGAACGTCCGTGGTCCGCTGTCGGTTGCGCGGCCGAAACTCGAAATTCGAAACTCGAAATTCGAAACCCGTTCCCAGCGGTCGGTTTTCGTATTTCGATTTTCGAGTTTCGACCCTATCGTCCGCCCTTGGGTCGGCTGGAAGGAGCGAGCGGCTTTTCCTGGCAAATCTTCTTCAGGCGCTCGCGGCCTTGCGGATCGACTTGGAGGAACATCAAGCCGACGCAACCGGTTTTCTCTCGCGATCTAACTTCAGCACTGACCTCGACCTCCGACCCCTCGAATTCGATCGTCAGCGTGCATTTTTCGCCGATCTGGGGAGGTTTGGGGCATGCGATCAACGCGCCCTTGAGGCTGAGGACGAGGACGGAAACATTTTCGGCGTGGGGTCCCGATCCCCTTAGCTTGGCGGACGAGCCCAGGACATACCGCGGCAGCTTGCGTCGTTCCGGCATGGAAGCGCCCTAGTCGCGCCGCCCAGGGCGGCACGTGCCGGTCCCGCCCAGTGGGACCGGCGCTACTTCTTGTAGTACTCCGCGTTCACGGGGGTGAAGTTGCCCCACTTCTCCGGCAGATCGTCCAGTGGGAAAATAGCTGACACAGGGCAGACCGGCACGCACGCGCCGCAGTCGATGCACTCGACCGGATCGATGTAAAGCTGAGGCACGTCGGCAAAGTTGGCTTCGTCTTTCCGGGGATGGATGCAATCCACCGGGCAAACGTCCACGCACGCCGTGTCCTTGGTTCCGATGCACGGTTCGGCAATGATGTAGGCCATAAGTCGAGTCTCCTTGATTTCAGTCACTCAATAAGTCAGTGTGTCAGTATCTCAGCCCGCGGGGTAGGGTCATTCAGAAACTGAAATCCCGAAGTCCTGAGGAATTGGCTGACACCCTAAGATTCTGAGACACAAGGGCTCGTATTCTATATCGAACCGTGGCCCGACCGGGCAAGATTTTTTGCCTGGCAGGGCCGTGGTCGGTCACGGGCGGGACGCCCGTGCCACTATCTCTCTAGCTTAAATCCGATTTTCAGCGTGACCTGAAATTCCTGGACCTTGCCGTCCGCGATCCGGCCGCGTTCCTCCACCACCTCAAACCAGTCCATATGATGCACGGTCTTTGCGGCTTCCGCGACGGCGGCCTTCACGGCTTCGGCAAAACTGACGGGCGAAGTTCCCACGACCTCCGTGATCTTATAGGTTCCGGGCATATCGGCGCTCCTCCTTGTTACGGCCATATTCTAGCCTGTTCTTCGTGGTAAAATCTCAACAGTCTGTGGGTCAGCCAGGCGCGAGAATTTGGTAAAGACTTAAGGAGGACAGGATGCGAACCGAAAGATGTCGAATTCCGTTTCTATTGGCAGTCTTTGTCATAGCGGCGCTCGCGCCGCGCGCCTATGCGCAGACGGCGACCACCCCAACCGCCCCAGAAGAGAAACCCGAGGATGAACTCTCTGCGCTCAAGAGTAAGGTGGCCGACTTGGAAGATGCGATGACCGACTTGAAGCAACAGGTCGCCGACCAGACGGACCGAATTCAAAAGCTCGAGGAGGAGGTACAAACGTTGCAACAAAAACCGGATCAAAACGGTGCGGAGTCGCAGGCGGCCACACTAGCCCCGAAGCAGGCGCAGCCCGCCCACCGGTTCGTGGTGAGGCCCGCCTCGGCTCAGAAGAAGATTTCGCCAACGCACCGGCGGCAGAGGGTGGACCGCGCGATGGACGGAGCCTAGCGTCAGTGGCAGTTGCTAGTGGTTAGTGGCTAGTGGTCAGCAGACGATTGCCGATTTGCGATTGTCAGTTGTCGGTTGACGCAAACCAGTGATTGGCCTCTTTTCAACCGAAGATCGGCAATCGCAAATCGGCAACGGGTAGCTTATTACCGCGTTTCCATTCCCGCATATTCCTGCGTTTCTCTGCGCTTAGCGCCGCCCGCTGAATTGACGAGACAATTCTGCTCCTAGTGCATCCAAAAGAGCCTGGGATGGTAGAAAGTGGTTCGATGTCGCGGGCATCAGTTTGGCGTGCGCGGCGCTTGAGTGCGGCGCTACCCGGTGCATCGGCAATGCTTGCTGACCAATCCAGGGAAAGGGGGCTCGTTTTCGGCGAGCGGGGACGTTTTCAATTTCGGAGTCGGGGCTGTATAATCCCCTGCGTCGCTGAAGACCTGAATCACAGGAGGACGAATGGGGACGCAGGACACGAGTCAGCCCACCAAAGAATGGAGCGTCCGCCGGGTAGGCAGCTCAACATTTGCCATATCCAAACCGAAGCGCAATCCGCGCAAGCTGAGACAATCAAGGCTCAAGAACCGCCGGCGCGCTCGCTGATTTTCGCTACGCCTCATCGCAGTGACGTGGCACGGGCATCTTGCCCGTGCGCCACAGCCACGGCCGAGACGGCCGTGCCACGAGGTTGTCATGCTGCATTTTCTCGAGATCTACAGTTACTGGTTGATCTTTATCCTCGTCCTTGCTGAGAGCCTGGGCTTACCTATTCCGAGTTATCCCGCTCTCATCCTGGCAGCGACGATGGTGAAGACGATGCACTTCAGTCTGGGCGGACTGCTGGCCGTGGCGGTGCTGGGGGCGCTCCTCGGCGACCAGGTTTGGTACCTGCTCGGCCGCGTCCGTGGCCGTTCCGTCCTGCGGCTCTTGTGTTCCATCACCCTGAACCCGGACTCCTGCGTTAGCCGCACCGAGAATATCTTTGTGCGGCACGGACTGCGATCTCTGCTGGTAGCAAAGTTCGTTCCCGGCCTCAGCGCGGTTGGAGCTCCTCTGGCCGGGATGCTCCGAGTGTCGCCGTTACGCTTCACGCTGTACGATCTCGCAGGCATTCTGATGTGGGTGAGTTCGGCGATGGCCCTCGGCATCATTTTCCGCTCCCAGGTGGAGTGGGTACTGCTGATGCTGGCGGCGTTGGGCAGGATCAGTTTCGTGATTGTCGTGGCGCTCCTTGCCTGCTGGCTACTGTATAAATGGATCGAACGGTGCCGATTCCACCTACTGCTGGAGAAGTCGCGCATCTCGACACCGGAATTGAAGGAAATGCTCGACCAGGGTCAGGAGGTGATCATCGTCGACTTGAGGTCCGATCTCCGTTATGACGCCGACGGCGCAAAAATCCCCGGAGCCATTCACATTCCCCCGAGAGAATTTGAGGCGCGGTACGAAGAAATTCCCGCGGGGCGGCCAGTGGTGATGTACTGCACTTGACCCAACGAAGCCA
>Ga0187803_10000422_pt1 | contig 17003 bp, 10 predicted proteins | sample NC_wetland_sal_i_2_FD_132425 | JGI IMG/M metagenome (GOLD analysis project Ga0187803, IMG submission 132425) | Wetland sediment microbial communities from Neuse River Estuary, North Carolina, USA - Control_3 | ecosystem: Environmental > Aquatic > Freshwater > Wetlands > Sediment | place: USA...
CGCGTGACCAACTCGCGCGGTGCGGGCGTCCATGCCGCGCTCGGTCTGCAAGTGATAGAAGAACACCTTGGCAAAGCCCGGCTGCTTTTCGCGCTGGCGGAAAAGCAGCCGGGCTTTGCCAAGGTGTTCTTCTATCTCGAGCAGGAAGTAATGAAGCCGCGCTATGAAATCCACTCGATCGGCATGCCGGAAATTGTGGAGCCGGTTGAGAAGTCGCAGGATGAACAGCGCGACCGGGCGGCACGGGTTTTGTTTTCGGCCACTGAAATCGTGACGCCGAACAATTTCGAAATCCAATACGGCAGGGAAGTGCCTCAGACGAAGTATCGGGAATACTTGACCCGATATTACGCAAGGTTCCAGGACCAACTGGTTCGCTTGGCGGCGGCTCTGAGCCGGGCCTACGAGGAAAACTCAGAGGGTGGCGATCTAACCAAGATATTCGCGAGGGTCCAAAGGGCGGGTGGCGCCGAGCTGCTCGATGCCTGGGGTACGCCTCTTCGGATCGAGCCTTACCAATGGAATCGATCCTATTACATCATCCGCAGCGCCGGGCTCGACCGGCAATTCGGCACTGACGACGATATGGTGAGGTTCATCGAAGTTCATACCGCAAACGTGGAGACGGTGCCCTCGGAGCAGGGTGCCATCGAGCTTAAGATCGAGCACGATCGAGGACCGTTCAGTGGCCTTGCAGAGATCGTGGGAACTGTTACAGATGCGACGGGAGCGGCGGCGGCGGGGGCGAAGGTCGAGTTGAGGGAGCCGTCTCTAAGGTGGGTGCGCCACGCCCAGGCAAATGCCGCTGGGCAATTCAGTCTGCCAGCCCTTCCCGCCGGTAACTACAGAGTTCAAGTGTCAATGCCTGGATTCAGGACCGCTGCGCGAATGTTCAATCTCCAGCCCCGCGACCGTGCAGTGCTCTCCGCAGTTCTGCAAGTAGGCGCAAGCACACAGACCGTGGAAGTGACTGCGGCCACCCGCATCGTTGAAATGGATGAACTGAAGATGATGGCCGCCAACCGCGCCGTCCCGGGCCCGCCACCTGCACCGATGGCCGGCGTGGTCGGCGGCGTTCCCGGAGCCATTCCTCGCGCCAAGGCCGGCGGGGTGATTGGCGCCGTTTACTCGGGCGCTGCCAACAGCAAAGACAGCGAAGAGCCGGCGGCCCGCGTGCGCTCCTATTTCCCCGAGGCGCTCTACATCAATCCCGAGATCATCACGGACAAGGACGGCCGCGCCAGCATTGTTATTCCCATCGCCGATTCCATCACCACCTGGCGCATGGCCATGATTGCCTCCACCGCGCGCGGCGCGCTGGGCACCTCCGCGTCTAGCCTGAAAGTTTTTCAGGATTTCTTTGTCGATCTCGATCTTCCGGTCACGCTCACCCAGGGTGACCGGGTTTCGATCCCGGTGGCCATTTACAACTATTCGGGCGCGCGCGGCGAAGTCAGCCTGAAACTCCAGCAGGACGACTGGTTCGGGCTGGTGGACGACGTTCCCGAAAAATCGGGTGACGTTGATTCCGGCCGCGTGGGCGGCTCGCAGTTCACGCTCGAAGCCAAGCGCATCGGGAAATTCAAGCTGACGCTCGCTGCTAGCATGAAGGGCCAGGCAAGCCGCGCCGACATCATCGTGCGGGAAATTGAAGTGATTCCCAACGGCCGCGAGCAGAGCATCGTGTTCAACGGCCGCCTGGAAAACTCCGTGCAGCACGAAATCGCTTTTCCGGCCGAAGCCATTCCCGATGCCAGCAAAATTTTTGTCCGGCTCTATCCCGGCCCCATGAGCCAGGTGGTGGAAGGCATGGACGCCATTCTCAGCATGCCGGGCGGCTGCTTCGAGCAGACTTCCTCCAGCACCTACCCCAACGTCTTGGCGCTCGATTACATGAAGCGCACCAAAAAGCTCACGCCGGAAATTCACGCCAAGGCGGAGGGCTACATCGCCAACGGATATCAGCGATTGCTCACTTTCGAAGTTCCCGGCGGCGGATTCTCCTGGTTTGGGCAGGCGCCGGCCAACAAGATTCTCACCGCTTACGGCCTGATGGAGTTCTACGACATGTCCAAGGTCTACGACGTGGACCCGCGACTGATCGAGCGCACGCAGCAGTGGCTGGCCGGGCAGCAGCAGGGGGATGGAAGCTGGAAGCCCGACACCCAGTTTATTAACGAAGGCGCGACCAACCGTTACAACTCGGACGTGCTGCGCATCACCGCTTATATCGCCTGGTCGCTGGAGAATACGGGATACCAGGGGCCGGCCGTGGAACGGGCCAAACAATTTGTCGAAAATCACCTGAGCGCGAAGATGGATGCGTACACTCTGGCGGTGGTGGCCAATTTCGCCGTCGACTTTGGGAAGGGCGGCGGAGAAAAGGACCGTGAGTTCACTCGCCAGGCCATCGAGCTGCTGCTCGACGCCCGCACTGAAAAGGATGAGCAAGCCTGGTGGAGCGCTGAGGAAACCGGCGTCTACGGCCAGGGCGCGAGCGCCAGCGTGGAGACCACCGGACTCGCGGTGCAGGCTCTGCTCAAGTGGGGCCAGGCGTCGGGCGTCGCGCGCAAGGCCATGAACTACATCACCGCCAAAAAAGATGCGGCGGGAACCTGGGGCACAACCCAAGCCACCATCATGGCGCTGCGGGCGTTGCTCCTCGCCACCGAAAAAGGCGCGGCGGATACCCAAGGCACGCTGGAGGTATTGCTGAATGGCAAGCCAGTGGAAAAACTCACGCTCACGCCTGAGAACAACGATCTGCTTCATCAGTTCGTGTTCAGGGGAGGCGATGCGAAAAGTTCCAGCACAGTTGAAATCCGCTTCGAGGGCAAGGGTGGGCTTGCCTACCAGGTGGTGGGCAGCTACTTCCTTCCCTGGGACCAGAAGCCAGCGCGCGAAGCGCTTTCCATCGACGTGGCTTATGACCGCACGCGCCTCGCCCAGGACGACATTGCCACGGCGACCGCCACGGTCAGAAACAATCTGAACAAGGCCGCCAACATGGTGATTGTAGACCTGGGCATTCCGCCGGGGTTTGACCTGCTCAGCGAGGATTTGCAGGATTATCAGGACAAGAGCACGGGCCTCAAGAGCGGCCACTTGTCGAAGTTCAGCCTCACTGCGACCCAGGCCATTCTTTATTTCGATTCCTTCGCCCCGGGCAGCACGACCACAGTGAAGGTCCGCCTGCGGGCCAAATATCCCATCCGCGCCCAGAATTTCAAGTCGCGGGTGTACGAGTATTACAATCCCGAGGTCAGTTCGGTCGCGCGGCCGGTGCAGCTCGATGTACGCAAGCGATAGCGAACCTGCAAATGCGATCACCCGCCGGTGCTATGTGGCTGGCAGCGGTCCACCGGTCGATGGGATGATGAGTGGCGGCGAGGGCTTGGGAGGCGGGGATGTCGCCACCATTAAGTCGCCCAGGCGCGGGTAGCGTGAGCCGAAAAAGTGCAGGCTGTACGCCTGGAAAAACACCATCGCCGGAGCCGAAATAAATGAGACCAAATAGAGCAGCCCCGTCAAGACCACGCCTCCGGCCACCACAGCCACGGAGATGGTCACCGTGTTCCATGTGAGTCCCGCTGCAGCGCCCACGACCACCACGATGACCGCCACAATGCCGACAGGAATCAATATGGCAAAGACGGCCACAAAATCGATGATCGCGAAGAGCAGCGCACTGCCCACAGCTAGGGCAATTTTGACCAGCACATAAATTGTGTAAGCCAGCTTCTCAGCGGCCAGCATCGGGAATACGCGCCGCCAGCCTTCCAGAACGCCGACGTCTTCCAATGCCATGACAGGCACCACAAAGTCTTTGGCGAAGAGCGCGCCCAGCGCGCTCACCAGCATTACGCAGGCCGCGACACCAATCAGCAGCACACCGCCAATCACCAGCAATGCGATGTGCTCGCCGGGTTGGCTAAAAATCCCCGCCTCCCACGCGAGATAAACAGGCCCACCGATCAAAACCAACACCGCCACCAGGCTGGCAAGGCCGAACCCAAGGAGCCACAGAAAATAGCTGTTCCCCTGCCGCTGCCAGCGGCGCCAACCCGCCATCAACTCACACCGTCCGTAGACTACGGTTTCGAACAAGACAAATCGGAACACCGAGGCTAGGTAGACGAACACAATGGCGAGCGCAAAGACAAACGCGACGCCTACCAGAATCCACGGCAGGAATTCCATCCAGCGCGATCCGATCGACTCCGGCCAAGAAACTAACCCTATCAAGTCCGAGTGGCGCCGGCTGGGGAGGTTGATGCTCGACAAGCTGCCCGGATTTCCACCACCTCCGCCTGTCAACTCGCCCGTCAGCAGGCACAACGTTGCCACGCGCCACCAGTAGGCAAAACGGAACGGCGCGAAGAGTTGCCGCTTGGTCCTTTCGATGGCGGGCGAAATCGCATCGGCTCCAGAGAGTCTCGCTGGCACGTCATTCTCCTTTATGCACCACTTCCCCTACTTTCATATACGCATCTACGGTCCCACACGTTCCCGCGTGACACATATAACCCACGGCCCGTGACCGGCATTACAGATCCACATGCGTGCGAAAACTTGGTACCCAAATCGGCCCTCTGTCGCGATTGTAGCCGGGATTCGAAACATGCTGAAGATCGAAGGAAGCGAACACGCCGCGCCAGAGGTGCACCGTGTAGTAGCCCTCGAGAATGCGCTCGCGCCCGTAGTTCAGACCGCCGTCGCCCAAGATAAACCCGCTGCCCCCGAGCCTCAGGTATTCGCGGTGATCCCCGGAGATTCCATTGGAGACGAACGCTGCCCCGATTTTGTCCAGATGACGGCGCCAGGCATCCCCGCGCAGGTCAGCACCGGCCGCCATGGTCTGGTCGACTTCCGTGTAGGCGAACGATTCCGTTCGTCCGTCATTCCAGCCCCAACGAGCAAAGCCGCGAACGCCGTGGCCGAGAACCTGCTCTACATTTACGCCAAAGCCATACTTCACGCGTCCGCGGCGGCGGGTGGCGGTTATGTCCGGCACCGATGTGAGGCCCGCTCGGAACTCGGCAATCGATTCGCGATAGTCCCCCATGTCCGCGTGATTGACGAACGAGAGCAGCCGAACGGCGCCGTCGCGTTGCGGCAGGAACTGGTGGCGGAATTCCACTTCCATGTTTTCGGCACGGTCGCGGTCAATGTGAAGGTCGAGCACCTCGCCGTTGGCCACCCTGGGCATGAGCGCGTCGGCGAAGCGCGCGGACCAGTGGCGGTCATCGTATTCCACCACCGCGCCCCACGTGTAGCCGCGCGTGTTCGCGGCATAGTCATAGGCGCCATTATTGCAATCCGTCCAGTTCATGAATTGCAGATGACTGTCGCTGCCGACGGAGTTCACGTCAAAGAAATCCACCATGCTGAACTTGCCGAATCGCAACTCCAGCCGACGGGCGGGCAGCTCAGTGGCCAGAGACTGAATCCCGCGCTCGCTCTCCACAGTCTCGCTGCTGAGCGGAATAATCCTGTGAATCATTAACCGAGCCAAGTATGGCGTTGCCCCCAGATTGGGAGTGCGCACAACATCGAGATCGGTGAAGCCGGCAAGTCCTGCCCCTTCACTCAATCCGTGGCCGCCCGCGCTTTCTACGTCGAAGATGAATTCCGTGTACTTGTTGAGCTCGAATCCTGTGTAGAGCGTAAACACGCGCGAAATGGCGCGCTGGGCCTCGCGGTTCATGCTGTTTACGCCGCTGTATTTGGCCGGGAAAGAGGGGTGGTACTGAAAGATGATATTCGCCTGCCCGGCGATCCAATAGCGAGTTCGAGAGGAATGATCGAAAACCGTCGTGGGCGCAGACGGGTCCACGGAGTCCTGCTGCGCACCGGTCGGGCTTTCGGATTGAGGGACTACGGAGACTACCGTTGTGGCCATGGGCTGGGCAGCGACAACGGATTCCGACGCGCTCGTCATGTTTGCAGACTGAGGCTGTGCCTGTTTCGCACACAGCAACAGCAACGAGAAAAGCGAGGAGGACCAGGCTGCCCTCCGACTGGAAATGCGCGGAACTTTTGTTGCGGAGTTCAATCTCATTGACGGCTTTCTGAGAACACAAAGAGATATGCCTATTCTGTTACACCAAGATTAAATCTGCTGCCAGATTGAGCGCTCCTGAGGACGCTTTCAATTCGCGGCTCAAACAGCGCTCCTCTGGGGGTAGGCACGTCCTGGGGCATGGGTCGGCATGGCTGATCTGAGTCTTTGCAGGCGACTGCCTGCTTCGTCCAGCGTGGCATCGGTCTTGCAAAATGTGAAGCGCACCTGTTGTTTGCCGGATGAAGGGTCGCTATAGAAGCTGCTGCCGGGAACAACGGCCACTCCGATGTCCTTCACCAAATGGCGCGTGAACTCGAGATCGTCCGAAAACCCGAAATCTGAAATGTCGGTCATGATGTAATACGCGCCGCGCGGCTTGAAGCATCGAAAGCCCGCCGCCTCCAGCGCCGCCAGCAATCGGTCGCGCCGACGAAGATATTCCGCGCGCAGTCGCGGATAATATTCCTCGGGCAATCGAAGCGCGGTCACGCCCGCTTCCTGTAACGGCGCGGCCGCGCCTACCGTGAGGAAGTCGTGCATCTTGCGGATGGCGTTCGTAACCTCGGCCGGGGCGATGGCGTACCCGACGCGCCAGCCGGTGACGCTGTAAGTCTTGGACAGACCGTTGATGGTGATGGTCCGCTCGCGCATCCCGGGCAGCGTCGCCATTGAGACATGACGCGCTCCGTCATACACGAGGTATTGATAAATCTCATCCGTCAGCACATAGGCATCAGTACGCTGGGCCTGGCCGGCGATGGTTTCCAGTTCTTCGCGAGTGAAGACTTTTCCCGTGGGATTATTGGGAGTGTTCAGAATGCAGGCGCGCGTTCGTTCCGTGAAGGCCGCCGCCAGTTCTTCAGGGTCAAATGTCCAATCCGGCGGGCGAAGCCGCACAAAACGCGGGACCGCTCCGCAGATGATGGCGTCCGGCCCGTAATTCTCGTAGAAAGGCTCAAAGACGACGACCTCTTCGCCCGGGTTCACTACGGCGAGAAGAGACGCGATCATCGCTTCGGTCGAGCCGCAGCACACTGTGATCTCGCGCTCCGGGTCGATCGCAATCCCTGCGTCCTTTTCGAACCGCCCGGCAATGGCACGGCGAAACTCCCGCGCGCCCCAGGTAATCGCGTACTGGTTCACGTCGGCGAGAATGGCGCGAACCGCCGCCTCTTTCACTTCCATCGGCGCGGGAAAATCCGGGAAGCCCTGCGACAAATTCACCGCGCCGTGTTCCATCGCCAGCCGCGTCATTTCGCGAATGACGGACTCGGTGAACCGCTCAGCCTTGTGAGATACGGATGCTTTCATTGAAGGTCGCAAGCAAGAATTAAAAAGTCAAAATTAAAAAATTAAGAACGATCTCTCTGGTTCCCGATGTTTTGATTTTTGACTTTTTAATTTTTAATTTTGAATTTTTCTCAGCCGCCGCACTTTTGGAAGGTGGGAACGCCCGTCATCAACCGCCGATAAATACTCGCGTCGCGCACCACCTTTTCCACATAAACCCTCGTAGCCGGAATGGGGATGGATTCCAGGAACTCGGCCGGATCGCTGAACGAGTGTTCGCCCATCCACCCCGCCACACGGTCTTCCCCGGCGTGATAGGCGGCCATCGCCTGCTCGAATACGCCCTGATTCAACTCGAGAAGGTGCTGAAGATAATTGCTGCCCATGCGAACGTTGTACACGGGGTCGTAGAGCCGCCGAACCGTCGCACCGCGGCCGCCCTTGAGCGTTCTTGCTGTCGGAACCAGCAGTTGCATCAACCCGCGCGCATGAGCCGGCGAAACCGCACGCGGATTGAAAGCCGATTCCTGCCGAATCAAGGCCATCACCAGGTAAGGGTCGACGCCTCGCGCGTGCGCCTCACGCTCCACCACCACCCAGTAAGCAGTCGGATACAACAGACTCCAAACCTCTCCAGGCAGTTCTGAGAAATCAGAGTCGAAGTAGTCAGGCACAGCTTTTCCTGCGTCGATCACTGACCGGTAATAATCGCCGCTTCCCCGCTCGATCCGGCTCAGCATAACGAGCGCGCGGGCGGACGCTCTTCCTTCGCGCTCCAGCGTCGCCAGATACTGTTCGGCCAAATGATCCAGGCTGAGAAACGCGAGAGTAACGTAAGGCCGCATCAGGTCCTCGTTCTCCCGCGACGCGCATATATTTACAGGGTCAGGAGGCGCTGGCACTTTCTTGCTCAGATCCTCAGCCAGCGATGGCGCTCCATGCGCATCCGCCTCTGCCGAGCTCGTTGTTGTGTGCTGCTGGACCGTCGGGCGTCTCCGCGCCGCGTCGGCGTAGTAAGTCTGCGCCCAGCGGCTCTCGACGACGCCGTAAAACGCGTGCGCCTCGCTCGTATCGCCGCTCTGCTCGGCCAAGCGTCCGAGCCAGTAGAAATCCGCCACGACGTGCGGCGAGTCCGGATAGCGCGTCGCGTTGTCGCTAAACGCATCGCGCGCTCGCGCGAAGTCCTTCTGCAAATAATACGACCACGCTACTCGCCAGTTGGCCTCTTGCCCAAGCTGCGTCTCGGGAAACCTTGTCGCCAGCAGCCCGTAGTAGCGCGCCGCGGTTTTCCAATCGCCCTGCCGCACCCGATGATTGCCCGCCGCGTCCAGAGCTTCTGCATAAGCCGGCGAATCGGAGAAGCTCGCCTGCAGCTTTTCCAGGGTCGCGTCCATCGCCGTCTGATCGTCGCGCCGGATGTACGCTTCGACGAGCGTCGCCAATCGCTCCGCCTCGGCGTCGCGGTCTGATGGGAACGCGGTCTCAAGACGGCCCATCGCATCTTTGATTCGCTTCAATCGCAAAAAGCAACGGGCCTGTCCCACCTTCCAGCGCGGCGCCCATGAGCTCGCGGGATTTTGTTTCAAGAGTTCCGTGTATTCACGGAGCGCCTCTTTTTCCTGCCCATGGTCGAAAAGTGCGCGAGCGCGAGTAGTGGCTAATTCCGCGCTCACCGCAGGCAGACGGGCCGCGCCCAACTGCGCCCGCATCGCGGCCATACCTTCGCCCGCCGCCTTGGCCTCATGGGAAAGGGGAAACGTGTAGTACACTTCTTCATAGAGCCGCGCCGCATCCTCCCGGTTGCCGGCCCGACGCTCCGCCTCGGCGAGCAGCAGTTCGAGTCCGGCACGATGCCGCGTTTCAGGCTCGCCCTCCAGGGCGCGGATCGCGCGTGCCGGTTCACCCGCCAACAGCGCAGCATTCGCCGATAAAGCGAGCGCATCAAACTTCAAAGTGCTTTCGGGATAGCGCGCACCGAATCCGTCCAGCGCATCGGCCGCCGCCTGCCCCTGATGCCCCTCATACAACGCCAGGCCACGGTAGTAGTCCGCGTAATCGGACAGCCGGAAGTTCGTGTGCTCCGCAGCCTCGAAGTCAATTGCCGCCTGCGAGTATTCGCTGGCTTCATATTCCCGATCGGCGAGCGCGAAATAAGCCTGGCCGCGCAATTCCAAGTCCGGAATAGCAGTCGCATATTCGCGCAACGCAGGCCAGCCGCGCTTCTCCTGCGCCGCGGAGGCGAGAGTCCGAAGCCGGTCGAGCGGGCCAGTGGTCTCGCCCGAAAGCGCGCTCGCGCACACGCCTGCCCCAACCACGGCAATCGCCGCCGCCCAGCCTGCGAGCGTAATGACTTTGGTTCGGAGTTTCACGCCGATGGACCGGGATATTCTGGACCTAAGAGGGAGGCATCGCTGTTCGCCAGCATTCGCACCAATTCTTCATGGAAGTAGTCAACGTGACTGGCCAGGGGCTTGGAGAAGCGCTTCTGATAGGTTTGCCGGCTGCGGTCGATGTCCGATCTGAGCCGCTTGTACAGGTCCTTGTTCTTTCGTCCGTCTGCTACCTTAGGCTTGTTGTAAAGTTCAATCTCAGAAACCAGCAGCTTGGCAAAACGCTTGGCGTCTTTGTGATACTTCTGCTCTTCTTCACTGAGCTGTGAGATGTCAACGGCCGCGGGTGCAGCCGCCGCAACAGCGGCTGAAGGTGCTGCGCCCGCTGGAACAGATTCCGGCCCCGTCGCTGGCGGCGGGGGTGCCGCTTGGCTTTCGGCCGGGACTGCGGGTTGCGCGCTTGCCGCGGTAGCGTGCGCCGCTTCGTGCTGCCACTCCGCCTGAGGTGATTCCGGTTCCGGTTGGCCGGGAACAAACCCCGGGTGGAACGGCCGCGCATGCACCGGCTCCGGCTCGGCCTGCTCAGGCTCCGGTTCAGAGCGCGCGGCTTCCGGTTCGGCGGCTTTTTCCTCTTCCTCTGTCTCCACTCCGAGGCCGCCACTCAAGGCCATCAGGCGGTCTAGCTGGGCGCCGGCAAATTCGGAGAGAATATTGAGCGCATCTACGGGAAGAGGCTCAGGCCTGCCCACCGCGTCCAAATAAACAATCGCTGAGACCGAACCAGCCGACCGAATGGGCAGAAGCAGGATCGGGTCTTCCCGGCCCGGCTTGAATTTGTCGAGCACGTTGCGATTCCTTTTCAGTTGGTCGGCATTCGCCTCCACGTGGCCGCCGCTCTCGAAAACGTGGCGGAATGGCCCGTCCTGGTTCAGCGGCACGGCAATCGAGCGAATCGTTTTCTCGGAGACGTCCGCGAAGCCGCGCGCCGCCGCTCCCCAGGCGGCCTTGCCGCGCACGTCAAAAATCGCCGCACGCGCGCCCATCTGCTCGGCTTCTTCGGTGAGAACTTCCAGCACTTGCTCGGGCAGCGTCGCGGTGATCAGATTGCGCACCGACGCGAGCAGTTTGTCCAATGGCGCGACGACCGGGGGCGGCTCATATTGCGCCACCCGGTTGAGCTGCTCGTCGACCGCTTCCTTCAAACTGTTTTGGCGTTTTCGCGCTTCCCCAATCGACTTGTCCGCCAGTTGCTGGAGTTGCTGTTCGGTTTCCTCCTCCAGCTTCTTCTGGCGCTCCTGCAGTTCTCCGACCAACTTCTGGAGATTTTCCAACTGCTCGACATGTGCGCTGATTTCCTGACGCACTCGCTGGCGCGCGTCCTGGAACGTCTGCTCCAGTCCGTCCAAGTGCTGCACCTGCGCATCGATTTCCTGATTGATATGCTGGCGGACTTCAGCAGCCAAGTCTCTGATCGGATTGGGCGCGGTTTCCCCCACAGGTTCCTCTCCCCTTCACATCGGCCATTCGCGTGAATTCATTATGGTACAGCCGGTCCGGCGAGTCAATGTTGAATCGGCTCACCGTGGGCGTCGTTACGAGCGTAGGATAAGAAAGTCGCTAACATATATTATTATATAGTACTACATGTAATAAATCACCTGCGGATTGACTTTGCGCCACAGCGCCTTGGCGTGAGAATGTTTTCCTCCCCTGCTCTCAAGTCGCCAAGAACTCGCTGGCCGTAGCCGGCATAATATTGTCAGCAGCATTTGCTGGGAATGTTGTTCACACGAATCACGCCAGTTTGATCCCGCCGGATCAGTCCCACGCCAATCCGGGAATAGTGTCGATACCCGCACGATGCATCTATTCATTCTAAAGGACATTCCGGCTTCGGTCGGTTTCGGGCTTTCCCCAATCGGGAGTGGTGACGCACGGGCTCCATTCATATTTCGCAAAAATCGGACCTTTTTCAGCCGCAAAAGCTTGGAAACAAACAGTTTAGACTAAATTGGTTTGTTTTGTCCAAAAATGGTGTATCTTGCAGGATAAAAAAGACTTAACCTCAATGGGTTTGTTTGGGTTTGCTTTTTGGTGGTTTCGGGTGGTTGGACTTGAGCTACCTCGCCGATTCCGAGTGTCCTAACCTGACTGGCCACTGCCGTCATCCTACCGACAAAAACAATATCAACAGCCCGAAATTCCCTGTCAAATATTTTTTCGCGGCTGGTGGCGGTGACATTCAGAACAAGCTCTTGGGCAACGCCCTGCAATATTTCGAGAATTCTCCAATTGCGATCGGTGGACTCCTGAAAGACGGCTAGCCAAGGCGCGGGAGGGATAAAGGTGAAGTTCCAAGCGAGAATCGCAGCGCACCGGGATTTCAGTAGTCGAGTGGTCTCGCTCAGCGAGCTCCAGCTAACATTGCGAGGATATCATTCGCTTTCGCGGCGCCCCTTCCTTCCTCTGTGATTACCGATTGATAGAACTCGCATTGCATGCAATTGGTCAGCTTGGTGGCAAATGTCCCCTGCACCTTCCCGCCGCAAAGTGTTCCGGCAATATACCAGCACACCCTTCCCCCATTTGTCCCGCCATTGGTGCCGCCAACGCGGGCCTCAGAAGCGGCCGGGCATACTCCAAGCTCAGATGCTTTGGCCCCACCGGGCTGGCGGCCGCATTTCTTGAACTCCCAACAGTTCAGGCTAGGCATAATGCTCCTTTCATCGAGGGCTACTCCTGACAAATGCGAGCAGAAATCCCTCTTCCTAAATCGGTACGGTGCGGGCCGGACTTTAGTGGGAAAATCGGGCTGCGGAGCGGCGCGGAGGCTGGGCGGGGCCACTCGAAGGTCGAGTTGCCAGCCTTTCAAATCACCATTCTTTCCTATATACTTCCGCGCGCCGCCCGTCAATGAACCATCAACTCGGAGCCGCATGAAGCTCACATTTATCGACTGGTCCGTAGTTGCAGCGTATTTTCTCTTCAATCTCCTGATCGGGCTGTACTACCGCAAGAAGGCCAGCGGCAGCACGGAGGACTTTTTTGTTTCGGGCCGCGAGGTGAGCTGGTGGCTGGCGGGTACATCAATGGTGGCCACTACCTTCGCCGCCGACACGCCTCTCTGGGTCACGGGGCAGGTGGTGCGGCACGGCGTGGCCGCCAACTGGTTTTGGTGGAGCTTTCTTTTCAGCGGCATGATGACCGTGTTTTTCTTCGCCCGCATGTGGCGGCGGGCGGAGATCATCACGGACGTGGAACTTGTCGAGCTACGTTACGCCGGCAAGCCTGCCGCCTTTCTGCGCGGTTTTCGCGCGCTCTATTTTGGCCTGCTCATCAACTGCATCATCCTGGGTTGGGTCAATCTGGCCATGGAAAAGATCCTGGGAATCTCACTGAACATTCCCAAGTTCTGGGCCGTGGTCATTTGCATGGCCATCACGGCAATCTACACCTCGATATCGGGGCTGTGGGGCGTACTGTGGACCGATCTGGTGCAGTTCGTCCTGAAGATGACCATGGTGATCGTGCTGGCCTATTACGCGGTCCGCGCGGTGGGCGGCATGGAGGTGCTCAAAACGAAGCTCGCTCAAGTTGACGCCGCACGCGGCGCGGCTGCAGGTGGCTCCGGATCGATCCTCTCCTTCATTCCTGACCTCCACTCACCCTGGATGCCGCTGATGACTTTTCTCGTTTACATCGGAGTGTATTGGTGGTCCGTATGGTATCCGGGGGCTGAGCCCGGCGGCGGCGGCTACGTGGCGCAGCGCATCTTCTGCGCCAAGGATGAGAAGAACTCGCTCGGGGCAACGCTGTGGTTCAATATCGCGCATTACGCGCTGCGGCCTTGGGCCTGGATTCTCACCGCGCTGGCGGTGGTGGTGCTGTATCCGCAGCTCAGCCAGCCGGGCGCCGACGCGGAGAGCGGCTTTGTGCTGGCTTTCGTCGATTACTTGCCCGCGGCGCTTCGTGGCCTCATGCTGGCGGCTTTCGCCGCCGCTTATATGTCGACCATCGCCACGCAACTGAATTGGAGCTCCTCCTATATCGTGAACGATTTTTACCGCCGATTTCTGGCGCGAGAGAAAACTGAGAATCATTACGTCATGGTTTCCAAGGTCGCAACCATCGCGCTCATGGTTCTGGGCGCGGCGGTCTCCTACATCATGCAGACAGTGGCGGGCGGCTGGGACATGGTGGTGAACATCGGCGCGGGCACGGGAGCCGTCTACCTGCTGCGCTGGTACTGGTGGCGCATCAACGCCTGGTCGGAGATCTCAGCGATGACCACCGCGGCCGTGGTCTCCATCACGCTCCGTTTCCGGAGCCCGTTCGCGCCAACCGATCCCAACCAGTTCGCGAAAAACCTGGTCCTGACCGTAGTCATCACCACCGCCGTCTGGCTGATGTCCACTTTCCTGACCCAGCCCGAGCCCGAATCGAAACTGTTGGCGTTCTATCGCCGAGTGCGTCCGGGCGTGGCCGGCTGGACACATATCGCCGTGCTGGCGCCCGAAATCGCTCCGACCCGCGATGGTTGGTATAATTTGATGGATTGGGCGCTTGGATGCTTGATGGTTTACATGACGCTCTTCGGAATTGGCAAAGTGCTTTTAGGCTCCACTGGCACCGGCGTCGTGTTTTTGGCCATCGCCGCATTTTCGGGGTACGCTATTTACTGGGATCTGTCGCGGCGAGGATGGGAAACGCTGTCGGGAGAAGCTCAGTGATTTTGGATGCGTTCACTTCGCTCAGCGCAAGTTTTGGATTTTGGATTGGGGACAACACAACCTGCCATCACAGCCAGCGACGTCATGCTGAGGGGTCCGTCAGTCGGCGGACGACGGAGGATATCCGCAATTTCGCCGGAGATTCCCTTGCTTAATCCAAAATCCAAAATCCAAAATCTAAAATCCAATATTACCGAACGTGAAAACCCGGCGTCGATCGAACTGGACACAAAACCCACTCGCGAAATCCTGCGCATCATCAACCAGGAAGACCACAAGGTGGCCGCGGCGGTCTCGAGGGGCATTCCCCAGATCGCTCGCGCTGTGGATTTGATTGTCAAAGCGTTGGAGCGCGGCGGCCGCATGGTCTACATCGGCGCCGGCACCAGCGGCCGGCTGGGTGTGCTGGATGCGGCGGAGTGCATTCCAACCTTCGGCACCGAGAGCGTGGTGGCCGTGATGGCGGGCGCACCGCGGGCAATGTTCAAACCTGTCGAAGGCATCGAGGACGATACTGGGCAGGCCGTCCGAGATTTGCGCCGTCTCAAGCTCAGCCGGCGCGACGTGGTGGTCGGGATCTCCGCCAGCGGCCGCACACCTTACACGCTCGGCGGATTGGGTTACGCACGCAAACTCAGAGCCAGGACTGTGGCCGTGACCAACAACCCGCACGCCGAGATGAGCAAGTTGGCGGATGTCACCATTTCCGCTGTGGTCGGCCCTGAAGTGATTGCGGGTTCCACGCGCATGAAAGCAGGAACAGCGCAAAAGCTGATTCTGAACATGCTCTCCACCGCCAGCATGGTGCGCCTGGGTCGCGTCTTTTCCGGATGGATGGTGAACGTGCGGATGAACAACGAGAAGCTGAAAAAGCGCGGCCAAGATATGCTGGCCACGGGCGCTGGCGTATCTCCGGGTGTCGCGCGGCGCACACTCGAAGAAGCTGGATGGAATTTGCCGGTGGCTTTCCTGATGCTCTGGAAAGGCATTTCGAGGCGCGAAGCGGTTAGCACTCTCCGCCTTGGAAAAAATCCCGCCGCCGTGCTGCGCCGTGCGCGCGCCGAATGGGCAACGTCGCTGGCCCTCAGTCGCGATTCCGCATGATATCATTCAGGCAGGCCGGGACGATTTCGGCGAGCGAGCCTGGCAAGGAAAGCAGAAATGAGCTTTGGATCAATATTGACCTCCGGAGAACTCCTGCAGACGAAGCGAGAAGAGGTTCTGCGCATTGCCGCCAAATACGGGGCGCACAACGTCCGCGTGTTTGGGTCAGTCGCTCGGGGAGACGCGGATGAGGCCAGCGATATAGACTTTCTGGTGGAGATGGAATCGGGAAGGTCGCTGTTGGATCTCGGCGGACTCCAAGCGGAATTGGAACAGTCGCTGGGGCGCCGTGTGGACGTGGTGACCGAGAAGGGCCTGAAAGTGCGGATCCGCGGCAAGGTACTCGGCGAGGCCATTCCAGTATGAGAGACCCGGCCGAGCGCCTGAGAGACATGCTGGAGGCTATCGCCGCTATCGAGCGGTACGCAAACCGGGACAAGAAATCTTTTGAGCAGGATGAGTTGCTTCGGGGATGGTTCCTCCTTCACCTCCAGACCCTTGGCGAGGCGGCTAATGCTCTTCCGGAGGGCGTGCGCGCCCTCGCTCCTGAAATACCCTGGCACAAGATTATCGGTATGCGAAATGTCCTGGTTCACGGCTACTTCGAAATCGATACTGACATTGTCTGGGATGCGGCGACGCGCGATGTCCCGGGGTTGAAATCCGCGATAGCGCGTCTACTGAAAGGTCTGGAGAGCGAAAGAAAGTGAAGGATTCTCCCATGCTCTGGCCAGTCGGCAATCGGTCCCGCTTGGCGGGATCAATCGAAAATGACTTGCCGCTCGCCACTGATTCAATAAAGCGATGGATAAATTCCTGATCGAAGGCGGAATCCCTCTTGAGGGCTCCATCACGGTGAGCGGCGCCAAGAATGCCGCGTTGCCGGCGATGGCGGGCGCCCTGCTGACCGATCAGATTGTGATCTTGCGCAACGTGCCTCGCGTCCGCGACATCGGAACGATGCGGAGCCTGCTCGAAGAACTGGGTGTCGATTCCTCGGTGACGCACGAGGAGCACGGCAACCGCGTGGAAATCCAGGCTCGCGCGCTGGAGAATCCCGTTGCGCCCTACGAGTTGGTGAAACAGATGCGCGCCTCGGTGCTGGTGCTGGGCCCGCTGGTGGCGCGCCTCGGAGAAGTCCGCGTCTCGATGCCGGGCGGCTGCGCGATTGGCGCGCGACCCATTAATTTGCATTTGCGGGGTCTCGAGGAATTGGGCGTGAAGATCGAGATGGACCACGGCTACGTTCACGCCCGCGCCGACCGCCTGCGCGGCAGCCGGTACTGCTTTGACAGCATTACGGTCACCGGCACCGAGAACCTGATGATGGCCGGCGCGCTGGCGGAAGGCGAAACGGTGCTCGATAATTGCGCGCTCGAGCCCGAGGTGGAAGACCTCGCCAACCTTCTGAACAAAATGGGCGCATCGATTGAAGGCGCTGGGACCAGCGAGATTCGCATTCGAGGTGTCGCCAAGCTGCACGGC
>Ga0187803_10000423_pt1 | contig 16987 bp, 16 predicted proteins | sample NC_wetland_sal_i_2_FD_132425 | JGI IMG/M metagenome (GOLD analysis project Ga0187803, IMG submission 132425) | Wetland sediment microbial communities from Neuse River Estuary, North Carolina, USA - Control_3 | ecosystem: Environmental > Aquatic > Freshwater > Wetlands > Sediment | place: USA...
CTGGCCGGTTTGCCAAACTCCGCGGCTTGCGGCGCGAGATGCCGAGGTGGAACTTTCCATGCTCCGCTCAACAATCTGTATGTCGGCGTTCCCGCCTGAAGCGGGAGTGTTAGTAGTCCTGGAAGCGCCAGGCGCGAGAATCTCTGGGTTCAATCCGTTGCGAGCTACCGGTAGCAATTTGCTGTCCGATTCTTATAACTTGCATACTTACGTGCTCACTTTGTGGACCCGTTTGAGCGTCCTTCCGTGGTCGTAAACTAAGTGCAACTGGGATGCGTCCACCTCCAACTATAAACCGCGATAAGCTGGCGTCACTTGTGATAAACCCCACGGAGGGCCGTACCTATCCCTTTTCTGCACGCCGTCCCGTTTTGTATGTGATCCCGTTTCTGGCAGCGAGTGCGGAGAAATGGCTAGGGGCGGCTGAGAACTTGGGAGAGGTAGATCCCGGTCAGAAAAAGTGTGATGAGTCCCTCCAGCGTCCAAAGTGGATGGTGTCAAAAGGGTCACGCTTCGACACTTCTCTTGCTGCCGCGTCCAACTGGGAGATGGCGGTATTTAGAGGGAATAGCGCCCTGCTGACACGCCCAACCCCAGATGTAGAATCGGTCTGTCTCGAAGCGGATGCCATCCACGTGGCCGACCCAGCGACCGGCGCCCAGATCCTGACCTTGCGTCTCTGGCGGAGCCAACAACAAGCAAAATCCACAGACGGCGAATACTGCGACTAACGTTGACCCCTTCGATGCGGACGCAAGAACCATCGCTGGAAACAGCCGTGCATTACGCTGTTAGCCGATCCTATTCCACTCCCCACATTTTGACCCAGATCCTAATCGGGCAATTGTTTCGCCAGGATGAAAATCCGATGTTTTCGCGACTTTGGCGGAAACTGCGTGTTTTCGCGAAGGGAGGTAACGCGCATGTCGGTCAGGCTGCACCTCGCGGTTCCAGTTCTTATTTTGTGCAATGTATTGCCACTCTGGCCGAGACAGTCCGCAGCTCAAAGCCAGGCGCCCACTCTCAGTCAGTTGTGTATGCCCAAGGTGATTGCCAGCGAGACAGTCGCCTCCGCTCAGCAGCGATACGAGGCTGGGCAGAAGGCGGAGCCTCACTCACCGATCAAAACAACGGTTTTGCCTGGCCTGACACGCCCATCGGCGTGATCAAAGCTGACGACGGCTACGAGTTCTTCGCCAGCGATGGCGGCCTGCATTCCCGTCAACTTTGGCAGGGGCGCTGGTACGGCAACAAATAAATATGGATCGGCGACGCGCACCATCGGTACGCTCGGAAACCCGTTGGGTTCCGCGCCTCCGATGGATGTGACCATCCTTCCCAATCCCGATCCGGGAGTAAATCCTTACTATGCGAGCTACGACTACATGGGCGGCGGTCCAGTCTATCAAGTTCCCAACCGGATGCCGGGTGCTGGCAACCTGCTGATGGTTTACCATGCCGAAATTCCTACGGTTACCACGCAGAGCTTTTATGCGGTCTTGGCGTTGGCTGCATCGAGCGACAACGGCAGGAGCTGGACCGATCTGGGCGAGATCATTCGCGTCAATCAGGCATACCGCAAAGACCTGGACGGCTACGATATCGGCGATCCGCCATTGGCCGTTTCGCCCGACGGCAAGTACTTCTACATTACTTCCGAGACTGGCTGGCCAATGGAACCACGCACTGGGGAAACACGATTACGCTGGCCTCGGTGGCGCGGGCGCCGATCGCCGAAGTTCTGACGGCAGCCTTCGGCACTAAACCGCATGCTACGTCCTTCCAGAAGTACTACGCCGGAGACTGGAGACTAGAGCCGGGCATGGGCGGTTATTCCACCGATCTGAATCCAAACGCGCCCTACAGCGGTGAACTACAGGTGGCTTACAGCGATTATCTGAAGCGCTACGTAATGATCATTGGCGAAGGAGTGCTCTTCGCTTATGCAGAATCGCCCGACGGGCTGCACTGGACTTCCCCCGTGCTTCTTTATCAGTTCAGTGGTCAGCCCAACACGTACGTGATGCCCGTGGGTAAGGGCGAAGATCCACGAATCTTGGGCAAGGACTTTTATCTTTTCTACACCTATGGCGGCAGCAGTGGCTGGCCTAGCAATTATGTGGGCCGACTCACGGTAAGCTGCCAATGAAAGGCAGATCTATGCGCGAGTCTGGGTTCGCCATTCGAATAGGCTGTTGCGCCGTGCTTGTCTTGAGCTATGCGGCTGCATTCGCCGCACAAGTAGACGTAACCTGCAGCAAGCATCGGATGAAGAGATTCTTATACGCTATCGTTCTTCTCGCCGGTCTTGCACTCGTTCCTTTCGCGATGCTCATGGCACAAGCTGCGGATACGCAGCATCCGTTGGTTTTGAGCGACGCAGTCCTGCCGACAATATCCAAGGACCCTCTGCTCGATCCCCGTATATTCAGTCCCGAGTTCTATCGGAAGTTCAATCCCGACCTGGAGCTTTCGACGGACGCTGAAGCAATCAAGCAGTGGACAAGTGCCGGAGCCAATCACTGCCTCAGGGGTTCGGTCGATTTTTACGCGACCGATTATCTGAATCGCTACCCTGACCTGGGGTTGTCGGCCACGACTCCCGGGGCCTGTGATTCGGCAATTCGACAATTTGTCACCTATGGTTTTAACCAAGGCCGGATTGGTGCATTTGAGAGCTACCCGATCGTTTTCGATTTCAACTATTACGTCGATGCCGCGAATAATCCCGACCTGAACAAACTTTACAGTGATGGCACATGGGATCAGGTGGATATCCAGATCCACTGGCTGCAACACGGCATCGAAGAACGCCGCAACGCTTCGGCTTTCTTCAGTATTAAGGAATACCAGGCGCGTTACTCTGACATTTCTGGACTGGGCCCGGACCGGGCACTGTTTCAATATGTCACCAAGGGGGAGGCCGAGCGACGGCTGGGAAAAATTCTTTGGGCCGATCCATCGGAATGGAACGCGCTGGTTGCTACAACCCAAGAAGCCGTGGTCACCGCGGCGCCAAATGATGTCGTCCGGAATTTCACTGCGGCTAACGGCAAGCCAACGACTGTAATCGTGAAATCGCCAAAATGGTACACTTCGCCTTCCGCGCCTTACCCGTCGACGGTTCACGTTTGCGATGTTCCACCCCCTAATGGAAACCATGACTGGAACACCCTCACCACTTTCTTGACCCCTCAGGGCGTTAAGGCCGGCTGCGACGTCGTCCGGCTTGCGCCAAACAGCGCATACCATCTTGTCCTGCCCCCGAATCAACCGCCGTCGCAGGATTACGTCCTCAATCATTGGCCCTATCTGCAGATCAATAACGTCCAGGATTTCGTATTTGACGGCAATGGATCAACGCTGTATTTCACGGGACCAACCCACGGGATTGATATCAACAACAGTCAGCGAGTCGTGATTCAGAATCTCACTCTCGACTATGGAGATCCAGTCGATCCGAATCCGCTGTGGCGCGGACCCCTTTTCGCGGCGATCGGCACAATTGTTCCCGACGGGACCAATTCCGCACACATAGCACTCGACGCGGATACGCCTATTCCGGCCGGTTTCTCCCCTTACATTTACGCGTTTGATTTGTGGGACCGAACTGGAAACGAGGTCGCGCGCGACGACTATCTCAACACCGGCCCGGGCGATCAGGGGTGCGATTATGCCTGCATCGCGAGCCATGGCCAGCAGGATCCGTCGCAACAGTCGATGTACTTAAAAGATGGAAGCCTCCACCCCAAATCGAATCCGAGCGGCCAGTGGGTTGCTTCGCAATTGCGACAGTATCCCAACCGGGCAGTGTTGGTTCGCTTCCAGAAATTCTGGGCAATGATGATCGAGGATGACTACGGCTCTAGGGACATTCGCATCATCAACACCTCGGTTCTGGCTTCGCCCTATATGGGGATCACAGCGGGCCAGGGTGGGCGAGGACTCTCGCTCGAGAATGTAACCGAGCGGCCGAGTCAGGGTCGTCCCATCTCAGCCCTTGCGGATGGAACGCACTTCACCGGAGTCGGTGGAGACATCATTGTCGAAGGCGGCGATTTCAGCCATGAAGGCGACGACGTGATGAATATCACCGTCGTCTGGGACACCTTGACGGCAGTAAACTCTACGAATTCGTTTGTGTTGAGCGGTGCCGATGCCACTCCGAGCGTTGGCGACACGCTTGCCTTCGTTGATCAAGCGCTGGGATATCTTGGCTCGGCGACCGTGCAGTCCGTTAACCCGCCTAATTTGCCACCTTGGGGAGGACAGCCCATTACCGTGGGGCTCAGTTCGCCGGTGAACTGGTTGCGTCCCGGGATTTACGCAACCGACATCAGCCACGTGCCTTCTCGCGTCTATATTTCCGACGTACATATTCACGACAAACTCGGACGCGGCATCCTCCTGGGAGGATTTCACATGCTGGTTCAGAATTCGACCTTCAGGAACATGACCGCAACCGGGATTGCAGCGATCATCTCAAGTTACTTCCATGAAAGCACGGGCGCTTCGGACATCGCGATCCGCAACAATATAATTGTCGGAACTAACTATGTGCCGAAGCTCTATCAGACCAGCGTCGACGGCACGAACTACTATCCTTCCAGGGATGCTTCAATTGCGATGTTCGGCGATCTCTCCTCAAACTATGACGGCGCGTGGAACGAGGTCACGGGAATCTACCCATCGTTTCAGGACATTGAAATTTCGGGAAACACCATTCAAAGCACAACGGGTGCTGGGATCTATATGACCGGAACCCGAAATGACCACATAGATAACGACGAATTTACCGGGTGCGCTGCCGTGCCTGATGCCGACCCTATCTACTCTTATTTTGGATCAGAGTCGAGATCGGCCCTGGTCTTGTCGTTTGCAGATACCGTTTCAGCCAACGGCGATTTGGTTGCCGGCGAATCGGGCTGCACTGCACGCATGGATACTTCCTCGAGTCGAGACGTTGTTGTCGCTCAGTAAGTCCAGAGCTGTTGCCAGTCATCGCGCCCGATCGCGGCAGGGTTTACCACCTATGCGGATTCCACGAATGCATGGATTGTTCCACCCCAGGCGAATGCGTTCGTCGATGGCGTCTGTGAGGCGGAAATTATGGCAGATGAGTGTAGTCTTACGCGCCAGAGTGAAAAGCCGCCGTGCTGGTGAAAAGAAGGAGCACGTCCTTCCAGTATTTCTCTCGTCGTCTGATCACATCGTCGTCGGTCTTAGTAGTGAGATGCTCAAGCAGGTGTGCGGCTCAAGCTGATGGGTCCGAGAGGTTTGTGTAAATAGCGTACTTTGGCGTTGACTTGACCTTACGAAGTGCCAGAGGATTGCCAGATTCAAACACATCATAGACTGGCGTCACGTAGAAAACCCACAGCTCACGAGGATGCTCACGCAGCGACCGGGCAAGGTTGCGGGCCAAGGCTGATGTGATCTTCCGGGACGAAGGGTTGTAAAGGAACACAAACAGAGGGTCGGGAGGGATGGCGAACTGGGTAAAGTCCGCGCAAACCGAAGTGACATCCCGGCATTTTTGCGTCGTGCTTTGGTAGCGGCGGATGTTTTGTTGAGCGACGGCATGGAGCTGGCTCGAAAACTCGACTCCAATGATCTTGCGGAATGGAAACTCCGATGCCATGAGCAGGACCCGGCCTTTGCCGGAACCAAAGTCGATAAAAACCAGATTCTCGTTTTTGCTGTTCAGTCCCGAAAGCCCATCTTGAAAGACTTCTGGCGGCGTCGGCCAGTAACCGTCCGCGTAGATCCAGTTCGGGCTGTCAATTTCCAGATCGGTCAGGTGGACTCGCTTGCTGGTTTCGGTTCCGTGTTGCCGGTCGAACTCATCCCGCACGGTGTAGGTGACGTAGTTCCTGCGACTCCTGAGGTAATGCAGGAGCAGGGTATAAGGTCCGAGCGCGCAACGCCAAATCGTTGCCGAGAGGCCCCTCGTCTGGAGCGACTTCCTAATTCTCGGCAAGATTGTTTTTTCAATTCTTGGCATCGCAGAAACCCGTCTTAACTGCCGACCTGTTCCACGCGATTCTCATGACGGTTCAGCGTATCCAGATTACTTTTCTCCCCGTCACGAAGTTGACAAAAGCTACGACCGCAGCGGAATTCAGCACGACAAAGGTACGTGCCGCGTCGGCCACGCGCGCTAGGGGCCCGATTTTAAACCCCATCATGGCCGCCAAGCTCAGGCCGTAAAATGCCACTTGCGCCGCCAGCGCGGCGCGGTAGAAAGGGTGGGGCAGGAACAGTGAGGCCAGCCAAACCGCCAGCAAAGCGAAGGGCACCGCCAGCCGAAGCAGCTTGTGGCTGACAAATTCAAAACGGATCGGGTTCTTCGACGTCAGAAGCCAGGGCGCCAACTGCAGGAGCTGATAGACACCGCTGAGGGTCCGCACTTTGCGGGAGAACTCACGGCTTTGACCCAGATTCGGGGAATCCCAGGCGCGGGCCTGGGTGTCAAAGACCACGCGCGATTTTTTCCGTACCACCTGCATGGGCGACAGCACGTCGTCATTGAGGGTGCCCTCGGGCAAAGAGTCAAGAAGCGCGTGCCGTGCGCAGTAGATAGCTCCGGTCGCGCCCACCACCGATCCCGAGGCTGACTCCAGCTCGCGAATCTTCTTCTCGATGCGCCAGTACAAACCCATTCCCTTGCCGGCTTCCCCGATCTCTGGATCGCCGAGCATCAGGTCGCCGCTCACACAGCCAACCTCGGCATCCGCAAAATTCTCCACCAGTTGCCGCAGCGCGCACGACTCGATCTTCTGCCGCGCATCGGTGAACAACACGATTTCACCATGGGCCAGTTTCATGGCATCGTTCAAACCTACGGCCTTGCCCTGCGACGAAGGCTTCAGCACAATCTGCAGGCGGGGGTTGCTTGCGAAGTCCTGCAAGATGGCCGCCGTGCCGTCGGTCGAGCCATCGGAAATGACCACGATCTCCAGTTTCTCCGCCGGGTAATCGAGCGCCAGCAGGTTCTCGATCTTCTCAGCGATTACTGCCTCTTCGTTTCTCACGACCATGACGGCTGAGACATCGGGCTCCACGACTGCCCGCTGAACCGGCCGGGGCGACCACCAGCCGCGGAACCATAACCAGAGCGGATATCCTAGGTAGGCATAGCAGATCAGCGCAGCCGCAATCCAGAAAGTCCATTGCATCGATCACCGCCAGAAACGCCAGATCCCTCAGTTTTCTGGCCGCGGGCTTTAAGGCGTCCTTGGGTTTGCCAGACTGTCCAACGTTCGTTGCGTGGCAGTCGAGAACGCGGGAATTGTCCTTCCGATTCGGCTGGCCGTCAAGATGAAAAGCCTTGCGGTAATGGTGCAGTCAAACAGTCAAAACGTACCACTACCGACCCGGCAACAGTTGGCACTGTATTTGGCGTCACCGTCGGGAATGTGGGATGAGATGCGCATCCTTGCCAAAAACCTACCTTGCGATACCTTAAGTCAAAGGAGTCAAAGACTATTTTCGGATGGCAAACTGGAAATGAGAGCGTCTAAGCTCTTCTTAAGAGTTAGATGACTATAGCGTTCAAGAACTGCTGCGCGTGAGAAACGAGCGACTGCGTCACATCGGGCTGGATCCTGTAGCATGGTGACCACCGCGCGGGCGAACTCCGCGGGGTCATCTGCCAAGATGATTTCTTTCCCCGCTTCGAGACTCAACCCTTCCGCACCGATGCTAGTGGATACGACCGGTTTGCCAGCTGCACACGCTTCCAGAATCTTGATGCGTGTGCCACTGCCCAACCGGAGTGGCACAATCACCAGGGTCGCAGCAGCAAGATAAGGACGCATATCTAGGACTGTGCCAGTGAATTCGATCATGGGATCCGACTTAAACCGCTCGATGAACTGAGCTGGTGGATTCCGCCCGGCAACGATAAGCCTAACTTTGGGACACTCCGCACGCACACGAGGCAGAATAGCTCGAGCAAAGTACTCCACCGCATCACGGTTGGGGTACCAATCCATTTGGCCCTGGAACAATAGAACGGAATCAGTGCCGTCCTGAGACGATCTTTCTACAGGATGGATCCAATCCGTGTCGACCACATTTGGCACGACAAAAACAGAAAGATCCTGGCGAAAGAGGCGCAGCACTCTGAGATCGACTTGTGAGCAAACCATGGCCCGAGAGACTCGGTAAAAGCTACGGCGTTCGGCAATCCGCATCAAATGAGACTCAATCCTGGCATAGGACTTTTTTAGAGGATTTCGTTCCAGTCGTGCATATTGTTCGAGAATAACGTGCTCGAAAAAGTGACAGTTCAACGCGATTGGGACCTTGGTCTCAGGAACATTGGTCAGGGCATGGATTCCATCACAAATAATGAGATCGTATTTCCCCGCTTGCAAGTGTCCTTGGATTTTCTCCCGCATCGCTTCCGACCTAAACCGTTCAACGGAAAAGGATCTAAACGCTAACAAGCATCCGATGCGACGAAGATAACCCGCCCGTTGGGTTAGATTTGTCATCTCTCGTTCTAAAATGTCAATTGAGCGACAGAAGGAGGAGAGGGGATGCAGGTCTTCGGGGCGTCCCTTATGCGCGAACGAAACGAAAGCCAATTCATGCCCAGCCGATTTCAGAGCTTGAATTATCGAGAGGCTACGAACGGCTTGACCACTGTTGGGAGGTACGGGGAGGCCTAGGGCAACGAACAATATTCTCATTTCACTCCTCCCGACCACGTCCTGGCTCTCCGAACTCGGGATCTAACAGTTCCCCCCGGGGCCAAACGCATTCTTGTATTTACGGATCTGAAAGCTCGACATTCGCCGCTAAACAGCTTTGATACAAAGACAGAATCGAATCACAATAGGCTGCGGGAGAATAGGCCGAAATGGATTGTCGAGCGGCCTCAGCGAGTTCTCTTTGCAAATTGGCATCGCTTAGCAGTCGCCCGATCGCTCGGGCAAGGGCGAGCGGATTGTGCTTTTCGACGAGCAAGGCTTCCTTTTCATTGGTTACGATCTCCGGCACACCACCGACGGCCGTGGCAACGATTGGAAGTCCTGCGGCCATGGCTTCGAGCAAGACGTTTGGTGAACCTTCGGTATGCGACGGCAATACCACGAGATTTGCAAGTGTGTAGTAACTCCTCAGATCCGAGAGGTAGCCAGTGAAAATAAACCAGTCTTCCACAAGGAAGGATCTTGTCATGTCCTTCAGCATTTGTTGATCGGGGCCTTCCCCGGCAAGAACAAATCGTATTTTGCGCTGTTTATTCTCTCTTCGTAGCAGGGCAGCAGCTTCGACGAGATCTGCCTGAGCCTTCTCCCGCGACAAACGGCCAACGCAAAGTACTACCTGTGTGTCCATTGGGATGCCGAGTTTCTGACGCAACTCAAAAACTTCTTTATCGGAAGCCGGAAAGAAGGTTTCGACAGAGCTGTGTTGAATCGCAATTCGTTCTGGACGAATACCAATCCCCTCGAGAAAGGAAGCAAATGGACGACAGTCCGTCACAACTTTGGAGGCTGCTGCCAATGACCATCGATCAAGATAATTGTAAATCTTAGTTTTCGTACTCGTCCAAGTATATCCATGATGAAATGCAATCCAGGGACGCTCTCGGTTTATTCCGGTCAGCCGGATCAAAAAGTGTGATTTCACGGCATGCGATTCAATGATTCCCGGCTTGCAAAGAGCAACTAATTTGCGAATAGCCGGGACAAGAGCGAGATCGAACCGACAACGCTCTCGTAGGACATGTACCTCCAATCCAGCTTTCTGGCAGGCAAGAACGAAATCATTTGATGTGGGCTCTTTGCCGCGAGAGAAGGTAGCGATGGCGATATTCGCGCTCAGTCCCGAGTTTCGCTTCACGGCTGCGCGGCGCCCAAACTCGATCAGGTTTTTGGCAGGTCCCGTGGTTGGCAAACGAGCTTCCACAAAAGCCAGCACACGAACTGTTTTTTGCTGTGAACCCGACCTTTCACTTCTCGACGCGAGAGGGCCGGTGCTTGATCTCTGGGTAGGATGTTGGCTGATTGACAAACTTAGGTTCCTCTAAAAGTGACCTTGAAAACTATTTTCGTAAACAATACCATCTCACCTATTTAAAACCAAGCGACCATGGAGTACACGACGAAATTATACCAAGATAGCAATGACTTTTGGCCGATTGTTTCTCAGCAAAGTCGGAACTACTTATAAATAGAGTCGGCCTCATGTCAGGCACTTATGGATGAGGGCGGGTAAAGTGATCGGCTTCTGCCAGAAGAAAGGGCAGAAGCTGTTGAATCTATCCTCGACAGGATGGCGTCGATCCCGCTCGACTTGTGGGCGCAGAAGCGGGCATAGCGAGATGTACAATGCAATCTTTTGCAGCTTTGATCGTCAAGCGCGAGCAAAATCTGTTGGTTGACAACAGTCTATGCTGGAAGCAAAATTGCTCCTTATGAACTCTTAGTCGCGAACTCCCGCCCTGTTCAATTGGGGACAGCCATGGGAAGAACAACGGGACCAAGGGAGAACCGGAGTAAGGAATAATGGATTGGGAACCGAAAACACCTGAGGCCTTCACGTGCGGAGTGCAGGGGTTGAAGAGAGAGAAGGCGCCGGTGTTTGTGGTTGGTTCAGCGCGGTCCGGGAACACGATGCTGTATCACATGCTCCTGTCATCCGGGCACTTTCCGGTTTACCGAACGGAACCCTGTGTCTTTGATCTGCTGGTACCAAGATTGGGGGATTTTCGCGGCGTTGCCACCAGGCGCGAACTGATGCGCTACTGGCTGCGGACGATACAGTTCCGGCGCTCCGGCTTGGATGCCAGACAAATAACAGAAAAAGTGATGACCTCTGTGACCACGGGTGGCGAATTCCTGTGCGCCGTGATGGAGGAAATGGCGCGCGCCGGCGGCTTTCGGCGCTGGGCTGCGTGGGGCCCCGATAACCTTCTCTATATTCCGACCATCAAGCTGCAGATTCCGGACGCGCTCTTTATTCACGTGATACGTGATGGACGCGACGTGGCGTGCGCTTTGGACAGGAAAGCGTTCATTCGTCCTTTTCCCTGGGACCGGAGGCACCGCCTTTATGTTTCCGCGCTTCATTGGATGTGGAAAGTCCAAACCGGTCGGCGCTACGGCCGGGCCATCGGATCGGACTACATGGAGATCCGCTTCGAGGATCTGGTTCTCCATCCCGAGGAATCGCTCACGAAAGTCGGTGCGTTTATCGGTGAGAACCTGGATTACGAGAAGATTCTCAAAGCAAAGATCGGCGCGATCCGAGCTCCCAATACATCGTTTCCCGAAGAATGGAAGTCAGGAAGTTTTGTCCCGGTGGATCGGTGGAAGCGGAAGCTTTCGGATGACCAGGTGGCTCGGCTGGAGGCCCTCGTTGGAAAACTGCTGGTGGAACTTGGCTATCGCCTCTCTCGCGCTGAAAGTACGACACTCGGCTTCAGGCTACGAACCATGCGCGCGACGTATCCCGCCTTCTACGAATTGAAAGAATGGCTCAAGATGGCGACTCCGCTGGGGCGTTTCGTCAATGTCGATCGCTTGCACATTGACGAATGCGAAGATCTAAGCGTCCCGGTGAACGCATGATCGAACGGAAGGGTTGTCCTGTTTTCGCGTTGGGCTGCCCCCATCCGAGAACGAAAATCAATGAATATTCTTATCACTGGCGGCGCTGGCTTTATCGGTTCCCATCTTTCCGACTATCTCCTGAGCAAGGGCCATCATGTCATCGTTATCGACGACCTTTCGACAGGAAGCTTGGAGAATATTCGAGACGCGAAAAGGAGTGCGCATTTTGAATATCACTTGGATACCATCTTCAACCGCCAGTTGACGGCGGAACTGATCGATGGCGCCGACATGGTGTTCCATTTAGCCGCGGCTGTGGGCGTCCGCAATATTGTGGAGTCGCCCGTCCGGACCATCGAAACCAACGTCCACGGAGCCCAGCTGGTTTTGGAGTTAGCATCCAAAAAGAGCAAGCGGGTTCTGATCATGTCGACCTCTGAAGTATATGGAAAGTCAGCCAAGATCCCATTTCTGGAGGATGATGATCTGGTGCTGGGGCCTACGTCGAAAGCACGTTGGAGTTACGCATGCTCGAAGATGATTGACGAGTTCCTGGCTCTCGCGTACTACCGCGAACATAAGTTGCCAACTACCATCGTCCGGCTGTTTAATACCGTTGGTCCACGCCAAACTGACCGCTATGGAATGGTGCTACCCACCTTTGTGCAGCAGGCACTGGCTGGAAGCCCGGTGACGGTATTCGGCTCCGGTGAGCAATCCCGGTGCTTCACGCACGTGGCGGACGTGATCACGGGGTTGGTTCAGTGCGCAATGTGCGACAGCACGGTCGGGCAGGTATTCAACCTCGGCAACACGGAGGAGATCACGGTGAATGCTCTCGCCGAGAGAGTTGTCGCAGCGACTCAATCCAACTCTACAGTTGACCATATCCCGTATGAAGAGGCCTATGGGCCAGGCTTCGAAGACATGGATCGTCGCGTTCCCGATATATCCAAGGCGCATAAGTGGTTCGGGTACGAGCCATCACATTCATTAACGGACATTATAATTAGCGTCGTCGATTACTACAGAGACAAAGCAAAGCTATCGACATAGGCCCAGACCGCCAAGCAGCCAATCCCAGCTGGTAGCGACCTAAGTCCAGTTGTGCACTTCCCGAACAAACCGGATACGCCTGGTCACGTCAGCCGTCTCTTTGAGCTTCGGTTGTCGGCTGCCATGTCGCCAGTGAGGTTCTCACGCCTTTCTTTTCGAGCAGGGTTTGGCAACACGCTTCGTAGCGGGCGCGGATGCTTTGCAGGCCAAAATTGTCGCCTGCAAATTTGCGCGCATTATGGCCGAACTGGGCGCGTATGGAAGGTGTAGCCAGCAGCCGTGCCACCGCCGCTGCGAATCTTTCTTCGTCTCCAGCGGAGACGAGTTCTCCGCGCCGTTCGTCCACCAGTTCCGCATTGCCGCCGACGCGATAGGCCACCACCGGCAATCCTGCCGCCATGGCCTCCAAAATAACGTTGGAGAGGCTTTCGGAGTCGGACGTGAGCACAGCGACATCCAGCGAGGCCATCACTGCAGGGATGTCGCGACGATCTCCGAGGAAGACCACGCGGTCCCCGATGCCCAAAGTCTGTGCTTCCCGTTCGAGTTCCTTGCGAAGCGGACCATCCCCCGCCAAAAGGAATTCGACATCCGGCATCTGCTGGTTGATTCGCTTGGCAATGCGTAAAAATCCGGAGTGGTTCTTGTAGCGCGCATTCATCCGCGCCACCATGCCAACGCGCAAGCTCCCAGGTCTTCGGGGCAAAGCTGCGGGCACGGGGGCAAAGGCCTCCGCCGGAAGCGCGTTACCGATTACGACGAGTTTGTCGCGTGATAACCCTTCCCCGGCCAGACGATCCGCTGCCGCTCGCGAGTTGCAGACCACCGCATCACAATAGCGAAAGGCGGCCGACTGCGCGCGAAACTGCCTCGGCGTCAGCAGATCCCCAAGCTGGCGCTGGCTGCCCATCACGACTGGAACGCGGGCAAAGCGGGCTGCCGGAATCAGCGTGAGGTTGGTATAAAAATCGAAGGCATGCGCAATCTGGATATGCTGCTGCCGCAGCCGCCGACTCAGTCGCCAGCGAGTGCGCCACGACGTCCATCCGTAGAGGCTGCCCCCGAGACGGAACTCGGGGACGTCCCCGAAATCATTGGCGAAGGGACCTTTTCTCCGGATGCAGCCCAGGTGAACCTGGAATTGTTCGGGGCACAGGCTCCGTGCCAGCACGCTAAACTGGCGTTCCGATCCCCCGGTCTCGAAGTAGTTAGTCATCAGAAACAGGCGGACTGGAGAGTCCTGGACAGAAGAGTCATCGGGAAGGGTCGGTTGAGGGCTATCCACGTCGCGCAATTTCGCCAAGTTATTCTCCCGCTAAGGCGGTTGCCATACTAGTGGCGTCTCACCCGCCGTGCCGAGGGCGAGGCGCCTCGGAGCCGCCGGCAAGGTGCCGGCGCTACACTCATGCACCAGCCGTAATATTCATGCGGTCAGAACACTAGGAGGTGAAACCGCGGCATTCGTTCCTGAATCCGCCACCAGCAGTAACCTTGGGTCTGCTCCGGCGCCGTTTATTCGACGCCCGCGAGGGCGGCTTCTACGGCGTCCGCGTCCGCGCCCAGGTCCCGGCCATCGGAAGCAGCTCCTGCACCCGGGGAGACCTTGGAACAGCCCGGGCCTTTTTCGTGGCAGAGGCGCGGATCCTTGCTGACTGTGTCCTTCAAGTCGCGAATTCCCGCCTTGTCTGCGGAGGAGACGGTTATGTTGCCGCGAGGCCAAGGACCGGCGTCGGTGATGATCAGGTTTTTTTCGAACTTGTAGGGACTGAAGCACTGACTTATAACCGCGTCCGGGCCGGCTCTTTGGGCGCGGGTTGCGCAGTTGTCGGGGCCGCCTCCGGCAGAACCTACGGTAAAGCGCGCGTCACCGATCGAGAACACACTGTTGGTCACGCTGAAGTTGTGGAGCTTGTCGTCTTTATTCAGGACGGAGAGGAATCTGCCGGGAACAAACGCGGTCACATGATCGATGGCCAGATCGTGAACCGGAGGCCCTACCGACACGATAAGCAGGAACACGCCGGTTCCCTTGAAATCGTGGTCGTGGATGTTCTCGGCGATGACGTCGTGAATGCTGTAAAGGCCGCCGTCAGCGGGGGCGCCCCCTCCGCGTGAGAGCGCGTTGGAAATCTGGAACACGCCGGCGACGTTGCGTATTTTGTTGTAGCGGATGGTGATGTGGTTGACGCGGCAAATCGGGCACTTGCTGAACTGGCTGCGGGCGTTGAGCAGGATTGCGAATCCGGTTTGGCTGAAGCCGCCCCAGGTGTTTTCCAACAGATTGGCCTCGAACAAAACGCGGACGCCGCTCTTGAGCTCGAAGTTGTTCTTGACGATGTAGGGTTCACCCTTCGGGGAAGGCGCGTAGCCGGGTTCGCCTTCTTTCCAGATGATGGGGCGAAAGAGATGGTTGCGGCGGATTTCGATGTCGGTGGGATTGAACTTCGATTGGCCGCCGCCGAAAAAAACATTCTCGCCGGAGGACTCGAGGAAATTGTTATAGATCTTGTAAGTTCCCATGGGCTCGTCGCCCTCGCCGCCCCCGACGGCCGTCGCGTCCGTGCATTTTCCGGCGCGTGCGACGCAATTGAAGCCGTTGACGTAGGAGTTGATAAGGGCAATCTGACGGGCGCCCTGAACCATGCCGACGCCATGGGTGAGTTCGGCGCCCTCGCCCGGGTGAATCCAGTTGCGATCGAAGATGACGTGGTCGGCGCGATCGGTGGTGACCAGGCGGGCGATATTGTCGGCGGGATCGGAGGTCCACTCAATGCCGATGAAGCGCATGTGGTCGCCTACCAGGACACCGGCAGGACGCCGGACGACGATGGTCGCCAGCAACTTTGCGGGGCCGCCTGCGGGTTGCGGGTAAGGCGGGCGTCCGGGAAGGCTGGCGACGCCTGCCCATGCGGGGGAGATGCGTGTGCCTTCGGGAGGGAGCTTGGAATCAGGGGTATCGGTTCTTATCGTGATGTAGTGCTGGTCATCGCATTTCTTAGCCGGCAGCATGGTTGCTAGGAAAGAGGCTCCGGCGGGAAGAAGCAACGTGTCGCCGCACTTTGCGCCCTCGACCGCAGCGGCAAGATCCGACTTGGCGGAGACGGTGATTCGTCTTCCAGGCGAAGGCGTGCCGTCGAGGCCGGTGTAGTAGCACGCTTTGGGGAGTTCGGCGACTGCATCCTTGTCGCCGAAGCGGGGCGCGTCCCCCTTGCCACAGTAAGCGTTCTCCTCGGTGGGAGGCGCGGCGGCGGAGGCCGACACGGCTGAAGCGGCGAGGAAAAGGGCGAGGCAGGGCAGGAATGAAAAGTATTTGAGGCGGAGAGAACCAGACGATAGTGTTGGCGGAGCCACGATGGAGATTCTCCTTAAGCGCACGCCCCGCATGCTTCTGGAATCTTCCGCAGGGAGGCCTGCGGTTTCCAGTCTACTAGCAATGAGGCTATCACGCGGGGCGGGCGAAGCAAAGGGGCACAAAGAAGCCTACGCGCTATGTCAGCAGCGGCTCGCCGGAAGATCGCAACTGCTCAAAAAAGCGCGTTGGGCATCCTGGAAGGCGAAGCCGTCGCTGAAATGGGCCAAGTAGTCTGTTGCCCGACTGTCCCAACTCGGGAATTCAGCCTTCCACTGATCCGACTCTCTCCCTGTTTCACCGATCATTGTCGACCTCGGATCGTTGTGCTGCGCAAAAAGTCTGTCCGCCGGAACCTGGCTCATGTAACATTGCTCGATTAGTTTTTTGGCCAGGGTCGGCTGGTTTGAAGTCCATTGATTCTAAACACGTACGCGAGGTGTGGAGTCTTGATGAGGCACATGTATCGGCGGACGAACCGCCAAGCCTTCCATCCCAATTTGTTTTCGCCCATATCGGGCCGAGCTATCCGACCGAACACGGGCCGGTGCGAATGAATCCATAAGCGGTAGTTTCAAATGCACTTGTAGTTCTCGAAATGAACTTCTGGCATCTAGGAACGTCTGTCCGGTTTCGGTAGATTCAGCACTCGCTCGACTAGCTCCCCCATTTTGGCAGGTCGAGGTTTAGCAATGATGGCAACTGATTCGGCAGTTCTTAGGAATCACAAGAATTTGTTGCAGCGGCATACCGGGCGTCTTAGCGCGATTGCCCTAGTGTTGGTGCTCGCGCTGATTACTGCTTCATGCGGAACGGTTGCACAGGGTCCCGGCAATGGCGGCGGTGGCGTCAGCGTGAGCATTGCTCCCTCGTCCGTCACTTTGTCTTCCGGCGGAAACCAGCAGTTCACTGCCACCCTCACGGGTACTGGAAACACTGCCGTCAACTGGTCGGTCACGGCCGGCTCGATCAACAACCAAGGCTATTACACCGCGCCGGTCGTACAGTCGATAAC
>Ga0187803_10000424_pt1 | contig 16948 bp, 14 predicted proteins | sample NC_wetland_sal_i_2_FD_132425 | JGI IMG/M metagenome (GOLD analysis project Ga0187803, IMG submission 132425) | Wetland sediment microbial communities from Neuse River Estuary, North Carolina, USA - Control_3 | ecosystem: Environmental > Aquatic > Freshwater > Wetlands > Sediment | place: USA...
GCTCTGTAGCAACGCGCCCGCCACAAGCTAAAGCGCCCGCTCCTCCGTTACGATCCCTTCGAGGATTTCGAGCATTTCGCCGAGACCATGCTTGCTCCCAAGCGCATGGGCATCCTCACCATCGGCGGCGGCGTTCCTCGTAACTGGACCCAGCAGTTCGGCGTCTTCGCCGAGCTCCTCGCACGACGCGGATACGAAAAAGTTCCTCTCAAGCGCTATCACTACGGCGTGCGCATCTGCCCCGAGCCCGTCTACTGGGGCGGCCTCTCCGGCAGCACCTATCGCGAAGCCGTTTCCTGGGGCAAATTCGTTCCGGAAGAGGAAGGCGGCCAGTTCGCCGAAGTCTTCGACGACGCCACCGTAGCACTGCCCCTCGTCGCCGGCGCCGTCCTCGAACGCATCGGCTACTTTGACAAAGGCGTCCGCAAGAAGGGGTAGCCACGGTCAGTGCCTTCCTGACCGTGGGCTTTTGCTCGTCATGATCAAACTCCCCCGCCGCCAGTTCGTTAAGACCCTCGCCGCAGCCGGCGCTGTTCTCGCATCGGATACTGTCCCCTCGGTCCGCGCCGCTCTCGCTCCGCGCACTCCCGCTGTCGGCTCACCGGACGTCCTCGTTCTCGGCGCCGGCGTCTTCGGCGCCTGGACCGCCCTCGCTCTCCAGCGCGCCGGCCGCAAAGTTCTCCTCGTCGATCAGTACGGCCCCGCCAACAGCCGCGCCAGCTCCGGCGGCGAGACTCGCATCATCCGATCAGGATACGGTTCCAAGGAGTTGTACTCCCGCTGGGCCTGGCAATCCCTGGCCGAGTGGAAGCAGCTATCGGAAACCTCGGGCCAGGCGCTCTTCCATCCCACCGGCGTCCTATGGATGGGGAAATCAAACGACGAGACCCTCGCGCAAACCGCCACCACGCTCGAAAAACTTTCCATCCCGTTTCAAAAGCTTTCTCTCGCCGACATGGCTGCCTGCTTCCCACAGGTCGCGCTGTCCGACGACATGACCGGCCTCCTTGAGCCCGCCGCTGGTGCGCTCCTGGCTCGCCGCGCCGTGCAAACCGTGGTCGATCAGGCCCTTCGGGAAGGCGCCGAATACCGCACCGGTCTCGCCGCTGCTCCCTCTGGCCGCGGGCGCATCGATGCCATCGCCGTCAACGGAGACGCGATCCACGCCCCAACCTTCGTCTTCGCCTGCGGCCCTTGGCTCCCGCGCATCTTTCCGGAACTGCTCCGCGAAAAGATCGTCCCCACGCGCGGCGAAGAGTTCTTTTTCGGCCCGCCCGCCGGCAACAGCCGCTTCCGCGAGGATTCCATCCCCACCTGGATCGACCTAACTGCGGATACCTTCGGCACCCCCGACATTGAAGGACGCGGCTTCAAAGTCGGTATCGATCTCCACGGCCCCGCCTTCGATCCCGACCGCGATTCGCGCACGCTCGACGAAAAATCTTACCGCTTCGCCCGCGACTACGCTGCTCGCCGCTTCCCAGGACTGAAGGACGCCCCGCTCTTGGAGCACCGCGTCTGCCAGTACGAAAACACCTCGAACGAGGATTTCCTGATCGATCCCCACCCCGACCACGAAAACGTCTGGCTCGTTGGCGGAGGCGCCGGCCACGGCTTCAAGCACGGTCCCGCCCTCGGTGCCTACGTCTCGAAAAAAGTGATCGAAGGCGGCCCCGTCGAGCCCATCTTCACTCTCGCCAACAAAGCGCCCGTCAAATCCCCCTCCATCTTCAACAGGTAGCGCTGGCGTCTCGCCGACCTTCAGTGCGGAATCTTCGTCCTTCCTCGTAGGGGCACGACATGTCGTGCCCCAATGCAGCTACCCTCCTCGGCCCATATGCTTTGGTGGCGCCTGCGCCTGCGCCTCGGCACACGTGCCCTGCACCAGGCTCGCTCTGCCTCGTCCAAGTTGCTGGATTGTCGCGGAAACTTCGAGCGAGGCGCTAGTCTTCGTCGCCAATCAGGAAGGCTGATGCCAGAACCGTTGTCCACAATCCGCGCTTATCTCCCACCGCGGACTGTGTCACGTTCATCGTTCGCACGATCTTGTTCGAAATCCGGTAAACCTCTTTCTTCTCGTCCCACGAAAGGTCGGGATCGAAATCCACGTTCAGCGTCGTTGCCAGCATTTCCGCCGCCAGCTCTTCCGTGTATTCCCCCGCCACTTCTTCCGTCTCGCCAAACGAGTGGTGTTCGGACAGGTATCCGTACATGGATTTGTCCGACGGCAGCGCCACGCCGATTCCCGCGGCGATCAGCCGGTGCGGCTCCCGCGTCGAGTTCTCGCTGATCACGCAGAACGCCACCTGTCCCGGCTTGATCAGCTTCAATCCCTCCGCCCGCGAAATCAGTTTGCAGTTCGGCGGGAAAATTGACGACACCCGCACGATGTTGCACGCCGCGATCCCGGCGTTGCGCAGCGCCAGCTCGAAGCTGGAGAGGCGCTCTCTGTGTTTGCCTACGCCTTTGGTGAGGAAGATTTTCTTTGCTACGAAGGGCATTTTTCGGCCGGTCCGCCCGCTCCCGGGAAACTCCGCGCAGTCTCCTCGAAAGAAATTCTTCGCGAAAGTAACAAGTCACAGCGCGGGTGTCAATTCATTTTGCCGGAAATCTTCCGTCCGTGTTCGTCTCCGGCGTGGCGCAGCCTCTGGATCCCGACGCTTCGGGATTCGGCACTGGCGGCGCTCCTTGCTTCCTGCCGCACGAATCACTGTTGTTTTACCAACGGAAGGCAACGCGCGATGTGGCTTGCGTACTGGTTCAGCGAGTTCAGCTCGGCGGGACTGAAATCAGCGCCGGACGTCGTGACGCTCTTTCCTTTGCGCGACACCTGCAGCACCCCGGTCACTTTGTTCTCCGCGACCACGGGCACGCTCATGATTTTCTGTATGGGGTCGCCGCGCTGCTTGGAATCGAGCGGCACCGCTTCGAACACGGTGGAATGCCGCGCCGTCGTGAAATTGTTGATGATCTCGGGCCGGCGTTCCCGCGCCGTGCGCGATACCATCGCGCTCGTGCTGTTGATGGGGATCGTCCCGACGTTCCGCAGTTGTTCCGGCACCAGGAACCGCAGAAATTTCTCGTCGGGTGTGGTGGAGAGTATGGCCACCTCGTCCGGCCGCACGCTGAAGGCCTTCCCGATATCCACGGCAAGTTTTGCAATTACCGTGAGTTCGATCGGCTGCCCGGCCTGCACCAGTGCGTCGACCACTTTGATAAAGTCGGCGATCGGCTCGCTCATCCCCTCTCCTCCTCGCCGGGTGTCCACTGCCGCCCTTTGAGTCGAGCGCAGTTGCATATCCTACAACGAATCGCGGCCCGTCGCACGGCCTGCCCGCCATACGCTCTCTCTGCGCCCTGCCGGCGTGAAATGGTCTTGTCGGCCGTCGGGTGTCATCCTTTCGGCTTGATCAACTCCTCAAAGGGCGGATAGCCCCGCAGCGCCTCGAGGTCCATCGAGTGGCCGTAAACGAACCCGTAGGCATATTGTTCCGCCTCGTCCGTAAATCCCCCTCCTTGGGCAATCGCCTCCCGCAGCAAGGCGACGGCGCGCTCCTTGTCGCCCAACAGGGCGGTGATGCGGGCGCTCCGGAAAGTCTGATCGCCGGTCAGGTACGGGTTCTCAATGCGCCGCAACTCTTCGGCAATCCGTTGCGCCTTCGCTCGGTCGCCCCGGCGCGCGGCCAGCGTCCCAAGCAGGCCCTTATAAACGACGTTGGCAGGATGTTCGGCAGCGAGGCTGGCGAAAACTGCGCTCGCCTCTTCCCATCGCTCTGCCCGGTACAGGGCGTCGCCCTGACCGGACCGCATGTCCTCTTGGTTGGCCTCCTCGCCAACCCGGCTGCGATACCAATCCACCGCGCGGCTGGCCATCTTCAGTGAGGCTTCGCGATGGCCATGGGTACGAAGTTCCTCGGCCGCGGATAGCATTACGTAGCCGGGCGTGGCACGGGGCAAACAACAACTGGGATAGGCCCATTTGGAAGGCACGGTCACGATCTCGTTAACGAGTTTTTCCATTTCATCGATTCGCCCCAGCGCCACCAGCGCCCGGGCCTCAAACGCATGAAGGTTGAGAAGATGCGGATAAATGCCGCGGCCCCACCGTGCTCGGTTCAGTTCCTCCTCATGCTCCCCCAATTGATGCAGCGCGCCAGTCCATTGCAATAAGAGAAATACGCCATTCGGTTTTGATGGCTGAAAGATAGAGGCCTGCTGGTGAGTCCTAAGAACCTCGACGGCCTCGCGAGGACGGTTCGTCCATCCGGCAGCTAGGGCCAGGTCCAGGGCGTCCTCGACGGAGTCGGGGACGAGCTTCATGAGGCTGTGGGATACGCTGTAGAGTTCTTCCAGCCGCCCAAAGATATCAGCCCGCAACCAATTCACGCGAAGTCGCATGGTCGGTGTCAGCGGCGTGTGTTTTTTTTCGATGATGTCAAGCTGCGCCGCCGCCTCGGCAAACTTGCCCTGGCTATTGATCGCTGAGGCGAGCAGTAAGCTGGGAAAGACGAACTCGGGGTCGATTTCCAGCGCGCGCTTGAAGTGAACGCTCGCCGCGGAAAGATCCGAATCAAAGAGCTCCCAACCCGCAGCCGTCTCTTTCTGAGCCTCGTAACGAGGCGGCTTCACTTCCTCGACGAGAAGGTCGAATGACGGATTAAGGTACCGGGCGGCGACGGCATCGATCAGTCGCTGCCGCACGCTCTCTACGGCCTCCATGGCCTTCTCCCGCGGCCCGTTGGCCGGCTCCACCGCATGCAACGGCTTGTTAGCCACCAGATCCATAATGCTGGCCCGAACCTGCAGCGTCTGGCCCTGGAGATAGTAGGCACCCGAGACGACCAGTCCTGACCCGGTCGCTTCCGAGAGCGCTCGCACTGGGTCCCGCGTCCGGCTGGCACTCGCCCCCGACGCCGCCAGTTCGAAAATGGCGGAACTGGGAACAACCTGGATCGTTCCAATCTGCAGAAGTCCCTCGCTAATGGATTCGGCGGCCATTTTGCCAAGCGGATCGAGCGAGGCATCAGCGGTCCGGTTCTCGAAGATGGCAACGGCAACTCGCTTCGGGTCCAGCGTCGTCGCGGGTTTCCGAGCCAACAGGCGGTCGCGCACTCCGCCGACATTCACTGCAAGGAGGAATGCCATCAGCAATACGATGACTGATGCCAGCAGGCCCAGTCCGAGCAATTTCGCCCGCCGTCCGCGGGCGTGGCCCGCCGCGGGCTGCACAACGCTCCGCTCGCTCGTCTGCAGCCGGCGCAGATCCACGGCCAGTTCTTTCGCCGACTGGTACCGGTTCTCCGGCTCCTTCTCCAGGCATTTCCCGATGATCCGATCCAGTTCCGTAGATAGCTTGGGATTGACAGCGCTGGGCGGCGGTGGCGACTTGTGCAGAATGGCTCCGACCAACTGCAAGCGCTCCACCTCGGCAAAGGGACGCCGCCCCGCGGCCATCTCGTAGAGCACCGCTCCAGCGGCATGAATGTCCGTGCGCGCGTCGATCTCTCCTCCCAGCAACTGCTCCGGCGCCATGTAGGGCACCGTACCGACGGTCGAGCGCGTCTCGGTGAGGCTCTCCGTGGCCCCGCTCTCCGCGACCGGATGCCGCAGTTTCGCCAAGCCGAAGTCCAGAATCTTCAGCCAGCCATCGCCGGTCACTCGCAGGTTGCCCGGTTTCAGGTCGCGATGAACCACTCCGTGTTCATGGGCCGCAGACAAGCCTTCGGCCAGTTGCACTCCCAGGCGGAGGACTTCCTTCTCCGGCAGCGGTCCGGAAGCCAGCTTCTCGCTCAGCGAGATCCCCGGGATGTATTCCATCACCAGGAAGTCGACGCCCTGTTGCGTATCGAAATCGTGAATCGTGGCGATGTTGGGGTGGTTGAGGCGGGAAAGGGCGATAGCTTCTTTGTGGAATTGTTTGCGGGAATGTTCGTCGGCCAGGGTTCCGGGAGGGAGAACCTTGATGGCAACTTCGCGGTCGAGGTGCTCGTCCAGGGCGCGATACACCTCCCCCATACCGCCGGCACCTATCTTTTCGGAGATGCAGTAGTGGCCCAGCGTCAGGCCCACAAGTGCGCTTTCGCTGGTCAGGTGAGTCGGCATCGCTAGGGCACTCCTGCCCATCACCCTCTGCGCTCTCGACGTCCCCTCTGCGAACGACCCCAAAAGAAGTTATTCGAACTGGGATCCGCCTCCCTCAAGCGCGCGAGCTGGTTGTGCGAATCCTCACCGCACACTCCCACTTGCAACTCGCTTATCGCAGACTTTGCCGGGAAGCAGTGACTCCCATCACGTAATGTGGTGCGAAGAGTCACGTTGCTGCTGCGGCCTGATAGTGCACACTCCTCCCGGTTGCACAGCCCTTCTCGCCGGACTATACTGGCCCGTTAAATTGAAGTGAACATTGCGCGCCGTTCGCCTGCACCCGGTGGCCGGCTAGCCCAAAATCCTAGAGCGTGATGTCAACTCAGCCCCTGACGATGTCTGCCTCAAAAACCGACGACCAATCCGCTTTCTTCTGGAGAAAGCTGCATTCCCTTTCCGGTATCGTTCCCGTCGGCGTGTTTTTGGCCGAACACTTCTGGTCCAATAGCTACGTCCTGGTCAGCCCGCAAAAATACGACGCCGTGGGCCAGGAACTGCAAACCCTTCCGTTCCGTCCCATTATCGAGGCCGTGGGCATCTGGATCCCCATCCTGTTTCACGCCGGCTACGGCTTTTATATCTGGTACCGGGGCAAGTCCAACGTCTTCGAATACCCCTGGATGCACAATTGGATGTACACGTTGCAGCGCTGGTCCGGGCTCATCGCCTTCTTCTTCATCATCTGGCACATGTACACGGCTCGATTCCTCACCGGTGGCCGCTCGAATTTTGTGACCGTCCACAATGATTTGAGCAATAACCTCTACGCGGCTCTCTACCTGGTGGGCGTTTTGGCGGCGTCCTTCCACCTTGGCAACGGCATTTGGAATTTCCTGTGCAAATGGGGCCTGGCCGCCACCGTGCGCGCGCAGCGTGCCGCCGCCTATCTGGGCGCGGTCGTGGCCATCAGTTTCGCTCTCGCCGGCATTCTGATTGTCTACAGCGCTCGGTTCAACTTCCATCCTTTCGCCGGATACGTGCAGTAATGGCGGAGCCGAAAATCATCGTCGTCGGGGGCGGCCTGGCCGGCCTGATGGCCGTTATCCGCGCCGCCGAGGCGGGCGTTTCCGTCGAGGTGTTTTCCATCGTTCCCGTCAAGCGCTCCCATTCCGTCTGCGCTCAGGGCGGCATCAACGCCGCCAAAAATCTCAAGGGCGAGGGCGATTCCACCGACCGCCATTTCGACGACACCGTCTATGGCGGCGATTTCCTCGCCAATCAAGGCCCCGTCAAGCGCATGTGCGAGGCCGCCCCCGGCATCATCGACATGCTGGACCGCATGGGCGTCATGTTCAATCGCACCGCGGAGGGGCTGCTCGATTTTCGCCGCTTCGGCAGCACGCTCTTCAACCGCACCGCTTTCGCCGGCGCCACCACCGGCCAGCAAATGCTCTACGCCCTGGATGAGCAGGTCCGCCGTTTCGAGGCTGAAGGCAAAGTCAAGAAATACGAAGGCTGGACCTTTCTCTCCGCGGTGCTCGACGACCATCACATCTGCCGCGGCATCTGTGCCATGGATTTGAAAACCATGGAGGTTCGCACCTTTCCCGCCGACGCCGCTATCTTCTGCACCGGTGGCATCGGCGCCATCTTCGGGCGATCCACGAATTCTATCGTCTGCACGGGCTCCGCTCAGGCTGCCCTCTTCCAGCAGGGCGTGGACTACGCCAATGGCGAGTTCATCCAGGTCCATCCCACTGCCATCCCCGGCGAAGACAAATGCCGCCTGATGAGCGAATCCGCCCGCGGCGAAGGCGGTCGCGTCTGGGTCCCCAAGAAACCAGGCGACAAGCGGCCCACCAGCCAGATTCCTGAGGCCGAGCGCTTCTATTTTCTCGAGGAGTGGTATCCCAAGTATGGCAACCTCGTCCCCCGCGACATCGCCACCCGCGCCATCCACAAGGTTGTCTATATTTTGAAAATGGGCCTCGATGGCGCGCCTGCCGTCTATCTGGACGTCTCGCACATCCCCCGCGAAACTCTGGACCGCAAACTCGAAGGCATTCTCGAAATCTACGAAAAATTTCTGGGCATCGATCCTCACGAGCACCCCATGCGCGTTTTCCCGGCCATGCACTACACCATGGGAGGCATGTGGATCGACAACAACAACCAGGCCACAAACGTCCAGGGCATCTACGCCGCTGGCGAATGCGAATACCAGTATCACGGCGCCAACCGCCTGGGCGCCAACTCGCTCGTCTCCTGCATCTATGGGGGCATGGTCGCCGCCCCTGCTGCCATCAAATACGCGCGCGGTCTCGAAAAAGGCTGCGAGAGCATCTCGACCACCGTTTACGAAGCCGAACGCCGCCGCCAGGAACAGTTAAACGATGGAATGCTCCACGCCGAGGGCACCGAAAATCCCGTCACCATCTGGAAGGAAATGGGAGACTGGATGACCGAGCATGTCACCGTCGTCCGCAATAACCCCGACCTCGAACGCACGGAAGCGAAGCTCCAGGAGCTCGCCGATCGCTTCCGGAAGATCAATCTCTCCGACCGCACCGCCTGGGCCAACCAGACGCTCAGTTTTTGCCGCGAGCTCCAGAACATGCTCGTGCTCGCCCGCGTGGTGACTCGCGGTGCGCTGGCCCGCAACGAATCCCGCGGCGCGCACTACAAACCCGATTTTCCCGAGCGCAACGACGCGGATTGGCTCAAGACCACCCGTGCGCACTTTGACGGCGGCAACATCAAATTCAGCTACGAGCCCGTGGATACTTCCATGATTCCTCCGCGGGCCCGGCGGTACGACGCAAAGGCATAATCGGCAGGCGCGGCGGCCTGAACTGCCGCGAGAGATAGAAGGCACATGGATACGACGGCTGGGGGCGCGGCGGATAGCGGGCGGAAGGTCATCGTCCGCATCAAGCGCCGCCCGGACACCCGCGAGGAACCCCGCTGGGAAGAGTTCGTCCTCGACTGGCGTCCGCACATGAACATCATCATCTGCCTCCGCGACATTGCGGAGCGCCCGGTTACCCGCGACGGCCGCGCCACCACCCCCGTCTCCTACGAAGCGAACTGCCTAGAGGAAGTCTGCGGCGCCTGCGCCATGCTCGTGAACGGCGTCTCGCGCCAGGCCTGCTCCACTCTTGTCGATTCCCTCGAGCAGCCCATCCGCATCGAGCCCCTCACCAAATTCCCGGTCGTCCGCGACCTCATCGTCGATCGCAGCAGCATGTTCGAAAACCTCAAGCGCATGAAGTGTTGGGTGCCTCTCGACGGCACCTATGACCTCGGCCCCGGCCCCCGCATTGCCTCCGAGGTCCAGGAGAAGTATTACCCGCTCTCCCGCTGCATCACGTGTGGCAATTGCCTCGAAGTCTGCCCCCAGGTGAACGAAAATTCCGATTTCGTCGGTGCCGCCATTTTGAACCAGGTGCGCCTGTTCAATGCTCATCCTACCGGCGCCATGCACATGAAGGAGCGCCTCGCCGCCGTCATGGGGCCCGGAGGCGTCGCGGATTGCGCCAACGCTCAAAACTGCGTCGAGGTTTGCCCCAAGCAAATTCCGCTGACGGAATCCATCGCCGAAGTCAACCGCCAGGCCATCCGCCAGGCGATTCTTGGCTGGCTCTTGGGGTAGGTAGCACACACTATCCTGTCTGTGCGCCTTTGTCTCAACGCGAGGTACAGATTGAGCAAACGTCCAATACTGCCCGCCGCGGCCCTCAGCCTCCTGATTCTCGCCGCCGCATCATATTCCGTACGAGCCGCTTCCCCCCAAAACTCCACGCCCGATCTCGCCGCCCGTGCACGCGCCATCCGCGCCCGCGCCATCGCCGTGGACACCCACGATGACACTCCCCAGCGCATGCTTTGGGAACAGTTCGATCTTGGCCCTCGCGACCCCGCCGGCAACATCGACATTCCGCGCATGCGCGAGGGCGGCCTCAACGCTATCTTCATGTCCATCTGGACGCCGGGAACCATCCCCGTTGCCGATGCGACCAAACGCGCTTTCGCGATGATCGATCTCGTCCGCGAACAGGTGCACAAGCATCCTGCCGATCTGCTCCTCGCCACCACCGTCGCCGACGTCCGCCGCGCGCGCATGGAAAACAAGATCGCCGTCCTCATGGGCATGGAAGGCGGCCACATGATCAACGACGATCTCGGCCTCCTTCGCAAGTACGCCGCTCTCGGCGTTCGTTACCTCACGCTCACCCACAGCGTCAACGACGACTGGGCCGATTCTTCCACCGACAAGCCCGCGCACAACGGCCTCACCCCATTCGGCCGCCAGGTCGTCACCGAACTGAACCGCCTCGGCGTCATGGTCGACATCTCCCACGTCTCCGACAACACCTTCGCCGACGCGCTCGAAGTCACTCGCGCCCCCGTCATCGCTTCGCACTCTTCCTGCCGCGCACTCTGCAATGCCGCACGGAATATGACCGACGACATGATGCTCGCCCTCGCCAAAAACGGCGGTGTGATTCAAATCAATTTCCATATAGGCTTCCTGAGCCAGGAATATGCCGACGCCGCGAAGTCCAGCCCGCCGGGCCGGAAAGAGCACATGAGCGAAATGGAAAAGCAGTGCGGCGAAAACGAAGCCTGCAAGGTCCGTGGCGGGCAGCGCCTGAGCGATGAAGCCACTGCAAAAGGCGAGCTACCCGTCGTAAACTGGCAGCGCATCGTGGATCACATTGACCACGCCGTCAAAATTGCGGGCGCCGACCATGTCGGTCTTGGTTCCGATTTCGACGGAGCCATCATGCCCCGCGGCATGGAAGACGTTTCGCACTACGGCCGGATCACCGAGGAACTCATTCGCCGCGGCTATTCCGATGCCGACATCGAGAAGATCTTGGGCGGCAACGTGCTCCGTGTGATGGCGGAAGTGGAGCGCGTCAGCCGCGAGATGCAGAACGCTAAGTAGGTTTGCACTGAATTTCACCTGCGAGGAGGAAGAATGAATCGAGTAGCTCTCACCATCATGGCCGTAGCGCTGGCCGCAGCCGGCGCTGCCGCTCAGTCGAACCCGCCTGCCAAGGGCGCGCCGCAATCAGGCGCTCCGGCCAAGGCCGAGTCCCAGGCCCCGGCAAAAGAGCCCAGTCTATACTGGACCTTTGAAACCAGCATGGGCGACATCCATTGCAAGCTTTACGAAAACGATGCCCCACTCACCGTCCACACCATGGTGGGCCTCGCGCTCGGCAAAAAGTCGTATCTCGATCCCAAGACCAATCAGACCGTCACCGGAAAGAAATTCTTCGACGGCCTCACCTTTCATCGCGTCATCCCCAACTTCATGATTCAGGGGGGCGACCCGCTCGGCACCGGAATGGGCGGCCCCGGCGGTCCGGGCTTCCCCTTCAAGGACGAATTCTCTCCCAATCTCCAGTTCGACGTTCCCGGCCGCCTGGCCATGGCCAATGCGGGCCCCACGACCAACGGCAGCCAGTTTTTCATCACCGAGGTGCCCACACCGCATCTGAACAATCACCACACCATCTGGGGCCAGTGCGGTGACCTCGATGTCGTCAAAGCCATTGCCCGCGTCCCCCGCAGCAGCGCCGGCATGCCCAACTCTCCGGTCACCATCAAGCACGTCGTGATCGAGCGCGTCGGACCGAAACCGCCGAATGCGCCCGAAGGCCCCTCGCCCGCTCCCAGAGCCGCAGGCAAGGCGCCGGCGAAGTCCACACCGTAAGTCATGCAGCACCTCTGTACGAAGGGAAGGGAAGCACAGAATCTGGAAGAATCCACGGGAGGAAACGATGGCAGCAAACCGCGAGCCGGGTCTCTACATGACCTTTCACACCAATCACGGGCCGCTCACCTGCAAGCTCTTTGAGAAAGAAGCCCCGCTGACCGTCCGCACCATCGTCGGCCTCGCGCTCGGCAAGAAATCGTATCAAGATCCGCGGACAGGCCAGACCGTCGAAGGCAAGAAGTTCTACGACGGCCTCACCTTTCACCGCGTGATCCCCGAATTCATGATTCAGGGCGGCGATCCCCTCGGCAACGGCACCGGTGGCCCGCGCGGTCCCGGCTTCCCCTTCAAGGACGAATGCGTCGCCGGCCTGAAGTTCGACGTTGCCGGCCGCCTGGCCATGGCCAATGCCGGCCCCGGCACCAACGGCAGTCAGTTCTTCATCACCGAGGTTCCCACGCCGCACCTGCACATGCGCCACACCATCTTCGGTCAATGCGAAAATGTGGACCTGGTGAAAACAATCGCGCGCGTGCCCACTCGCGGCAGCGATGTTCCCGGCAAGGCCGTCGTAATCGAGCGGGTCACGGTCGAGCGGGTCGGTCCAGCGCCTGACAACGCGCCCGAACTGTAGCGCATAGGTGGCGCAGCCTTCAGGCTGCGCGCAGTTCTGGTCCTGCAGTTTCCGCGCTCGGAACCCGGCGCCCGTCGCCGGTCTTCCTTGGTGCCTTTTGGGGGGATCTCTCAGTGGCTGATCTTGGCGGCGAAGCGCGGAGTACCTCCCTTGCCGATGTCGCGCGCGGCCAGCCTTTTACCCTCGACTGGGCAGACGCACGCGACTGGCTCCTCAGCGACCGCGGGTTCGTCCTCGCCCTCGCCGCGCTCACCTGCCTCGTCCATTTCCTCTGCAACTCGCGTTACGGCTACTTCCGCGACGAGCTCTACTTCGCCGCCTGCGGCGAACATCTCGACTGGGGCTACGTCGACCACGCCCCGCTCATCGCTATGGTCGCGCGCCTTTCTCGCGCTCTGTTCGGCGATTCGCTCGCCGCGCTTCGGTTTTTCCCTGCGCTGGCTTCCGGCGCAACCGTCTGGGTCGGCGGCGCGATAGCCCGCGAGCTGGGCGGAGGCCGTTTTGCCCAGCTTCTCGCTGCCACAGCCGTCTTCGCCGCTCCCATCTATCTCACCTTCGGCAATCTGCTCACCATGAATGCGTTCGAGCCGCTGCTCTGGAGCCTTTGCGCCTTCGCCGCCATTCGCGCCGTCCGCCTTGGCCGGCCGCGGCTCTGGCTTGCCTTCGGTGTCCTCGCCGGCATCGGCCTCGAGAACAAACATTCCATGCTCTTCTTCGGCTCCGGAGTAGTCCTCGGCCTGGCGCTCACGGAAGCGCGCGCGGCCTTCCGCTCCCGCTGGCTCTGGCTCGGCGGCTTCGCGGCATTCCTCCTCTTTCTCCCGAATCTCCTCTGGCAGGCCGGCCATGGCTGGCCCACTCTCGAATTCCTGCGCTATCGCCAGTCCGCGGAGAACATTCCCATCTCTGCGTTCACGTTCATCGCCGAGCAGGGCCTGCTCTCCGGCCCGTTTGCCGCGCCTGTCGCGGTCGCCGGATTGGCGTTCCTCCTCTTCGCTCGCGCCGCGAAACCGTTCCGCTTCCTCGGCTTGGCCTACCTCACGGTTCTCACCGAGTTGATTGTCCTCGGCGGGAAAATCTACTACCTCGCGCCCTACGACGTGATTCTGTTCGCTGCCGGCGCGGTGTGGATCGAGCGCGCCATTGCCCGCTCCGGCCGCGAATGGTGGAAGCCCGCAATCCTCGCGCCCATCGCCGTCTCCGCCATCGTGGCAGCGCCTCTCGCCATGCCTGTCCTGCCGGCCGCCGCGGCGGCGCGTTACGCTCGCTTCTGGGAAGTGCAGAAAGTCCGCGTCGAGGTTCAGCCCGCCAGCGAACTCCCGCAGTTATTCGCGGACATGTTCGGATGGGAGAACCAGGTGGCGACTGCCGCTGCAGCCTTGCGCCGTCTCCCGCCGCAGGAACAGCAGCGCGCGGCCATTCTTGTCGGGGGTTATGGCGAAGCTGCCGCTGTGGATTATTTTGGCGCGCGTTACGGCCTGTCCAAAGCCGTCTGCGCCGAGAACGCCTATTATCTGTGGGGGCCCCGCGACGCCTCAAACGATGTCGTCATCGCCTACGGCATCAACCGCGAAAGACTTGGCCGTGTTTTCCAGGACATCCAGCAAGTGGACGTCATCCGCAGTCCCTACGCCATGCCCGACGAAACCAATATCCCTCTCTATATCTGCCGGAAGCCGCGCATGTCCTTCCGCCAGGCCTGGCCCATCCTGCATTCCTTCGGGTAGCGCCTAAATGTTAAGAACGCCGACCAGATCCTTTACCGAGGCGGCGGACTTGTCGAGGGCGGCCTGCTCCTGGGCCGTCAATTTGATCTGGATGATTTCCTCGATCCCTGCGGTCCCGAGTTTGCACGGAACTCCCACAAACAATCCCTTGACCCCGTACTCGCCTTCCAGGTACGCGGCGCACGGCAGAATCTTCTTTTTGTCTTTCAGTATTGCTTCCACCATCTGCTTCACCGCGGCCGAGGGCGCGTAATACGCCGACCCGGTCTTCAGCAGGTTCACGATTTCCGCGCCGCCCTTTCGCGTGCGGTCCACAATCGCGTCAATCTTTTCCTTCGGCAGCAGGTCCGGCAGCGGGATCCCGGCCACGGTGGAATACCGCGGCAGCGGAACCATGTCGTCTCCGTGCCCGCCCAGAACGAACGAGTGCACGTTTTCCACCGACACGTTCAGCTCCGCGGCCACAAAACTCGACATGCGCGCCGAGTCCAGCACCCCGGCCATTCCGATGACCCGCTGTTTCGGAAACTTGCTCAGCCGGTAGGCGGCCTGCGCCATCGCGTCCAGCGGGTTCGTCACCATGATCATGATGCAGTTCGGCGAGTGCTTTACGATCTGCTCGATCACCTGCTTGATCACGTCGTAGTTCGCGCGCAGCAGGTCGTCCCGGCTCATTCCCGGCTTCCGCGGAAATCCCGCCGTCACCACCACCACGTCGCTGCCCGCGGTGGCCGAATAATTTCCCGAGGCCGTCGTAATTCCCGTTGCCTTCGAGTCTGCCCCGCTGATCGGCGTGGATTCGATCATGTCCAGCGCCTTCCCCGCGGGCACGCCCTCCAGCACGTCGGTCAAAACCACGTCCGCCAGCTCGCCATCCACAATCCGCTGTGCCGTCGTGGACCCTACGAATCCCCCTCCGACTACCGTCACCTTTTTTCGCATCGCGATACCCGCCCTTCAGCAGATTGTCGTTCGCTCTTCCCGTTCCTACCGTGCCGCCATCGCCGTTTCCATGTTCTCGATGATGGCCGCCGCAAACTCGGACGTCTTTAGCTTCGTCGCCCCCTCCATCAGCCGTTCCAGGTCATAGGTCACGCGCTTCTGATGGATCGTGCGGGCAATGCCTTCCTCGATCCGTTGCGCCACTTCCTTCCAGCCCATGAAGTCGAACATCATCGCTCCGGACAGCATCACCGAAGCCGGATTGATCACGTCCTTGTCCGCGTATTTCGGCGCCGTCCCGTGCGTTGCTTCGAAGATTCCGTACCCGTCGCCGATATTCGCTCCCGGCGCCATTCCCAGCCCGCCGATCTGCGCCGCGCACGCATCGGAGATGTAATCGCCGTTCAGGTTCGGAGTCGCGAGCACTTCGTACTCGTCCGCGCGCGTCACCACCTGCTGGAAAATAGAATCTGCGATGCGGTCGTTAATCAGCAGCTTCTGTTTCCATTGGCCTTTGCCGTGGCTCGCGCCGATTTTCTCCAGCACTTGCTTGACCTCGGCTACGACCGTCGCGCGTGCCTCGGGCGCCATGTGCGCCAGACCCGGTTCGATGAGCGCCGCATTCTGCTCGTGCGTCAGCTTGGGGTCGTGCTCCACGTTGCCCAGAATCCAGCTCTCCCGCTCGGTCACAATCTGGTTCCGGAACTCTTCCCGTGCAAGGTCGTAGCCCCAATCCTTGAAGGCCCCCTCCGTAAACTTCTGGATGTTTCCTTTGTGCACCAGCGTCACCGATTTCCGCCCGTTCTCCAGCGCGTACCGGATTGCTCGCCGCACCAGCCGCTTGGTTCCAAACGGCGAAATCGGCTTGATACCGATGGCGGAATCGAGGCGAATCTGCTTTTTCGTGCCCTTCAGCATTTCGTTGTTCAGGAACTCCAGCAGCTTTTTCACTTCCGGCGTTCCCGAGCGCCATTCGATCCCGATGTACACGTCTTCCGTGTTCTCCCGGAAGATCACGATGTTCATGCGCTCCGGATGCCGCACCGGGGAAGGCACACCGTCCAGGTACCGGCACGGACGCACGCAGGCGTAAAGGTCCAGCACCTGCCGCAGCGTCACGTTCAGCGAACGGATTCCTCCGCCCACGGGCGTGGTGAGCGGCCCTTTGATGGACACGCGGAAGTCCCGGATCGCGTCCACCGTATCCTGCGGCAGCCATTCGTGGAATTTCTCGAACGCTGTTTCCCCCGCGAACACCTCGTACCAGGCCACGCGCCGTTTCCCGCCGTACACTCGGTCCACCGCCGCGTCAAACACGCGCCGCGAGGCTTTCCAGATGTCCCGGCCGGTTCCGTCGCCTTCGATGTAGGGGATGATGGGGCGGTCCCCAATCTTGAATTGTTCGCCCGAGTATTCGATGGGCTGGCCGTCCGCAGGGACCGGCACTCCGTTGTATGCGCTTTTCATGAAAGTCTTGCTCCTAGAGGAGTGAGCCTGACTACGGCACGCAGGCCGAGGCTCGTCCTGAAACTGTCAACGATACCACAGCTCAGGCAGGCCAGGGTTTTGGTGCCTCGGGTTCCAAGTTTCGGGACGGCGGGAACTACGCGTCTGTGATAGCGGTCACAGGGCGGCGGTTGCGTTCGGCTGTGGCGCGCAAGCATGAACATGGCGCAGAGTCACTGAGCGCAGCCAGGAATGGCTGCGCCACCATCTATGACGGCGTCGGCTCTGTCAAGAGACACCTCGAGTTGACGAGTGGTGCGTGTCTCGTTTTCTTCTTACTTAGAGGAATCTTTTTCTTTTCCTCGACCAAGGCTCGCTCTTGAATCCAGC
>Ga0187803_10000425_pt1 | contig 16936 bp, 13 predicted proteins | sample NC_wetland_sal_i_2_FD_132425 | JGI IMG/M metagenome (GOLD analysis project Ga0187803, IMG submission 132425) | Wetland sediment microbial communities from Neuse River Estuary, North Carolina, USA - Control_3 | ecosystem: Environmental > Aquatic > Freshwater > Wetlands > Sediment | place: USA...
CGTGACGGGGTGCCAAACCAAGACGGCGCGATGCTTTTGTTTCCTCTTAACGGTCCTTGTGCTCTGGGCGACGCAGGATCTCTGTGCCAAGAAGAAACCGCCGCTGCACCCCGTCAACCTGAACACTGCCTCGGCGACAGAACTCCAGCAAGTGCCCGGCATCGGCCCCGCAACTTCGGACAAAATCCTTCAAGCGCGAAAGTCCTATGGCGCGTTTAAGAGCGTGGATGACCTTCAAGCCATCCGGGGCATCGGCCCAAAGAGGCTGGAGAAAATGCGGAAATACCTGACGGTGGATAAGCCCTCGCAAGACAAAAAGCCCGCCGCAACAACGAAAGCTCCGCCGGAGAAAAATCCTCCGGCAAAGCCATCGCCGACTCAAAAGACCGCTCCACCACCTGCAAGCGAGGAGGAGGAGCCCTAACCGAGGCGATTGCCAGAACCGCGCGCGACTGCGAATTCGCAACGGGCAATTTGATGAGGAGATTGTCTTATGAGGACATCTATCTAGGGGCACAGCACCACTGTGCCCAATGCCCGCGAGAACCTTGGATCTTGAGCTTATCAGATGAAAGACAAAGCACCCGCCCGTAACACTCCCCGGGGCGCAAAAGACGCGCCTCAGATGGCGGCCGCTACACAAAACTACCCTGTTCGATAATCTCGGAGCGAGTAGTGCCTCAACTCCACTGATGCGTAGGCTTTCGGCTGCTTATATCCAGAGGAACCTGATCGGCAATGCGGATGCCGTATCCTTCAAGCGCCACCACTTTCTTCGGGTGATTTGTTACCACGCGGATGTCTTTCAACCCCAGGTCGATCAGGATTTGCGCCCCGATGCCGCTCTCATGCTGCACCATGCGTTGGCGAGCTACTTCGCGGTCCAATTGTCCGCGCGAGTGGAAGTGAATTTTGGGCAATGTACCGGGTACTTCGGGCGTGTCGATGGTAAAGCCGCGCCCGGTGTGGTGCAGGTAGAGGAAGAGGCCGCGATTTTCGTTGGCGATCAATTCGAGCGACTTGGCAACCAGTTGATTGCAATCGCAGGCGACGGAGCCGAACACATCGCCGGTCAAGCAATGGGAATGCACGCGCACCAGCGGCGGCGTTGCGCCCTCGAGTTCGCCACGGATCAACGCGATGTGCTGGTCGTGGTCGACGTCGCTCGAATAGGCGATCATCCGGAAATCGCCAAAGCGCGTGGGCAATACAGCTTCGGCGATGCGCCGGACATAGCGCTCATGCTGCATGCGGTAGCCGATTAGGCTCGCCACCGTTAGCATCTTCAGGTTGTGTTCCCGGCAAAATTCGATCAGTTGCGGCACGCGCGCCATGGTGCCGTCCTCATTCATGATTTCGCAGATCACGCCGGACGGATTCAATCCCGCGATCCGCGATAGATCCACGGAGGCCTCGGTCTGTCCTGCGCGCACCAGCACGCCGCCGTTCCGGGCGCGCAAGGGAAACATGTGGCCGGGCCGGGCCAGGTCCTGTGGGCGGCTTTTTGGGTCAATCGCGGTAAGAATGGTGATGGCGCGGTCGGAAGCGCTGATTCCGGTGGTGACGCCGAGCTTCGCGTCAATCGCTTCGCAAAAAGCCGTTCCGTGGGTCGAAGTATTGATCGGCGACATCAATGGCAGGTTCAACTCGTCGCAGCGCTGTTCCGTCAGCGCCAGGCAGATCAGGCCGCGTCCAAATTTGGCCATGAAATTGATGACATCCGGCGTGATCTTCTCCGCCGCCATGGCCAGATCGCCTTCGTTTTCGCGATCCTCGTCGTCCACCAGGACAATCATCCGCCCCTGGCGGATTTCTTCGACCGCTTCTTCGACGCTACAGAACGGACTGGGCACAGTGCTCATGGTTGAGGCAACTCCTCCTAGTATACCGGAAGCGGTGCCAATGCAATCCGTGGGGGTGGCTTTCGGGGAAATAGGCCGGTCCACCACAAACTCGACGGTGAACCAGGACTGGCTCATTGGGAGACAGGCATTTGGACGAGTTAAGAAAGGTACGGCGCAAGGAAGTGATACAGCCCGGCGCCGAACACTGCCGCGCCGGGAATCGTGAAGACCCACGCCCAAACGATGCGCCCTGTAATACCCCAGCGCACGGCGGTGAGACGCCGGGAGGCACCGACTCCGACAATGGCGCCGGTGATGGTGTGGGTCGTGCTGACAGGAATCCCAAAACGCGCGGTGGTAAACAGCGTAAGCGCACTCGCTGTTTCCGCAGCAAAGCCGCCGAAAGGAGTGAGCTTGGTGATCCGCTGGCCCATGGTTTTGATGATGCGCCAGCCACCGGCCATGGTCCCGCCACCCATGGCGAGATGACAGCAAATGATGACCCAGAAGGGCACCTGATAGGATTTCATGAGGCCTCCGGCAACCAAGGCGGCGGTAATGATCCCCATCCCTTTTTGTGCATCATTGGTGCCGTGGCCCAAGCTATAACCGGCAGCAGAGAGCAACTGCAGCCGCCGGAACCAGCGATCGACAGGTCTCGGGCGCTGATCTTTAACAATCCAAGTCGTCAGAATGGTGACAAAAATGGCGATTACCATACCGATGATCGGGGACAGAAAGATGAAGAGCACTGGTAATTTCCATCCACTGAGGATAAGTGCCTTGAAGCCAGCGTGAGCAACAGCCGCGCCGCCGTAACCTCCCATGAGGGCATGCGATGAACTCGTCGGCAGGCCGAGCGTAAGCGTGATGAGGTTCCATGTAATGGCGCCGAGAAGACCGGCCAGAAGAACTTTGGAGTCCACCATTTCGATGTGAACCATGCCCTTGCCGATCATATTGGCGACAGCGGTGCCAAAGAAAAAAGCGGCCACGAAGTTCCAGAAGGCCGCCCACAGGACAGCGCGGAATGGCGTGAGCACGCGCGTGGAGACCACCGTGGCGATGGAGTTGGCGGCATCGTGCCAGCCATTCGAGAACTCAAAGGCCAGTGTCAGGAAAATGGTGATGAAGACGAGAGTAAGGCTACTCACAGGTATCAGGCGTTCTTCAGGATGACGCTCTCGATTACGTTCGAGACGTCTTCGCACTTATCTACCGCGGTTTCCATGACCTCAAAAATCTCTTTCCACTTGATGATTTCCACCGAATTCTTCTCCTCCTCGAAAAGCTGCGCGATCAACGTGCGGCAAATGCGGTCGCTTTCGTTTTCGAGGCGGTTGATTTCGATCACCCGGTGCAAAGCCTTGTCCGGCGATTCCATGGCGTGAATCGCCTCCTTGAGCTCGACGGTAGCAGCCACCAAGACTTTGCAGAGCTCGATTGTGCCGTTGCGAACTTCATTCACGCGGTAAAGGACAAAACGGCTGGCCGCGGCGTCGATGAGGTCGATCACGTCGTCCATGGTGCTGCAGAGCTCGTGGATATCCTCGCGGTCGAAGGGCGTGATAAACGTTTGGTTGAGTTTCCGGAAAATCTGGTGGGTGATCTCGTCGCCATTATGCTCAATGGCTTTGATAATCTGCACCTGTTCGGGCACGCCGGTGTAGTGTTCCAGCATGCTGACGAAGGCTTGCGCGCCGGATACGATGTTTTCCGCCTGCTTCTGAAAGAGGACGAAAAAATCCCCGTCCCGCGGCATGAACCGCTGTAAGAATCCTGGCATGTTGCTTAGCTCTCCCCTGAGGAGCGAACTTGGATGACCTGAGTAGTGTAATCGAGGGGGGATGATAGGCACAAGGAAACCACCATGATGGCAAAGAAAAAGGGCGGCCGAAAACTGGCCGCCCTTGGTTGATTGAGGTTTCTGGGTTAGCTGGACAAGGATTAGTACATGCCGCCCATGCCGCCCGGTCCGCCAGGACCGCCGGCTGCCGCAGCCTTCTTGTCGTCTTCCTTGAGCTCGGCCACGAGCGCTTCCGTGGTGAGCATCAGGCCCGCGATGGACGCGGCGTTCTGCAGCGCCAAACGGGTGACCTTGGCCGGATCGATGACGCCCATCTTAACCATGTCGCCGTACTCGCCCGTTTCCGCGTTGAATCCGTAGTTTTCATCCTTGGATTCGCGGATTTTGCCGATCACCACGGCGCCTTCCGCCCCTGCGTTAAGGGCGATTTGGCGAGCGGGCTCTTCGAGAGCGCGCTTCACGATGCCGACACCAACCGCTTCGTCGTCATGCAGTTTCAGCTTGTCGATGGCGTTCAAGCAGCGCAGCAGCGCCGTGCCGCCTCCTGGAACGATGCCTTCCTCGACGGCAGCACGGGTAGCATGCATGGCGTCCTCCACGCGAGCTTTCTTCTCTTTCAGCTCGGTTTCGGTCGCAGCGCCAACCTTGATGACCGCAACGCCGCCGACCAGCTTGGCCAACCGCTCCTGGAGCTTCTCGCGGTCGTAGTCGCTGGTGGTGATTTCGACTTGCTGGCGGATCTGCTTGACGCGGCCTTCGATTTCGCTGGGCTTGCCGGAGCCTTCGACGACCGTGGTGTTGTCCTTGTCGATGGTGACCTTCTTGGCCTTGCCGAGGTCCTCGATCTTCACGTTCTCCAGCTTGATGCCGAGGTCTTCGGTGATGGCCTTGCCGCCGGTCAGGGTGGCAATGTCCTCGAGCATGGCCTTGCGGCGATCGCCAAAGCCTGGGGCCTTGACGGCGGCGCATTGCAGGGTGCCGCGCAGCTTGTTCACCACGAGGGTCGCAAGCGCTTCGCCTTCGACTTCCTCCGCGATGATCAGCAGCGGCTTGCCGAGCTTGGCAATCTGCTCGAGCAGCGGCAGCAAGTCCTTCATCGAGCTGATCTTCTTCTCATGGATGAGGATCAGCGCGTTTTCCAGCACGCACTCCATGCGCTCCGGGTCGGTGATGAAGTAGGGCGATAGGTAGCCGCGGTCGAACTGCATGCCTTCCACTACTTCCAGCGTGGTGTCCATTGTCTTGGACTCTTCCACGGTGATCACGCCGTCTTTGCCGACCTTCTTCATGGCTTCGGCAATGATTCCGCCGATCTGCTTGTCATTGTTGGCGGAAATGGTGCCGACTTGGGCAATCATCTCGCCCTTGACGTCCTTGTGCAGCTTTTTGATCTCCTCGACGGCCACTTCGACGGCCTTGTCGATGCCGCGCTTGAGAGCCGTGGGGCTTGCGCCGTCGGCAACCGTCTTCACGCCTTCGCGGAAGATGGCTTGCGCCAGAACGGTGGCGGTGGTGGTGCCATCGCCGGCGACGTCGCTGGTCTTGCTGGCGACTTCGCGAACCATCTGCGCGCCCATGTTCTCGAGCGGATCACGCAGTTCAATTTCCTTGGCAACCGTCACACCGTCCTTGGTGATAATCGGCGCGCCGAACTTCTTTTCAATCACCGCGTTGCGGCCCTTGGGGCCGAGGGTGATCTTTACCGCGTCCGCAAGGGCGTTCACGCCACGTAGAATTGCCTGGCGGGAATTTTCCCCGGTAACAATCTGCTTCGCCATTTCTTGATTCCTCCTAAGATTTCTTGCTCCAACCTGAAAATTGCTCCAACCACGCTGGCATTAAAGCCAGCGCTACAACTCGGCCAATGACCATTGGTCGCTGGCCACCGGTCGCTGCCTTACTTCCGTGCGGCCTTTGCCGCGCCGCCTAGCTTCGCCAGAATCTCTTCTTCCCGGAGGATGAGGAGTTCTTCGCCTTCGATCTTGATTTCGCTGCCGCTGTACTTGCCGAACAGCACGCGATCGCCTACGTTCACGTCCAGGGGGATCCGCTCGCCCTTCTCCCGCTTGCCCGCGCCGACGGCAATGACTTCGCCCTCTTGCGGCTTCTCTTTCGCGGAGTCGGGGATGATGATCCCGCCCTTCACGGTTTCCTTCTCTTCAATGCGCTTCACGATGACACGGTCGTGCAGCGGTGTCAGATTGACTGCCATCTTGGAAAAACCTCCATTGAGATGATGTTGCGGTAAGACTTGAAATGTGGTGTGGGGTACTGAAAGGGTGTTTAGCACTCCTCGCCACCGAGTGCTAATATAGCAGCAATTTCTATCCAGTCAAGCGTTTTCCTGACGAATCGATTTGCCGTCTCTCCGCGGATCGCGGGCAAGAGTCATCTAACTCCATTGTATGCAACACATACGACCGCCAGATTTTCCTTGCACTTGGCCGTTGCCCTGCTTTCTTTCCAGCGGTAGACTCGCGACATCACTCTCATGCGCTGGCTCCTCGATCTCCAACTCGTTGTGCTCACCGCAGGGACGCTGCTCCCCTTTTTTTGGATGGTGGTGATTCTGGGCCATCGCCGCCAGCGCAACTTCGAGCGCATTTTCTTTTTCCTGTGCCTGGCGCTGACCTGTTTTTTCGGCAGCAGTTTACTAGCCCTTAATGCGCAACTGTACTATGGCACTCCGCCTCAGGGTCTGCTCCGCTTTGCCTGGACCTTCCTCTGCCTCGGCCTGTGGTTCATACCACCGCTTGTCATGCATCTCCACGTTGAGTATGCCTCCATCCGCGGATTGATCGTTCCCGGGATGCGAACGATAGTTTGGTTGCTGTGCGCGTGGGCGCCGGCAACCTTGCTAGTGCCATTCCTGATTGGGGCATTGAGGATGGCGCAACCATTCGAGTTCTACATTCCTTCCCAACGACTTGGCATGCCATTTCAGCTATGGCTCGTGGCTGCACTGGGACTTGGAGAGTACTGGCAATGGCGATTCGAGAAGACTGCCCCGGACCTAACCCAGCAAGTTTTTCACAGGACCCTGAGATGGAATTTCGGTGCGCTAACGGGTCTGTTGGTCGTCATATTTGGGTTCCGGCTCTTTTACAGAGGTGCGGATGCTGAAGGCTCTCTGATCGTAATGCTAATTGCGCTCGTGCCGCTAGTCGTTTTGATCACCCAGGTAGAGCGATTCAATTTTCTGCAGATCGGACGCCAACGAAACCTCATCTACGCTGTCTTCGGGATATTCCTCGCACTTCTCTATCTTAGCTTCGTGCGCCGCGCTGGCCAGTGGCTTGAGCCATACCTGCCACCGGAGGCCACCGCAGCCTTGGTGTTATTCCTTCCCGTGGTGTTTTTTGAGCCGCTGCAACGGGCGATAAGGAGACTTTTACAGCAAACGGCGCAGACCGAAGTGGACCGGGCGCAGAAACTGATGGGGCCCATTAACGAGGTGGCGCGGCTCGGCGACCTGGGCAAGCTCCGGGAATTCAGCCAACGTTGGATTGCTGAACAGTTGCAACTTGCGGAGGTGAAATTGGAACTGGAAAATGCAGACGCCCCAGCCAGGACTCCGAACGCAATGAAGGCTAGCTCAGCGGAATCCTTCGAAATAAAGCGAGGTGGGCAGCATCTTGGTTGGTTACATGTGCGCTCGCACGGCGCCATGATTTCGGGGGAAACGTACACCGCTTTGGAATTTCTGTGCGAGCAGTTGCCCGCAGCCTTCGATCTTTGCCGCTTGATCGAAGAGAAGCTTCAACTGGAAAGGGAATTGGCGGAACGTGAGCGCCTCGCCCTCGTCGGCCAGATGGCGGCCAGCATTTCGCACAATTTGAAGAACCCGCTGGGTTCCATCAAAACAATTCTACAAGTTCAAATGGAAAGCGCGGACTTGCCTGCCTCACTGCGCGGCGAGACCCAGATGGTTCTTGACGAAATTAATCGCCTCTCCGCCAAACTCAATCAACTGCTCCAGTTCAGCCGGCCCGGCGTGCGCCCTTCGAGCAAGGGAGATCACTGCAATATCGTTTCCGTCGTTGTTGGCGTCGCCGAAGTTTTATGCCGCGAGGCCGATTCCAGCGGAGTTTTTCTCGAACTGGCCGACCACCCCGGCGCCTGCGAAGTCTCTGCCAGCGCTGAAGCCGTCAACGACATCTTCTCCAACATCATTCTCAACGCCATTGAAGCCGTCGGCCGATCCGGCCACGTTACGATCAGTTTCAACCACCAACCGGAGGTTTGTACGGTCTCCGTAGAAGACGACGGCCCGGGCCTTACATCCGCCCTGCGCGAGAAAATACTTCAGCCATTCTTCACGACCAAGCCTCGTGGAACTGGCCTGGGCCTCGCTATCGTGACGCGCCGCCTCGAGGAACTCGGTGGCCAACTCGAAATTGACAGCCCCATTCGCGATAACCACGGTAGCCGCTTCCGCGTCAGCATTCCGCTTGTCGCAAAGGAAACGCAGCCATGAAAACAATTCTGATCGTGGATGATGAACCCGCGGCACGCTACGGATTGCGGCGCGCACTGGAAGGCCGCTATCGCGTGCTGGAAGCGGATTCGGCGGCCGCGGCGCGCGCAACACTGGCCACGGATCCGCCGGACTTGCTACTGCTGGACGTGGTCATGCCGGGTGAAGACGGCTTGGCATTTCTGAAATGGCTGCGCGGCGCAGGCCATGAGTCACCGGTGCTGATAGTGTCCGCACTGGACACCGCAAAAACCGCCGTGGAGGCGCTGCAATTGGGCGCCGCGGACTACCTCGTGAAAGGATTCGAGCTGGACGAACTGCGGCACAGAATTGCGAATCTCTTGAAAGTCGCGAGTCTCGAGCAGGAAAATAGTGCGCTGCGCCGGAGGCTGGCCGTGGAGGGAAATTTTGGCCAGATGATCGGCCGCTCAGCGACGATGCGCCGCGCATTTGAGATGGCGGACCGCGTGGCGGCGACCGATTCGACCGTGCTCATTCTTGGCGAGAGCGGCACCGGCAAGGATCTGCTCGCACAGGAAATTCACGCGCGCTCTCCGCGCAACGGAAAGGCGTATGTGGCGGTGAACTGCGCTGCGCTGCCCGAAACCCTGATTGAATCCGAGCTATTTGGCTACGAACGGGGTGCGTTCACCGGCGCTGCGCAGCAAAAGAAAGGCCGCTTCGAGCAAGCCCACGGCGGCACGCTCTTCCTCGACGAGATCGGCGACATGAACCAGGTCACGCAATCGAAGGTGCTGCGAGCACTCGAAAATCGCACCATTGAGCGGCTTGGCGGCACGCAATCCATTCCCGTGGACGCGCGCGTGATCAGCGCGACGCATCGCAACCTCCCCCACGCCATCCGCGACGGGAAGTTCCGCGAGGATCTTTTCTACCGCCTGCGCGTGGTGACCATCGAATTGCCGCCACTTCGCGCGCACAAGGAGGATATCCCTCTTCTAGCGCAGGCATTCCTGCAACTGCATGGCGCGCGTTTGGGCCGCAGCTTGGGTTTGGCGAAAGATGCGCTGGCAACTCTTGATCGCTACGACTGGCCGGGAAATATCCGGGAATTGAAAAACTCCATCGAGCGCGCCATGGTGCTTTGCCGCGGCGAGGAAGTGGGTACCGGCGATTTGCCGGAGGAGGTGGTGAAGGGTACGCCGGTGCTGCCGAAGAGCGGCGAGGAGGGCTCGGACCACGGCTTGAGCGAAAAGGATTTTCGCGAAGCCAAGCGTAAATTCGAGATCGCCTATCTCCGGCGCCAGCTTGCCGCTCATCGCTGGAACATTTCGCGCACCGCGGCAACCATCGGCCTGCACCGGCAGAGTTTGCAGGAGAGACTGCGCGAACTCGGCATCCGCCGGCCTGGTCAGGAACTCGATGAGGAGGATCACGAGGCATGATGCGCCGCGGCTTTCTCCAGGCGGGCGGCGGCAGTTCGCGCTTTGGAAGCGACAAAGCGCTCGCGGAACTTGCGGGAAAGAGCATGCTGCAGCGCAACGGCGAACTGCTCGCCAGCGTTTGCGACGAAGTCTCGATTGTCGCCCCGGCAGGGAAGTATCCAAACGCGACGTGGCCGGTTCTCCCCGATCGCTGGCCGGGGGAAGGTCCATTGGGTGGAATCCTCACCGCATTATCGACGATGCAGCCCTCCGAATCCGGCGCCGCCTGGGCACTGATTGTGAGCTGTGACATGCCGTTTCTTGCGCAGGAGTTCCTCGTCTTCTTGTGGGAACGCGCTTCAACCAGCCATGCACAAGTTGTGGTGCCGCAGACCGTAGGCGGTCTCGAGCCCCTCTGTGCCTGCTGGTGCGTGGATGCGGCCGCGGGCGTTCGATCAGCCTTCGATTCCGGCGTGCGCAAGGTCACCGACGCCATGAAACGGCTGCCCATGGAAGTGCTTGACGAGTCGGCCTGGAAACGATTTGATACGGAGGGCCGCCTCTTCTGGAACATGAATACACCGGCGGACTTCACGGAAGCGCGCCGCATTCTGGAAGCACGGGAACGATGAGCGACGGAACTTATCAAACGGGCCTGACGGGCTCGGACATCGGACGGAGCGCCGCGGAATATTATTTTGAGTTTCGGGGTGTTACAAAGGCTTTCGACGAACACGTTGTGCTCAACAATGTGACCTTCAAGGTCAAGCGCGGGGAAACCTGCGTCATCATGGGCCGCAGCGGCGTGGGCAAGTCCGTTTCCCTGAAACACATTATGGGATTTCTACACGCGGATTCCGGCCGGGTCTTCATCGATGGAGTCGATGTCACGGATTTCACCGAGCGCCAGTTCGAGGAGATCCGCCGCAAGGTCACCATGGTCTTTCAATCCGGCGCTCTGTTTGATTCGCTTACTGTTGCGGAAAACATTGCGTTCCCGCTCGAAGGCCAGCCCGGCCTCACGGGAGAGGACATCGATGGCTACGTGCTGAAGTTGGCGAAAATGTTGGAAGTGGAAGAGGTCCTAGAGAAAATCCCCAGCGAGCTTTCCACGGGAATGAAGCGCGCGGTGGCCATCGCCCGCGCGCTGGCGCAGAATCCCGAAGCGATTCTTTACGACGAGCCCACGACGATGGTCGATCCCATCATGGCCGGGCACATGGGTGACTTAATACTGCGGCTCAAGGAGACCATCCACAAAACTTCCATCGTCGTAACCCATGACACGCATTTGGCCAAGCGTCTCGCCGATACTGTCGTGTTCCTGCAAGACGGCAAGGCGCAGGTCTTCGGTTCGTGGGCTGAATTTGAAAGTTCCAAAGATCCGTTTCTCCTCGATTTCCTCCTGCAGGATGAACTCATTCCCGCTCTGGACGTGACTCTGTGACGACTCCTCCTGTCGCTGCGAAAGATCCCAAGTCGCAACTTCGCAAAACCATGGGCTTTTGGGATGTCCTCCTTTTCAATATCGCCACTGTCCTCGGACCTCGCTGGATCGCCGCAGCCGGCCACAACGGCACCTCCTCCATCAGCCTCTGGGTCATCGCCGCTCTTTTCTTCTTTGTGCCCGGCGCCTTTGTGATCAATGAATTGTCTTCCCGCTTTCCCAATGAAGGCGGTTTGTACGTTTGGGCCAAGGAGGCCTTTGGGGACTTCCACGGTTTCGTGGCCGGCTGGACCTATTGGATTTACACAGTTTTCTATTTTCCTGGGTTGCTGCTGGCCAGCGCCTCCATGAGCGCATACGTGCTCGGCGAAAAAGGCGCTCCGCTCTCACAAGACCGTGCCTTTCTTTTGGTCATCTCGCTCGTCCTGCTGCTCGTCGCTGTGTGGCTAAACATCATCGGCCTGAACATCGGAAAATGGCTGCAAAACGCGGGCGGTGTTGGCACCTATTTGCCCCTGCTTATGCTGGTGGGCGTGGCGCTGATTGTCTATTTCAAGCACGGCTCGATGACGCACTTTACCTGGGCGAACATGATGCCCACATGGAATTGGGACACCGTGAACTTCTGGTCGCAAATCGCTTTCGCATTCACAGGCCTCGAACTGGTTTCTGCCATGAGCGAAGAGGTGCGTGACCCGCGCCGCACGCTGCCGCGAGCCGTGTTTGGCGCAGGCGCGATGATTGCTTTCATGTATATCGTTGGCACTTTCGCGATTCTTGCTCTCGTGCCCGCCGCCAATCTTGATCCCAAGAGCGGCGTGTTCCACGCGATTACCCTGGGCTCCGTTGCGTTGAAACTCGGTTTTCTAGGGATATTGGCGGCAGTTCTGGTTTCCTTCGGTAACGCGGGGGGAGTGGGCAGCACTGTGGCGGGCATCGCGCGCGTCCCGTTTGTTGTAGGCATCGACCGGTATCTACCTGCCGCGTTCGGCAAAATTCATGCGAAGTGGAAAACGCCGTACATTTCGATTCTCGTCCAGGCCGGGATTTCCGGCGCAATTCTGCTCCTCAGCCAGATTAACGAGACCACCCGCGGTGCCTACCAATTCCTGATCGACGCCGCCATCATCCTTTACTTCATTCCGTTCCTCTACATGTTTGCGGCGGTGATTAAGCTGGGGCGGCGAAAAGATCGCACGACAAACGAGCATGCGGTGCTTGTTCCTGGCGGGATGCCCGGCGTCTGGATTTCAGGGGGCATTGGGTTTCTCGTGGTTCTGATTGGAATCGCGGTCTCACTCGTGCCACCGGGCGATTCCTCCGACAAGCTCGGTTTTGAGTTGAAGCTGGTAGGGGGGACGCTCGCTTCGATCTTTATCGGATTGATTCTTTACTGGCGCGGTGCGCGGGCAAAGAAAGCAGCCTGAATCTAAAAGCCTTGGCTGACGAGCTGATCGATGCTCAGGTTCGAAGCCAGCTTGGCCCCGCTCCGCGCTTCCAGGTAACGCTCCACGTATTTTCCAAGGACGTCGCCTTCCAGGTTCACCGCATCGCCGATTCTCTTGCCCTGAATGTTGGTCTGGGCATAGGTAAAGGGGATGATGGCGATTTCTGCGACGCGCCCGTTCCACCGCGCCACGGTCAGGCTGATTCCATCAATAGCGATTGACCCCTGCGGCACGATGTATTTCACGAACGATCCCGGCACCTCAACCCCGTACCACCAGTTCTCACCTTCGGCATCGAGCCGTGCCACGCGCCCGATGGTATCCACATGTCCGAGTACGAAGTGTCCTCCAAATTCCTTGCCTGCTGTCATGGGCTGTTCCAGGTTCACGCGCGTACCTATCTTCCATTCGCCGATCGCCGTTTTGCGAACCGTCTCCGTGGAAAGGTCCGCGGAGAACCGCTCTCCATCCAACGCCACGACTGTCAGACAGCATCCGTCTACCGCGATGCTATTGGCGGTCGCCAGGTGCGGTGCGACCGTGGGAGCGTAGATCGTCAGGCGTCCACCCTCGGCGTGTACCTTGAGGGAATCGACGGTGCCTAGATGCTCGATGATGCCGGTGAACATGAATATCTCGCCTCGCTTTGTTCCGCGCGGAAGGACACGCCGCGGGATCACGAACTGAATCAACAGGATACCGCGAAACGTGATGGATGTCCTTGACGAGCATCTAGACAATGTGGAGCATAAAAGCAGACCACGCTCCTGGTCGGAGGTGGTTCATGTTTGAACCAAAACTGACCGACCCGCACCCAGAATCCGCAAAAACCTATCCGGAAAAAGTGCATTGCTCGGTGTACAACCGCGACGCATCCGTGGTTGTTGCCAACTGGCCGCTGAGCGAGGAAGGGTGGAGTGGCTGGCGCGTTGTTGATTGTTCACTTTTGCCACCCGGCGCGGTCCACTGCGGAATGGATTGCCTTTCGCAGGTGCGGTTAAAAGAAGAGTAGCTCCAGCCTGGGGTTGGTCACTTCCGCCAGTGCCAGGAAATTTTCGCCTGTTCACGTAACCTTGACAAGGCTTCGAGAGCGGCGCACCATTTGGAAAAACTTGCCACTTTCAAGTCTTCTTGACGGAGGAAGGGAATGACTGACCCGGAAATTCTCGACCGCATCCTGGAAAACTGCAGTTTCCGCTTTCGGAAGGTCATGTGCCCCAACAAGGATAAGATCGCGAGCATCACTGCGGTGAAATTTCAAGGCGAGGATGCGGATTGGTCCGTCGAGGAATGTTCCCTGCTCCCGAGTGGCGAAGTGAATTGCGCGATGAGCTGCTTGTGGCGCAATTTTGACCCCACCGAGTAACGCACCCCACTCCATCTTCAATCGTGTGCGCTCCAAACTTGTCATCCTGAAGCGATCCGATAAGGATCGCTGAAGGATCTCGACTGAATAACTCTGCAAGATTCAGAGGTTGAGATGCTTCGGCGCAGAAACTACACCGCGCCTCAGCACGACAAGTTTCGTGTTAGCTGTGCTGGTATGAGGATGAGGATGATAGATCGATTCGAAATGCCGCCTAATGCGGGGCCGCGTTTCCCGCCAGGGCAATCTCCCGCAACCTCCGCAAATCCAGCTTTCCGGTGCCCAGATACGGCAGCTTTTCCGCGAACAGAAACTGATCGGGCCGTGGCTTCCAAAGCGCCGGCAAATCGCATTTAGCAAGCTTGTCCAGGCAATCCTTCATCGCCTCCTCCTTCAACGTGTGAATCACCACCAGGCGCTCGCCTTTCTTCTCATCGGGGATTGCCGTCACTGCCAGAACCTGCCCGTCGGCCTCCAGCAACTCATGCAGCCTCTCCTCCACGCGGATATGCGGGACCATTTCTCCGCCAATTTTGCTGAAGCGGCTCAAGCGGTCGGTGATGCGCAAGAATCCGTCTTCATCCACTGTGGCAATGTCACCGGTGTCGTACCAGCCGTCTTGCAATACCTCCGCCGTCTTTTCCGGCCGGTTCAGGTACCCGAGCATGACGTTTGGCCCACGAACCAGCAGCAGCCCGGGTTTGTCCACCGGCAACGTTTCCCGGGTGTCTGGATCGAGAATGCGCACGCCAACCCCCGGCAGCGGATGCCCGATCGTGCCGCGTTTTGCCCCGACCTGCCGAAAATACGCCGCGCGGAAATCGTACGTATTTACGGCCACCACCGGCGAGCATTCCGTGCAGCCATATCCCTCCAGCGGGCGGATGCCAAAATGATCTTCAAACGACTGCGCGATGCGGTCTGGCAGTTTCTCTGCTCCGGCCATCACGACTCGTAGACTACCAAACGCTTCCGGTGGGCATCTCCGAGCGTAGGAATTCAGGAAGGTGGGTGTGGAAAGCAGCATCGTCACGCGGTACTTGCTCACCAAAGCACCGATAACTTGGGCGTCCAGCGGACTTACATGGAACACCACACCCATCCCTGCCAGCGGCGGCAGGCACAGCGTGCCGGTAAAGCCGAAGGAATGGAAGAAGGGAAGTATTCCGAGGATGCGGTCGCTCTCGTGGAGATGAAATACCTGCTCGATTTGCTCGACATTCGAAGCGAGGTTAAAGTGCGACAGCACCACACCTTTCGGCTCGCCCGTGGAGCCACTCGAGAAAATGACCGTCGCCGTATCTTCGAGCGACGGCGGCCGTGAGACTCCCAGAAAAAGTTCCAGCAACCTCGCCGGGAGCAGCTTCGCCGCGAGCAGGGCGGCGATCTTCTCCCCGAAGCGCGGATTCAGCGCGAGATCTTCCGCATAAATGATTTCGCCGGGGGGCTGCACCGGCACTTTTTCCAGAAACTGACGCGAACTCACAACTGTCTTCAACTCGCACTGCTTCGCGCAGGAAGCAATCGATTCGTTTGAGGAGGTGTAGTTGAGATTGATGGGTACCTTGCCGAGCAGCAGCGCCGCCCAGTTCACCACTGCCCCGGGTATGGACGGCGGCAGGAGAATTCCGACCATTTTCTGGCCTCGCCAAAGCGGCCGCAGGCGTCTTGCCAGAAACACCGTTTTAATCAGCGCTTCGCCAAACGTTAGTTTCGGAGTGCGCCCGTCGGCCATTGCAAAATGCCGCGGATGCCTCCGCGCGGCCTGTATGAACAAACGCGACAGCGGCCTCATATAACGCCGCCGGCGCTGAAAGGCGTCCACGCCCAACTCCTGCACTGCTTGGCGCACCTCAGTTGCCGTGGCTGTCGATGGCAGTGGCTTGCCAAACGTAATCCGCACCGGGTACGGGATGCTTCGCGGCCACTTCCAGAGAAAGTGCCCGCCGGAAAAGCTGAAGATAGAGCCCCAGATGCCGTCGATGTTCACCGGAACGATCGGAACATCAATGCCCTTGATGATGCGTTCGAAGCCGCGCCGGAACGGCAGCATCTGCCCGATGCGCGTGATCTCGCCTTCTGGAAAAATGCAGACCACCTCGCCGTTGCGCAGTGCTTCCGAGGCTTCGCGCAGCGAATGAATCATCTCGCGCGGCCCCTGGTCCGAAGCGATGGGGATGATCTTGAGCATCTTGGCAAACGGCTTGATCAGGGGATGGTCGTATGCGCCCTTGAACATCAAGAACCGGATCGGACGGTCCGTGGCGGCGATGAGCAGCACCGCGTCAACCCAGGACGCGTGATTCGGCGTCAACAAGGCGCCGCCGCGCGCGGGAATCATCTCCTGGCCCTTTAAATCCAGCCGGTAAATCGTGTGCGCGGCGATCCACAGCAGCAGCCGAAGCAGTGAATCCGGCAGCAGCCAGAGCACGTAAGCCAGCGCCCCAAGTGTGCCGACCGAAGCCCAGAAGAAAATTCCCACCGGGCCGAGGTGCACGAAATGTTTGCAAACGTAGTAGATAACCGAAGCGGCCAGAATCCCGACGAAGGACAAAAGGTTGGCGCTGGCCAGCACGCCGCCGCGATGCTGTTCTTCCGGGCGGTGCTGCAACAGTGCGCTGATCGGCACGATGAAGAAGCCGCCAAAGAAACCAAGTGCGGCGAGGAAAACCAGCACGGTCTGGAATGACAACGCCGGAAGCGCGAGCAGGAATCCGAATACCGTGATGCCGGTTGCGCCCAGCGGGATCAAGCCGTACTCGATTTTTCCTCCAGAGAGATATCCGGCCGCGAGACTACCCACACCAATGCCGATGGCGATCGCCGCCTGCAGAAAACCGCCGTGTGTGGCGGCGACGTGCAGGACGTCTCGTCCATAGAACACGATGTCAAACTGAAGCAGCGCCCCGAGAAAGAAGAAATATGTGTTTCCGGCAACGGCGAGCCAGAGGACACGGTCCTGAGCAATGCGTCGTCCGTTGGTCCACAGGTCACCCAGAAAGTTGGCCTGGAATCTCTTCGCTGGATCAGCGGCGGCAACCTTTGTGATGCCGAGGCTTGTCACCATTCCAATGACCGAACACGCCTGGAAGAACACGCCCGAATATTGCTGGCGTCCCGCGAACACTTCCGAAAGCCGCGCTCCGGCCAGAGTGCCCGTGA
>Ga0187803_10000426_pt1 | contig 16907 bp, 19 predicted proteins | sample NC_wetland_sal_i_2_FD_132425 | JGI IMG/M metagenome (GOLD analysis project Ga0187803, IMG submission 132425) | Wetland sediment microbial communities from Neuse River Estuary, North Carolina, USA - Control_3 | ecosystem: Environmental > Aquatic > Freshwater > Wetlands > Sediment | place: USA...
ATCTCCTGCGCTTGGCGCATCAGCGTAAGGCCGAGCTTTTCAATCTGCTGTTCGTTCAACGAGCCGGCTTCGATACGGCGAATCGCCTGGCGCTCGAGCACCTCGTGGAGTAGCTTGACCAGCGTGAGAACCAATTGCCCGAGCCCATTCTTGGTGTCGTTCGCATCGAGGTTCAGGCGGGCGCTTCGCGCCTGCCGGGCCCGCCCGCGCGGCAGTGATTGAAGCTGCGGCAGGCGGTCGGCGTTCATGACTCTGGCAAAATCGCCCAACGCTTCAGACTCGATCGCCGCTGCTTCCGGCAATTCCATGTTCGTTCTCCTTAACGGCGGCCATCCCGTTGCCGAATTCCACCCGCGATTCGCATGAGCCTTTCCGCGCGGTCTCAATAGAAGTGAGCACAATCTGGAGGCCCAGGTAGATGAGGTCGACGTCGGCGACGGAGATGGTCGCGTCCCCGGCAATCACAACGCCCTTGTTCAGCACGCGGTCGAGAACCTCGCACAAAGTGACCTGCGCGACGTCATCGAGGGCGAGTTCTGAAGGGGCGAGTGATTCGTTCCTTGAATTGAATCTATGAGACATAGGCTCTCGATTCTACGGGAGGGGATGGGTACAGGGCCTTGCCCAGCTCTTCGAGCCGGCTGAGGCCTCGGACCTCCCCGCGACGATAAACCACGGAAACGCTCCTGGATGAAAACCATTGCTGAAGCTTCGTGCGCACCAGAGATTCCCGGCGGTGCAGCGCGGAACACAAATCGCAATCACCGGGCGGCGTGACGAGATTAAGAAAAAGACCCGGTACGCTGACGCGCAAGCGGTCGCAGGCGGCGACCAGATCCAGCGTTTCTTCGAACGCCATCTCGGTGGGGATGCTGACCGCATAAAGGGTCGTAGTGGCTGGATTGGTTAATAAGGATCGCAGCCTCTTGAGGTTCTTTGACATCGTCACCAGTTCCTGGGAAAACTTTGTCAGTCGAAATATCTGGTGGTACTTTAGGAAAAGGTCGAAAAAGACTTTCAGCCACTGATCGATGATTTCCGGCAGCTCCAGCAGCCGAATCAGATGTCCCGTCGAGGCCGAGTCGAGAACCAGAAGGTCATAGCGCCCCGAAGCGAGCAGAGCCATGACACGAGTCAGGGCCATCACCTCATCCAGACCAGGAGGGGAAAGATCCAGAATCCTCTCGAGCACCTCGCGGTCAAAGGTCAGATCAAAATTACTGGACGCCGCTTCGAGGAATCTCTTGATGTCTCCCGCGTACTGTTTTTTCAAAACGTCAAATTCGGCTTCGGAATCGATCTCCATGGCGGTGAGGCCGGGGATGACTTCCTTAGGGCGAGAATCAATCGGGATTTGCAGACAGCTTGATAACCCGTGTGCCGGTCCCGTCGAGAATAAAAGGACACTTTTTCCGGAACCGTTTCGCGCCAACTGCAAGGCGGTGGCGCAAGCGAGAGTGGTCTTGCCCACGCCTCCCTTGCCGGCAAAGATCGTGAACGTGGACTCGAGGGGCAGCTCCGTGGCGGCTCCTTCCACCTCCGGGGCCAGCGAGCGCAGCGTTTCGCTCCCAGCGGGAGGTTCGCTGATTCGCATGGCTTGTACCCAGAACAACGCCAGCGATTTCCTCCCACGAACTTCGTCCGGATAAAGAGGTACGCCCCAGAGGACAAACCTGGACCAGCGTGAGTCGCGGAAAAGCTTTCGCAGTTCACGAGTCTGGCGGAGGCGCTCGTCACCACAAACTGAGCACGCATTGTTTGGATAGAGTCGATTGACGACGATCTCGGTCAGCGGCAGCTTGAGCCGGGCCACTTCCTTCACGATCGCCACGGCCTCGCGGATGCTCATCGCTTCAGCCAGCATCACCGGAACAAAGCGGCAGCGAAGCGGATCCTGAAGCAGACCTTCCATGCGCTTCACTGAGTGGCTAAGCTCTTCGAGGAAGTCATCGAGGTCCTCTCGCTCCTTGGAATGCGAGAAAACCCACTTCATGTAATGATGCTTCGCGAGAAGTGTTTCCAGCATGGCGAGCCATTTGCGCAGAAATTCCGGCATGGCGAGCAGGCGGAGTGTGTGGCCGCTGGGCGCAGTATCCATAATAATGCCGTCGTAGCTCCGACTCTCCACCCAGGCAGAGACCTCCAGAAACGCCATAAGTTCGTCCAAACCCGGCAACGAGAGATCAAGGAAACGGGTGATCTCATCGTTATCCAGGAAAGTGCCGCGAGAGGCGATTTGCCGGAGTTTCTGGCTGTGTTGTTGCTTGAATTTGGAGAGGTACTCCCGAGCATCCAGCTCGCAGACCTTCAAATTGCCGGGTGGCGACAAATCTCCCAAACTGTCATAGAGGGAATGAGCGGGATCAGTTGACACCAGGAGAAAAGAAGATTCGGGCGAACGTCTGGCCCATTCGAGCGCGGTTGCGGTGGAGCAGGCTGTCTTTCCCACGCCGCCTTTGCCGCCAAAAATGAGTAACTGCAGGCCTCGGGGTTCCAGAAACGATGGGACTGTCATGTTCCAGGCGCAATCATTACGCCCCTCAAGCGATCTTCTGCCCTACACTATCGTCCGGTTCTTCCAGCCGGCCGTCCTCGTCCGCTTCGGCGTCCGTGCCACGTCCTTGCGCTTTGTCCAAGCGTTCGAGCAAGACCGCTTCGGCTTCTGCGAACTCTTGCTCCGAGATCTTGCCGGTTTCCAACCTCATGTAGAGATTACTCAGCTCCGCGCTGATGGTTTCGGCCTCGGTAGCTAGCTCCTCCTTGGCTGCGTTGTGAATCTCGCGGAAAATCCAGAGCACGCTATGGATCGGAAACAATAGAACATCATCCACCAACACCATAACTGCCTCGCGTCTGCACCACCCTAGAGTTTGAGGTCGATCTCGACAAAATTGTGCGGCGCCCACGGCCCGTTGTAATCGAAGCTGAAGTTGTTATCAAACAGCTTGGCGGCCTCAAAGACACCGTTTTCGAATTGCGACACGGCCTCACGCCCGACCAGGCACGCGAGATTCATCACTTCGCGCTCGTCGCGGCATTTCTTCTCATCCATCTCGGCACAGTGGGGCGCGAGCACGCCTTCCACTCTGCCGACACACGCTTCGCGTTCCTCATTCAACAGGCGCTCGAATGTCCTTCCAACTTCGATCTTCTGCTCCTGCGTTGGCTCGCGGTGGCCGACCAGGAACCGGTCGCGTGCCACCCGCAATTCCGGGTGGGTATTTACGAAATATTCGAAAATGTTGGGCACATCCCACGCGACTCGCAAACCTAACTCGACTTTTCCCGCCACGCGCCGAAGTTGTTCCAGCAACGCTTGCTGGTTCCGAGACAGCATGCTTCGAACTGCTTGCGGGCTGTCCGCGATGATCCCGAAGGACATGGGCAGTGGCGTGTTTTCGGCCATCAGCTTCTTGAGGACTCCCTGATGGGCTGCGAGGTGAGAGCGTTCCGGGCGAATCCTGCCTCCGGCCACGTCGCTGACCACGGCCGCCAATCGTCCAACCGAAATTGAGTAGACCTTCCGTCCACCGAGGCCGAAATCGCCGTACGTCTGAGCCTGAGGGCTGGCCACAATGGCGTAAATATACGCCCTGCTCACCGCGGCGCCGTGATGCGCCACGAGCTTCTCAGGCGATTTCACTACCGAGACGTGTCCCTCGCTCACTGGTTGTTCTCCCGGAATCCCGTCAGTCTTTCCACGAAACTGACGATCAGGAATGACATCGTCGGTTTCTCGAATCACCTTTAGCCACTCACTCCGACTAGCGAATCCCCAATTCTAGGCGGCCTGCCTGAGTATCTTGGGGGCGGGTTCGAATGCCTCCTCGGTCGACGCGGGCCGCGCTGCCGGCGTTAGCTTGACCGTTTTGACCTTTCCTTGCTCAGCGTGGATCTCCAGGATCGTCTTGCACGCAAGACATTTTATCGACCCTTCATAGTCGTCGTAGGCATCGTCAAGGTCCACTTTATGTCCGCAGGCCAGACAGTTGATTCTCATGACTTCTCCTCCCTCTCTGGAGTCTCCCGCTACGTCACTTGCACGGGCTCCTCGTGGAGCTTCCTCATGGCCTTTTTGACTGTGGCTCTGGCGCTGATTTTGACGACGACACCGCCAAGATACGCTGCCATCCGATATATTGGCTGCCACGGCACAACTAAGAGCACCAACACGAGCGCCAGGAAAGGGAAGCCCCAACAAGCCAGCGTGGTGGCTACGGCGACTTGCACGATCAGGCGGAACTCCTTTTCGGTCTCGAGAATCATCCTCGGCACCTGCGCGGAGACTTGGGGAATTTCAGGTGGTGGATCCCGCTAATCAGTACTTGATTCTGAACGCGCCGGCGGCGCGCCTTGGCACCAGCTTCGCTTCGTCCCCAACCGCGCCCAGACGTTTGCGTTCGGCCAGCGCCCGCGTGAGGGCCGCCTCCTCGCTGTCGATCGCGCGGAGGCGAGTGTCGAGCTCCGCCAGCCGCCGCATCGCAGTGTTTCGCTCGGCCGTGCGCCGAACCTTCTCGATTTCGAGCCAAGCGATCTGAAGATGCGCCCGATGGGGAACACAAACGCGGTCGACGCGGCCGGACCACGTCCGCATGGTTCTTAAACCTCGTATCGGTACAGGCATAAGTATGCCCCTTTCACGCCGCCGCGCGCCGGCGATGATTCTTCTGTTGTTTCGCGTGGTTTCGGCAGACTTTCTGGATTGCCTCTTCCACTTTTTGCAGCATCAGCGACTGGCCGTCGTGCGTGACTTTGGCCGTGTCTGTCTTCAAAACATCGCAGCAGACCCACCCAAAGACCGGATCCTCGACTCGCGCGTGAGCTTGGCGGCGGGCCAGCACTCTTGCAATGGCTATGCACGCGCGAATGGTGGGACGATGGTTGTTTACCCCGACGCCGCGCAACTCCCTGACGATGTCTACGATCGCTTCCGCATCCGCGCGCGGAAGCCCGGACTTGGCCGTCGTGATTTGAATTTCCGTTTCGCGATCGAAATGCTCGAGGTTGATGGTGATCAATCGGTCCATCAGGGCGTCCTGAGTTTTGTGCACGCCGGCATATTCCTCGGGATTGGAGGTGAAGATGGCCCGAAAGTCATCATGCACGCGCACGTATCCATCTCCGTTGCGGCGCAGGCTGGGCAAATTGAGCATCCTCCCTTCCAGGATGCTGAGGAGCACGTTGTTGGCCTCCGGTCTGGAGCGGTTGAACTCGTCGTAAATCAGCGTGTGTCCGTTCAGGCAAGCGGTGGTCAGCCGGTGGTCCTCCCAAAGAGTGCTGAGGCTTTCTTCGGTCTTCGTCACGGAGTGGATGTAGTTGTCCACGAGCTTGAACTTGCGGTAACCGGAGTCTTTGCCAATCAGGTCGGAACTGCCGAACTCGTCGTCGCCGTGCACGAGGACCACCGGCCGACCGAGCTGGGCGGCAACATGCAAAGCGAGGGTCGTCTTTCCCGTTCCGGCGGGTCCGGCAAAGTGGACCGAATAACCGACGGCAAGATAGTTAAGCGCCCGGTTGGTTAAGGCCTCAATCTGAGGGGTCAGCACGAATTCTTCGCTCGCCTCCGGCACGATGTTATGCCCCTCAGGCTGAATTACTTCGCTGACCACTGTGACCAGCTTCGCCTCGTTGCCATTCATTCTTGGGTCTTCCTTTCGTTAGATCGTTCCGGCCGGCCCTTCATTTGTTGTGGACCTTGGAAGGCAACCTCCGTTTTCTTCTGACTTTCGGCCTCGTTTTCTGGACCGACTCCAAGCCATCCTGGTTTCTCATCTCCTGCGGCTCGCTTCGTTCTTCCTTGCCATTCGCCCCATAACTTTCTGCTGGCATGACGCACGGGCTCTGGCGGTCGCCTTGTCCGAGAGCTTCCGCCAGTTGGCTCGCACGCTGGTGGCTCTCGCCCTCGGCTTTGAGCGTTACAACGTGCAAGCCCATGAAAGCCTTCCGAACACCAGCAATGTCCATGCGGACTCTGCTCTGGAGTTTCGACACAGAGCGCTTGAGATCTGAGAGGAAAGTCAAGCGATGGTCTTTCGTGCTCCGGGCCAAAGCTGTAAGGTCGCAGGAAAAGCGGGTCCGTTCCTGGCAGAGGGCGTCCTTACGAGCCGCGGTTTGTTGGTGCAGGTTGGCCAACAGATTGTGGCGCGCCTGTCGTGAAACCAGGATTTCATCGTGCAGCCGAGCGATACTGTCTGTAAAGCCGTGCATCGTGATGCTCCTTTCCGGTCCTGTCGCTATGGTTAGCCCTTCTCTCCGACAGAGCTGCGGCTCAACAGGAAGGCGCTAGTGGCAACGGACGTCTGGCAGATGGGAAGTTGCCGCACACGGTTGTCCTTGGCACATTTCCGTGCCACCAGCTTCGGCTCGCCACTTGCCACAGGACACTTGCCAATTCAGCAACGGCAGTGCCGGAGACCTCTAGACACGCATGCCTGCCCAAGTGTGCCGAACAAGGGCTAGATCACCTCTGACGTCCTGCCGCAGCGCGGCGACTGCTTGCTTCAAGTTGTTTAAATCCGCCAGGCGCGTCTTATGTGCCTGCCTGGCCTTGTGGGTGAGTGCACCGGCAAGGTAAGCACACATTTCGCGCACCTGTTCCTGGCGCTCTTTGCTGCCCTCGGCGAGCGCTTCGCGGAGCGCTTGGCGGCTCTCGTGCAGACTTTGCATATCGGCGCACAGTCGAGTCATATCCTCCGTTAAGTTCCCCACGGTTTTTCCTCCTTTGATTTTCAATCTCAAATATTCGTGCCGTCCGCCAAGGGGAGGGCCATACAGCGCCCCCCACTCGGCAGCGGTTCGTCTCCAGCCAGGTATTAGGCGGGAGCCGCAGCACTGGCGGTCAGACCGATAGCCTCGGCATACTTCAAGTACGTCTCAACCGAGGCGATCACGACGCGGGCTTCCACCGACAACAGTTCGATGCCGACCAGCGATACCTTTGCCCAAGCGTCGATTACGATTCCCTTATCGAGAATCCGATCGACCACTTCTGCCAGGCTCGAAGAGTCGGTCGACTTTGCGACCTTTGCCATGGCTGTTCTCCTTCCGGGTAGCAAGCCACCCAAGTTATGGTGAGTTCGGGCATGTCTCGCGTGTGCGAATCCTGCCCTGCCTTTCCTGAGGCAAATCCGGGGCCACGCTCAGATTCAATCGGCGGGTCTGGAAAGCGCCTCATTTCAAAGAGAAACTTCACCTCGCCGGCAAGATCGTTGGCGCCCCATGCGCGCTATTCGGGAATTCACTCCATAGCATGAGTGCACTGGTTGCTAGGGGCTTGATCCCCAGCAGATTGAAGTGGATCTTCAACAAAGTTGTACGGTGGCCAGGGGCCGCTCAAGAGCAGCTTCGAGCCATCCCGCAAGCGGAGAGCTCGGGCAGCCCGGCGAAAATTCTCGACCAGCTCCCGCGGCACCAGAAAATAAGTCGACAGCAGGCGCCCGCCAGCGGAGTCAGGAAATCTCACGTTGCGGCGAAGGTAGAAACCCGAGAGAGATTCGCATACCTCTTCGATTAACAAGCGCCTGTCGAGAGCGGCCCGATCCAGGGCGAGATAATACCGCCGCCGCGCGGCCAGATAATCCGCGCCAGTATTGCAGAAAATGGGAGCGGATTCGGGTGATGTCACCTTCAGTCCAGCGTCACTTTTGTCGTTGGGCCGATCCGGCAGAACATGAATAGCCATCTCCCTCATCCCTGCGAGCCGCTGAAGAAGCGACACATATTCGTCGTGGCGACGTTCAAGCGAGGCGACAGCGTCCGATAAGCCTTCAAAGAAGCATCCGTACCGCACCGGGATTACGGTCAAGTGGCGATCGAAGGCTTCAACGATCGAGTCGTACTCCAGGATCCCTGAGACATCACACTCGACCCCTGCTTCTCCAAGCTCAGAAAGCACGGCGCTTAAACCGTTCTGTGCCACTACGAAAACCTGCCGCCCTCCAACTCGGGAGGGAATTTCGAGCGAGGGTTGCGGTGGTTCGCCAAAAACACAGTACAGGAGGTAGCTCATGCGGCCTCTGCCATGGCGAGAGGAGGCACGAAGTTGTAGGGGGGCCACGGTCCGGAGAGTTTAAAAACCAACCCTTCGGGTTCATGATTGGCGTTCAGCTCGTCAATTTGCGCTCGAAATGCCGGAACTGCGCTCCGCGACAGCAAGAAAGCCCAGTTGAACACAAACTCGACCCCGCTTTCCGTGGGCTCGTGAAGCACCAGCGGGCGTTCGCAGAAATCTGACGTCTGCTTCATCAGATCACTTGCGCCTCGCCGGCAGGTTTCATGTAGCCAGCGGCCTAAGTCTTTTTCCGCGCTTGCGCGCCCTTGCCGTTCCTCGAAATAGCGGCGCCCTGGAGGCAACGCGGCAAGCTGCTGGTGTTGTGCTATCGCTCTCGCGGATATCAGAGCCTGTGTCGCCAGCTTTCTGTCCAGCACGCCCTTGACTGACCATTCGTCTTGATCCGAAATCTGCGTGAGGAACTCCGATATGGCGTCGTGATGTTTGTCCATGAATTCCGTCAGACCCTCACGCGACGAGAAGAGAGTGCCAAACCGCGCGGGCAGGACGGGAGAATGACGCATGACCTCTTCAACTACCGACTCGTGGCGGAGGGCGCGCGGACCAATCCAACCCAGATCCTGCATCCGGAGTTCCGCCCCTTGGCCGCAGTAGTCTTCCAGGAGCTCCTCGCTGACCACAGCCCCAAGGTCCGCCGTGCCTCGAATGAGAAGTAAAGGATGGTGGCCGTCCACCCCGGTGCCATTCAACTCGCGGACGAATTCGGAGCGAGCAAAGCAAAAAAGATAAAGCGCCTTCTGATTCTGTTCCATCTTTCGGCCCATTCCCTTCTATTCCATCGCTGGTGCCGGAGCTTGCTGACGAGACTCTTGCAACCCTTCCTCGAGATCGGTGGCCTCGACCGTCACCCGCGCCTCTCCGGCCGCGGCTTTTTCGCCGGTCTGAACGGCCCGGCGGACAGCGCGCTGGGCAGCGCGATTGCACACCGAACTGATCTCGGCGCCTGAGAACCCTTCGGTTTGGCTAGCCAATTCCTTCAAGCTGATGCCCTCACCGAGAGGCTTGCCCTTCAGGTGAATCGCAAAGATCTCCCTCCGTTCGTTCTCGTCCGGAAGTGGAATTTCCACCACTTCGTCAAAGCGGCCCGGCCTGAGAATGGCGGGATCGAGCAAGTCTGAGCGATTGGTCGCGCCGAGGACCAGAACTCCCTTCAGTTCTTCTACTCCGTCGAGTTCGGCGAGAAACTGGCTCAGAACGCGCTCAGCTACGTGTGAGTCCGACGAGCCGGCGCTGCGGCTAGGCAGCAGCGAGTCGATCTCATCAAAGAAAACAATGCAGGGTGCGGCTTGGCGCGCTTTGCGAAAGACCTCTCGCACTGCTCGTTCCGATTCGCCCACGTACTTGGAGAGCAGTTCCGGCCCTTTGACTGAGATAAAATTCACCTTGGTTTCGCTGGCAACGGCCTTGGCGAGTAAGGTCTTTCCACAGCCCGGCGGCCCCGATATCAGGATTCCCTTGGGTGGCCGGATTCCAGCCTGAGTGAACAATTCCGGATGCTGGAGAGGCCATTCGACAGCTTCCACCAGACGCTGCTTGATTTCAGCCAGACCACCGACGTCTTCCCAGCCGACGTTCGGAACTTCGACAAACACTTCTCGCATCGCCGAAGGCTCGATATCCCGGAGGGCTTCCAGGAAGTCTTCCATTTCCACTTCCAGCTTGGAAAGTTGATCGTAAGGAATCCGAGCCAAACCGAAGTCCACAGCGGGCATGATGCGCCGCAGACAAATCATGGCGGCTTCGCGGCATAGGGCTTCAAGGTCGGCACCCACAAAGCCGTGCGTGATTTCTGCCAGGTGACCAACGTCTACTTGCTCGGCCAGCGGCATGCCACGGCTGTGGATCTCGAGGATTTCTTTGCGGCCGTGGCGGTCCGGAATGGGGATGGCTATTTCGCGGTCAAAGCGCCCAGGCCTCCGCAGCGCCGGATCGAGAACGTTGGGGAGATTGGTGGCAGCGATGACAATCACCTTCCGCCGCTTGGCCAACCCATCCATCAGCGCCAGCAACTGAGCGACTACACGTTTCTCAACTTCGCCCACCACCTGCTCGCGGCGCGGTGCAATGGCGTCAATCTCATCCAGGAAGATGATGCTGGGCGCTTTGCGACTGCCTTCTTCGAAGATCTTCCGCAGATGGGCTTCACTCTCCCCATAAAACTTGTGAATGATTTCGGGTCCGCTGACGGCGTAGAAGTTCGCCTGGGTTTCGTGGGCAATAGCACGAGCAATTAGCGTCTTGCCGCATCCGGGGGGACCGTGAAGGAGCACGCCTTTGGGTGCATCAATGCCCAGGCGCTCGAAGACCTCCGGATATCGCAGGGGCAGCTCGATCATTTCGCGGATGCGCAAGAGCTGCGGCTTCAGACCGCCAATGTCCTCATAGGAGATCGCCCGGGAGGCCTCTTCCATCGGCTGGGCTTCTTTGGAGATCACCAATTGCGTTGTCGGGCAGATAAGCGCCGGTCCCTTTGGCGCCGTGCTCTCCACCTTGAAATCCGCCCAACGCGTTCCGAAGAGGATCACCCGGATGCGGTTGCCGACTAGCACCGGCAGGCCGTCGAGGCGGCTGCCTATGTAATCCAGGTCGCGGTCCGAAGGAGTGACGTTGACGGGGGCGAGCACGACGCGCTCGGCCGCCGGACAGGCGAGCTTGCGGACTTGAACAAACTCGTCGAGTCCTATCCCGGCGTTCTCGCGGGTCACTCCATCCAGTTGAATACGCGACTGACCGCGCAGTTCCTTGTAGGCTGGCATCGCCTTGCAGACCGTCGCACCTTTACCCGCAACTTCGACGATGTCGCCTACCTCCGCCTGCAATTGGGCGAGATCCTCCGGTCCCATGCGGGCGTACGCACGCGCCACGTCCTTGCTGAGAGCTTCACTGACTTTGAGTTTGAGCGACTTTTCATTCATGTCGATGGTCGTTCCCTCCGAGCTGCTATTCCGTAGCGGCGGCTTCACGCCGGGCCAGTGGCGGGTGAAGTCACCGCAATGATGCCGCGGCGATCCACCTCATCTGGCGATGCGAAGTCGCCGCGCCGATGCCGAATGGACTCCCTGCCTGCTATTGCGGGAACTTGATTTCCAGGATCCCGTTGTGGCACGCGACTTGCATCTTTTCCTTGGTCACGCTGCGGGGCAAGAGGACTTCCTTGCGATACTTCTTGTCCCCTCGCTCTGCTGATATCGCAAGCACATCGTCCTTTAGATCAATCCGCGCGTCGTCCTTGCCGATGCCGGGCAACTCCGCCAACACCAGCAGATATCCGTCTTCCTCAAAGACATCCACCATCGGCTCACGAACCTCCTGAACCTCGGTTTGTCCGGATTTGACGTCGCGGCGAATATTTCCAAAAGGCTCGATGCGGGGCCCGTCATTCCCCAAGCCGACCTTCACGGTGAACCCGTAGATGCCTTTGAGCTCTTTTCCGGGCCCGTGAATTTCCGCGGTCTTCGAAAACTCCCGCCCCGTCTCGGCCAGTTCGCCGAGTTTCTCGACCAAGCTTCCCAACCCCTTGAGCATTCCCCCTAAGCCGCCTTCAAGCCCTCCGTGCCCGACTCCGCCTCTTCTTTTGTCTCCCATAGCGTTCCTCGTTCCTTTCCATTGACGGAAATTCCGTATTGCCTGATTTTTGAATGGATCGTTTTGTAATCGATCTGAAGCAAGCGAGCCGCTTTGGCTTTGTTGCCTCCTGTCGCGCGCAGCACCTGAGTCAACACTTCTCGTTCCACGGCGATCACTTTGCGGTGTGTGATTTCTCTGAGGGGCAATCCTGTCTCGAGTTCGCCCTGTGTTTCCGGGTCCTCAGCCCAATTCGAAGGCATTATTTCGGGACCTTCACAATCCATCCCCAGGTGTCGCTCGGTGATGATGTCGTCTGCCAAAAGCACCGCGCGGCGAATCACCGAACGGAGCTGGCGAGCATTTCCGGGCCAAGGATAAGCGAGCACCGCTTCGACGGCCGGCTCTGAAAAACCCTTCACACTCTTCTGCAATTCCAGATTGGTCAGATCCACGAATCGCTTGGCCAGAAACAGGATGTCCTCCTGACGTTTTCGCAATGGGGGCACCCGGATGGTGAACTCATTCAGCCGAAAATAGACGTCATGGCGGAATGAGCCCGTTTCTCCCAGGCGATTCAGGTCCTGGTTGCTGGCCGCCAGCACCCGGACATCCACGCTGATGGGGTGCGAGCCGCCGATGCGATGGATCTTCCGCTCCTGAAGGACGCGCAGCAATTTGGCCTGCGAGCCCAAGGGCAGGTTCGAAATTTCGTCGAGAAAAAGCGTTCCGCCGCGCGCCAATTCAAATTTGCCTATGCCTTGCCTGTCGGCACCGGTGTAGGCTCCCTTCTCGTGTCCAAAAAGCTCGCTTTCCAGGAGCGGCTCGGGAATGGCCCCACAATCCACGGCCATGAACGCGGACTCGCATCGCGGGCTAAGTTGGTGGATGGCGTGCGCCACCAGCTCCTTGCCGGACCCGGTTTCCCCTAAAATCAAGACGCTGAAGTTGGTCTTCGCTACGCGCGTCACTTCGGCGATCAACTGCCTTACCGCATCACTGGGTCCCATCAACTCCCGAAGAGAAGACTCGCTTTGAAGCTGGCTCGACAAAAGCCGGACTTGGCGCTTGAGCGAGCGTTCATTCAGGGCGCGGAAAACAATGCGCAGCACCTCGTGGTGTCGGACAGGCTTCGCCAGGTAGTCGTGAGCGCCGGCCCTCATCGCCGCCACCGCGCCTCGAACTTCCGGGTGGCCTGTGATCAGAATGACCGGGAGATCTTCGTCCAGGGCTTTCGCTCCCTTCATCACTTCCATGCCGTCCAAATCGGGACGCTTGATATCCACGATCAGGACATCCGGATGTTCTGCCTTGATCTTCTCCAGGGCTGCTTCCCTGGTCTGAGCGACCACGGGGACCAGCCCTTCAGGTACCAAATATGTTTCGAGAAGCGCGCAAATGTCCTTATCGTCGTCCACCACGAGAATCTTGCTTCCCACGGAGTTCACTGTTTATTCCCCCGACCGTTCAGTGGCCGATAGATTGGGTAAATGACCCTGATGTCTTTATCGAGCCAGGGCTGTAGGGAGTGCAGCATTCCCAGAAACATCAGGCCCGTTTCTCCTCGTTGCAGCGTCTGGTTAATCCGGCCGGCAATGTGTTGATCGCGCCGCTGGAGCAGGGAATCACGCAGGGCGCTGCGCGGTGAGTCCGCAAGGGCTGCGGACGGGTGCGCGCCGGATGCGAAACCCTCCTTGGCGAATTGGTATTCCTCCACGAGGAGATCGGACGACTCCGTGCCCATAATCGTGGCGCCTTTCTCCATCAAGCAGAGCACCAGCCGATGGTTTCGGCTTCCCGCGCTGGCCAGCTTCTGGACGATCTCCAATTCACGATCGCATACGGGTAGCCCATCCTGGTAGACCCTCACGCGTTCGTATGGAAGAGCGAGCTTGTCAATGGCGTGTTCGATCTCAGCCCAAAATTGGTCAACACGGCTCACGTTGCGCGCCCAGCCTACCCTCCCCAACTTCTGGATCTTGAAGCGGTCTATGGTCCGGCTCAGCGCTCCCATATCGGCCCGCGTGTGGATAACGGGAATGTAAATGAGAGTCCTTCGAGACTCCGGGCCAATGTGTTTGTCCAAGGGTGACCTCACTTTCTCTCATCGGCGGTCAACAAAAGAACTTGAAGAAACTCGTGGATCGGATACGCCGCAACAGAGGTACGGATTCCATTTATGATTAAGGTATATCCCCTCTGTGAATACGGAGACCGTTTCTGCCCACCCAGAAAACTACATCGGCCACGGAAATGTAACCGTCGAAAAAACGAGAATGGCAACGAACGGTAGTCCCGTGGAGTTTCGAGCTCGGGGACCCGCGGTTTAGGAAGTTATCTCAGTGAGGTCGGTAATACGAAAGGCTGAAGGCTGGTCGTGCCCGCCGGGGGCGGGTGATCGCGGATTCGATGGACCATTAACTACTTAGGGCAATAATATATTTCACTGACCAAGCGCATCGTGCTAGGATTCGTGCGCATGGCTACTTCGAATTTTGCTCTGCGCCTCAGACATGAGATATCCGCGCTAGCCACGGTGGCGTTCGATTGGAAGTATGCAAGTTGGGCAACTGGAACTCTTTTAGTACTACTTATAGGGATCATGCTAAGCACTGGGCAGTTCGGCATTGCGATGTTTTTCGTCACCGTTTTATCTTTTTGGGTAGGCGCATTATGGTGGAAATCAAAACACGTCAAGGAGCGAGAAATAGTGCCGGGGCGGAAAGGGAAGAAGCGAACCAAGAAGATTACGATTCGCTCTCGGCAATGGCTCGGAATTGCGGGGATTACGATACTCTGGGCGATCAGCATGTATGCCATCAACGATAAGAGAATCGCGAGCAAAAAAACTGGAAGTTTTATTCAGCCGAGCACCGTAGTTTTCGACCCCGAGTACAACGTTATTGATGTTGGCAAAGAACTTCGGTTTGGGGTGATATTTGAGAATACCGGCCCATTGCCGATTCATGACGTATACCATACCTCATGTGCTGTAGTCATGAATTCCGCAGTTCGCACTGACCAAGCTATCGAGACGCTGAACCTCATGCCAGCCGCTCCATTTAGCTGCGCTCGCGGCTGGAACACAAGTCCAGAAGAATGGGGAATCAAACTGCCTGAGGTCTTTTGGTATCATGTCGATGCCCTAAACCAGTCATCAAGTGACGGGATCATGAATGGCACTTTACGAATATTTATACTTTATGAAGCGCGGTGGAAGGATAGCAATAACCTCGACGGGAAACTTCCGATGGACTGTAGGAAAATGGTTAGGCCACGCCATCGGCTACTGATTGAGACCGAATGGATGAGTTGCGATAGTGAAGAATAGTACGACCATGAAAACTGTGCTACAGTTCGGCCAAAATCTGCCCTAGTGGGGGTTCTGGCCATGCTCCGCTCTGCCGTGCGCGCCTTTGCATACGTTTTCACCTTTGTTGGGGCCATCGTCGCAGCCATTACTTTGGTGGCGTGGAAAATCTCTTTGTGGCACCGCAGTTTGGTCGATTTATTGGTTCAAGCATGGTCGAGCCTTTTGGCATCACTCAGCTGTACAGGTCTTTCGCTCATTCTTTTTGTCTTTACGATTCCGCTCCTCACTTTCATTGTCACCTTGTTATATCTCCATCGGTCGCATCCAGAGAGGGGCATCATGGAGCGACTAAGAGAATCCGCCGTACCCACATTTATTGGCTTCGCTGTTCCACTCGCTGTGTTGTCGATTGTTTTCGCGTGGAACGTCGTAACGACCGTATACGCCGACCATACGTCGCTAGTAGGCAGAATTTCGGAGTTGCAAAAGAAAGAAATGACGCTCGTTGACCGAAAGAGCAGAGATGATGAGATCGGCCGATTGAAAGATGAAAATGATGGGCTACAAACTAAAATCCGTGACCTAGAAAATCGCCCATCGAAAACTATCATCAAGAGAGTGCCAGAAGTCGCACAGCCAACGTCTGAAGCGGGGAATAAGTGCTCGGCAAACTACACGGGTTATGTGTCCGACGTGAAGAATTGGAAATGGACAACTATTATTTCTATTAGTTGTAACTACAGAGTGAAGGATCCGACAGTAGAAATAGAGTTCGATAGCAACATCGTGAAACAAAATATAAGTCCTGGCGGAGACCCGAGAGAATCTATGATTAGAATTGGCGGTTCTGACAAACCAGCTCGAACGGTTAACGAAAGACTAATGGTCACCGTAGAAGCGAATCAGATTTTCTTTGTTTCTGCCCAAGCTGAGGCTAAGGACGTAGTGGCAAAGCCTCTGCGCCTAAGCGTTCAATAGGTTCTCGCGCTTGGCGTATGCTTGAGAATAAATGAAATAAAGTACTTGACGGACCAGAAGGTTTTAAGGTACGATCCTGACCATGATGAACACAAGCAAAGACGCACCGAAGACGCTGCTTGGAGCGGTGATATTCTTTAGCGATTACGAGAACTGTCACACGTTCATGGTGCGGAATCGCTGGCCGGGTGGCATTGTTCGCTGTCCGACTTGCGGTTCCGAGCATGTCACCTACCTGGCGAGCGCGAGGCTTTGGAAGTGCTACGCGAAGCATGAACGTCCGAAGTTCTCGCTCAAAGTCGGGACGATTTTTGAGGATTCACCGCTTCCGTTGCAGAAGTGGCTCCCCGCAGTATGGATGATTGCCAACTGCAAAAACGGAATTAGTTCTTATGAAGTGTCCCGCGCTATCGGCGTCACGCAAAAGTCGGCGTGGTTCATGCTTCACCGAATCCGACTCGCCATGCAGACCGGCTCGTTCCTAAAACTGCAAGGCGAAGTCGAGGTCGATGAGACTTTCGTCGGCGGCAAGGCTGGGAACATGCACGAGAAGAAACGGCGCGCGCGAATCACCGGACGCGGCGGCGAGGGGAAAGCAATCGCGTTCGGTATGTTGCAGCGTGGCGGGCGCGTCAAAACGCAGGTCATCACAAACCGCGTGAAGGAAACAGTTCAGCCGATTATCAAACGGCATGTTCTCGCTGGCTCGACTCTCTACAGTGACGAAATGGGCGGGTATCGCGGGACGGACGAATACGACCATCACTTCATTGACCATGCCGTCGAATACGTGCGGGACCGCGTTCATACAAATGGGATAGAGAATTTTTGGAGCTTGTTAAAGCGCAGCATCAAAGGCACCTACGTGAGCGTGGAGCCGCCTCGGTGGTCACCTGAAAACCGGCCATCGGTGGTCGGGTCAAAACCGGCCAATGGAGGCCGTCCGGGACTGAGTTGTTTTAACCTGTCTGCTCACCTTCA
>Ga0187803_10000427_pt1 | contig 16902 bp, 15 predicted proteins | sample NC_wetland_sal_i_2_FD_132425 | JGI IMG/M metagenome (GOLD analysis project Ga0187803, IMG submission 132425) | Wetland sediment microbial communities from Neuse River Estuary, North Carolina, USA - Control_3 | ecosystem: Environmental > Aquatic > Freshwater > Wetlands > Sediment | place: USA...
GAGGTGGAACCCGAACAGGTAGATGCTGTTTGTCTCGAGCCGGGAGTTGATGCGCCACCAGACGGCGCTGTCCTGGGGGGCGTCTGCCAAATCAGACGAGGACCCACTACGGCCTTAAAACGAGCGGAAGGTTCAGCCGCCCTCTTCTCGGCGCGCTTCCCTTAGTTTGAGCAGCGATGATAGGGCGCCGATCCCCAGAAGGATGACCGTGATCAGAATGACGAAATTCCAGGAGAGGAGGGGTCTGGATAAAACGGTGATCATCACGGGAATCCCCGCTATGGTGGTCTTCGCTCCCCAGGCGTTCACCAGGGTCACCGTCATCGTCCTGTCGTGCACGACCGGTATGGCTGCTGTGTAGAACCCTAGGTAGCCTGGCGGGGAGAACGAGGTGATGCTCGGGGTCGTGGGGGAGAGCGACGTGTTTGTCAGCACGGTCCCTTCGCTGTCGACGGCCCACAGGCGCGTCACCCCCCCGCTCTGAGGGCCTATCGCGAACGTGAGCAGGCATGTGCTGCCCTGAGCGACTGGCGGCAGCGACAGCCCGATGCCCCCGCCCGCCGTGTTCACGTAGACCGTGGAGTTCCGGCCGTAGATGAGCTGGTACAGGTTCGTCAGCTGCCCCGGCTCGTACGTGACCGGCTGATTCGGGTTGATTATCGCGCCGACGGGAGATGCGGCCCACCAGCTGACGTAGTCAATCGAAGCCTGAGGTGGGGTGGAGCTCGCTACCTGCGTCGAATTCAAGGGCAGGATCAGGTTCTCGTACAGCGGATCAAGGTAGTAGGCCGTCGCGTTATCGAAGGGCAGAGAAGGAAGAGCGCTGCCGTTGACCAGGAAGAGGCTGAACCTGTTCGGAATGCCATAGGAGAACTCGTTGCACGTCAGCCACGGCAAAGGCGCGTTCGTGCACGGGGTCGTCGCCGCCCCGGCAAGGAAGGGAGACTGGCTGGTGAACTGGTATGAGGCACCGCTCAGCTCGCTGGAGACTGTGATGTTGAACGACGGGAAGGCGCTGGCCCCAATCGCCGCCAGGTTCGTCTGGTTAACCAGGTAAGTGATCGTCCCGTTCAAGTTGGGTTGAAGCTGCTTGAGGGTCATCGTGTAGTTTGACGGGTAGAGGTCCTTCTCGAACGCCTTCAACACTGCAGAATCGTTCCCGAAGGTACTCTCCACCCTCCTAACGAGGTAAACGTTGAGAGGACTCGAGTTCTGTGCAGTTATGGTCACGTTTGCCGAGAGGTTAGGGCTGCCGTCGGCGTTGTAGAACTTGAACATGAGGTAGCCGTTGTATTGGATCGGCTCATAGAGGTATGTGATGTTGAAGAGCCGCGTCGTGTTGCCGGCGAAGTTCTCCGAGTAGGCCGAGCTGGTCAGGTTGAAGTATGTCATTTCGTCGGGGGCGTACGCCTCGAATTCGGTGAGGTTCCCCATGAAGTAGAACTTCTGGATTCTGTCTTTCCACGTGATCATGGGGTAGTAGGTCTTGTTGTTGTATTCGGTCTGGTTATGCAAGTAGCTGTAGGATAGGGAGACAGAATAGTTGTGGAACAGGAGGTCCTGGCCTACGCTGGCGTTGACAAGCCGCAGCGTCGTGTTCCATCCTGTCGTAGCGAACGTGAAGTTGTCGATGTAGGCCCTCTCCCTGGTGTCGTTGCCGTTGATGATCGGGGCCGTGTTGCTGTCGCCGCCATAGGAATACCCCGGGTCATTGCCCCCGTACCAAGCGAGGGTGACGAACGGCCTTGCATAGGTCGTCGAGTTCCTCGAGTTGTAGTCCATGTAGGTGAAGTAGGTGAAGGAAGGTGAATACTGCACGACAGCGAATGGAACGGCGGTGACAGTGTGGGCAACCGACTTCCCGAGCCAGTTCATCGCCTCGAAGCCGAGTGTCAGATTGTATGCCTGATAGGGAGCTTTGAGAGCGACACTGTAGCAGAACATCCCCTGCCTGATGCCCGGGTCACCCGGCGCGAAGGTGCTTACGGTGGACGACGACGAGTTCAGGAGGCCTAGTGATGAAAGCGGGTCTGAGAGAACGCTGACGTTGATGTCCGTCCTGATATTTGAGAACTGAAAGGTCGCTTTCCACTGGAGGCAGAACGAGTCGTTCCTGTAGAAGGAGCCATCTGGGTTGCGTAGAACAAACCCAGTCGTCGGGTCCGTCACGTTCACCATGTCGTACGAGACTCTCAGGGCGAGTTGGAGAACCCTGACGCTTTCCGTTGCCCTCAGTTTCGAAATGATCACGCTTCCGTTGATATTGACGTCGAAGGAAACTGTTGCGGAGATCGTGAACGCTCCAGTCTTGTTCCCCGTGATTGTGAAGGTTCCATCGGATTTGCTGAATTCACTCAGGTCAAACGACCAGCTTGTCGAGTACCCCCTGGTGTCGGGTCCAGGGGTCGCAGCGAGGTTGAACGCGAAGACGTCCTCGGGGTAGTACGTGCCATCGGGGTTGGAATGCGTTGAAGGGGAGATGCCGTACGCGATGCAATCGTCGTAGGAGTCGCAGGGATCGTGCGGCCTGAGATAGGAGGCGCCGACTGCGACCCCGGAGGCTGCCATGACTAGGCAGGCCAGAAGAAGTGGAAGGGCTCTCAACTAGATGCTAGGGGCGCTGATGGCTAAAACGCATCTAGAACAAGGTTGACGGCCTCGTGTTGCTGTAAGAGGGTCAGATCATTACGCGACTATTTCCGAAAACACCGTCATTCTTCGGTCTCTTCGTCGCCCGGTCCTTCGTCCTCGTCCTCCCCCTGGCCTTCATCCTCAAGCTCATCGTCTTCCTGAGACATCTGGGCTGGCCCCGATTCTCAATAAGTATTAACGCGTTTCACGGCAGGGCTTTGGTAAATTGACGTTGACAGGTAGCATCTTTCGTCCTGTTAAGAGCGGTTGATGAGGCTTCCTGTGCAAAGCTGTATTAGACCGCAGTACTCGTAATGGAACGGGAGGTACAATTGCTCACACCTTCCGGAACTCGCACTCGAAGGGTGGCATTCACAGGAGTCATAGTCGTAGGGTTTGTGTTAGTGCTTGCCACTGTCTATCACACGGGTGTGGGCCTGCCCTCGACTTCTAAGACCCCAATCTCAGAGACTTCAGGTGGCACGAGCCCAACAAACTCCACAGGACTCATTTCCCAAACCCCAAGTGATACAGGTGCAATCAACGCCTCCTCCGCATGTTCTCGGATGGACTGGGAAGGCAGTGGCGCGATGAACACTCTTCGGTCAGACTTGGTGAGCCAACCGAAGTTCATGGAATTGGCGCAGAACAGAACATACTCCGATGGTGGTTATGGTTGCTCGCTCGTACCCGAGACTCAGTTTACCGTGGATTTCATGTACTCAGATATTGCTCATCCTTTCCACGTTTGTGGTAATGGTACAGCCTATCAGACCTATTACATCTATGCAAAGGTCTACCTGCTCCCCTCGGGTTATGACCTGAGCAAGACCACCTATAGCACGCGCTATTACGATTCGCAGAACCTAACAGTCACTTGCACTACTACGACTGCATGAATTGACTTCGACCATAGTCAGGGTGAGCTTTCCCCTGCCTTTACCTCCACCCGCTTCCCCTGAGTGCCGGAGGTGTGGGAAGACATCGAAGTTGGAACCTGAGAGCGTGTCGAAGGAAGAGATTGAGGACATCTTCCCCATGAACTGAACCCATCAACCGCCTCTTAACACCGATAAAACCCAGACCTGTCAACCCTCAACTTACCAGAGCCCGCGGCAGCTTTCCAGTATCAACAAGTCTGGCCGAACACAGGTCCTCGTGGACTTCAATCTTCGTCTTCAAGTAAAGACAGTTGCAAAACCTGCACCTCTCAATGGAGTCGCGTTCCGTCAAGCTGCGAAGGAGGTCGACGACTGGTATTAACGACAACCAATGAAGTGGGAGTCTGAGGCGTTCAAGAGATGCACGTTCGACCCTCGAACATACGCATGTTCGACCCTCGAACATCTAGATAATCGACTGTCGAGCACAATTCGAATTGAAATTGTGACCGACCCTCGAACATGGACATGTTCGACCCTCGAACATGCACGTGTTCGACATTCAATTATGTGGGTAGCTTCTCAGAAACTTCGTTCCGGTGCTGTCTCAGCCTTCTGACGAAATGCTCCAAATCGCGCTCGGTCCAGCTCTCTATTCCGCAGATGTCGAAGATAGTCATTGCGGGAAACTGCATGAGCCCGCTTCTAGGCGACTTACTGAGTATCTCCTCCTTCAAGACCCCCGCGAATTTGTCATTGAGGAGGTATTTCCTCGTATTCACCTGTTCGAGAACTCCCGACTGTCGTAGCGACTTGAGGACCTTGGTGATCAGAGTCGAGCTGAAGGGGAGCTTCCTAAGGTCGTGTGTGTCGAATGCGACCGACTCAACCAGGACTTCCAACCCTATCAGTAGGGCGAGCTCCTCCCGCCCCCTGCTCTTGGGCAAACCCGCTGCTCAGCCTCCCTTCTTGGTGCCGCTCAAGGTCAAAGGCCCTACGATCTTGTCCCCAACTATCTTCTGCCACTCGTTCTTCTCGTAGTCGAAGCGGAGGTCCACGGCTTCCACCGTCTCCCGGGGCTCCCTGAACTTCCTGGACGCGGACGGCTCTGCGGCGTACCCCATTCCTCCAATGTGCTTCACAAACAGGAAGAATCCTCCATTGCAGCCGGAGCACGTGCAGTTCACCCTGCTGATGCTCTCGGTGACCTCGGTCCTGCTCTCCCCTGCGGGGTCGGCTGGGACGTGGGTGGCTTCGATCTTCCCCCTCATCTCCACCATGTTGACGCCTCCGCACCTCGGGCATGGCATTGTGATCACGCCCTTCTCGTGAACCTCGAGGCCCTTGACCTCCCGCTTTGCTTTGGGCTTCGTTTTCTTGGCGGGCTCGTTCTGCGAGTTTCCGCCTCCGGGGGTCTGCGAGTCTCCGGGCGTGAAGTCGGGGAAAACACTCCTGAACCAGTCCAACGCGTACGCGGCCTTCCTGTCCTCCCACGCTCTGTCCATGTCGTCTCCTCTGTAGCCGAAGCCCGCCGCGGTCGCAGCGGTCAGGAAGAGGTCCTGCTCGCTCTCAATCCCGCACAGACGCTCCAGGTGGGGGAGCCTGAATTTGAAGCGAGAGGCAACCTCGATCTCGTAGAGCTTGCGAAACTTCTGCTCGGTGAGCTTGTCTGCGACGTCGATAAGGCGCTTCAGCCACTTGTCGAGCCCCTCGGTGGTGATGGAGTCCCTGATCTTGGTTATTCCGAACAGCTCCTCTAGAATCGATAGTCCCTGCCTCTCTCCCCTCTCCTCGTCGTTCTCCCTCTTGGCCTTGACGAACATCTGCAGTTCGGTCATCCCTGTGTCGATGTAGGCGGAGTACGAGCCGAATCTCTCGTCCTTCGTCGTCTCGTGAAGCAGCTTCAGAGCGTGGTACCGCCTCACTCCTACGTACACGAAGTAGCCCTTGCCGTCCTCCCTGAGAATGACTCTCCCGGGGTTGAGCTGACCGTTGGGCGTGTTTTCGTCGGCTGCAGACCTTATCGAATCGGCCAGTCCTGCGACGTCGTAGGTGAACCTGAAGGCGAGCCTCGGGTGAGGCTGGACCACGTTGAGCGGTATCGAGGTGAGTTGGGCGGGCACGATCCGCTCATCCTTGCCAAGCAGCCAGCTCGGACTTCACGACCAGCGAGGTCATCCCGGACTGCTTGAGGTGGTACTTCCGTATGATAGAGTTGCTCAGGCACCCCGGGACGAGGTCCGCGCATGCCTCAAACAGCGCCTCCTCGGCCAGCTTCCTGGGGGACCTCCCCCTGCCGTCCCCGACCTTCTGAGTGAGGAGGGTCGCGTATTCCGCGCTCACCTGCTGGAGCAGGCCCGCCTCCCTCAGGAGCCTCCCGGTGATGGGGAGCTTCGAGATGGAATACTTCCTGAACAAAGCGCTCTGGTCGGCCCCGGCATCCGCGACTCCTCCCGAGAGCCTCGCCTCCTCCAAGACCTTGAAGAGCTCGAAGTTTCTTTCGTCTGTCCCTATCTGGAGCTCAGACGGTCCCAAGGGCTCGACCCTCTTCGCGTCGTATCCCCTCTGCGTAAGCCGGGCGTTCCTGAGCTCGACCAGAGCGCCGCCGTCCGAAGCAAAGAGCGGGATCCTAAGCTTCAGGTAGAGCCCGTCGGAGTACGACCTGAAGGGCCTCTCCCGTCCGTCGACCAGGACGCGCAGGTCGCCCTCGGGCGTTGGGTAGACCTCCACGATCAGGTCCCTCCACCTGTCCATCCCGGGGTACACCTGGGAGATGCACGCGCTGACCTCTGCGAGGTTCCTGCCGACCCTCAGGAACTCCTGAGCGACGGAAGCGATGGCCGCCTTCGTCGGCCCCAGGTCGTCCATAATCTTGACAGCCAAGTGTTCCGCATTTTTCTTCACCGAGGACTTCACTTCGGGCGGGGCGCTGAACCTCTCCACCAGCAGGTCGATCTCCTTCCGGAGAGGGGCCATCCCCTTCTCCTGCCCCATTGAGAGAGAATAGGAGCCGTGAGCCCTGGCACCCACGCTCCTCCCAAGCACCTTGGAGAGCTCCCGCCTGTCCAGCGGGGCAGCTCCTACCGGGCTGGACCCGTCCTTGAACCCAGGCCCGCAGTTCCTGCAGGAGCCTTCCTCCAGGGGGGACCCGCATACCTCGCACAAATCCAGAGGCTCCCCGCCGCGGTCAGGCATGCAAGAGAATCCGGAACCGCCTTTTAAGACGGGGCAATCTTTCATCGCCATGACACGTCCTGAAACCTCAGTAAACATTTAAAGATACCGTCAACTGACAGTATGTCAATGCCAGAGAGAGGGTTCAAGACAATTACCGTATCGGCTCAGCTCTACCAGAAGGTCCAGGAGAGGGCCAAGAAAGAGAACAAGAAGGCCGCGAGCTATGCAAGCGAAATCCTCGAGACGATGCTGTACGTCGAGGACAAGTTCTCAAACTACGTCCCATTCCTCGAGCTCATCTCGCTTGAGGGCAACGAGGTCGTCATCAGAGACAGCAAGAAGGACAGGATCGTGGGCGTGAAGGCCAGGAGTTCGAACGGCGGGAAGATCAAGTTCTACTGCGAGTTCGACGACAACACAGACTACTGCCCGCATACGGCCTTCGCTGCAGCGCTGCCTCAGGTAAGGAACGCACTCAGAAGATAGGGTCAAAGATGGGAAGATTCTCTTGATCCAAGTAAAAAGAGGGAGAACCAGAGTCAAGAGGGATGAACTATCATTGATGGTAGCCTGGGGCAAAAACTTTGACGGCAATGTTGAGGTTTGGCACTTCGTACGCGGAGGCGCGCTTGAGAAGAGGCGCGTTCATGCACAGAAGCATGTGAGTGCGAGTTTGCGGTGAGAGTCCAAGACCTTAGCAGAATCGAAGTCGTAATTCTCATTATCGCTGGGATTCTGGCGGGTCTGTCACTCTGCCTCCTAGTCTATTGGCGAATGTTCCTGGGGTGGTTAGCCCCGCAATTTCCGGGAGACACCGAGCAAGCGGCGGCCGTGGCCCTTCTCTTCGTCCTGGCATTTTCGTTCGCAGAGGCCTTCATCATAGGACTCCTGCTTTCTTCCCACTTCAGAGTCAACCGCTGGCTGTCAATGGTGTTTCAACTCGGTTCAACGCCAAGCGAATCTAACATCAGGGGATGGTCCGCTTACGTCCTCGGGAGCATGTTGATCACTACAATATTCATGACTGTGGTTTACGTCGTCCCTGCTATCCCTGGGGGCTCTTCCCTTCCTTCCATCTTTGGAATCAGTTTTTCCTTCGCAAAGCTGCTCAACAACCTGGCTTCGCCCGGGGAACCCCTTGCGGCCTACATCCAGGTCGGATTGATGACTTCAGGTCCTGCCACGATGTTCTGGGCGAGACTCGAGGGAATCTACCACGTCACAACCAAACCTAGGGAGGGGTTCGCCAAAATCTGCTCCTATGCAATGTGGCTGACAGTCCTCGCACTATTCGCCTATTTCCTAAGCGGAGGAGGGACAGTCCAAGGAGTCCCCCTGTGGGGCGTGCTATTAATCTGGGCATTGCAATCCGCCTTCATCGCGCTGGTCGTCTTTTATCCGCTTGAGAAGCTGATTGGGAGGTTCTCAGGACCTCCTTCACATCCAGAGGAGTGATTCGATTTGGGCTTCTTCAGATGCGTCTGTTGCGGCAACCTTGTCGACACAGACGACAAGGGGGCGTCTTATCCGCACGAGAACAGGGAGGGGGTCGACTGTCCATGCGCCTCCAAGGAAGGATGCGTCTTTCCCAGCGATGAGTGATTGAAACTCCCAACGTATACAAATGTATTTTACTGCGAGGTGATATCCGGGCTCTTCTCTTGCTGCACCCGGAGTTGAACTGATGGACAGGTCCGACTGGCTGAAGAAGTACGTGACGAAGCTTGTTGAACTCGGAGACAAGTTCGGTAGCGAAGGAGCAGACCTTAACTTCGGACCACACACGGTTGCCAAGGATCTCAGCGTCTATTACTACTCAGAGATGTTCGCAAAGATTGCCAAAGGACCCAAAGCGAGGGGAAGAGGGTACGACGGCGCGGTCTACCTCGATCTGTTCGCAGGGCCGGGGATAATTTCTGTTGGAGATCACAATGACCTGATAGCGGGGTCCCCGATAGCCGCCACCAGCACAGCCTTTCCTTTCGACTACTCCGTGTTTGTCGATATCAGTCCATCGAGAGCCTCGATTCTCAAAAAGAGGCTCGCAACCTACCTAGACGCCGGCAAATACTCTGTAACGTGTGGCAACTCCAACGACCTTGTCAGGGACGTCATAAACGAAGTGAAAGCGAAGTATAAGTCACCGATCGTGCTAGCCTTCATTGATCCCGAAGGGATGGAGGCGAAGTGGGAGACTGCCAAGCAGCTGAGCAGCGCCTTTCCAAATATCGACTTCATGATCAACGTGACAACCGGCGCCGCGAGGGTCGCAGGAAGGATAGAGGGTGGCATGACTGCTGACGTCCCGATATTCAACGACTTCTTTGGGCCGAGGGCCGAGGAGATTCTAATGAAGCTGAACCAGGGCCAAAAGGTTGGTCCAGAATACGAAGCGAATGTCAAGAACGTGCTGGGACGAACTGAGGGGGCGACTATAGACATCTGCGGGGCAAGTGGCCGCACAGTGTATCATCTTCTTGGATACACGAGAAACAGCTGGACAGGGGCTCCATGGGCTGAAGGATTCAGAGCCCTGAAATCTCATCTGAATGGGATCGGAGACAGCGACCTCTCGCGGGTCTTGGACGTCGTGAAGAAAAGGCAGAACTCTCTGGGCAAGTACTTCGGCTAGTGCTCGGGCCACCAGATGCCCTTCATCCCGTACTTCCTCAGAACCTCGTGGAACATGTCCTCTGCCTTCTTGTCGAACCCATTCAAGACCAGATGCTCACCGATGGCGTTCTCGATGTAGGCCAGGTTGATGCCCCTCACGTGGAGTGACTCGCCATAGACGTGATCCGGCCTGATCCCGCTGAGCTCCAACGCCATGGCCTCAAGATCTGCCTTCACGTTCATCCTGGCCTTTACAGGAGGGAACACGGGCGCGATTATGACTCCTGTCTTGAGTCCAGCTTTCGTCGCCGCCCTGAGGATGTCCATCCTCCTCTCAGGGGGCACCACCCTCGTCTCCGCCGTCCTCGACAGGATGGGATTGAGAGTGGCAATCGAGACCTGTAGCCTCACCTGTTTCTTGTAGTTAGCAAGGAAGTCGAGGTCCTGCTCGACCAGAGGGGACCTCGTCTGGATGCAGAACTTCACGCCCGCCTCGAGGGCGTGCTCGAGTATCTTCCTTGTCCACTTCCTCAGCTGGGGCAGGTAAGGGTCGTGGGTCGACGACAGCATAACCTCGACTCCCTTCCACTTCGACCACTCGGTCTCCCTGATGACCTCCTCCATGTTCTCTGGAACAGAGAAGTAGAAGCCCCAGTCGTTGTATACCAGGCCGCCGGCGCGCCTGAAGCCGAATTTTTTGTGAATTTCGTCGACATAACAAAACTTGCAGCCGAAAGTGCAGCCTATCGCGAAGTTGATGACCCAACCGTCCGAGAGCTGTTTTCCCACGCCTCCCTTCTCAACGTAGGTGAGCTTCGAGGCCTTGATCATGGGCGGGTGAAGGATGTAATGGCCTGTCACAACTCCCGGGGGCATCGAAAAGATGTCCTCAGAGAAGAGAAGCAAGCTGGTGGTGCCCTTGGCCGATTGTTCCCTGTTCCTGGTCCTCATCGTACGCCAGGCCTTGAACGCTGCCTTCCGTGCGACCGCGGGATCCTTCACTTGCCTGGCCTTCGCCGTCAGGTGCCTGATGTCCTTGTCAACGATGGGGGCCTCCATCTGCGTAAATCTGCCTTTGCGCTGTATTAAAGTTGAGCGAAGCCCCTGTCCACCCTCCCACATGAAGTAGTCGTCGGGGAGCTGCTTCTTTACCCTCACCGCGTTGGTCTCTTCCATGAACCTCATCGCCTGGTCGAAGTCCGCATCGCCTGCTTTGAACGTCTTGTCGATGCCGACGTCCCTCAGAACACGGCGAAGAAGGTCATAGCTGGGAACTTTACGATAGTTCTCAGGTTCAGTCTACCCTCTCTGTCGTTCGATGACGTTTGCATTACCCGCCCTTATACGCGCCGGGCTTACGCCTCTCATATATGGGTCGAGAACACCGGAGCACTCTCCTGCCCGGCTGAACCGCTGCGCGAGGTTGTGAAGGTGATGGGGGGAAGGATGCGGGGCTGGATACTTGACCTCCACCCGGGCGGCCCGGGTGAGATGGTCGTCTGGCTCAGGCTGGAGAACGGCCAGGCTGCTAGGTTGGTACCCCGTTGGTCCCCTTCCATATTCATTGAAGCCGACAGTGTGTCGGGACCAGCCTAGGCAGTCGTGGTGTACCCTTGTCGATGCGATACCAGTGGTCTTTTGTCACTGAATTGCTGCGCTTTCGTTACTAGCCCGATTACAATAGTGTGGTCTCCGCCGTCGATTGTCACTGATTTCTCACACTCGATGACACCGAGGACGCCGTCGAGGATTGGGGCCCCGTTTGCGCCGGCCGAGTACTTGATGCCGATGAATCTGTCGCTGAAGGAGATCTTACCGCCGAAGTTCTCCGAGATCGACTTCTGGTCCTCACCGAGTATGTTGACGGCGAACGACTCCGCCGCTGTGAACTCCTTGTACTTGCTAATGCTCTTCTGAATGCACACCAGAACTAATGCAGGATCTAGCGACAGGCTGGTAAAGGCGCTCACGGTCATCCCCAGGGGGGCGCCCTCTGTCACTATGGTCAGCACCGTGACCCCTTGTGGGTAGCATCGCATTACTCCCTTCAGGGCCTCCGCGGCAGCGGTCTCAGAGTTGACGACTGTCGTCACAGGGACTTGCCTCCGATGCTCGGCTCGACGTCAAATGGAATCTCGAGCATCTGTCTCGAATTCCTGTACCTCCACTTGCCTATCGAGATCTTGCCAATCTCCCGAGTCGTCTGCGTGTGCTTCTTGTTGCACGCGTTCACGTTCCACCCGGGGATGCTCACGACCTTCAAGACTCTGATGTCACTAGGTATGGGAAACAGGTCGTAAATCTCGTCCCCGTATTTCTTTTCCGCGTCGTCGCGAAGCAGCTCTTCGACGCGAATCTCGGCGGACTCTCGGACCTTCTGGTTTGCGAGGGATTCAATCTGTTGCATTGCCTCCTCGCTGGGCTTGGACCCGTGACTCACTACGAGCATTCCGTGGCCGTCGCTGACATAGGTGCTCGCCGTCCACTTCGTTCCCAAGACCATTCTGGCCGCACCTTTGACGATGTGGAGGGCGGTGTGAGTCCTGTGCTCAGCGTCAGACATGGGCCTGGCCTCCGCTCCCCGTCGACGCGAGCGGCTGCCCCTCGCCGGTCTGGGGGAGGTACTCCTGGATTCGGCCGAGTTTCGATTCGAAGTGCTTCCTGGCCGGCTCGAGGAGTTTGATTAAGGACGACGCAACTGCGCCTTTGACGTCGGAGGGATGTATGCCCCCCTCGGCGTACTGGCGCTCGAGTATCGGCCAGTTGACTTCGATTGCACCTCCTTTGGCGCTTGGGCGCTCTACACGCATCCAGTCACTGTCCGACCTCAGAATCAAATTCTTCGCGTAGTCGAGGACAGGGTTACCCTCAACAACTCTCTCGGGGCAGAAGGCGCCTGCGATCTTCTGCCTTATAGCATCCTCCGAGTCATGTATCAGTATGGAGGAATTGGGCTTGCTCTTCGCCATCTTCGACGAAATCTCGATGTCGAGTTCGGTGTCGTCGTCGAAGTTGAGTTTGGCCGGCCCCCTGAGTCCCGTAAGAAGGTGGTGGTGCACCGCAACGGGAGACCAGAGCCCTAGCTTCGGACCCACTTCCTTCGCAAGCATGTTGGCCTTCCTCTGATCCATGCCTAACTGCGTGATATCGGCTTCAAGCCTGAAGATGTCGGTGACTTGCATGAGCGGGTACACGTAGGCGCCGAGCCTGAGCGAATCGCTCTGGCGTCTCCCCATGATGGGGAGAGCCCGAACCACGCTGGAAAGGGTGACCTGCTCGGATATCCTCAGGAGCAGTTCCCAGTATTCGGTCTTGGCTACCAGCTCTTCAGCCGTGACAAATTCAACCATCGACTCATTCACGCCGAGAGATTTCCAACCCTCGATGAAGTACTCAGCCACTTCTCTTATCTTGTCGATGTTTCCGTCATACTTGCCGTTCAGCTTCGCGTGCCAGGTAGCCAGTAGGACCTTGTACCTTACCCCTGCATCAGTGAGGTCCCTGATTTTCTGGGCGGACAGGAGGCCAGTGCCCAGGTGCATGAGTCCGGACGGCTCAAACCCATTGTACGCCGTGGGTGTGGCCTTGGTCTCGAGCAAGAGCCTGAGTTCGTCAACCGTCTGGACCTCTTCGGTGGGTCTCCTGGATATCAATTCCATCCTGGTATTGATGTCCATTCGCTATACCCCGTTGCTGTTTCTCTCGATGCAGCTCTTGGAGTTCATTCTTTCATGCCTTCCAGAACTTCACGGATTGGGAAAAGAAGAGCGTCCTTTGTCTTCGGGTCCAGGTTTCTGTAAAGCGAAGCCGTAGTTTGGAAGAGGTCTCCTCGGGCGAACATGTCGTAATGCTGATACCTCATCGCAGTCTCCGAATCAAGAACGTCCCAGAGGAGGTAGGAGAGTCTTACTCTGTCCGAAGCCCCAAGTATCTTTGTCTCCAAGCTGTGAGTGAGTTTATAGCCGATTTCTGGGTTTGCTAGCGCCGAAGGATCCGCGGGTATAGGAAGAAGAAGACCCCCACAAATCTGTCTTATCGTCTGATAGGCCCTGGGGAGGGCTTCAGTGCAGTAGTAGCTTACTGCCCGAGTTAACCCGGGGTCGGGCATGAAGAGGTAACCGGTGTTGACTCCCTCATCTTCAGCGCCCAAGATGCCCCCCTCGACTATCCTTCCGTCACGAATGATCGTACCGATTCCCTGTTCGATGTTTATTTTCGTGTTCACACCAATGGCTTCAGCGGCCACCATAGCGAGACCTTGGAGGAACTTCAGCCGGGCAGCGTTTTGGATAGCGAAGTGGTAGTTGAACCACACGTCGAGGCCTATCATCGACCTGTAGTCTACAGGCGGGGTGGTGGATGACGCACCTGCGTATGCGAGGACATTGTCCCAGGGAATGAGCACGTTATCGAGGTAGAGTAGTGCATCGCTTTCTTCGAATGCGGCCGAGATTGGATAGTCTCTCTTCGGGGATTCTCCTCTGGGATAGAATGAACGGCGGGGGAAAAAGTTCACTCCTTCCGTGCTCGTCGGTATGGCGAAGGCCAAGGCATGCCTAAGGTCGGTGTCGGATTTGATCTCGGGGGTGTAGATCACGACTTCGGCGTTCGGGGCCGTGCAAACTTGCGCCGCTCCCTTGACTCGCAGGCCTTCGGAGGTTTTCTCGACCACCCCTATAGCTCTGAATGGGTCGTCCCACTTAGCGGGGGGTTGCGATCGGTCGTATTGAGGGTGCACGATTGCGTGTGTGAAGAACCTACCCTGGGAAGCAGACTCTTCGTAGAGCCTCCTCGAATTCTCGCCGATTCGGGGACCGTAGAGATCGGAAAGCAGTCTGGAGTGGGCGCCATAGACCATTGTCCAGTTGTCGATATAATCAGGAGACCTCCCCACGTATCCGTGATAGCTGGCGTAGATGACTTCCCATCCTTCTCTGATTCTAGCGAGATCCGACCTGCCTGTCGGTCTCAAATAGGAGACGCTTGTCACCTCCCCGCCCAAATCAGGGTTGGAGACCTGCAACGCGGGAGTTGCTTTGACGCGCTCGTAGTACTCGGCGATTCTCCGCACCTGCGGACCAAATACTACGTCGTTTGTGATGTCTTTAACGAGGGCATTCCCGTAATATATTCTCGGTGGGCTCTTCATCATGCTATCGAGATAACTCTGTCCAGTTCGCAGCATTTGATAGAACTCAATTGGCGCTGGTTAATAAGACCATACGATTTTTCTATAGAATCCGAGTGATACCTGCATATTTTGCATAACACGTGAATCCAACATCACCGAGGGCCAATTAACGTTCTCACCAGTTGAGGAGCTAAGGTTTTCGTAAAACCAAGTTTCTGAGATTGATGAATTAAGATTCTCCCAATTCATAAATAACCTCCGACTCGCACGAGAGGGGGCCTTGGGTACGATTCCGTGGAAATCTCTTTCGCTAGTATGCAGACCGGAGGCACGAATGGTGTTAAGCTCTTTGCTGTCCAATCCTAGGGGTAAGACCATAAACGAACTTGACGAATCCATCTGGCAGATGGATTGGGTGAACGCTGAGTGCACGGAACTAGCCAACAAGAAGAAAGGGCAGCGATGGGGAGCCCGAACGCGAGTGATTCGAGATGTCGTGAAGTTGATGCGAGAACAGAGTATCATAGAGACGGATGGCACCAAGAAAGACACTAGGTACAGGTTATGCGCCAAGGTAAGCCTAGGAGGGGTTCTAACTTTCGACATAATCTTTCACGACTCGATGGGGTACGACATCGGTGGAAGACCACGAGTGGGCCGCCATGCCAAATGAGGCAAGTGCCTGCATAATCACCGCGAGCAACCTTTTCGACGTCTGGAGGGAAACCCTCCGGAAGGTCAAACAGGGTATAGAGTGTCTCGACCCTTGGGAATCGACTCGGATTCGAGAGTTGCCCAACTCGACAATCATATGTGAAAGACAGCCACTTAGGTCTGAATTGCCAGAGATTCTGCGCCCGGCCTTGGACCAAAAGGGGGGCTTCAAGTTTCTGGACGCGTTCTTCAACATCGGTAGCGTTTGGCCGCCCGCACACAACTTCAACAGCAAGGATGTGCCTCGAGACAATGGAGAGGTCACGCAGTACGAATCCGTGATTTCTCATCTTAGATCGAAGCCCACGAGCCGGAGGGGCGTAATCGTGCTCGTTAATGCTCAAAAGGACTTTCCAGGAATAGACTTGCCTCCATCCAATCCCAAAAGCCACCAGCACTACGAGTTCCCCGCGCTTGTTGCTGTGGACTTCAAGATCAGAAGCAAGTTATACCTAACGGCCTTCTTCCGTTCGTTGGAAGTCTTGAATTGGCTACCATTCAACTTCATCCAACTTGCTGCAATCCAAGGCAATGCTTGCACCAAGCTGAACCAGAGCCCGGGGCCTATCACAATCTTAGCTACTAGCATACACTACTATGTCGAGGAAGAGAAGACGGTTGAGAAGATCTTGAAGATGAAACCAAGTTTGCTGTGAACTACTTTACCTTCGCTCGTTGCTCTTCGCGTCCATATTCTTCAAGCAACATGACTGATAATTCCCGCACCCCTTTCGAGTCCTTCTCCTCGTACAATCTCTCGGCTACTCTGTCGTAGACTGATGTGGGTATTGAAATCACAAGGTCAACGAATTTGTCCGCCGACGGCGGACTGCTCGGCGACTTACCATGACTAACAGCTTTCGTATTCCCGACCTCCGCTGCGATTTGAGAAGCTAAGAAGTTGGACGATCCCCACCGCGACATATTTCAGAATGGCATCTACCTTCACTGAATTAAGTCTTCTTCCCTCAAGCATACCTAAGTCACGTAGTCAACTTTCCCGAATACTTAGATAAAAGACAAGTGAATTGAACGGGTACGACGAGCGCTTCTCGCGTGCTTAGAGTAATCAAAGTGAATCGTTCTCCATGCCAGTGCGCGAGGAAACCGGATTCAGCCGCCCATCCTGCCCGCAGCCGTGTTGTACGACCCCCTCAAAACGGTCCGGTACAACGCCTTGAAGGTGGGGTCTTCCACCAAATGGGCATACTTCCGCCCCCTTTCTTCTCTGTCCATGGGCCAGGCCAACCGAGGCGCGCGCCTCGCCTAACGCCTGACACCGAACCCCCGCGGGTTCGATTCCCGTCGTACTCGAACTCCATTTAGCCAGCTGCTAATAACGGAATACTAGGAAACCGCTACCCGCGAGCCGTCTCGATAGCGCGCGAAACCTTTTGTAAGAAGTCCGCTACAATGTACGGTCCCTGTGAAATCCAGTTCAAAACAGATTCAAGACGAGCAGTTGACCAACCGGCCATTGAACGTCGGACTCACATATGATACCAGGGACGATTTCAAGTTCGTCAGCGACGAGCCGGACGATTGGGACGTGGAACTTACAGTCTCCACCGCCATCGACGACATAGCCCACGCACTTGAAGACTTGGGCCACCGTGCGACTTTCATAGGAAGCGGGATGAAGCTGCTCAATGACTTCGGACACTTCGGGAAGTCCGTTGACATAGTCTTCAACATTGCCGAAGGCTACTATGGCAGAGCGAGGGAGGCGCAGGTTCCCGCACTGCTCGAGCTGGC
>Ga0187803_10000428_pt1 | contig 16900 bp, 10 predicted proteins | sample NC_wetland_sal_i_2_FD_132425 | JGI IMG/M metagenome (GOLD analysis project Ga0187803, IMG submission 132425) | Wetland sediment microbial communities from Neuse River Estuary, North Carolina, USA - Control_3 | ecosystem: Environmental > Aquatic > Freshwater > Wetlands > Sediment | place: USA...
AGAGTGAAAGAGTGAAAGAGTGAAAGAGTGAAAGAGTGAAAGAGTGAAAGAGTGTGGGAAGAGAGGAACCATGGAAGCGTTAGTGCGTAAGAGCCCACCCTTTGCCCGAATCGCAAAGGCTGGGGCACCCTCAAGCTCATTTTTGTGAAGATATGACGAGGGAAAACCAAGACCGCGGGCTGGAATGGCCCTGGCGAATTATTTCAGGGTGCGCATGAGGGCGGCGGCGGACTGGGCGGCCTTCTTGATTTCGGTGAGGCTATGGGCGCCGGGTCCAGAGGAACTGAGGTGGTCGGCGAGGACGTCGGCGTTGGCGGAGATCACGCAGAGGAGGTTGTTCAAGGCATGCGTGATGAGCTGATTTTTGGAGACCGGGAAACCGGAGCCGGTGGAGTTGATGGTATCAGTGGAGCTGAGCTGCATTGGAGATTCCTTTCGAACATGAGGTTGAGAATAAGTTTCCGCGAGGGAAGAGGCCACCGCGGTGTAAAGAGCTTCGGGAGAGAGGTTTTCGAGGGAGAAACAGCGAGAGGCGCCGCTGGTCAGGGCCTTGGAATCGAGATTCGGATGAGAAGGGGAATAGATAGCGAGGATGGGGAGCGTGGGATGCTTGGAGCGGACTTTTTCAACAAAATGGAGGCCCTGGAAATTCCAGGCGTTGACATCGAGCGCGACGGCATGGCAACGTCCGGCGGCGATAGTCTGCAAAAGGCCGGAGAGCGAGCCCCGACGCTGAAGGTTCAGAGAAGCGCTGGTATCTTCTTCAATCAATTTCAAGAGTTTTGACCAGGCGGAGTTTTCGCCGAGGAACAGGATTTCAAATGTAGGGTCTTGCACTTGCATTGGTCTTACTAACTTCTCCCCCGAATAAAGTTCACAACCATTCACAACCGTAGCGATGATGGAGCGCTAGTCTGGGTAAGCGTCCGTCGAAAACGACAAAATTCAGATGTCATCTGGCCCTGAGCGGCTGCGATTGCCCGGAGAAAACAGACGCTGAATCTCCGGCAGGAGGCGCTCGGGCAGATTGCTCTTGTGGACGAAAGTGTCCGCGCCGTGGCGGCGACATTCTTCCGCCAAGGAGAGGCCGAAAAGTTCGGAAAAGATAATGACCCGCAAATCCGGGCTGGAGAGGCGGATCTGCAGAGCAGCCTCCAGCCCATTCACGCGCGGCATGCTGAGATCGAGGAGAACCAGATCGGGCTTTTTGGCGGACGCGACTTGAATCGCGTTCAAACCGTCACTGGCGGTACCAACAATCTCAAACCCACCGGCGAAATCGAGGTAGTCGCACAGAGAACGAAGAGCAGTTGGGGAATCGTCGGCGACTACCACGCGAATGTTTTTTGAAGATGGAGCCATGCTTTCCGGGTTTGGCCTCATTGTTAAATCGTTTTTATGATGCACCGGCGGGGGTGAAAGGGGAATGGGGTGGAGTGCCTAGTGAATTTGCACTAGGAAACGATTTCCACGAGGAGGGGATTCGAAGAGGGAAAATCGAGAACCCCAAGAAACCCAAGAAACCCAAGAAACCCAAGAACCAGCCTGAAGGCTGGCCACTACAAATACGAGGCAAGATCGGGTGATCGTGCGGACATGGGGTCCAGCGGTGCTGGACCCCTACGAAGAGAATTACGACACCGGAAAACCCAAGAACCCAGGTGCAGAACCGGCCCCTGGGGCACCCGAAGAGAAAAGCAAATCCAAGAGAAGGCGCCCGCACGTCAAAAAGCGGCGAGCGGCCGCTACACAAGCGAGACAAGATCAGGTGATCGTGCGGACATGGGGTCCAGCCCTCCGTAGCTCAGGGAAAACAGTTCTGGACCCCTACGAAGAGAATTAAAACCCCAAGATCGCCATTCAGGAGAATGGCGTTCCCGGAAAACCCAAGCGAAAACCGGGAACCCAAGAAACCCAAGAACCAGCCTAAAGGCTGGCCACTACAAAAGCGAAGAGAAAAGCAGATCCTTCGTCCGCCACGGCGGACTCGGGATGACAGGTGGACGTAGGCAGAGCGAGTTCGGGATGACGGGTTAGTTCGGCGGGGGGAGTTAGGGGTTGATGATTTGGTTGCGGATGGCGTAGAGGACGAGTTCGGCGAGGGAGTGGAAATCGAGCTTAAGCATGATATTGGCGCGATGAGCTTCGGCGGTGTTGACGGCGATGCCGAGGAGGGAAGCGACCTCCTTGTTACTTTTGCCTTCGGCGAGGAGCTGGAGAATTTCGCGTTCGCGAGCTGTCAGACGGGAACGGCCGGAGTGGGGATGATCGGGGGAATCCAGCGCGCTGGAAACACGAGTGGAAAAGTAGTGCTTGTGCTGGCGGAGGGCGTCGACCGCGGCGATGAGGACGCGGTCGGCATCGTCTTTGAGGATGTAGCCACGGGCACCGGCTTCGACGACCTGCACAACGAGATCGTCGGATTCGTGCATGGTCAGGATAAGGATTTCGGTGTCCGGGGAGGAGGCGTGAATGCGGCGGGTAGCTTCGACACCGTTGAGAACCGGCATACCGATGTCGAGGACGGCGACGTCGGGCTTGAGCTTGGTGGCTTTTTCGACGGCTTCGCGACCGTTCTCGGCTTCGGCGCAGACTTGCCATCCGGAGTGAGATTCGAGAAGCGTACGGAGGCCGGTGCGAACAACGGAATGATCATCGGCGATCAGGATGCGAAGAGGAGGCATCGTCAGGCTCCGAGTGAGAAGCGTCTGGAAGGGACATGGTAGCGCGAACGGTGGTGCCATTGGGACCGGAAGTAATGTCGAGGTGACCGCCAATTTGGGCGATGCGCTCCCGCATTCCGGGGATGCCGACACCGAAACGAGAGCCGGAGGGGTGAGGAGCGCCATTGGTGGGAAGAGTAAAGCCATGGCCAGAATCGCTGATTTCGAGAATGAGTTGGGAAGCTTCTTGCCGCAGGCGAATCTCGGCGGTGGCACTGCCGGAATGGCGCTGAACGTTAGCGAGGGACTCCTGGACAACGCGGAAGAGAGCGATTTCGAGGTGCTGAGGGAGGCGATCGAAGTTCATCTCGAGGAGGAGCTGGGTTTCGATGCCGCTGCGTTCGCTGAAGCCGTGAACGTACTCTTTTAGTGCGGAGAGAAGGCCGAGATCATCCAGGAGCGGCGGGTGGAGGAGATAGGACAGGGTGCGGATTTCGCGGGACATCTGCTGGGTAAGCTCGCGGGCCTTTTCGAGGCTGCGAGAGGCTGCACGGTCAGCAGCGTGTAAGGATTGGCGAACCTGGGCAAGGCTGAGGTTGATGGCAAGGACGGTTTGCGCGAGGCCGTCGTGAAGCTCGCGGCCGATGCGGCGGCGCTCTTCATCCTGGAGAGTGAGGAGCTGATTGGAAAGTTGACGGATGGCGCGTTCGGCGTTCTTCAGTTCGGTGATATCAGCAAAAGAGCTGATGGTGCGGATGAGCTTGCCGTCAGCGTCAAACTCGGGGATGACGCTGCCATACGCCCACAGAATGTCGTCGTGGCCGCGACGGCGAAAACCGACGACGACATCGTGAATGGGAGCGCGCGCGCGTTGAGCTTCGAGGACGGGCCGCGCGGAGAGCGGGATGTCCTTGCCTTCGGCATTGACGAAGGAGATGCCCAGTTCGGTGTTGAGTTTGCCGATCATAGTGCCTTCGGGAAAGTTGAACATGCGGTAAGCGGCGCGATTGGCGAATTCGATGCGGGTCTCGGGGTCGTGGAGAACGACGGCGAATTGGAGGTCGCGGATGAGGGAGCGGAAACGCTCTTCGCTCTTGCGGAGAGCCTCGGTGGCACGGCGCTGCTGGGTGATATCGGTAACCGAGACGATGATCCGGGAGATTTCGCCGGAACCAGAGAATTCCGGGATGGCATCCAGCAGGGTCCAAATAACGTCGGTGGAGTTCCGGGCGCGCACGCCAACGACCTGGCCGCGAACGGTTTGTTTGGTAGCCAGTACAACAGGCACAGGGCGCTCTTCAGGCGGCATCACGGAGCCATCCTCGTAAAGAGTGATTAGGCCGAGTTCATCCGTGGTTCTGCCGAGGAACTGCTCATACTTGTTAGAAAAAGCCGCCTGAATGGCCTGATTGGCAAACAGGACCCTAACGTCGGGGTCGTAGATGATAATTCCCACGTGCAAATTTTCAACGAGGGAGCGGAAGCGCTCTTCGCTCTTGCGGAGGGCCTCGGTAGCACGGCGCTGCTCGGTGACATCCGTGAAGGAAATGAAGACACGGGTGAGTTCGCCCGAGGAATCGAATTCGGGAACCGCGTCAAGGAAGGTCCAAATTGTATCGCTGCGATTCGGGAGGCGCCAGCCGTACAAACGACCAAGAATTGGCTTGCGGGAAGCAATGGCCAAAGCGGCGGGACGGAGTTCGTCGGGGATGGGATTGCCAACTTCGTCGAGAGGGTTTAGGTGGAGTTCCCTCGCGGTTTTGCCAATGACCTGGTGGATAGGGAGACCAATGAGGTCGAGAGTAGCCTGATTTGCGTAAGTCACGTCTAACTGAGCGTTATACGTAATGATGCCGACGTGGAGATTCCGGACGAGGGAGCGGAAGCGTTCCTCGCTGGAGCGGAGGATTTCTTCGGCCTCTTTGCGCGGAGTAATGTCGCGGACGACGATGAGCGAGCAGCGCCGGCCATCGAGGTCGAAGAGGGAAGCGTACATCTGACCTGTGCGGATGCGGCCAGCCTTGGTGCGGAATTGGAATTCGACGTCTCGGACTTCGCCAATGTCGTTCAGCACGTCAAAAATTTTTTTGCGCTGAGCGGGGTCGACCCAAAGATTCATTTGGGTGGGAGTCCTGTTGACGGTCTCTTCGCGGGTGTAGCCCGTAATACGAGTGAAGGCATCGTTGACGGTAATGTAGGGGCCGTCGGGGAAGGGACCGATGCTGAAAGCGTCGGGGCTGCTACGGAAAGCGGTGGAGAGCAACTGCTCGGACTGGCGGAGGGCCTTTTCGGCGGCCAGCAAGTTTGCGGAGATACGGCGCTGGCGGCGGTTGGTAAGGATGAGACGCGCGGAAGCACAAACGACGGAGGCGGAGACGGCGATCCAGGCAAGCAAAAGTTGCTCACGGGCAATGGCATGGGCCATGAAGATGACGAGAACAGGAATGGCAATGGGGAGAACCTGGGTGACGACGCGATCGCCGACGCGGGAGGAGGAGTAGGGAACGGCGCCGGTTTCGGGCTGCTTCCACTTGCCAGCGAACAGGATGACGATGAACAAGGGAAACATCCAGATGAGGTGGCCCCAGGTGGCGCGATCGACAGAAACGTCGAGGGTAAAGAGGTAGTCGACATCGGAGACAACACAGGCAAGGAAGACGAAACCGAGAAGCATCGAGAAGGAACGAAGCCAAGAGGAAACGGTGGCGCGGGAGCGGAAGAAGAAAGCGAGGGAGAGGATAAGGTCTCGGGCAACGTAGAGGATGAAGATATTGCGCAGAACATTAGCAGGCTCGGCGAGCCAAGCGGCAGGGGAATAGAAGTAATAAAGATAGGCAGTGAGAGCAACGATGGCGACTTGGAGGAAGTCGAGAAGACGGAGGGAATCGAAGCCGATGTGGTCCTCGTCGGAGGGAGGAAGAAAAATCATGAAGACGGGTGCGGCCCAGAGGAAGAAGAAAATGTCCGAGGGCGTGGGAAGTGCTGTGGCCGAGGGAACAAAGCTCTCGTAGTAGGTGGTGATGCCCTGACCCAAGGATTCGAGAGCAAAAGCAGTGGCGAGAAGGAACCAAAGCTGGCGAGGGTATCCGGAAGAGCGGCGAGCTACGTAGAAGGTGCAAGCCGCGGCGAGGAGAACTACAACAAAGTCGAGGGCATTTGAGACAAGGAGCTTGGTGCCAGCGGAACGAACGAGTGTGAGGTCGACGACGAGAAACAGCGCCGCGAGGAGTGCGGAGAGGAAGGCGAATCGAGGAAACTTGCCGGAGGGGAGCAAGGTGGCCTCAGAGTACGAAATCCGGGCACATATGGAAAATCAAAGTGAACAAGAAAAGTGTACCGCAGAAGAGGGATATCGGATATCAGATATCAGGAAATAAGAGGGAAAGAGTGAAAGAGAAACCCAGGACCCACCCTCGGACAACGAGGGTGGGGCACCCGGCTGAGAGTTCGTGAGGGTAGGGAGTGGGAAAAGCGAGAAATTTGGGCCAACCGGGGGAGGGGTTGAGGTTATAATGCCGGGCAATTATGCCTCTCGCTCCAGGCAGCAAACTCGGGCCGTACGAGATTGTCGGACCGCTGGGGGCCGGCGGGATGGGAGAGGTGTATCGGGCGACGGATACACGGCTGGAGCGGACGGTTGCGATCAAGATTCTTCCTGCGAGCATTTCGGCGGACCCGGTGGCGAAGCAACGGTTTGAGCGCGAAGCGAAGACGATTTCCGGATTAAATCACCCGAACATTTGCACGTTGCACGATGTGGGTAGTCAGGACGGTGTGGACTACCTGGTGATGGAGTGCGTGGAAGGAGAGACGCTGGCGAAGCGGCTTGAGAAAGGGCCGTTGCCGCTGGAGCAGACGCTGAAGTACGGAGCACAGATTGCGGAGGCGCTGGATAAAGCGCATCGGAGTGGGATTGTGCACCGGGATTTGAAGCCGGGGAACGTGATGCTGACGGCGACGGGGGCGAAGCTGCTGGATTTCGGGTTGGCGAAGTCCACGGCGCCGATGGTGACCTTGGCGACGCTGACGATGGCGGCCCCGCAACAATCGCCGGTGACGCAAGAGGGAATGGTTGTCGGGACATTTCAGTACATGTCGCCGGAGCAGGTGGAAGGGAAAGAGCTGGATGGAAGGAGCGATATTTTTAGTTTGGGCGCGGTGCTGTACGAAATGTTGACGGGGAAGAAGGCGTTTGAGGGGAAGACGCAGTTGAGCGTGGCGTCGGCGATCCTGGAGAAGGAGCCCGCGCCGATCAGCACAGTCAAGCCAATGATGCCGCAGACCCTGGATCACGCGATTCGCCGCTGCCTGGCGAAGAATCCGGAGGAGCGTTGGCAGACGGCGCGGGATTTGGCGCTGGAGTTGAAATGGGTCGTTGAATCAGGCTCGCAGGCTGCGTTGGTACGGAGTGCGCCGGCAACAGGCCGACGCACGCTGGGGCGAGGAGCCGTGCTGTGGGGCGTCGCGTCGTTGGTGTTAACCGCTGTCACGGGCTTTGCAGTATGGAATCTGAAGCCCTCAGCGGCCCGGCCTGTGTCGCGACTGGTGATTACGCTGCCGCCAGGTCAGCGGCTTGCGGGACTGAATCAACCCGCCATTGCTCTTTCCCCTGACGGAACCCATCTCGCCTACGTTGCTGTCCAAGGCGGCACGCAACAGCTCTATCTGAGAGCTTTGGACAGCCTGGAGGCCACGCCAATCCCCGGCACTGAGGGAGCCTTCTATCCCTTCTTTTCACCAGACGGTCAATGGCTGGGTTTTCTCGCGAACCAAAACCTGAAGAAGGTCTCGATCAACGGGGGAGCAGCACAGACCCTGGCCGATGCCACGCTCAGTAACGGGGTGAGTTGGGGCAGCCAGGGAACGATTGCCTTCTCAGCCGCAACATCCTCATTCATCCAGCAAGTGCCGGAAGCGGGGGGCGAACCGCATCCGCTGACTCGTCTGGAGCCAGGTGAGATCAGCCACCGCTGGCCGGAGTTCTTGCCGGGCGGCAAGGCAATGCTGTTTGCCGCGTCAGCGAGTAGCTTTAGATGGTCCAATTCACGCCTTGCGGTGTTGTCGATTAGCACGGGCGGACGACAAAACCTAATCGAGGGAGGTACACAGCCCCATTACGCGTCCTCCGGACATTTGGTCTATGCGCAGGGGTCGACGTTAATGGCCGTGCCGTTCGATGCCCAGTCGCTTGCGGTCAAGGGTGCGGCGGTCCCGGTGGTCGAGAACGTGTTGCAGACCCCCGCAACCGGAGCTGCCCAGTACAGCATTTCCGCTACGGGATCGCTGGTCTACATTCCTGGAGGGGTTCAGGCGGACCAACGCAAGCTCGTATGGGTTAGCCGCAATGGGGCAGAGCAGCCCGTTGCCGCTCCGGCACGCCCCTACCTGTTTCCACGCGTTTCACCCGATGGGCGACGGGTAGTTGTGGGGATCACGGAGACCGAGACGCAACTCTGGCTGTACGATTTTTCCCGGGAGACGTTGACGCGGTTTACGTTTGAGGGGACGGTAAACCTCAACGGGAATTGGACGCCGGATGGCAAGCGGATAGCCTTTCAGTCCACAAGGGATGGACTTCCAACCATTTACTGGCAGAAGGCCGACGGCAGTGGCGGGCTGGAACGGTTGACCACAGGCCAAAGCGCAAATGTTCCGATGTCATGGTCTCCGGATGGACAACTGCTGGCCTTCATTGACGTCAATCCCTCCACGCAGCGGGATATCTGGACGTTGCGGATGAGCGACCGTAAGGTGGAGCCATTCCTCCGAACAAGGTTCGACGAAAGTGTGCCGCGTTTTTCTCCGGATGGGCACTGGCTGGCTTACGTCTCGAATGAATCGGGCCGCTATGAAATCTACGTGCAACCCTATCCGGGCCCTGGCGGGAAGTGGCTGATTTCAACGGAAGGGGGCACGGAGCCAGCGTGGAACCCGAACGGGCGGGAAATCTTCTACCGCAGCGGCGGCAAGATGATGGCTGTGGACATTGCCACGCAGCCAAGTTTCGCTGCGGGCAAGCCCCGTGCGCTTTTTGAGGGACGGTACGAGCGGAGCCCGGCAACTTCCCCCAACTACGACGTGTCTCCCGACGGCCAGCGGTTCTTGATGCTCAAGGCCGGCGAGCAAGAGGCGGCAACGCCGACGCAAATCAACGTCGTGCTGAACTGGTTTGAAGAGCTGAAGCGCCGCGTGCCGCAAGGAAATAAGCCATGAGCCTGGCGGCGGGGAGCAAACTCGGGCCGTACGAGATTGTGGGGCCGCTGGGGGCCGGCGGGATGGGAGAGGTGTACCGGGCGAAGGATACGCGGCTGGAGCGGACCGTGGCGATCAAAGTGCTACCGGAGACGGTTTCTTCGAACGCGGAGAGGAAGCAGCGCTTCGAACGCGAGGCGCGGGCGATCTCGTCGTTGAATCATCCGAATATTTGCGCGCTGTATGACGTGGGCAGCCAAGAGGGACTCGAGTATCTGGTATTGGAATACGTCGAGGGGGAGACCTTGGAAAAGCGGCTGGAGGGAGGGCCGCTGCCGACGGATGCGCTGCTGCGGCATGGGATAGAGATAGCGGATGCGCTGGAGAAGGCGCATCGCAGCGGGGTGATTCATCGCGATTTGAAGCCGGCGAATATCATGCTGACGAAGTCTGGAGCGAAGCTGCTGGATTTTGGTTTGGCGAAGTGGAGCGCCGCGGGAGCTTCGGAAGAAGAGACGTTGAAGACGCTGACAACGGCCGGGGCGAAGCTGACCGGGGAAGGAACGATCCTCGGAACGGTTCAGTACATGGCGCCTGAGCAGTTGGAGGGGAAGGAAGCGGACGCGCGCACAGACCTGTTTGCGTTTGGGGAAGTGCTGTATGAGATGGCGACGGGGCGGGGCGCGTTTGCCGGGAAAACAAAGGCCAGCCTGATCGCCGCGATTCTTTCGGCCGAGCCGGCACCGATTTCGACGCTGCAGCCGATGACGCCGCCGGCGCTGGATCGTCTGGTGCGCGGCTGTTTGGCCAAAGACCCAGAGGAGCGGTGGCAAACGGCGCATGACGTGAAGCTGCAATTGCGGGCCATCGCGGAAGGCGGTTCGCTGAGCGGTCTGCCGGCGCCGGTTGCCGCGCGGAGAAAAACGCGCGAGCGGCTGGCTTGGGGCGCGGCAGGAATCACGGCTCTCCTAGCGCTGGTTTTCGCGTACGGCTATTTCGAGCGCGCTCCCACACCGCCGCGCGTCATTCGCACTTACATCAAACCGATGCCGAATTCGATTTTGGTGCCTGCGGGCCAGAATGAATCAGGATTCGCGCTCTCGCCCGATGGGCTTCGTTTGGCCTATGTGGCCGTGGACGCGGATGGGAAAACGATGTTGTGGGTGCGTCCCATCGATTCGTTGGTAGCCCAGCCACTCGCAGGCACGGAAGGCGCTACTTTTCCATTCTGGTCGCCGGACAGCCGCTTCATTGGATTTTTTGCGGACAGTAAACTCAAGAAAATCGAAGCGTCGGGTGGTCCCCCGTTGACCCTTTGCGATGCTCCACAACCCCGCGGGGGCACCTGGAGTCGAGAAGGGGTGATCCTCTTTTCTCCGACCTTCCACTCACGTGTGCACCGGGTTTCCACGGCCGGCGGTCAGGCCACACCGGTGAGCACTCTAAATGCAGGGAACGGTGAAACCACGCACCGTTGGCCCTATTTTCTGCCAGACGGACGTCATTTTCTCTTTTTGGCGGGAAATCCGTTTACACCTTTTGAACAGCCCTCGAACGCCATCATGGTAGGGTCGCTCGATTCCAAGGAAACCAGACTGCTTCTCCATACCCACGCCAGCGCGATTTATGCCTCGGGACACATTCTTTTCCTGCGCCAGAACACTTTGATGGCGCAGCCCTTCGATGCGAAACGACTCGAGTTCACGGGTGACGCGTTTCCCATCGGAGATCCGGTTCAGGAAGAACCTACAAACCTCAAGGGTGCGTTCTCCGCCTCCGAGAGTGGCAGCCTGACTTACCTAGAGGGCACAAGCGGCGCCCCCCGGCAGCTTATTTGGTTGGACCGCAGTGGGAAGCAGGTTGGAGCAATACCAGGAGCGGACACTTATGACTTTCCTTCCTTCTCGCCCGATGGGAAGAGGATTGCGTACACCCTCGCATGGGACGTTTGGAGCTACGACATTGTGCGCGGCGTGAAGACGCGGCTTACGTTTCGCTCGGCTTCGGCGGCGCAGGCAAATGTTTCGGAAGTATGGTCGCCCGACGGACGGTGGATCGCTTACTCCTGTAATCATGCTGAAAAGTTTGGTCTTTGCCGGAAGCCCGCGGATGGGTCGGGCAGTGAAGAGATCCTTTTCGAGGGAACAGAACAGACTAGGTATCCCACTGATTGGTCCCCGGATGGCAAATTCCTGATGTACCGTGAACTGCACCAGGGCATTTGGTCCATTAGGGTACTTCCCCTGAACGGCGAGCGCAAACCTTATCCTCTCCAGCAAGCCCAATTCGCGCAACTGAGCGCGAGGTTCTCACCAGATGCTAAATGGGTTGCCTACTGCTCGAATGAATCAGGCGATTTTAAGATTTATGTGGTGCCTTTCCCGGGTCCGGGCGGTAAGTGGCAGGTGTCGGCAGGGAGCGGGTGCAATCCGCGCTGGCGGCGCGACGGCAAAGAGCTTTTCTATGTTTCGTCCGACAACAAAATGATAGCCGCCGACGTAAGGGCGAATGGCTCAAGTTTTGAGGTCGGCGCCCTGCATACGTTGTTTGAGACTCGGCCATCCTCCAGCCTCGCAAGGTACGATGTAACGGCAGATGGCCAGCGATTCGTCTTTTCCAACGAATTGGGGCAGCCCAACGCAGCGATCACGCTGGTGGAAAACTGGGACGCGGAGTTGAAGAAGAAATGAGTCTGGCGGCGGGAGCAAAACTCGGGCCGTATGAGATTGTGGGGCCGCTGGGTGCCGGCGGGATGGGAGAGGTGTATCGGGCGAAGGATACGCGGCTAGGACGGGATGTGGCGCTGAAGATTCTGCCGGCTAGCATTTGCGCGGACGCGGTGGCGAAGCAGCGGTTTGAGCGCGAAGCGAAGACCATTTCTGGATTGAATCACCCGAACATTTGCACGTTGCACGATGTGGGTAGTCAGGACGGCGTGGACTACTTGGTGATGGAGTGCGTGGAGGGAGAGACGCTGGCAAAGCGACTGGAGAAGGGGCCGCTTCCGCTAGAGCAAGTGCTGAAGTATGGGGCACAGGTCGCGGAGGCGCTGGATAAGGCGCATCGGAATGGAATTGTGCACCGGGATTTGAAGCCAGGGAATGTGATGCTGACGGCGACAGGGGCGAAGCTGCTGGATTTCGGGTTGGCGAAGCCGACGGCGCCGATGGTGACGCTGGCGACGCTGACGATGGCGGCGCCGCAGGCATCTCCGGTGACGCAAGAGGGAATGGTTGTGGGGACATTTCAGTACATGTCGCCGGAGCAGGTGGAGGGGAAAGAGCTGGACGGGCGGAGCGACATTTTTAGTTTGGGAGCGGTGCTTTACGAAATGGTGACGGGGAAGAAAGCGTTCGAAGGGAAGACGCAGTTGAGCGTGGCGTCGGCGATCCTGGAGAAAGAACCGGTACCGATCAGCGCGATTAAGCCGCTCGCCCCTGCGAATCTTGATCACGCCATCCGGAAATGCCTGGCGAAGGATCGCGACGAACGGTGGCAGACGGCGCGGGACCTTGCGAGCGAGCTGAAGTGGGTCGGCGAGAGCGGAAGCCAGGGGGCGGCCGCATTAGTGTATGGGGAAAAGAAAAAAGTGGCGGCGTGGGTGCCGTGGGCGCTGTGCGGCGTACTCATGGCTGGATTGGCTGCAGGAGCGATCGGGTGGCGCAGTTCACGACCGTTGGAACACACGATGTATTTTTCTGCGCCGTTGCCGTTCGCGGCGTGGGACATGGCGATCGCGCCGAACGGCCACACCATTGCGGTGGTGGGATTTTTGGAGAGCGTGCGGAAGAACGTACTGTGGATTTACGAGGTGGGGTCGGCCAATGCGAGGAGTTTGCCCGACACGGAGGGAGCGAATTTTCCGTTCTGGTCAGCCGATGGAAGGTCACTGGGATTCTTTGCAGACGGAAAACTGAAGCGATTGGATATCGCGGGCGGTCCGGTGCAGATATTGTGCGACGCTCCCAACGGGCGCGGCGGGACCTGGAACCAGGACGGGGTGATCCTCTTCACGCCAGCCGGGCAATTAGGATTCGGGCTGTCACGAATCGCGGCTTCGGGTGGAACGCCCTCGCAGATCAGCGTGCCGGATCGGGATCAAGGGGAGGACAGCCACCGCTGGCCCGTGTTTTTGCCGGATGGCACTCACTTCCTGTACCTAGCGGCAAACGTGTCCGGACAAGTGGAACCCGACGCGATTTATATGGGGACGCTGGGAACAAAGGAGAAGAAACTGATCACCAAGGCGACCGCGAACGCGGTGTATGCGGCGCCAGGCTACCTGCTGTTTTACCGGGACAAGACGCTGTTTGCGCAGCGGTTCGATCTGAAGAAGTTCGAACTGACGGGCGAACCAACCGCGCTGATGACCGGGATTCAATACTTTCCACGAATCCTGCGGGCGGTGATGGCTGCTTCGAATGGTGGACTGCTGGCAGCTCAGAACCGGAGCGCGGTCTCGCTGTCGCGCTTAATCTGGTTCGATCGGAATGGGAAGGAATTGGGAATAGTGGGGAAGCCCGACGTATACGCGAATGTGAACCTGTCGCCGAGCGGAAAAATGGTAGCGTTAGACAAGACGGATATTGCCACACTGAACGCGGACGTGTGGACGTATGACCTGGAGCACGAGAGCGCGAAACGGATCACCTTTAATCCCGCGATAGATGCACTGGCGGTGTGGAGTCCGGATGAAAAGCAGTTGGTGTTTGCGTCGAGCCGGGAAAGACTCTTCGATTTGTACACGAAGACTGCCGATGGATCGCAAGAAGAGAAGTTGATCGAGCACGACCAAGCGGACGATTATCCGAACGACTGGTCGCGCGACGGCAAATATATATTGTATTTGCGCGGAAATGACATGTGGTTCCGGCAATATCCGGGTGGGAAGGGGCAAGAGTACCTGAAAGTACCGGGGGTGGTGAAAAACGGGCAATTTTCACCGGACGGGAGGTGGATAGCGTATGCATCAAACGAGACCGGCAAATGGGAAGTCTACGTAACATCCTTTCCGGAGCGAAGGGGGAAATGGCAGGTCTCACTTGGGGGTGGCGAACAGCCGAGATGGCGGGGGGATGGTAAAGAACTGTACTACTTGGCGCCGGATGGAAAAATGATGGCAGCGCCGGTTAAAGGTGAGAGCACGTTTGACGCGGGTGCGCCCGTCACTTTATTTCAGGCCAATCCACATGAACTCATAGCGACATCAGACCAGGTTGTGTACGACGTGAGCAAGAACGGGCAGAGGTTCCTGATCAACACGAGGATGGAACAGGCCCAGACGCAGCCGATGTCGTTGGTCGTCAACTGGGACGCGGAGTTGAAGAGGAAATGAGCCTGGCGGGGAGATGTGAAGTTCAAGAGTTGAGAGTTGAAGGTCCATAGGCGGAACCAAGGAGAAAGAGAAGAGAGATTGGGGCCTTGGGACGTAAGAGCCCACCCTCCCCGGTAAAGAACACCGGGACGCAAAGAACGCGAAGAAACCTAGGGTGGGGCACCCTCAAGTACATTTTTCGAGTGACGTAACAAGGGAAACCCAAGAGCCGGCCCTTCGAAGCTCAGGGTAAACAAGATGCCGGCGCTACAAATCCAAGAAAAAAGCAGATCTCTCACCCGCAAAAGACGCGGGTTCCCTTCGGCTACGCTCAGGGCAAGCGGGATGACAAATGGGTGGGCTGGGAAAAAGGCTGGGGAGAAAGAAAAAGGGCGGGAGGCTTACGCCGCCCGCCCAAACCATCACAGAAGTGGTTTAGAGAGGTTGAACGTTGGAAGCCTGCAGGCCCTTGGGGCCGCGGACAACCTCGAATTCAACGGCCTGACCCTCATTGAGAGAGCGATAGCCGTCCGCAACGATGGCGGAGAAATGGACGAAAACGTCCTCGCCGCTCTGGCGCTGGATGAAACCAAAGCCCTTGCTAGCGTTAAACCACTTCACTGTTCCTTGTTCTTTCACAGATGTGTTCCTTTAATTATAAAAGCTATCTGGTGCACTCTTTTACCGGGAACCTTTGGGGAAACCGGGCGTCTTTCGCTGATTCTCCAGACACCGCGGTAAGGCGGGACGGAAAACAAAAAAGGCCGCAAGTTGAAGCCTGCGGCGCTTTAAAACAAAAGGCGAAACAAGAGCAACAAACGCATGTGTAGAGTAACAGGGAACGAGGTTAGGCGCAAGGGGAGATATTTGGGGAAGAGAAAGATCACCCCAGAGACACAGAGGGGTCACGGAGGAAACGGAGAAGAGGTTCAAGAGTGAAAGAGAAACCCAAGAGCCCACGTGCAACAGCGGCCCGTGGGGAACCCGGGAAGACGCAACGATCAAGCCACGATCCCTCCACTCCGAGCCGCAAACGTCGCGGCTCTCCGGTCGGGATGACAGTTTTGAGATGGAACACTGAGATTGCGGCGAGCGGACCGGTTGAGATCCTTCGCGCAAGAGGCGCGCTCAGGATGACAAGATTGCTGCTTTTGGCGAACAAGACGCTGTGATTGTGCGGACATGGGGCGCAGCAGTGCTGTGCCCCTCTACGAAGAGGAAACCAAGACGGCGGCGCAAAGCTTGCCTGCGGCAGGCAGCCCGGCGCTACACGGCAAGAAGAGGAAAGAGGGGCCGGGTGAGCGGCCCCTCTGAGAAAGGTTACTTGACCGGGACGAAGTGGCCGCGGCGATTTTGCTGCCAGCAGGTTTCGTTAGATTCCGTGCAGAAGGGCTTTTCCTTGCCCCAACTGGTGGTCAGGATGTGATCGGCAGGAAGGCCGAGGCTGACAAGGTATTCCTTGACGGCGTTGGCGCGACGCTGGCCTAGAGCGAGGTTGTATTCGGTGGAACCGCGCTCGTCGCAGTGACCTTCCACAGTGACGCGGGCATTGGGATAGCCCTTCAGGAAGTTTGCAGTCGCCTGGAGAGCTTCGCGGGCGTCGGGACGAATATCCGCCTTATCGTAGTCGAAGTAAGCATCACGCACTTCCTTGAGGAAGAGCTCGTCGTAAGTGGGCTCAGGGGCTTTAACGACGGGAGGCGGTGGAACCGTGACGGTCACGTGAACGCTGGCATCGGCGGAGCCGCCGGCGCCAGTGGCGGTAAGAGTGTAGGTGGTGGAGTCGGCGGGCGTCACGGTGGTGGAGCCCTGCGGAGTCACGGCGCCGACTTCAGGAGCGATGGAGACATTGGTGGCGTCGGTGGTGGTCCAAGTGAGCTTGACGGATTCCCCCTTGTTGATGGAGGTGCGGTCGGCGGAGATGGAAGCCGTGGGCTTCACAGCGGCCGGCGGAGGCGGCGGTGGAGGCGGAGGCGGAGCGATCTTCTTCTTGCAACCCGCGACGAGAAGAACGAGGAGCGAAAGGGAAATGAGCAACGAGCGATAAATGGGGCGGTGCGACTGAATCATGCGTGTCCTCCTAGACACCTAAGTGACCCGTGTTCGGCCAACCGGATAGGGAAATAGTAACACCAGAAGGCCGGGTCCGGGGAATATGTCGTGACACGATATATTGTAGCGCGGGAGGGGCGGAAAGGGGAAGAGTGAAAGAGTGGAAAAGTGAAAGAGTAAGAGAGTGGAAAGGTGAAAAGGTGAAAGAGAAAAGCAGATCCCTCGCCCGCAAAAGGCGCGGGTTCGGGATGACAGGTTGGTGGGGAGTTGGCGGCCAGGTTGTGGAGAAGGGATCGGTTGAGATCCGTCGCGCGAAAGGCGCGCTCCCTTCGGCTTCGCTCAGGGCAAGCAGGATGACAGGGTTGGCTGGTGGAGTGGAGAAGAAGCCCGCGTGCAGAACCGGCCCCTGGGACAGCCGGTAACCCAAGAGCACAGACAAGAATGCCTGTGCCACGAGAGGCGAAGAGGGATCCCTCACTCGCAAGAACCGAGGGTTCGGGATGACAAATAAGGGGTGTGGTGCGGTTGGGCATGGTTAGCGGGTGGACCAGTTGGGAGATTCGTTGTGGCCGGAGGTGGTGAGCTGGTGAGGAGAAGTGCCGTCGGCGAGCATGGTCCAGATCTGGCGCGTGCCGGAGCGGGTGGACTCGAAAACGATGTGGCGGCCGTCGGGAGCCCA
>Ga0187803_10000430_pt1 | contig 16891 bp, 18 predicted proteins | sample NC_wetland_sal_i_2_FD_132425 | JGI IMG/M metagenome (GOLD analysis project Ga0187803, IMG submission 132425) | Wetland sediment microbial communities from Neuse River Estuary, North Carolina, USA - Control_3 | ecosystem: Environmental > Aquatic > Freshwater > Wetlands > Sediment | place: USA...
ATGATTCTCGGGTTCGTAGTGATGGGTCCGCTGAGCGGGATCCTTTCCGACAAGCACGGAGCCAGGCTGTTTGCTACCCTCGGGATGGTGATCACCGCCGGCACTTTTCTCGCTCTTTCATTCCTTCCCTATGACTTCAGCTACGTGCAGTTTGCGATAATCATCTTCGTCATGGGACTCGGAGGAGGGATGTTTGCGGCTCCGAACATAGCTTCAATCATGAACTCGGTCCCCCCTGAGGATAGAGGAGCGGCGTCGGGCATGCGGGCGACGCTCCAAAACACGGGACAGACGGTGAGTCTTGCCATCTTCTTCACGGTGATTATCACGGGGCTATCCAGCAGTCTGCCGAACTCGCTCTCAAGCGCGATGACGAGCGCCGGAGTCCCGCAGCTCGCCAACGCGTTCACCTCGATATCGCCGACGAGCGCTCTGTTCTCCGCCTTCTTGGGCTACAACCCAATGCAGTCGATTCTTACCCTGCCTCAGCTCTCTTCCGTAGTGGCCCAGATACCACAGTTAACGCTGACCTTTCTGGAGGGGCAAACCTTCTTTCCAAAAGCAATTGCCCCAGCATTCATATCCGCTCTAGACCTATCGTTCTACATCGGAGCAGCACTATCCATTGCAGCAGCTGTCGCGTCGCTCTTGAGAGGCAAGAAGTTCATCTATCGAGTGGAAGAGGAAGTGGCGCCAGTTCCCACGCCGGGTCGTCCAGAGGCGGCTACTCAGGCCTGACGATCAGCACTGGCACCTTGGAATTCTGAACTACGCTGTTTGAAACGCTCCCCAGCAGGAGTCTCTTGAAGCGGCTCAGCCCCTGGCTTCCCATCACGATCAGGTCAAACCCCGTCGAAGCCTTCAGGATCTCAACGTCGGGGTTCCCTCTCTTGAGAAGCGTCTTCGCCCGCACCTCTCGCTTGATGAGTTCGTCCCTCCTCTCCCGGAGTAACTCTTCGGCGAACCCTTCTATCTCGATGAATGTTTCGGCGGGAATCACGCTGCCGCCGCTCGGAGCGAACGCATAGCTCGGCTGCTCAACGACATGAATCAGGGTGATTTCTGCATCAAACTTCTTCGCGATTTCCACTGCATATTGGAGACCGTGGTAAGAATTTGGAGATCCATCTATTGGAACTAGAATCTTCTGGAACATGATAAGTTGAAGGTAAAGCCGGCTTAAATCCCTTCCAGACAGTGCGTCTTGCGAAGCAGTCAATAAATAACAGCCTAGGGCAATCGTATGCTGCCCTGACAACCGCATGCGCCAAGAATGAATGTTCCAACGCAGACTGCGTCGAGCTCACGGATCGTGAGTCATCCATATGCGGCGTTATCTGTGCTTCCGCTGCGCCAGTCTCCTTCGGCAAGTTGAGAGAATCTACCGGCCTGCATCAAGAGATAGTGTCGAGAATTGTCCACAGGTTGATGATTCACGGGCTGGTCAGAAAGACCGACGGCAGATACGCAGGCGAGTGCAGTCAATAACTACCTATGCTCGGTATGTGGTTGCCGAGTGATTCTACCTCTCCTCCCGCCTGTCTTGGCTTCATTCCCCTATTCCGGATAAAAGAAAGAGTGTCTCTCTGAGAATCGAAAACAATGTATTGATATATATCAATGGATGGGCGAGACCAGTCCTTGACATCATCTAGCGACCCATCAAAAGAAATCCTGGGTAACCTCTCTCTTCTGGACAGACTGTTACCCATCTGGATCTTTGTGGCAATGGGTGCGGGTGTACTAATCGGGTCTATTTTCCCCCAGACGGGCCCGCTAATCAACTCGTTTCAGATTGACTCGGTATCCCTTCCAATTGCTGTGGGTTTGATATGGATGATGTATCCGCCACTTGCTGCGGTCAACTACCGAGAAATCGGAAAGGTCAAGGCTGCAGGGAAGATGATGAGCGTCTCGCTCCTGCTCAATTGGGCCCTAGGTCCACTCCTGATGTTTGGCCTAGCCTGGGTACTCCTCCCTGACCTCCCCCTCTTCAGGGATGGGATTATCTTGGTAGGCCTGGCGCGTTGTATTGCCATGGTACTGGTGTGGAACATGCTCGCCGGTGGGGACAGCGAGTACGCAGCAATCATCGTTGCCCTGAACGCCGCATTTCAGATAGCACTCTACTCGGTATACGCCTACTTCTTCATCACGGTGTTGCCGACCTGGCTCGACCCGAATGCGGTTGCGACAGCAATCAACGTGAACCCCTGGGACATAGCGCGAAGTGTTGCAATCTTCTTGGGAGTGCCGTTCGCCATGGGGATAGCAACACGACATGCCCTCGAACGCAGAGGAAAAGAATGGTATGAGGAGAAGTTTCTCTCAAAGCTGCGACCGACAGCGCTGTTGGGCCTACTCTTCACCCTAGTCATAATGTTCAGCCTGCAGGGTAACTACTTCGTTCGCCTCCCATTGGACCTAGTGCGAGTCGCAATACCATTGATTGCCTATTTCCTTCTCATGTTTGTGTCGTCATTTCTGCTGTCATGGAAACTAGGGTTCTCTTACCAGGAGACCGTCACTACCTCCTTCACGGCAGCAAGCAACAACTTCGAACTCGCGATTGCCGTCGCAGTTGCAGTCTTCGGCCTAAGCTCAAGTCAGGCCTTCGCCACCGTTGTGGGACCACTGATGGAGGTCCCGGTCATGATTGGGCTCGTATACGTCGCCCTTTGGTTAAAACCAAGACTCTTCGGGGCAGCCTTTCCTAAGACGAGAACCGCACCTCTTATACTGTCGAAGCAGAATAGTGGAGGCAAGGAACCATGAAGCCTGGGCAGAGCAAATCGGTTCAGAGACTAATTCGACTTGGAATCTGCCAACCCTCGGACATCGCACAGGCAAGGCTGGAGGCAGAAAAGCTTGCGTCTCCAGAGTACGCAATCAAGATTCGACAGGCAGAAAAGCTCGTTGGAGCGATTGGTGACTCCAACAGAATAAGAATTCTGCTACTACTCTCCAAACGAGAAATGTGCGTTTGTGAGCTTGAATCTGCCCTTGGACTGCCGCAACCGACCGTATCACATCATCTAGGCCTTTTGGAACAAGCAGGTTTGCTCCAGAGGAGTAAGAAGGAAAGGTGGGTGTTCTACAGAGTGTGTGACTCTCCAGCTTTGGACCTGCTCAAGGGTTTGGTATCTTAGACGATTAGTATGTCACACTCCACTCGCAAGATTCTGTTCGTCTGTGTTGAGAACGCGGGTAGGAGCCAAATGGCCGAGGCGTTTGCAAGGAAAAGTGGATTGATCGCGTCAAGTGCTGGCACAATGCCTTCTTCGAAGGTCAGCACCGTCGTCGTCGAGGCCATGAAGGAGAAAGGAATAGACCTCTCTGACATTACGCCAAAGATGCTGACCAACGACATGATCAACGAGGCGAGCTTGGTCATCACGATGGGCTGCTCGGTGGAGGAGGCGTGTCCGAAGCCAATGCTCGCTCAACTGCAGAAGAAGCTTGCAGACTGGGACCTCCCCGACCCTAAGGGAAAACCGATTGCACAGGTACGAAAGATCAGGGATGAAATCGAGAAGCGTGTCATCAAGCTTTCGAATAGCCTGCGAAGCCCTCAATCGCCTTAATATGCGAACTAAGGCAGCTGAACGGGTAGCGGGGGTTCATCCGGAATCTGCTTCGACCTCGTCTTCTTGTCACTGAGCGATGGAATCGCCTTCGCCACCATGACTTCGGTCGACTTGATTATCGCCTGAACCTCATCTCCTTTCTGCAATCCCAGATCTTCAACCGCCTCGTTGGATATTATGGAAGTGAGCGCGATTGGGTCCGTCGCGGCCATCTTGATCATGGCAATGGTGTCGCCCTTCTCTATCGTCGTAATCTTCGCCCTGATCCTGTTTCTGGCGCTCAACTTGTAGCCCACGTTGCCAGCGGAGTCTCTGTCGTCCAGCACATTGAACAGGTACTTTCGGACACTCCTGAACTCCCTGAGCATGGACATCCCGTCTGCAGTGAGCCTAGAACTACCGCCAGTCGCTCCCCCGGCCTTTGTCTCCAGCATCCTCTTGCCTGAACTTGATTCCATCCTCTTGATGCGGTCCCAGGCGTTCCTGTAGGATATCCCCAAGAGATTGGCAGCTTCAGTGAGGGAGTTGGTCTCTGAAATCCTCCGGAGCAGAAGTGCGTCGACTTCCTCCAAGACGGTTCGCTTCTTATCCTCCATGGAAAGATGCGGAACAGGCTTCAGCTTCGCTGTGTGGGGCATGTCCTGTAGACCCTTCTATTTGTGATGTTCGTTCGAGATTTGACTTAAACTTTGGCCTTCGCAATAGACATATAGCGTTATGCAGGAGGATGCATGACGCGTATGAAGGTTGCTGGAAGAGGAGTCTCGACCGCCGCGATCGCGATTGCGGTCGTGGTGATTGTTGTCATAGGAGCAGGCGTCGCAGCCTACGAAGTCTCCACGATGCCCGGTAGAACGGCAACGGTGACAACTACGTCCACCCTGGTCAGTACCTCCGTGGCCCTCGCTCCCCTGCTTTCATACTCTGCAGACGCTTACGCTGTCGAAGCTACCTCCCTTCTCAATGGCTTCTCACAAAGCACGGGCGTCCCTGTCGCGCCAGTGAAGTCGGGGGGTTCCTTCGCCGACGCAAACCAGATAGCGGCCGGCGCGTCGGACGATGTCTTCATCTCGGTGTCACTCTCTGCAACCGCACCGACATACCTGAAGAATCTCTCGTCGGATTGGGCAATAGGGTTCGCCTCGGACCAGATGGTCTTGGCCTATCCAAATTCCACGCAGACGTCCGCGGTAACCGGCATCATCAGCTTGGCGAACACAGCTGAAAGGTCGAACGCAACGTCTGATTGGAACAGTTTCTACACCTCACTGACTTCTGGCAACGTCAAGATAGGGATCTCGAACCCCGTCTCCGATCCCGCGGGCCTCCGAGCCTGGCTCACATTGGAGGCTGCCGGAAATCTCTACTCCGGGAGTAACCAGCAGGCCTACGTGAATCCATTGCTCCAGAACAAGGATAACGTGACCGGGATGAGCGCCGCGGCGCTTGTCGCTCCACTCCAGGCGGGTCAGATCCAGTTCCTCTTCATCTACAAATCCGCCGCGGTATCTGACAAGCTCAGTTTCCTCACGCTGGACAGCCACGTCAACCTCGGGAATTCGAGTTTTGGTTCGTTCTATTCTAAGTTCTCCTATGTGGACTCCGCAGGCACGACAAGGGGCGCACCTATCGTCCTATGCATCACTGTGCCGCTGAGCGCGGTCAACACGGTCGAGGCCCTTGAGTTCGTTCAGTACGTCGTCCATAACGCAGATACTCTTTCTTCGTATGGCCTGCAACCGTTCGCCATCGCCATGCTGTACAGCAACGTACCGCCACCGGCACCCGTCCAGGCGCTCGTCTCACAAGGCCTAGTAGTCGAGGCTGGTCCCCTGCCATAGTCGATCTAACATGAACTGGCTAAGGTTCATCTCTCTCGCCACGGTGGTTCTCCTTCTTGTCCCGATTGTCATCCTGCTCTACTATGGTCTTGGCCCCTTCCGAACGCCCGCAGGCTACACCCTCGATGTCTTTCGGTCGATAGAGCTCTCGTTATTCTCATCCGGATTGGCAGCGGCGGTCGACATCGTCATGTTTACCCCTCTTGCTTACTACCTCGCTCGGGACAAGGATCCGCTTGCCGAGGCTCTCGTCGATATACCTGTCGGCATTCCTCATCCTATCATCGGTGTAGCGCTGCTCATTCTGGACAGCCCGCTCACGCCAACAGGCAGATTCCTTTCGTCCCTGGGCATCAATTTCTTCAACACAATCCTGGGGCTTGTGGTCGCGCTCGTCATCATGTCTGCCCCCATCTACGTCAAGTCAATGCAGCCGTACTTCGAGTCGCGTGATTCATCAGCCGAGGACTTCGCGATGGGGTTGGGCGCTTCACGGACCAAGACTCTGTTCTCGGTCGTGTTGCCAGACTCACTGAAGGGAGTGGCGAGCGCTTCGCTGATTGCGATGAGCAGGGCACTGGGGGAATTCGGCTCCATTTCGATCATTGCCTTCTACGTCCTGCAGTATCCCTTCTATGGAGTAAGCCCTGCCTCGGTGACGATTTTTCAGCTCTTCAGCGGCGCCGTTCCCGGAGGACTAAACGCTGCGGTTACGGCGTCGTCGGCGATGATTCTTGTGGCTCTGCCAATTACCTTGATCGGGCATTTCATCCGGAGACGATGACGAGAATTTGATAGAGGCTAAGGTGAGGAAGCAATTGGGCCAATTCTCGCTCTCCGCTGAGCTTCAGGACAGCGGATTCATCTGTTTGGCTGGACGGAACGGCTCAGGAAAGACCACGCTCCTGAGAGCCATAGCGGGACTGCTTCCCGTCGATGATGGGTACATCAGGATAGACGGTGTTGACGTAACCCGACTGCCAGCCGAGAAGAGGGGGGCGGTCATGGTCACGTCCAACTCCTTCTTCCCTCATCTCGATGTAGACTCCCATATCACATGGGGTGCGCGATTGAAGAGAATCAAGCCAGATGAAGGGAAGGTCTCGAAGGTCAAGGCCGAGTTGGGGATTGATTTTGGTGGTCCTGTTCGAAACTTGAGCCTTGGCATGCGAGTGAGAGTGGCGCTAGCCACCGCGCTCATCGCCTCGCCGAAGATGATCTTGGCGGATGAAGCCTTCTCAAACCTTCACGAAAGAGATGATTTCATAGCCTCGTACAGGAGGCTCGTCTGCGCAGCAGGGGTGGATCTGATCTTCTCGACCCACGACGAGACGGATGGGCGACTAGCCGAGCATCTCTATGTGATAGACAACGGGACGACAATACGGCAGTGAATTAGAATTACGAGAGATTCACACCATTCGAGTGATGGAGGAGCGAGCTCAGGTAATCAGATGACCCATTCCTCTCTTTCGACATCCCTTCTTCCAAAACCGATCTTCGACGTCCCGTACCGAACGTCACCGTACAACGAGGCTTCCTCTTCGTCTCTGTAGGCGGCGTCCACTATCCTCCCGAGAGAATCGCCTTTCATAATCCCACTCCCGCTGTCGCCACCGACGATTATCAGGTTCTTCTGCTTGAACACGAACGGCAGGTTGTCTAGGGTGTTGTAGGAGTACAATCCCGCCCACATGGCCTTCACCTTCGCGTTTCGGAACTCGGGGAAGTACGCAGATAGAATTGGGTTGACGCTCCGCTCATAGTATTCCTGCTCGGCGGCGTACAGGGCGAGGTCGTGGTCGGGCAGGTGGATGAAGGGCCTATTCGCCTCGTCCTCGCAGGCTATCCAGAAGTCGCCTTCCTCACTGACCGGTTTGAAGTGGACCCCGGACTTGGGCAGAATCACCATCGGGAGAAGGCCCAACGGGTTGAAGTTCTTCGTGTGAAGGAGTTCCTCCAACCCCCTCGACCTCCTTGCTGATACGCTGAAGAGCTGCCTCTTTTTGGCGCTCACGTGGCCGTCGATGCCCGCGGGTTCCAGCAGTTCGTTGCCCCATGCGCCGCAGGCAAGCACGACGGTTTCGGAGGTAAGCGTTTCGCTAAAGTCGCCGCTCGTCTGGATTCCCTCGATTCTGGAGTCCTGCCACACGAATGGTTCGCCGTCGATGCCAAGACGATTGGACGGCCCGACCAGCAGTCTCTCGGCGTTGGTGTTGAAGGCGACACTGCCTCCCATTCGCAGGAACTCATGGGCGTAGTATCTTACGAGCTTGTCTGGGTCCAGTCTGCCACACTTCGGTCCGAACACCCCTCCCTCGATGTTCGGAAGAGTCATCAGCCGTGCTTCCTCACTGGAGTCGAAATCGGCCACCATGCCGGGCATGCGTCGTTTGAGTTCCTCTTTTGGGAGCTTGCGGATTTCTATCCCGTTTCTCTCCATCCCCTTGACAAACGCCTCGCTCGCTGACAACTGCTCGCCGCTCATCAGCCAGAGGTAGCCGATCTGCTGCAGCCCCAGATCAACCTTCAACTCGTCCTGCAGGTGCAGGTAGAAGTCGATGGTGCTGTTGGAGAGGACTTGGTTGTCAGCCGAGGAGAACGTGTTCCTGAACATCGCGTTGCTCCTCCCGGTGTTCCCCTGACCAGGGGCCCCGAACCTGTCGATTAACACTATCCGCTTTTCCGGGTTGTTCCTTTTCAGATGGAACGCGGAAGCCACGCCCATAATGCCGGCCCCTACGATTACGATGTCGTACCGGCCCATTGGCTATCGGGCCTCTCTACGAGAGGGCGCGTGAGACCTCTGCATCATAGCGTCCGCAACGAAGCGCTTGTCCGTCCTAATGGGTCTTCTGGAAAGTTCCTCCGTCCTACTTCATTTCGACCGTGATTGTACTATGCTGGCAGAGAGCTTAACTACAATCGGCTTTCCGAAACCGATTGTGTCGGAGTCACTCGCAGGAATATTCGTAGTCGCCGTCACGCCACTTGACGACCGACGGAATCTAGACGAGGTTAGCTATCGAGGTCTTATCGAATACGACTCCAGAGCAGGGGTCAAAGGCCTGACCGTCTTGGGAGAATCTGCGGAGCGAGACCTGTTGTCGGAAGAGGAAAGACGGAGAATCTTAGCGATAACTTTCGAGTTGGTGGGGGGCAAGCTGCCGATTGTCGTGGGCACAGGTAGCGAGAGCATCCAGACGACCATCCCGTCATGCATTTCCGCCCAGGACATGGGCGCCTCGGCGGTCATGATTCCGGCGCCCAGAGGTCTGAAGACCGGGACTGGGGCCCCGGACCAGGATGCGATACTAGATTACTTCTCTAGCGTGGGTGACGCGATCGAGATTCCAATGGTCGTGCAGGACTTCCCACAGACCGATCGTCCGAAGATGTCGCCTGCGCTTATCGCTCGATTGAATCGAGAGATATCAAACGCAAAATACCTGAAGCTCGAGGACCCGCCCACGCCTCTGAAGTTGACAATGATACGCGAGATTACTGGCGACAGGCTGAAAATCTTCAGCGCACTTTACGGGAGAGATTCCTTCTGGGACCTCGTGCACGGCGCGGTGGGGATAATGACCTCGTCTCCCACCCCCGAGTACTTGGTCGCGATGTATGACGCCTATATCGCGGGCGACCTGAAGAAGGCGTTCGACATCTACCTCAACACTCTGCCTCTGGTCTACTACTGCAGTGAAATGGGCTTGGCCGTGAGAAAGGAGATCCTGGTGAGGAGGGGGGTGATCCGTACCGGCAAAATGAAGCTGCCTGAGAAAGAATTGGTCGACAGTCAAAGGAAGGAACTGGCAGACGTCTTGGGCTGGGTAGAGGAAGCGGTGCTGTCGTCTTCTGGCGTCGCACCTCTGAACTTCCTGAAGGTTCCCTAAGCGTTGGAGAGCAGGCACTTCGGGGGGACGGGCCCGACTAGAGGGTGATTTCTTTTCCGATGCCCAGCTTCCTCGCTCTCTCATAAACTTCGAGGGCAAGCGCAAGGTCTTCTATTGCGACGCCGACGGACTTGAAGAGCGTTATCTCTTCCGCATCGCTCCGCCCTCTCTTGGTGCCGACGACCAGCTCGCCCAGCTCGGCGGAGATCTCCGCCTCCTTCAGTTCCCCGCTCTTGACTATGTTGATGATGTCACCGGCTTCGGCCAGCACTTGTTCTTTGAAGTCCACAAAGATCTTTGCGCGTTTCATAAGGTCGGGGTCAATCTCACTCTTCGTAGGAGCGTTCGCCCCCATCGCGTTGATGTGAGTGCCTGCACGTACCCAGCGACTCATCAAGAATGGCTTGTCGGAAGTCGTGGCAGTGACCACGATGTCGGCCAACGCGGGCTCTGAAGTGTCAATGACTGCCGTTATGTCGATCCCGAGTTTCGCAGACATCTCCTTGCTGAAGGCTTTGAGTCTTTCCTTTGAAATGTCATACGCCTTCACTGTCTTTATCGGGCGCACCAGTGTGACTCCTTCCAGTTGTGTTCGGGCCTGCACTCCCGCGCCGTAGATTCCGAGCGTCTGGGAGTCCTCCCTGGCCAAGTATTTGGTGGCGACCCCGCTGGCGGCTCCTGTGCGAAGTCGTGTGATGGTGTCTGCGCCCATGATGGAAAGCAAACTCCCGTCATCCGGGTCAAAGAGCACCATGAGAAAGTATGTCGAGCCGGGCCGTCTCGAGCCGGGCTGTCCGGAAATCGTTTTGAACCCGACAGCGCGTCTGCCGAGCAGCGCTGCCGGCATGATGCGCAGTCCGCCCTTCATTCCGTCCACAGCTAGGTGTAGCCTCTTGGGCATCAGAGTCTCTCCTTTCGCGTGTCTCCTGAAGGCATCCTCGATGATTGAAATCGAGGCCTTCATGTCCACCGCCGCTTCAACTTCCTGGTCGTTCAGGAGAAGCACCAAGCGAGTCGGGCCATCTATTGTGAAAGGACTCTAAAAAGCGAGTTACTTGTCCTACAGAATGGGAATAATGGACATCAATTACCTATATAAAGCAAAGCCGTGCTTACCTATTGGGAGAGGGAGCGAGAGCATGGAGCTGTTTCAGAAGCTTCCTTTGCAGTGTCCATGCTGCCAGGGTCAGGGAAACTGCCTATGCGGTGATTGTTCTGGCTGCCTCAGGCACGGTACCTCGAGCAAGAACTCGCTGGGAAATGTCAGAAGGGCATTGATTCTCTGTGGGGCTATCATTGCAATAGGATTCACACTCTTCGCCCCAGTGGTTTCAGTGAATACGGACATTCCTGTCGGCGGGGGAATCTCAGTGACAACTGTGGTTCAAACGAACACGGCCTCCACCATTGGATTTGGGTCAATCAGCTTCTGTTACTTTGGTGAAGGCGCTTTGCTTATTCAGGGAGCGTACTATCCTTTGACGAAATCAACTGTAGAGGTCGTGGGAGCTTACTGTCCTGCGCTTCAGGTAAGACATTGAATCAGAGTGGGTCCTTACTCTCAAACTGAGACAGTCAAGCCTCAGGCGCGACTACGAGCATCGGAGTTCCGCGACGTGCTATTGCCCAAGTTATATACAGACCACGAGTCGAAAGATTCGTCATTCAGCTCGATGAGCTCAGCTACACTTCGGGTTGGGGTGGGGATTCGATGGGCGATATGGGTTCGTCAGCTCCCCTAAGAATTGCCACCACCGCGACAATGACCACCGCTGAAATGAGGAGCAGTCCGGCGGCGTAAACCCACCCCCATGTCGTCACACCAAGCGTCCCATCGGGATTGAAGACACCCGGGTCAAAGTAAGCGTAGACGTAGCCAGCGATTAGGGTGAAAGTGGTCACCAGCATCCCCAACCCGGCGACCATGCTCCTGCTGCCTCTCCTGTCTTGGAAGAAGTCCACAGCCAGGAATGCCATGGTGACCATTGTGATGCCGAAGAGGGCGAAGTACTGCTGGTTGCCAAAGACAACGTCGGTGGGACCGCCGTGCAACGTTGCTTCATTGAATTCTATGAAGAACCCTTCGATAGGGGTCGCGATGTATGCGAGTATCCACGTTGCCAGGATGGACAACCTGATGGGATCCTTCCACGCTGGCTTGCCCCGAATCGACGTGAGCAGAAGCGGAATCAGTATAATCATTGCGCCGGCACTGGCGAGGAACATCGTGCTGTCGTCCCCTGCCATGCCGTTGTTCGCTGTGAAGGACCAGAGCTGAAAACCACCCGGGTTGCTGGCGAAGAGGAGAGGTGGAGTCGAATTGGGCCACACGGTCGTAAAGGCCTCCAAGAGGAAGACAATCGTCATCGCGACGATCCCGATGGCGCTGACCCACATTCCGAACTTGGCCACGCCCCGCTTCAGGCCGGTGAGACTGAGAATCCCGAACCGCTTCGCCGTCACAGCCACCACGCCTAGGATGACTGTCATTCCGATGAGGTGGGAATGTGCGCCCATCGTGTAGCCGAGGAACGCCGACGCGCCTCCCATCCAAGCAACATAGCCATTGAATATTGAAGGAGAGACCTTGAGGTCTATGACGAAGTAGTTCAGCCAGAATGTCGCGAACCCGATCATCCCAGCGATGAATGCCGAGATGACGGTGACGAAAGTGAGCCAGTAAGTGGCTTCCATCTTCCTGAAGTCGCGCCACTTTGGCAGGTTCCTCCAGCTAGGGATGAACCCGAAGATGTTCTTGCTCGCGTCGTACGTCCCGGAACGTTTTCCCGGGAGAAGGTAGAGCTGAATCAGTAGGGCCCCACCGACATCCCCCAGGATTACCAGCCCGAGGAGGATGAGCCCTAGCGGGATGGGAGCCAGGTCGGTGTGGAATACTGGTCTCAGGTAGAAGAAGGCCCCGACCGCCCCGATGATCGTAGCTACCGTGGCCCGGTAAGCTATGGGGAAGTCGATGTTGGATTCATCCTTGTCAAGTTTGAAGGCCAGTATCACCAGCAGGGCAGCCAAGGAAGATATTCCAATCGCAATGGAATGGAAGAACAGGTCCGATTCGCCAAAGGCGAATGAAGGCGGTATAGTTCCCTGTGCGTTCGGGGCGATGCCCACCACGTACCAGAGCGCAGACATGATGCCGATAACAAAGAGGTTTATCCAGATGTAGGTCTTCATCGGATGCAGGTACCCCTTCCTCGTCATGAGATAGGAGCTGGGCTGCTTGGGCGTGACAGCCATGATTGCGTTCGGTTCTATTTTCAGCGGGGTTCTGCTTTGCGTGGAGTCGGGAGGGTTCTTCTGCGTCTCGGCCTGGGAAGGTTTCAACGCTCTCCCTGAAACTTCGCCTAGGAATCCGAGATATAAGTGAGTGATGCGATTCTCAAGGTTGGAAAGGTATGCTCAACGTGGTCCGACCGTTCCTAGATAGAGGGTCGTGTCGTAATGTAGCGTCACGGTTCCGTTGTTACCATGCGCGGCAAGGATTCTCCTGACTTCCTTCTCGATTTCGACCCACCTTCTGTCATCTTGAGGCGGCATGTACGAAGCGGACGCCAACCTCCCCAGCATCCCCTGTAGGTCCAGTGTCTGGGAATTCGGCATCACGAACTTCTTGAACTCTCCATTCAGGAATCTCTCTACGTACACGTCGTCGACTTCGGGTATGGCTGCCCTGTTCTTCCCGAACCTGTCTATCACCTTTCCATACGCCTTCTCAACTCCTCCCTCCCCCCTTCTGTTGTTGTAGACTATTGCGACATAGCCTTTCTTCCCTAGGATTCTCGCAAACTCAGCTCTGGCCCCTTCACCATCGAACCAATGTAGCGCCTGACCGACGGCAACCAGGTCGGTGCTGCCGCCCTTCAGATGCGTCGCCTCAGCTGTTCCTTCGACGCTGACGTACCGGGGTGCATACCTCTTCAGCCTCTCCTCTGCTGCCCTTCTCATGTCCTCGTTCGGTTCAACGCAGTACACTCTGTTGCCAGCCTCGAGGAACAGCTCTGAGAGGATTCCTGTCCCCGAACCTATGTCTGCGACGACCCTTTCTCTGTCGAATCCGATTTCCCTTTTGAGGGCAAGAAGGACCCCAATTGGATAGGTAGGCCTGTACTTCGAGTAGACGTCTGCCCTGCCTTGGAACCTTCTGACAAACCCCTTGGAATCGACCTCATTGTCTGCCAATGGGACCTTTCCGAATTGGGTCGCCGTATAAATTGGACGACCGTTCAAACTCTGCTCTTGTGGTTGGCTCTGAACCTCGTCCGTCGGGTTCTTTGAATCTCGCCATTCGGCTCTGTCAAACTTGACGGTAAGGATGCTTCCATTAGCCTGCCAGTTCCGGCGGCTCAGCCCACGATGTAACCCCCGGCGCCAGTCGGAGCGTCCATTTCCAGTCGAGAGGCTCCCTCATGACTGTTTAGATGCCCAGTATTGATTCACGTCGTCTCCAGGTAAGATCTCCGAGCGGCACAGTCGCTCGTCTGGAAGAAAAGTGGGAGGGCGTCTCAAGACGCCCGGTGACGTTAGACGTCTAGACCTTCTTCAGGAGGGCGCCTAGGACTTCGTGAGGTCCGTTGTAGGTACCCTCAGGGAGGGCCTTCTGGAACCAGGCAGCGTTCACCGAGTGCATGTCTGACATGTTGTTGCATGCCGCGATGACTTGTGCCCTGCTCGCTGGATACTTCACGTGGTTTTTCAGATGACCCAACTCCTCGGCCAGGGATGGCATTTCCATGTGCAATTGGGCCCGATTTGTCGATATAAGGATGTCTGAGCCAGAATCATGTTGGCATCAGGTCGCCGCCGAAACTACTGCGTCAATGAAAGGCAGGCTCGCGCTTTCCGCCTTTCCCCCTAGCTTCCGGAGGCTTGAACTTCCATCCCAATATCCTTCCCACGTCCTCTTCCGTCCTCGTCTTGAGCAAGCGCGGCGGATCCTCGCGCGTCCACAGGCCCTTCGAGTTGATGACGAGTCCTTTCTCTCTCGCCTTGATTGTCATCCCGATGGTATGCCCCTTCGGCCCAGTCGCCCACATTTGGGTCACACCCCAGCCGTTCTCGTTCAGGCATAGGAACAGGTTGACCTGGGCCCCGCCATACCTGAAGTTCGAAATGACTTCGCCGAAGGTGACCACTTCGCCGCCAATCTCCCTCACTCTCCTGGAAACCGCGTCTTTCCACAGTCCGAAGTTCTTTGCCTTCGGGACAACCGCGAAGTCGATATCGTGGACCGTGGGCTCCCTCCTCCTGATGCTCCCGGCAAGCAGGCACTTCCTGTAAAGGTCCTTGGTCCTCGCCTGGAAGTCCAGCGCTACCTTCTCTGCCGCCTTCAGTTCCATGTCCTTCTTGAATGACAGGGCAAGCGCCTCTATGTGAGCTGAGAGTACACGCACTCTTCCTGCGTCTTGTCGTGCCTTATTCGCAGGATGAACGGGGCGCGCAGCTTTTTGTCACGTGTGACCTCTTGGAACCTGACCTCAAGCACAGACCCCTTCTTAACCTGCCTTGGGTCGACTCGCTCGACCATCGATCCCACGTTCCCGAGGTCCACGAGCCGCCCGTCATCATCGTAGACGGCCACCGACCAAGATCTCGCGATTCCCGTCATTCTCATCTCCTTTGTCTCTGCAACCCCTGTCACGAAACAGTCGACGGTGTCGAACCTCTTGAGCTTGAGCCAGGACTTCGGCTGACCGTAGCTCGACTCGGGGTTCTTCACTACTATCCCCTCCCCGCCCTTCTCGACCATCTTGTTCCTCAGTTCCATGATCTTGGCGGACGTCCTCGCGAGGGTGTACGGGACTTCCAGGCCCGACCCCTTGAGGATTTCCCTGAGGACCTTCTTCCTCTCCGTGAGGGGTTTCGGCCTTAGGTCCCTGTCGTCGACCTGCAGGATGTCAAAAAGGAAGAGCCCCTTGCTTTCCCGCGCCACGTATTCCCCGTCGAGGATCATCCTGTCTGGGGCGTGCAGGAACTCTGGGACTCGAGAGAAGACGTGAGGCGTCGACTTTGGCGTGTAGATTCCGCCGTGCTTGCTGGAGAGGACAAGCTTGTAGCCGCTCTTGAAGAGGAAGACCCTTATGCCGTCGTACTTCGGCTCGCAAATCGAAGGGAGCGGGTTGCCGATGATCCAGGTCCCCAGGTCGAGCTTTACTGCCTTCGCGTAATTCTCAGAAACGTAGTTCGGGAGCTCGTCGCTCATCGCTACTTCGAGAGCACGACCTTGGGTTTCTTCCGAGCCACCGGGACGGCCGGGAGCCTCGCAGATCCCTTCTCTTCCACCAGCGCCCAGGCGTCGTCCAGTTTGAGGATGCCCTCGCTCAATCCCATCAAGAGCCAGAGCCTGCCGTCCTTCCTCTCGTAGGGATAGATCACGCTGGTGTAGAAGTTGTATCCCCTGCCCCAAGAGAAGAATGCTACCAGAGCAGTGTCCTTCTCGGTGAGGTACCTCGCCAGCTGGGTCACCCTCGAGGTCGTCTCACCGACCTTCTTGTCGGCGTCGGGGGCCAGCTGGTAGACCTCCTTGAACTTGTACTCGGGGACTCTGTCAAGCGGGACGAAACCATCCTTCTCGACTTCTATCCTCGTCGTCCTGTCGAAGGGCTCGACCTCTTCCCCGTCCTGTTTGTCGACGGTCTGGTTTAGGGGGATTTCTATCCACTTTCCTTGGAACTCCAGTTCGTACTTGAGGAAATACCTCTTCTCGGCCCTGACCGCAATCGGGTACTCTCCCCTGTACCTCACGAACTTCTTGACTTCTTCGGGCGGGACCTCCTCCATGTCCAGCCTTTCCCCGACTGGGCCTTCCTTGTAGCGATAAATCCTGGGGACCTCGCGGCTGACCACCTCCTTTCCTGACTTCTTGTCCAGTTTCACGTATTTCACGGGCTGAAGGTCCCCGTGGGCCTTCGCAGCACGAAGATGGTACTCCACGGCTCCCAACCCCAGCGTAGGGATGTCCAGACTCAGGACCCCGCGCCAGGAGGCTCTTGCAGCGGCTGCACTGTCCGCCTGCTTCTCGACCTCTGAGAAGATATCCCCTTTCGGCATTCTCTCGTGGAAATGTCTCTGTAAGTTATTTAATCTTGTCCGCTCGTTGAAGGCGCCTCTAGATCATCTTCAGTGCGATGTCGTCATGCGACCTTCTGGCGTCGCTTAGACTGAGACGCACGGGTGTTGCCTTGAAATTGGCACCGTAAATGCCGATCTTGAAGATGTAGTCACCCCTCTCGAGGGCCAGGTTGATTCCCCTGTCCCAGTCTTCGGTGGAATAGACGAATATGTGATCTGGACGTAGATTATCGGTGAACAGGACGTCGAGATACTCGTAAGCTCCTCTGTGAATGGTGAGGGTCTTTGTGCGATCTGAAAACCTCATCCCCACCCAATGCATGTGGATTGGATCGAAGTTCGTTCTCTCTTTGCCGGAGGAGTCCGCTAGCGCCAGAAGTCGGGCTTCGCAATCCTGAGCGGCGGTGTGCCCGACGTTTCTTATCCTTAGTCTGACCGCATAGACCAATCGATTGCCGCTCGCGTCAGCCTGTGGATTTTCAGC